>Ga0114129_10013334_pt1 | contig 11710 bp, 9 predicted proteins | sample RhiMetdeltSRZDD1_FD_80071 | JGI IMG/M metagenome (GOLD analysis project Ga0114129, IMG submission 80071) | Populus rhizosphere microbial communities from Tennessee, USA - Rhizosphere MetaG P. deltoides SRZDD1 (version 2) (version 2) | ecosystem: Host-associated > Plants > Roots > Rhizosphere >... | reverse complement strand
TGGCCAGGCTTGACCGCTGGCCACCCTGGTCGCCGGGTTCTACGTTACCGACGCCGCCTTTCCACGGCGCAGGTGGATGCCGGCGGTTGCCTGACTTGGAGCTGCTGGTGACTCGCTGTAGGAGGTCCAGGTATGGAACCCACTCGAGTGCTACCGATCATCGTGCTGTTCTCGCTGGTCACCGTCGAATACGGCGGCTGGGCGCTGCTCGGCTTCCTGACCGGCCGTGGGGCGCTCGGCGCCTTCCGCGAGCAGTTCTTCCGTGCTGGCCACGCCCACGCAGGGGTGCTGCTGGTGCTGTCGCTGGTCTACTTCATCTACCTGGAGCGGGCCGGCTACTCGCAGGGCGTGCAGTGGCTGGCTGGCCTGCTGCTGCTGGCCGGCATCCTGGCCCAGTCGGGCGGCTTCTTCATGCACCTCGGAATGGGCCAGCAGGGCCGCCGCTCGGCCGGCACGGTGCTGACCCGGACCGGGGCGCTGCTGATCGCGGCGGCACTGGTGATCCTGGCCGCTGGGCTGATCGCCACCGCCTGACCACCCGACGTTGAGCACCATGCGCCAGGCAGGATTCAAGCGCCGTGACACCCACGACGGCTGACTGGGACGCGCTGCAGGCTGCGATCGCCGGCGACGTCGTCTTGCCGGGTGCGCCCGACTACGAGTCGGTGCGCAAGCCCGTGATGGCGCGCTTCGAGCACGTGCGCCCGGAGGCCCTCGTCCGCTGCGCGACCCCGGCGGACGTCGCCGCCACGCTCGCCGTTGCGGGCGGGCTGCGCCTGCCGACGGCGATCCGCAGCGGCGGGCACTCAGTGCGTTCTCGGCGATATGTGAAGGACCTGACATTGCCGTACGGCAGCGTCGGGTCCTCAACCCGAGCCGACATCAAGGATCGATCAAGCGGCGGCTTGAGCCGTGCCCAAGCCTGTCCAGCTCAGGCCCTCTTCACGCCGCCGTGCGCCGGCTTGGAGACGGCCCGTGGCGCCGGTGCGCTAGCCTTGCAAGTGCGCGAACCAGGTCATCGAGGACGGTTCGGGTCGCGCGCTCGCGTGACGGAGGCGATCGGCTGTGCGGTTTCGGGTCCTGGGGCCGCTTGAGCTTCGCGACGGTGGGGGGCGGCTGGTTCGCCTTGGTGCGCCCAAGCAGCGCGCCCTGCTGGCGGTGCTGCTGCTGCACGCCAACCAGGCGGTCGGTGTGGACCTGCTGGTGGAGGCCTTGTGGGGCGAGCGGCCACCGGCGTTGGCTATGGGAGGGCTGCGGACCTACGTGTCCGGGCTGCGCCGAGCGTTAGGGATGGGCGAGTCGGCGGGCGCGCCGCGGATCGCTGCGCTGCCTGGCGGCTACCAGCTCACGGTGGCCGTCCAGGAGCTGGACCTGCTGGTGTTCGAGCGGTCTGCCAGTCAGGGACAGCGGGCGCTGGCGGACAGGGAGACGGCCCTGGCGGCGGCGCAGCTGGGGCGGGCGCTGGGGTTGTGGCGCGGCCGGGCGTTCGAGGACGTGCCGCTGGGTCGTGGATTGAGTGGGGAGCTTGCCCGCCTGCAGGAGCGGCGCCTGGTCGTGGTGGAGGAGTGGGTGGAGGCGTGCCTGGCGCTTGGCCGCCATGGCGGGTTGGTGCCGGAGCTACGCCGGCTGGTCGTGGCGGAGCCGCTGCGGGAGCGGCTGTGGGGGCAATGGATGCTGGCGTTGTACCGTTCGGGCCGCCAGGCCGAGGCGCTGGCTGCCTACCAGCAGCTGCGGGGACGGCTGGTCGAGGAGCTCGGGATCGAGCCCGGCCCGCCCCTGCAGCAGTTGCAGCGGCGGATCCTGCGCGGTGACGTGGCGCTGACCCCACCAATCCAGCAGCCGATCCGCAACCGGGCAGTGACGATCTCCACGGTGGTGCCGCGGCAGCTCCCGCCGGACGCGGTCGGCTGGGGCCGCGGAGAGTCCGGGGGTGGCGTCGGGCGGTTGCTGGCCGGCCTGCGGGTGGATCGTGGCTTGTCGCAGGAGGCGCTTGCCGAGCGCTCGGGGATGAGCGTACGGGCGATCAGGGACCTCGAACGGGGCCACGTCGAGCGCCCACGCCCAACCTCGATCGCGTTGCTCGCCGACGCGCTGGCCCTCACCGACGCCGAGCGCGCGGCGGTGGAGGTGGCTGCCTCCGACCCCGATGGGCGTGCCGACGCGTATGGGGACGCGCGGCCGGAGCTGGCGCGCGTGGTGCCGCGCCAGCTGCCGCCCGACATCGGGGACTTCACCGGACGTGACCTTGCCTTGGGGCGGCTGCACGCTCGGGTGCGGGACCGTCGGCGCGGGTCGACGGCACTGGTGATCACGGCGGCCGTCGGCAAGGCGGGGGTGGGCAAGACGACGCTGGCGGTCCATGCCGCCCACCAACTGCGCCCGCTGTTCCCGGACGGGCAGCTGTACGTCAACCTCCGCGGCGTCGAGGCGCAAGCCCTCGACCCGGCGGAGGTCCTCGGCGGGTTTCTGCGCGCCCTGGGGGCCGACGGACGCCTGCTCCCCGACGACGTCGACGACCGCGCCCGCCTCTACCGGTCACTGCTGGCCGACCGTCGCATCCTGGTCCTGCTGGACAACGCGGCCGATGCGGCGCAGGTCCACCCGCTGCTGCCGGGCGGTGCCGGCAACGCGGTGCTGGTCACCAGCCGCAACCGGATGGTGGAGCTTGCCGCGGCCGAGGTGATCGACCTGGACGTGCTCCCGCCGGGGCAGGCGGTGGAGCTGCTCGGCAAGATCGCGGGCGCGGACCGCGTCGCCGACGAACCGGAGGCGGCACGGACGATCGCGGCGCTGTGCGGGTACCTCCCGCTGGCCCTGCGGATCGCCGGCGCCAGGCTCGCCGCCAGGCCGCACTGGCGCCTGCGGCGCCTGGCCGACCGGCTCGGGGCGCAGCAGCGGCGGCTGGACGAGCTGGCCACCGGCGACCTGGAGGTGCGCGCCAGCGTCGCGCTGAGCTACCAGGCGCTGGGTGCGGCCGAGCGGCGCGCGTTCCGGCTGCTCGGCCTGCTGGAGGTGCCGGACTTCGCGCCCTGGATGCTGTCGGCCCTGCTGGACGTTCCGGCCCCTGCGGCGGAGGAGGTCACCGAGCGCCTGGCGGACGCCCAGCTGCTGGACACGGTCGGCGAGGACGCCGCCGGGCAGCTCCGCTACCGCTTCCACGACCTCCTGCGGCTGTACGCCCGCGAGCGGCTGGCCGAGGAGGAGACGCCGGCCACGCGCGACGCCGCGCTGCAACGAACGCTGCAGACCTACTTCACCGCCGCGCAGGAATGGGTGCGTGGGCTGCGGCTGCGCCCGCCGGACCTGCCCGGGCAGGCCACCCCGGCGGTGCCGCACGACGTCGGCGCCACGCTGGCACGCTCGTACCGCTGGTTGGCGGCGGAGCGTGAGGGCCTGGTGGTGAGCCTGGAGCAGGCGTGGCGGGAAGGGTGCCAGCTCCGCTGGCCCAACGTCACGGGGCTGCTGGCCGACTTCTTCGAGGTTTCGGCCTCCTGGGACGACTGGGAGCGCACCCACCAGGTGGCGCTGCGCGCCGCTCGACGGGCGGGCGACCGGCATGCCGAAGCGTCGCTGCTGCGCAGCCTTGGTGACCTGCGCCGCTTCCAGAGCCGCCTGGCAGAGGCGGTGGCGTTCTTCACCCAGAGCATCGCCCTGTTCTCCGAGCTGCGCGACGTGCAGGGTGAGGTCGACGGCCTGATCGGCCTGGCTCGGGCCTACCGGCGCCAGGGCCGGCTGGCCGACGCCGCCGCCTGCTTCGAGCGGTCCCTTGGGCTGTGCGATGAGCTCGGCGACCGTGACCGCGCGGCCAAGGCCATGCTGTTCTTCGCCAAGGTGCGCCGCCAGCAGGGACGGTCGGCGGACGCCCTGGCGTTGCTGGCAGGCTGCCGGGAAATCTTCTCCTCGCTCGGCAGCGCCGGTTACGTCGGCTACAGCGACCTCATGATCGGCATCCTGCGGCACGAGCGCGGAGAGTACGAGCAGGCCACCGACCACCTTCAGCAGGCGCTCGCCTTCGCACGGACGCTCGGTGACCCGCGCTGGGAGGCGTACGGGCTCCTCAGCCTGGGGATGACCGCGCAGGCGCGTGGGTGGGACGACCAGGCGCGCCAGCACCTCGAACAGTCCCTGATCATGTTCGAGCAGGCCGGTGACCGGCACGGATCCTCACGCGCCCGCGACGCGATCGCCGGCCTGCCCGAGCACGCGACCGCTCGTCCCTGAGCCGGTCGAGCAGCCACCCCACGGGTTGGCGGGCGCTCCCCGGTCCGATCCGTGGACGGTCGACCGGCCATGTTGGCCAAGCTGCAACTGCCGGTCGTTGCCGGCCGGCTGCCTGGCCGCGCCGGTCGCGCAGCAATAGCCTCCACAGTCTCCGCCATGGAGCCGGCTGCGGCAGTCGGCCAGATCGGGGTGACCACCATCGTCGCGACGAGGGACCGCACGCCGCCTGGCGGCGGGTCAGCGACCGCCTGGCCGGGCCAGGTCGCGCGGCTGGAACGGGCAGCGGGCGACCTCGCGGGCGGTCCGCGCTCTGTGGTCGCAGGCGACCAGGCCGGGCTGGTCCCGGGGTCGTCGCTGCGGACCGTGCTGCATGGCAGGGCCACGGAGCGGTCGGTGATCGATCGGCTGCTGTCCGGCGTGCGCGCGGGGCACGGCGGTGCGCTGGTCATCCGCGGTGAGGTGGGCATCGGCAAGACCACGCTGCTGGACTACGCCGCGGTGGCCGCAGGCACGGCCACCACGCGCAATGCCACCGTTGGTGGTACCGCGCCGCCTGGCAGGGTCGCGGTGCGGGTGCTGCGTGGCGCCGGGATCCAGTCCGAGGCGGTGCTGCCGTTCGCCGGGCTGCACCTGCTGCTTGGGTCGGTGCTGGAGCGGCGCGCCAGGCTTCCGCGGCCGCAGCGCGAAGCGCTGGAGGCGGCGTTCGGCCTGCGGCAGGCCGGGTCCTGCGACCGCTTTCTGGTCGGGCTGGCAGTGCTGTCGCTGCTGGCCGAGCTGGTCGAGGATGGGCCGCTGGTGTGCCTGGTCGACGACGCGCAGTGGCTCGACCGGGCCTCGGCCGAGGCGTTGGTGTTCACGGCCCGGCGGCTGGACGCCGAGCCGATCGCGACGGTCTTCGCCTCGCGCGACCACGACGCGCCGTTCCCCGCCCAGGGCCTGCCCGAGCTGCGGCTCGGTGGGCTGGACGCGGCCGCGGCGGCGGCGCTGCTGGCCGAGCACGGCGGGGGTGGACTGCCCCATGGGGCCGCTGACCGGATCCTCGCCGAGGCGCGGGGCAACCCGCTCGGCCTGGTCGAGCTGGCCGTGGCCTGCCGGCACACGCCGGCGTCGGCCGATGGCTGGCCTGGTCCTGGGGCGCTGGCTTTGACCGACCGGCTGCAGGAGGCGTTCGGCGGCCAGGTCCGCCGGCTGGCCGGGCCGACCCAGACCCTGCTGCTGGCTGCCGCGGCCGAGGGCGGCGGCGACCTCGGCGTGGTCGGGCAGGCGGCCAGGGCGCTCGGGGTGGCGGTCGCCGACCTGCGCCCGGCCGAGCAGGCCGGGCTGGTCCGCACCGCCGACGACACGGTCACGTTCCGCCACCCCCTGGTGCGCGCCGCGGTGTACCAGGGCGCGGCGCTGGACCAGCGGCTGGCGGTGCACCGGGCGCTCGCCGAGGCGTCGCGCGGTCCCGCCGACGCCGACCGGCGGGCGTGGCACCTGGCTGCCGCGGCGACCGGGCCCGACGAGCAGGTGGCGGCCGAGCTGGAACGCGCCGCGGCCACGGCCGTGGCCCGCGGCGGCTACGCGGCCGCGGCGGCCGCCTCCCAGCGGGCGGTGCAGCTCACCGTGGACCCGCCGGCGCACGCCCGGCGGCTGGCGCTGGCCGCCGAGGCCGCCATGGAGGTCGGCGACCTCGACCGGGCGCGTGGCCTGGCCGCACGGGCGGCCGGCCAGAGCAGCGACCCGGTCGTGCGGGCCAGGCTGGCGGGCGTGCGCGCGCTGGCCGACTTCGCGCAGGGCCGGCTGCCGACCGCGCACCGGCTGCTGGTCGAGGGGGCGGCGCTGAGCGGCGGGCGGGACCGGCCGCGGGCGGTGCGGATGCTGATGGACGCGCTGCACATCGCCTGGTTCCTCGGCGACCGGGTGCTGATCGCCGAGGACGCAAAGCGGCTGAAGGTGCTGGGCGGGTCGGTCGGGGAGCCGATGGTGCCGCTGGTCCGGCTGGTGCTGTGGTCGGCCGCGCAGGCCGACGAGCGGCCAAGGGACGGCCTGCGCCGGCTCGCCGACGTGATGGGCCAGGCGCGACACTGGCGGGCTGGCGATCGGGACCTTGCGATGATCGCCATGGCCTGCCTGGTCATGGGCCGGAACGCCGACGCCCGCGACCTGTCCGCCGGGCTGGTCGCCGACGCCCGCGCCCAGGGCCGCGTCGGTTCACTGCCCGCCCTGCTCACCTGCCTGGCGCAGGCCCTGGCGTTCGACGGGCGGCACGGCGACGCGCTGGCCAGGGCCGGTGAGGCGCTGCGGATCGCGCAGGACACCGGCCAGCTGCAGTGGACCGTCGAGGCGACCGCGATCCTGGCCTACCTGGCGGCGGTCGACGGCGACGAGGCGCGGTGCCGCCGCCTGGTGGACGCCGCGCTCGCCACGCATGCCGCCTCGGCCGGCACGCCATGGGCGCGGTGGGCGCTCGGCCTGCTGGACCTTGGCCGTGGGCGCCTGGACAGCGCGTTGGTCCAGCTGGAGGCGATCTTCCGTGGGCCCATGCGCCACCACGGGTCGGCCCTGCGCAGCATCCCGGACCTGGTCGAGGCGGCGGTTCGGCTGGGCCAGAGGCAGCGGGCCGCCGAGCCTCTGGCCAGGTTCTGCCGGTGGGCCGCCCGCGCCGATGAGCCCAGCACCGACGCGCTGGTCGAACGCTGCCGGGCGCTGGTCGCCGACGATGATGACGCCGAGCAGCACTACCTCGCCGCGCTCGAGCTCCAGCAGGGCGCCTTCCAACAGGCCCGCACCCAGCTGCTGTACGGCGCGTGGCTGCGGCGCGCCCGCCGCAAGTCCGACGCCCGCGGCCAGCTCCGCGCCGCCGCGGAGGGTCTGGACCGCAGCAACGCCACCCCTTGGGCGGAGCTGGCCCGCGTCGAGTTGCGAGCCACCGGCGCCGGCACCCCAGCGCCAGCCCGGTCCGGGCTGCCCCACCTGACCCCGCAGGAGCTGCAGGTCACCCGGCTGGCCGCCGAGGGGCTGTCCAACCGCGACATCGCCGCGCAGCTTTTCCTCAGCCCCCGGACGGTCGGCTACCACCTGTACAAGGCCTACCCCAAGCTCGGCGTAACCTCCCGCGGCCAACTCGACCCGGCCACGCTCGGACGGTGATGGTGCGGCGTGGGCCGTCGTGGCACCCACCCGCGGCAGCTTGTCGAGTCGGCTATGCGAGGCGACCCGCCTGGCGTCGGTCGAGGTGACCGGTCTCGACCAGCCAGCGGACCGTGTCGGCGAAGGTCTCCCGCAGTGGGTGGGGCTCGAGCCCGAACTCCTTCCAGGTCTTGGAGTCGTCGCATCGGGCGTCGCAGTTCACGATCCAGATGCTCTCGCCGCTCCAGGGCAGTCGCGTCCCCAGGCGGCGCTGCACCACGTCCGCCGTCCGGCCGAATGCGGCAAGGAACCACGCCGGGAAGGTCACGAACCGGAGGCGACGACCGCTGAGGTCGCCCAGCGTGCGGACGATCTCAGGCATCGTCACGTAGTGCCCGGTGACCAGGTAGCTGCGGGGTCCCCGGCCCGGTTGCATCACGGCGGCGAGCACCGCCGCCACGTCACGGACGTCGGCGACGTGCATCCCGCCCGGCATGACGACCGGGTACCGGTTGCGCAGCACGTTGCTGGCCAGGGTCGCTCCTTCGCCCAGGTGCGGGTCGTGCGGTCCCCACACCGCCGCCGGCATGACGCTCACGACCGGCGCGCCCAGCGCCTGGAACCTCCGGGCGACCAGCTCGGCGTCGGCCTTGGACCGGCAGTAGGGCCCCGGTGGCCGCTTCACCGGCGAGTCCGGGGTGAGGACCTCCCCGTCGGCCGGCGGGAGCAGCGCGACCTCACTGGACACGTAGACGATCGGGTCGAGCCCGAGGCGCTGCGCGGTGCCGAGCACGACGTCGGTGCCGCGAACGTTCACCGCATTGATCTCGTCGGCCTTGCGGGCGTCGGTGGAGAAGACCGAGGCGGCGTGCAGGACCGCGTCGCAACCCTCGAGCGCGCGTTGGACCGCGGCGGGGTCGGTCACGTCGCCGGTCGTCGCCTCCACCCCGTCGACGCCGAGCGGCCCGAGCGCAGCGGGGATGCTCTCCGGGGACCTCGCCAGGACGCGGATTCGATGCCCGGCGTTCGCCAGCGCCGCGATCGAGTGCGAGCCGACGTACCCCGTTCCTCCAGTGACCAGCACCAGCAACCCGATGCACCCCCAGACGTTCCGCCGGTGAACCGCTCCCTGCTGGCTGCGCTCTTGTCCCTGTTCCTCGTCTGGTTGGCTTGGCGCCGATGAGCCGGTCAGCGGCGATCGGCGTCGTGGGGTTGGCCCGCCGGCCGATCTGCACCCGCGGTGTCGCATGCTTCTGCTCGTATTACAGCCAGAGCGGCCGGTGGCACGACCCTACCCGACGGGGCCCCGGGGCGGAATCCGTCACGCATAGGTAGCCCACCGTCCCGCCGTGCGGCTACCTACGCGTGACGGATTCCGCCCCACGACCACCCGGTAGGGTCGTGACCAGGCAGGACCGACCAAGGCGACGCCATGACGGCGAGGACGGAGGTTCGATGAGCAACATGGTTGTCTGCGACATCTCGGTCGCTGCCGACGGCTATGTCGCCGGTCCGGGCCAGACGGCGGACAAGCCGTTCGGCGACGGGCCAGTTGACCGGCTGCACGCCTGGATGTTCGACACGCCCGACGAGAACAAGGCCGAGATTGACCGGGTCGTCGCTGCCGGCGCGTTCGTGATGGGCCGTAACATGTTCGGACCGGTCCGCGGCGACTGGGACCTCAGCTGGATGGGCTGGTGGGGCGAGGACCCTCCCTATCACGCCCCGGTGTTCGTGCTCACGCACCACCCACGCGACCCGCTGACGATGCAGGGCGGCACGACGTTCACGTTCGTGACCGACGGCATCGAGTCCGCCCTCGACCAGGCGCGTAAGGCCGCAGGAGATCGCGACGTCGCGATCGCCGGGGGAGCCGCCACGATCAACCAGTACCTCGCTGCCGGCCTCATCGACGAGCTGCGCACGCATATCGCACCGGTCACCCTCGGCGCGGGCGAACGCCTCTTCGACCGCGTACCGCCGTTGCAGCTCGAGCTCCTCGCCGTCCGGGCCGCGTCGCTCACCACCCACATCAGCTACCGCGTCCTCCACTGATTCCCCTATGGCCAGCCGCCCTGGTGAGGCGGGCACTGGCACGCCAGCCTCCGAGAAGGAAGAGCGTGCCCCGGCGAGCGCCAGCCCACCGGGGTCCAAGGCACCGCTCCCTGATCACCAGTTAAGCGCTGCCGTTACCAGGCCAGCAGGAGGCGTGCCATGGCAGGGCCGACGCCCAGCTGGGAGGCCCTGCAAGGCCAGGTACGACCTGGACACTTCTTCCGCGCGGCACTCACCCATCGCGGCGCGGGCGTGGCCGACGTGCTCGTGACGGAGGCAGAACGACTGGCGGCTTGGCGGTTGGCTAGCTGCCACGGAGGACCTGGTGGACCGTCTCGGCGAACGGCCCGGGATGGGTGGCGAAACCCTGGTGGTCGCCGGGGAACTCCACCGCGTCGCTGCCCAGGCGCTCGGCCAGCGCCAGCGCGGCCAGGTGTGGCATCTGCCCCTGCGACGCCGCCCCGACCCCCACCACGATGCGGGACGGCATCCCCCGCAACCTGGCAATGTCGGGGACGTGGCCGATGGTGGTCGGCAGCAGGTGGGCCAGGAGGAACTCGCTGTTGGCCTGCATCCGAGCCATCCCCTCCAGCACCTCCGGGGGCAGCCGCGAGGGGTCCGGCATCGGGGGAGCCTGCTCCTGGCCGGGCGGGCCGGCGTCGTCCTCCTTTGGATATGGGCCGCCGGTCCGCACCGCAGTTGCGATGAATTGCTGCATCCCGGGCCCGACCCCCTCGCGGCGGTAGGTCTCCTCCACCTCCTGGAACGCCGCCCGCCAGCCCGCGCCGTCGGCCAGCAGGTTCATCGCCGGCGGCTCGTGCGCGACCAGGACCTCCACCCGCTCAGGATGGTGCGCGACCAGGTCCAGCCCGACCAGCGCCCCACCGCTGCAACCAAGCACCCGTGCCGGTCCGTCGGCAAGGGCCGCCAGCAGTAGCTCGGCGTCGTCGCCTTGCACCTGCATCGGCAGGCTCTCCGCGGGGTCGTCGGCTGGCCCGTCCAGGGGGCCGCGGGCGGCGCCCGTCCAACGACACGTACTCCACCACGACCAGTGTTCTCACGATGAACCTCCGTCGCCGGGATGCCCTCAACGCGGCCGTGCCGCAGCAGCGTGCAGGCAAGCTCGTCGTCTTGCGCCACGGCGGCTGGCGACGTGACCCTATCCGGCAGCCCGGCGGACGGAATCCGTCGTACATAGGTAGCCGCACCGGTCGCCCAGAGTCCTGCTCGGGCAGTGAAGCTTCTATGACTGTCAGGTTGGTCGCGCGATCGTCAGGCCGAGCTGGTTGGCTGCCGCGGCCATCCGGTCGTCGTAGGTGACGATCCGGGCCAGGTCGGCGCCGAGTTGCTGTGCCGTCGCGAGGTGGATGGCGTCAAGGGATCTGAGCTCGACCGGCAGCATCGCGCCGGCGGCGTCCAGGACGCGATCGTTGATCCTGACCAGGTCGACTCGGGCAAGGACGTCGTGGCCGCGTCGGACCGCTTGGGGTCCAAGCGGCAACAGTGCCCGTGCGACCTCGGCCCGGGCGAGGGCGCTGGCGATGACTGGCCGGCGGCGCCGGAGGTAGCGGCGCAGGGCCGCGGACTCCGGTTCGCGCACAGCGAGCTTCACGAGCGCGGAGGAGTCGAGGTAGGTCGCCTTGTTAGCGCTCATCGCGTCGGAGGCGTGCAAGCGTGCTCGACGGTGGTTCCTGGCCCGGTCCCAGGGGCAGCGGGTCGGGCAGGTCGTCCAGGTCGTGCGGGCTGGGGACCAGGTCGCCGGCGGCGCTGAGGCGTTCGATCGGGCTGCGGTCCGGCAGTGGGGCAAGCACGGCGACCGGGCGGCCTCGGTCGGTGACCTCGATCGTCTCGCCGGCCTCGACCCGCCGCAGCAGCTCGCTCGCCCGCTGCCTGAGTTCACGGATTCCTACTGATGCCATGTGCTAGTTGTAGCACACGGCGACAGGCGCGGTCGAGATGGCGGGGTGGCCGCGTCCCGCATAATGGTGCACGAGTCGCTCCGCCCGCTTTCGACAATGGATCGTCTCGCGGTGTTGGTTCAGGCCACGCCTGCATCGTGAGCAGCCGACGTCCTGCGGGGCCGGCTGCTCGGTCGCTCACCGTTGAGCAGGAGCACCGCTGTGACCATCACCTCCGTGTCGGCTGTCGGCCTTGATCGGCGGCTGCTCGATCTGACGTTCGGCTCCCCCAACCACAGGCTCTGACGCCACACCAGCCTCCAGGTGGTGCGCCGTGATCGTCACCGTCACCCCCAATCCCAGCGTCGACCGGACCTTGGCCGTCAGCGACCTGCGACGGGGAGCCGTGCTGCGCTGCGAGCGCA
>Ga0114129_10013333_pt1 | contig 11711 bp, 8 predicted proteins | sample RhiMetdeltSRZDD1_FD_80071 | JGI IMG/M metagenome (GOLD analysis project Ga0114129, IMG submission 80071) | Populus rhizosphere microbial communities from Tennessee, USA - Rhizosphere MetaG P. deltoides SRZDD1 (version 2) (version 2) | ecosystem: Host-associated > Plants > Roots > Rhizosphere >... | reverse complement strand
TGGCTGTATGACCGGCCAATGGAAAATACGCTCAACTGGATTCACGCGAAGTTCGCCAAGAATCCTGAGATCGGTAAGGCAAACGAAATCGCTCTGAAAACTGGATACAACTTCGCCGACACCACCGAAGTCTTTACGACGCATTACACGGTCAAGAAAGCGAAGATCAAGCCGGGTAAGTATCGGAAACTAACCGGTAACGAAGCGACAGCGATTGGTTTCATCACTGCGTCGCAACTTTCAGGACGACCTTTGTTCTACGGGTCGTATCCAATCACTCCTGCGTCAGACATTCTTCACGAACTGTCGCGTCACAAGACGTTCGGCGTGAAGACATTTCAAGCCGAGGATGAAATTGCCGCCGTGTGTGCTGCGATCGGAGCCAGCTTTGCCGGCCAGATTGGACTCACAGGCACCTCGGGACCCGGCGTGGCACTGAAGCAGGAAGCGATAGGTCTGGCCGTGATGACGGAACTGCCTCTCGTAATTGTTAATGTGCAGCGAGGCGGCCCTTCAACGGGACTGCCAACGAAGACTGAACAAGCGGATTTGTTTCAAGCAGTTTGGGGAAGAAATGGCGAGTGCCCGGCAATCGTAGTTGCACCCGCCACGCCCGCGGATTGTTTCCACATGGCGATTGAAGCTGTGCGACTCGCGTTCAAGTACATGTCGCCGGTTTTCTATCTGTCAGACGGTTATCTGGCTAATGGCGCCGAGCCGTGGGAGATACCAGAAATAAACTCGTTACCGAAGATCGACGTAAAGTTCGCAACCGATCCGGCGACCTTTATGCCATATGCACGCGATGAAGAGACGCTTGCACGTCCGTACGCACTCCCCGGAACACCGGGACTTGAGCATCGCATCGGCGGTATTGAGAAACAACACATCACAGGCAACGTCAACTACGATCCGGAGAACCACCACTTGATGGTGAAGTTGCGTCAGGAAAAAGTTGATCGCGCGGTGAATGATGTGCCTCTGGTGGAAGTGATGGGGGAAAGGACGGGTAAGGTTTTGGTTCTCGGCTGGGGTTCGACTTACGGCTCGATTACTTCAGCGGTCGAGAAGATGCAGCGTGAAGGCAAGAGCGTTTCGTCTGCTCACCTGCGCCACTTGAATCCATTCCCGAAAAACCTTGGTGAGGTTCTTCGTGGATTCGAGACAGTCATCGTTCCGGAGATGAACCTTGGTCAACTCTGCACGATGATTCGAGCGAAGTATTTGGTTGATGCCGTGCCGTTCTCGAAAGTTAAGGGACGGCCGTTCCAGATACGGGAGATTGTTAGAAAGGTTGAAGAGTATTTGTAAAGCAGGAAGATGATCTCGAATATCAATGCTCAACATGTCAGTCAAACCTTTGCTGAGGGTCAACGTTATTTTATGGGCGAAGGAAAGTTAAATAATGCGCTCGAGCGACTCTCGCACGATCTCAGGGATCATGACATTGATTACATGGTAATCGGTGCAATTGCTCTCTTAGCTCACGGCTATCCAAGGTTCACAGAGGATATCGATTTGGTCATGACGGCAGAGGGTCTGGAGAAATTTCACAACGAGCTCATCGGACTCGGTTACGTTCCTTCATTCCCAAACGCTCGTAAACGACTAAAGTCAACAACTGACAACGTAAACATTGAAGTAATGCTCAGTGGTGAGTATCCCGGCGATGGAAAACCAAAGCCAGTTAGCATGCCGATACCGGCAACTGCTTCGCAGGAAATCGATGGAATCAAATTCGTCACCCTAGAAAAGTTGGTTGAGTTGAAATTGGCATCAGGGATTTCGGCACCAGATCGACTGAAGGATCTCGCCGATGTCCAGGAACTCATAAAGTTGCGAAAGTTAGATTCAACCTTCGCCGAAAACCTAAATCCTTACGTTAGAGCGAAGTTTCGTGAGCTGCAGGCTGCAGTAGGAACGAAACACAACCAGGAGCAAGAATGAGCACACAAAGTAATGGCGGGAATGGAAACGGAAACAAACCAGTCGTTGAGGCGGTCTCCGCGGACAGCGAAGTTGGTTCGGCTGTATCAGGTCGCATTGCCCCACCGCCAGGACAGTTAAAGAAAGCTGACTTTGTTTCCGATCAGGAAGTGCGATGGTGTCCGGGTTGCGGCGACTACGCAATTCTGAACAACGTGCAAAAAGTGATGCCCGAGCTCGGCATTCCCCGCGAGAAGTTGGTGTTTGTTTCCGGCATCGGCTGCTCGTCGCGTTTCCCGTATTACATGAACACCTATGGGTTTCACAGTATTCATGGGCGCGCGCCGGCAATCGCAACAGGGATCAAGTGTGCCAATCCTGATTTGAGCGTTTGGGTCATCACGGGCGATGGCGACGCGTTATCGATCGGCGGCAATCACTTCATTCACGCAATCCGTCGCAATCTCGATATCAACTACATTCTTTTCAACAACCGGATCTACGGGCTTACTAAAGGTCAGTACAGCCCAACGTCCGAATTTGGGAAGAAGACCAAATCAACGCCTGCGGGCACTATCGACTATCCGGTCAATCCGTTGTCCCTGGCGATTGCAAGTGAATCGACTTTTGTTGCTAGATCGATCGACATCGATGTTAAGCACCTCGGCCAGATTGTTGAAGCCGCCGCCAAACATAAAGGCATTTCGTTCATCGAGGTCTATCAGAACTGCAACATCTTCAATGATGGCGCGTTCGATTACTTTGCTGAACGAACTGTTCGGTCAGACCGCGTGCTCTATCTGGAACATGGCAAGCCGATGATCTTCGGGAAAGACCGCAACCAGGGCATACGAATGAACGGTGCACATCCGGAAGTTGTGACAATCGGAGAAAACGGAATCACGGAAAATGACTTGCTGGTGCACGACATCTACCTGAAAGATCCTTCGGTCGCTTTCATGCTTGCGAGAATGGAACAGCCGGACTTTCCGCAACCGGTCGGTATCTTCCGTGCCGTTGAACGTGCAACCTACGAGTCGATGATGGAGGATCAGATCGAGGCGGCCATAGCTAAGACTGGCCCCGGCAGCCTGGAAAAACTGATCAATAGCGGGGAGACGTGGGTGGTGGAGTAGGTTCTTTCAGATTTAAGATTTCAGGTTGAAGATTGGCCCGTAGGAAACTGCGGGCCTTTTAATCGTACGACAGGCTGACAGCCTGTCGTACAGCGTGGACATTTCAGAATTCCACTCAAAACCTTACAGAACGCTCCAGCGTATTACAGTCGATTGCAAGCCAATTCATCTTTCTCCAACCTTCAACCCGGTTCGCAAGAAACGACCCCACGGAGTCCAGGTACCATGATTAAGTTCAGTCGATTTTCCCGCACGATTTCAGTCTTCCTCCTGTTATTGGCAATTTCGTTTGCGCCCATGGGCCGCGCGGTGGTTGCTCAGCAGCCCGCCAAGAGCCAACCGACAACAGCCGCAACGCCTGATTACTCGAACCAATTAGCTGCAATCGAGAAGGCCATAGACGATAAGCGAAAAGAGTTGGGTATTCCCGGAATGTCCCTGGTCATAGTCAAAGATGACCGCATCATCTACATGAAAGGACTTGGTGTTAAGGATTTCGAACGACAAGTCCCGGTTACTCCTGACACTCTCTTCGCCATTGGGTCAGCGTCTAAGGCCTTCACTGCCATGTTGGCGCTTATGAGTGCCGACGAAGGGAAAGTGTCGCTTGATGATTCTCCCAAGAAGTTCTTGCCGTATTTCAAACTTCGCGACGCGGACGCAGACGCGAAGATTACTCTTCGTGATTTGCTATCGCACCGCTCCGGACTCAATCGCACTGATATCGCCATGGTGAGTGGTGTGCTCAATCGTGAGGAACTTATTCAAGTCGCGGCAATGGCGAAACCAACTGCAAAACTTGGTGAGAAGTTTCAATATCAAAATGTGATGTACACGGCAGCCGGAGAAGCTGTCGCACGTGCCCAGAACTCAACCTGGGACAAACTCATTGAAACCAGGTTATTCAAACCACTCGGCATGAAAGGGAGCGATACTACTGTCGCAGCAATGCAAAAGTCGCGCGATTTTTCCTTCGGCTACGATTACAACCCAACGACTAAAGTTACCAGGCGTCTCCCACAACGCGAGATTGCAGCGGCCGCGCCAGCCGGCGCTATTAACTCAAGCGCTCACGACATGGCCCAATGGCTGCGATTCATGCTGGCTGATGGAACACTTAACGGCAAGCGTTTGGTTTCCGAAAAAGAATTCAACGAGGCAGTAACAAAGCAAATTACAGTGGCCGGAAACGTCAGCTATGGTCTAGGTTGGTTTCTCCGCGACTGGAACAAACACAAAGTGATTGAACACGGCGGTAACATCGATGGGTTTAATTCACAAGTTGCGATGATGCCCGATCAAAAACTTGGGTTCGTGCTCCTCACCAACGTCACCGCTTCGACTCTGGGCGGCTTTGCCATGAACACCGTCTGGAAAAACCTCGTCGGTGATCCAACTGCAGCAAACGAACCTGCAGGGGCCGGTGCTACGAGTGACCCTAAACAAGAAGTCGGCAATTATCGGTTGGTTGGGACGCCGGTGGTTTTCGAAGTTTCTATGAAGGACGACAAGCTCGTACTGAGTGTTCCGGGACAACCAGCGTATCCACTCCAGAGTTTGGGCGGACGTCGTTACAAACTTACCGATCCAGCTCCTCCTGGTTTCTATGCGACTTTCCGTCCCGTAAAAGGTAAAGAAACCGAGACTGAGTTATTCATTGAACAGCCTCAAGGCAACGTTGTAGCAACACGTGAAGCTACAACCGCCAATAACGTAACGGACCCAGGCGCGCTGGCTGCTGTTGTTGGGTCATACCAGAACGAATCCAAATCAGTCATAGAAATCGGCGTTAAAGATGGCAAGGTTTCACTGATCGTTCCCGGTCAGCCACCTTACCCTTTAACTGAAGCGGAAAAGAACAAACTGCGCAGTCCGGGGCTTCCGGAAACTTACTGGATCGACGTAACGCGCGATGAAAAGGGCGAAGTTGCAGGCATCGTGCTCAACCAACCGGAAGGTCGATTTACGTTCAATCGCGTCAAGACCACCGAAGCACTCATAAGCGTTGATGACCTGTTGGCGAAGATGATTGAGGCGTATGGAGGCGAGGCGAACCTTCGCAAACATTCCTCTTCAACAACCAAGGTCGAAATCGATTTTGAGAATCAGGGCGTGCTGAGCGAAGGTGTGATTAATGCTCGGGCGCCGAATCTCACCGCGAGCGATATGCGTTTGATGGCGCTCGGTAAACAGATCGGAACCGTAGTCAGTTATTTCGACGGAAGCAACGGGGGTGAACTCCTGAGCTTCGCTCCCGAGGAGACCTATAGCGGCAAACGACTCGAAGACGTTCGTACCGGATCCGATTTTTACGACGTCCTCAACTGGAAAAAGAACTACAACTCAATCGTCATAAAACGAATGGCAAAGATTGGCGACGATGACGTATATGTCCTTCAACGGCAGCCGGAGAAAGGAACACCTATTACCGATTACATATCGACGAAGTCGTTCTTCGTACTGAAGCGAGATATGGTTATCCCGAGCGAGACTGCCGGCATCGAGATACCCCAGACCGAGGTGTTCAGCGATTACCAATCAGTCGATGGCGTGATGGTTCCTTTCAAGATTGTCTCGAACAACATTGCGAACGGCGATGTAGTGGTGCGGATTAAGGAAGTGAAGTTCGATCAACCGATTCCCGACTCGGTGTTTAAGAAACCAGTGAAGAAATAGACCCGAGCTGCAGCAGGGGCAGGGGCAGGAGCAGGAGCAGGAGCCGCAAAAGCTAGTCAATCAACCACGATTGGGTAAACTTGTTGCTCCTGCCGACTGCTCCTGCCGACTGCTCCTGGCAACTGCTCTGTCACAGAGTGCTGGTTTTGCCGAAGCGACTGCGTTGTATTTCAGTTGCAGAGTTGCTTCTATCAGGGTCGGTCACTATAATGCGCCCCACCCTAAACGGCCGCTCGGCAGGCAGCCGTAAAAACGCAAAGAATGGTTACTCCACTTCGCAGGAAACAACGCGGTCGTGTCATGCCTTATAGCGGCCGGCCTGACACACCACTCCGTAGCCTCGCGCTTAATTTGACTCATGTCGCCCGTGCGGCCATCACTGAGCCGTACATGCTCACTATTGAGCATCAGCGAATCGCCTTGCGACGATTGCCGGAGGCGTTTGAGAGCTTCCGCATAGTGCAGCTCTCAGATATCCACCACGGTCCGTTTTCCGACAAAACCCAGATAGAACGCGCCGTCGACACAGCCAATCGGCTGAGACCCGACATCATTGCGTTAACTGGCGATTACATCTCGAAGGAACGTCATTACGCCGCGCCCTGCGCCGAAATGTTGGGCAAACTTGAAGCACGGTATGGCGTGTTCGCTGTTTTGGGTAATCACGATCACTGGACGGACGCTGCTTTAATTACGGACCTGTTTCGTGCTGAGGGAATCAACGTCCTTGTAAATCAGGGGATGCGCTTCGAATTGAATGGTTCGGCATTCTGGCTTGCCGGAGTGGACGATACGATGGTTGGTCTTGAGGATATCTCCCTCGCCTTAGCAGGATCTCGTGCTGACGAAATGAAGCTCCTGCTTGCCCATAATCCAATTGTGCTTCGTCGAGCTGCGAGGGCTGATGTCGACCTGGTGCTAAGTGGACACACACACGGTGGGCAGGTGGCACTCCGATCTGAAGCAAACCGGTCCGGTGGTCCGCGACGAAGGTTTTTGAAAGGTCTGGGGCGCCTGGGCAATACTCAGATCTATGTGAATCGAGGCTTGGGAACCGTTGTTCTGCCGATCCGCTACGGATGTCCGCCGGAAATCTCGCTTCTTGAACTGCGCCGCAGTTAGTTCTACACGGGGGCTTGCAAGAAAGTAGCAATCTTACTTAGGGAATTACCGCCCGCTGAATGTCCTCCCGCATTATTACCGTCCCCAACCTCCTGACTGTCTTTCGGATGGTCTTGATTCCCGTTTTCGTCTCGCTCCTGTTCTACCAGAGATTCGTACTCGCTCTGGCAGTCTTTGTTGTCGCCGGAGTTACAGACGGGCTTGACGGCCTGCTGGCAAGGCGATTTGACCAAAGATCTTCACTCGGAACTATTCTGGATCCGATTGCAGACAAACTGATGATGATTACCTCGTTTGTCGTGCTTTCAATGCGGAGTGTTTTTCCGCAACCTGTGCCTTCACACCTACCGATTCCATTCTGGGTCACGATCGCCGTGATTAGCCGAGACGTTTTCATTCTTGTGGGGGCTGCCGCCATCAATATTGTCACGGGGTTTCGCGGGTTTCGGCCGTCAATACTGGGTAAAATCAACACCACGGTCCAGATAGTCGCAATCGGCATCATCATGCTGGCGGCTAGCGTCCCTTATGGAACCGGCTATTACCTCCCCACCGTTTACGCCACCATCTTCACCTTTGCGGTACTTTCCGGCGCGCATTACGTGTTTTTCGTTTCGAAACTCCTGAACGAGGATAGGAGGTAAGGTGGACGGCAGCGGGGCAGTAGCCCGACTGTCAAGGAGGGCTTTGGCCTCGCACAATGATGCCCTCCTTGACAGTCGGGCTACCGCCCCGATGTGCTGATCGCCTCTCTCGGCCTCCCTCTTGTCCGTCAGCCAACCTAACGCCAACAATCAACAACTAATTAAAGTTGACAACAACACACTCAGATATTATATTGACGGCGCGTTCAGCGGAGATTGAGCTTAGGTCACGATAGAGAGCCTCAGACGAGCTGAATTTGGCGGGTCACACATTTAAAAGTTAGCGCTTTTTTGGAGATCAAAAGAAGATGAGCAAGATTATTGGAATTGACTTAGGAACAACCAACTCGGTCGTCGCAGTGATGGAAGGCGGGGAACCCACCGTCATTACTAACTCCGAGGGTGGGCGAACCACGCCATCCGTGGTCGCGTTTACGAAGGACGGCAACCGTCTCGTTGGACAGGTTGCCAAACGGCAGGCGGTCACCAACCCCGAGAACACTGTTTATTCAATCAAGCGATTCATGGGACGTCGCTATAACGAGGTTGGCGAAGAAATCAAACAAGTTCCCTACAAGGTTCAGGGTGCAGGTAACGGCGACGTTCGAATTGCAGCGGGGGGCAAGGAATGGAGTCCGCCTGAGATCTCGGCCATCATTCTGCAGAAAATGAAGCAGTCCGCCGAGGACTATCTTGGGCAAAAGGTCGAGAAAGCGGTCATCACGGTTCCGGCCTACTTCAACGATTCACAGCGGCAAGCCACGAAGGACGCAGGCAAGATCGCAGGCCTGGAAGTGATGCGCATCGTCAATGAGCCCACCGCAGCCGCACTTGCGTACGGTCTCGATAAGAAGAGGGACGAGACCATCGCTGTATTCGACTTCGGCGGTGGTACATTCGACATATCCATTCTTGAGGTCGGTGAAGGTGTAGTCGAAGTGAAGTCTACTAATGGTGATACTCACCTTGGTGGCGATGATATCGACGAGCGCTTGATCGAGTGGATTATCGAAGAGTTCAAGAAGGACCAAGGTATTGACCTCTCAAACGACAAGATGGCGCTTCAGCGGCTGAAGGAAGCGGCGGAGAAAGCAAAGATCGAACTCTCGAGCACGATGGAGACCGAGGTTAACCTCCCGTTCGTCACCGCTGATCAATCCGGGCCGAAACACCTCGCGATGAAACTTACGCGGGCTCGTTTCGAACAACTCGTTGATCCAATTCTGTCGAGACTGCGCGGTCCGGTCGAAATGGCTCTCAAGGATGCCGGAGTTGACGCTAGAAAGATTGATGAGGTCGTACTGGTTGGTGGTTCTACGCGCATTCCAAAGGTGCAAGAGATCGTTAAGGAGATGTTTGGAAAAGAACCAAACAAGAGCGTCAATCCTGACGAAGTCGTCGCCATTGGAGCAGCTGTACAGGCCGGAGTTCTCGCTGGTGAGAAGACAGATATCCTGTTACTCGATGTGACTCCTTTGAGCCTCGGTATCGAAACACTCGGTGGTGTGTTCACCAAGTTAATCGAACGCAATACCACGATACCCACTCGGAAGTCGGAGATCTTTTCGACCGCTTCCGATAACCAGACTTCGGTTGAAGTACACGTACTGCAGGGTGAACGACCAATGGCAACCGACAATCGCACATTGGGCAAGTTTCATCTCGTAGGGATTCCACCGGCGCCGCGCGGAATGCCGCAGGTTGAAGTGACATTCGATATCGACGCTAACGGCATCGTCAACGTGTCTGCAAAAGACATGGGCACGGGTCGTGAACAGAAGATAACGATCACCGCGTCGTCGGGTTTGTCGAAGGACGAGATCGACAAGATGATGAGGGATGCGGAGTCGCATTCAGCGGAAGACGTACGTAAGCGAGAGGAGATTGAAGCGCGTAATCGCCTGGACGGACTCGTTTATCAGATGGAGAAGACATTGTCCGACAACCGCGAGAAGGTTGGTGCGGTTGCAAGTGATGTTGAGACGGCGATAGCGGAGGCCAAGAAAGCATTGGCTGAAGGTGGAGTTGAGAAACTCAACGACGCATTCAACCAGTTGCAATCGGCATCTCATAAACTCGCCGAAGCGCTATATCAACAGGCTCCCTCAGGAGGTGCCGAAGGCTCTTCTGATCAGGCATCTGCGGCAGGTGCTTCATCCTCGACCGGCGGAGGTGATGACAACGTTATCGATGCCGAATATGTTGACGTGGACGAAAACAAGTGAAGGGTATTGCAGATTGAAGATTTAAGATTGAAGATTGAAATGGAAGAGGCGGAGAAGAGTTTTATGCTCCGCCTTTTCGTCAATCAGCACCAATCTTAAATCTGAAACCTTAAATCTTAAATAGACACGTGGCCAAACAGGACTACTACGAAATCCTTGGTGTGAAGCGAGACGCAAAGCCTGAAGAGATCAAGAAGGCTTACCGGCGGCTGGCTCGAAAATATCATCCTGACGTTAATCCGGGAGATAAAGGGGCTGAGGAACGCTTCAAACTTACGACGGAAGCGCACGATGTGCTTTCCGATCCGAAGAAGCGAAGTGTCTACGATCGGTTTGGTCAATACTCTGACAATCTGGCTGATGCTGCGGCGAGAGGCGCCGGACCTTCCGGAGGAGCTCATACCGCACCCGGATTCGATTTCACTGGCTTCGATTGGGGAAGCGCCACTGGCGGAACGAGTGGCGGCGGAAGTAGTTTTCGCGACATCTTCGCCGACCTGTTCGGTGGTGGCTCTGCAAAGGACAAAGAACCCCCTCGACCGCAGCCGAAGAAGGGGGCAGACATCGAGATGCCCCTCGCGCTCACATTCGAAGAAGCTATCAAGGGACTGACAACCAATATCACTGTGAATCGGTCCGAACAGTGTTCGCGCTGCAATGGAGCTGGTGACATTGGCGGGCCTGTAGTTGTTTGTCCCACCTGCAAAGGATCGGGCCAGGTGCAACGTGCCGGGGGCCGTTTGCGATTTGCACAAGAGTGTCCGGATTGCGGTGGAACTGGGAGGCGTCGCTCACCATGCTCGCTATGCAAAGGCAAAGGGACCGTTCCGAAGACTGAAACCGTCAAGGTCCGAATTCCCGCCGGTGTTGAGACTGGTTCGCGCGTAAAAATTGCCGGCAAAGGTGAAGGTGGGCGTCTCGGAGCACCTGCCGGCGATTTGCACATCATTACGAACGTTGGGCCACACAAGTACTTCACTCGCAAAGGCGATAACATTTATGTGACTGTGCCTATCACCGTTCCAGAGGCAGCGCTGGGAGCAAAGATTGAAGTCCCGACTGTTGAAGGGAAGGGTCAACTTCGTATTCCTCCTGGAACACAATCTGGCCAGAAGTTTCGTTTACGTGACCGCGGCGCGCCATCTCTTCGAAATCCCGGCGCGAAAGGACACCAGTTCGTTGAAGTACAAGTGACACTCCCGAAAGTGATTTCGGAAGAGACGAAGGAATTGTTGAGAGAGTATTCGAAGTTGAATACGACGAATCCAAGGGTTGAGATGGGACTGGAGTGAATTTCAGATTGAAGATTTCAGATTTAAGATTGGTCTTTCATTTCTCGGCTTCGCTAATTACCCAAGGCCCAAGACCAAAAACCAAAGACCAATCTTAAATCTGAAATCTTCAATCTTAAATATCATGAGGAAGGCTCGCACATACACCATCAGCGCCGTTGCGGACCAATACGGCATTCATCCGCAAACGCTGAGACTCTACGAACGGGAAGGGTTATTGAAGCCGTCTCGTTCGGAAGGAAACACGCGTCTTTACACAGAACCGGATCTTGAACGTCTCGAGTTGATACTTTCATTGACTCGTGACCTCGGTGTGAACCTCGCGGGCGTTGAGATCATTCTCAACATGCGCGAAAAGATGGACGCCATGCAAAACGAGTTCGAACGCTTCTTCCAGTACTTACAATCACACGCCGAAGAACTAACAAAATTCGACGCTCCGCCTGAAGGCAGTACAGATGCACTCGTTACTATGACGAGAGCCGCCGCTCTCCGTCGCCGCGCGCGAAGCTAGCCACAGGTTTTCACAGATTAAACAGATCAAAAGTTAACAACGGTTCAGGAGATTGTGTCTTATCTCTTGTCGGCGTTTCTTGAAAGTGCTAGAGTCGCGCGCATTTGTGCACATCGCTTCTCACGCTTACGTGCGATGTGATCTAAAAACAATTTGAGCGGCAATGCTTGAATGTC
>Ga0114129_10013332_pt1 | contig 11711 bp, 12 predicted proteins | sample RhiMetdeltSRZDD1_FD_80071 | JGI IMG/M metagenome (GOLD analysis project Ga0114129, IMG submission 80071) | Populus rhizosphere microbial communities from Tennessee, USA - Rhizosphere MetaG P. deltoides SRZDD1 (version 2) (version 2) | ecosystem: Host-associated > Plants > Roots > Rhizosphere >... | reverse complement strand
CGTCGCCCCAGAGGCGCTCGAGATTGAAGAACTCCCGGCGCTCCCGCGTGAAGATGTGGACGATGAGGTCCGAGTAGTCCATCAGGATCCATTCCCCCGTCCGATATCCTTCCACGTGGCTCGCCGGGACCTTCTGTTGCTTCAAGGCGGCCTCGATGGCATCCGCAATCGCCTGCGTCTGCCGGCTCTGCTGGCCGTGGCAGATGATGAACGCGTCGGCGAAGGAGCAGGCCCCCTTCACGTTCAGCGCCACCGGGTCGGCGGCTTTCTTCTCCTGCGCCGCCTTCAGGGCCAATTCGATCTTGCGAGTCAGTCGGATCGTCCCGCTCCTTGGGTGGTCGCCGCTTCGGGAGCCGTGAGCGCGGCGCCTTCGCGGGAGGATTGCAGCTGCTTCCAGATCGACTCGAGCAGTTCCTCGATCCCCTGTCCGGTCACCGCGGAGATGACGTGGAACGGGAGGCGACGCTTGCGGCACTCCCGGGCGAGGGGGAGGTATCGCTCGGGCGCGGGGGCGGTGTCGGCCTTGGTGATCGCCACGATTTGAGGCTTCTTCTCCAGCCCCGCGCTGTATTCCCGGAGCTCCTCGTTGATGATCCGCCAGTCTTCCAGTGGGTCGCGGCCCGGGAGGAGGGTCGGATCGACCAGATGGACCAGGATCCTCGTCCGCTCGACGTGACGCAGAAACCGGATCCCCAGTCCGTGACCTTCGTGGGCGCCGCGGATCAGACCCGGGATGTCGGCCACGACGAAAGTCCGCTCGTCGTCCCGGTCCACGACCCCGAGGTTCGGGACCAGCGTGGTGAACGGATAGTCAGCGATCTTCGGGCGCGCGGCGGAAATCCGCGAAATGAGAGTCGACTTCCCCACGTTCGGATAGCCGATCAGCCCCACTTCGGCCAGAAGCTTTAGCTCCAGCGTCAGCCAGCGCTCCTGCCCGGGCTCGCCCGGCTCCGCTTCCAGGGGAGTCTGGTGGGTGGACGAGGCGAAGTGGGAATTGCCCCGGCCGCCGCGGCCCCCTTTCGCGGCCATCCAGCGGGTCCCCGGCCGGGTCAGGTCGGTGAGGAGGAAGTCTTCCTCGATGACCACCGTACCCGCCGGCACCAGGACCACGAGATCGTCCCCCTGCCGGCCCGCCTTGTTGCTTCCCTTGCCGTGCCGGCCCCTGCCTGCCCGGAGGTGTCGCTTATAGCGGAAGCTGCTCAGCGTGGAGAGCGAGGAGCTGACTTCGAGGAAGACGGAGCCCCCATCGCCGCCGTCACCTCCGTCGGGCCCGCCGTGGGGGACGTACTTCTCTCTCCGGAAGGAGACGCACCCATTGCCGCCCGCTCCCGCCTGGACGAAGACCTTCGCATGATCGACGAACACGGGGAGGGATTCAGTCCGGTTTCTGGATGCTGACGAACTTTCCGAGGCGCCCCCGGTCGCGGTAGACGACGATCCCGTCGACCCGGGCGAAGAGGGTGTCATCCTTGCCGCGACCCACGTTGGCGCCCGGCTTGATGACCGTCCCGCGCTGCCGGACCAGGATGGAGCCGCCGGGAACCCGCTCGCCTCCGAAGCGCTTCACGCCCAGACGCTGGGAGTTGCTGTCGCGGCCGTTTCGGGAGCTTCCGCCTGCTTTCTTGTGTGCCATCGAGTCAACCTTTGTCAGGGTCGGGGGGGTTCCCCGCTTCAGATGATGATCTCTTCCACCTTCACCGCGGTGAAGATCTGTCGGTGGCCTCGGGTTCGCCGGTACTGCTTGCGCTTCTTCTTCTTGAAGACGAGAATCTTCGGCGCCTTGTCCTGGATCACCACGGTCGCCACGACCCGCGCGTCGGCCAACAGGGGCTGGCCGACCCTCACCCCCGTCTTGTCGCCTCCCACCAGGAGGACTTCCGCGAACTCGATCTTCTCGCCGGCTTTCTTGTCGAGCTTCTCGACCTTGAGAACGTCTCCCTTGGACACCTTGTGCTGCTTGCCGCCGGAGCGGATGATGGCGTACATGCTGCTCCCTCTGCCTGCTGTGGAACCGTGAATTATAGGCAGGCCCGGCCGCCTTGTCAACGAATCGTTGGGCGCGGGGCCCGGGGGGCGCGGCCGCCCCCGGCCGGCGGAAAAGGTCTGCGGGAAGCCGGCAAAAACCGGGGGAAAGGCCGGAGATGGGAGGGAGGGGAGGAGGGGGAAATCGGGCGCGTCAAGCCGTCTTCTTGAGCTCGACGAGGACCATCCGGGCGATGGCCTTGAGGGTGTCGAAGACGCCGGCGCCGTTCTGGGCCACCGCCTCGAAGACTGGCTCGTTCCGGATCACGAGCTGGCGCTTCATCTCCTCCACCGGCATGGCGGTGCTCATGTCCCGCTTGTTCAGCTGGAGCACGTACGAGAGCTTCGCGAGATCGTATCCTTGCTCCTTCAGGTTGGCTTGCAGGTTCTTGAGCGATTCGGCGTTGGCTTCCATCCGCGCCGCCTGGGAGTCGGCCACGAAAACCACGCCGTCCACTCCCTTGAGGATGAGCTTCCGGCTGGCGTCGTAGAAAACCTGGCCGGGCACCGTGTAGAGATGAAAGCGGGTCTTGAAGCCGCGGATCGTCCCCAGGTCGAGCGGGAGAAAATCGAAGAAGAGGGTCCGGTCGGTTTCGGTGGCCAGGGAGATGAGCTTGCCGCGGCTGGTCGGGCTGCTCTTGCCGTAAATCCACTTCAGGTTCGTGGTCTTTCCCCCGAGCCCCGGTCCGTAATAGACGATCTTGCAGTTGATTTCGCGCGCCGCGTAGTTGATGAAGGTCATAGGGTCTCGAGGCGATCAGTTCCCGAAGAGACTGTCGATGTCGGCGTCGGTAATCTCGGCGAAGGGCGACGCGGCCAGTTTGCCGCTCCGCGCCTTCGCCGATTGCGCCTGCATGCGCTCCAGCGCGACGGCAAGCTCGCCCGTGTACTTCTTGACGCGGAGCCGCACCAGCCCCAGGGACGAACGCACGCCGAAGATCACGAGGAGAATCACCTTGCCTCCGACGACCGAGAGATGGAGGTTGTCCTTCTCCCCTTCGTGGTACAGCGCCGAGAAATCCCGCTCTCCGATCAGGCGGGCGAGGCTGTCGGTCGCCGCGACGTTTCCCGCGGCCAGCGACGCCAGGGCGGTGGTGTCGAGGCCCTCGACCTCTCCGACGGCGGCGATCTGCTGTCCGTTGCGATCCACCAGACAGACGACCCGGGCGTTCGCCTCGGCGCGCAGGCGCTGGATCAGGTCACGGATGGCCAGGTAGTCCTCTTCGTGCAGGATGATGTCGGAAGTGGGCAAGCCGGTCTCCTCCGATGCCGGGTCAAATATATAGATTTTTAGTGATTTCGCAAGACCTGGCCGGGGGGAGAGGGCGAGGGAGCGAAGGAGAAGCCGCAAGGAACATCCGGCGAGATGATGTCCCGATCCCGCAGGTCCCTTTCGTCGATGGGGAACACCTTGCATACCTTGGGCTTGTGACGATTGATCCGGCAGGCGGGAAGAGGGCGGGCGGAATAGATCGGGCAGGTGAAGAGGAGGTTGCAACAGGCGCCCGTTCGATCGCATTGGCCCCGTCGCCGGCCGAGGCTCTGCGCTACGTAGTCGGGCCGGAAATGGACCAGATAGAACCGCCGAAGCTTCCCCAGCCCGAGGGCCGCCTTGTCGCGCCAGCTCAGGTCCGACCAGGATCTCATCCTTCCTCCCGTCTCATTGTCTCATAGGAGAAGATACGGGGGTCGTCGGTCATCACCCCGTCCACTTCCATCCTCGCGAGCGCCCTGAGGCGCTCCGGACGGTTCACGACCCAGACGTGGACGGCGAGGCCCAGGCGCCGGCATCGGTTCAGCAGGCGGGGCGCGACCAGTCGATCCTTGGGATGCAGCGCGGCGATTGCCGCCTTGCGGACCAGTGGCTTCAATCCGCGGGTGCCGCGGGAAGCAAGCCAGGCGAGACGGGCCCGGGGCAGGGCGGCGCGAAATCCGAGAAGGTCGCCCGGAGCGAACGAGGAGATCAGCACGGTGTCGACGGCTCGATGGGACTCCAGGCGGCGGGCGATCTGGCGGATCGCCTCCTGGCGGCGCTTCTTCTCCTTGAGCTCGAGGTTCAGGCTGCATCGTCCGCGGGACCACTCCAACGCCTCGTCCAGGGTCGGAACGCGCTCCCCCTGGAACTTGCGGCCGAACCAGCTCCCGGCGTCCAGCCGGAGCACCTGCCGCAGAGACATTGCCCCCACCTCGCCGCGGGAGCCGGTGGTCCGATCGACCCGCTCGTCATGGAGCAGAACCGGGACCTGATCCGCGGTAAGCCGCACGTCGGTCTCGATCCACTCGCAGCCCCGGTCGAACGCCTCCTGGAAGGCGGCGAGCGTGTTCTCCGGCGCCAGCGCCGAGGCGCCGCGATGGGCGAAGCGGATCAGGCCGCGTCGCGGCGTCATCGAGGGGGGCCGACCCTCACACGACCTCCACGGCGGGACGATCGGAGCGCTTGCGGTCCTGGTGGTTGAGGAATCTCTTGCGGAGGCGAATCGACCGCGGCGTCACCTCCACCAGCTCGTCGTCGTTGATGAATTCGATGCAGTGCTCCAGACTCATCTGCCGCGGCGTCGTGAGACGGATCGCCTCGTCCGACCCGGAGGCGCGCATGTTCGTGAGGTGCTTCTTCTTGCAGATGTTCACCACCAGGTCGCTCTCGCGGGAGTGCTCGCCCACGATCATCCCCTCGTAGACGCGCACGCCCGGGCCCACGAACATCGTGCCGCGCTCCTGGAGGTTGGAGATGGCGAAGGAGACGCTCTCGCCCGCTTCCTTCACGATCAGCGCGCCGCGCGTGCGCCCAGCGATCTCCCCCTTGTGGGGACCGTAGCCGTGGAAGACGTGGCTCATGATGCCGGCGCCGCGCGTGTCGCTGAGGAATTCGTTCCGGAAGCCGATGAGCCCGCGGGCCGGGATCAGGAACTCGACTCGGACTCTCCCGGTGCCGGCGCCGCTCATGTTCGTCATCTCGGCGCGCCGGGATCCGAGCTTCTCCATCACGACGCCCAGCGCCGGCTCCTCCACGTCGACGACAAGGTGCTCCATCGGCTCGAGGACGGCCTCGCCCTCCCGGCGCGTGATGACGCGGGGGCGCGACAGTTGGAATTCGTAGCCCTCCCGGCGCATCGTCTCGACCACGATCGCGAGGTGCAGCTCGCCGCGGCCCGACACGACGAAGCGGTCGGGGGAGTCGGTCTCCTCCATCCGCAGGCTGACGTTGGAGCGGATCTCCCGCTGCAGCCGCTCCCGGAGGTGGCGCGACGTCACGAATTTCCCTTCGGTCCCGGCGAGCGGCGAGTCGTTCACCAGGAACTCCATGGAGAGCGTCGGCTCTCCGACGCGCAGGGCCGGAAGCGCCACCGGGTTCAAGGGATCGGCGATGGTCTCCCCGATGGCGACGTCGGGGAAGCCCGCGAGCGAGATGATCTCCCCGGCCGAGGCCTCGGCGACGTCGGTGCGCTTGAGCCCCTCGAAAACGCTGAGCCGGGTCACCCGCGCCCTCTCGTCCGCCCCGTCGTGCTTGATGAGGGCCACGTCGGCGCCTTCGCGGACCTTGCCGCGCTGGATGCGTCCGATCGCGAGGCGCCCCAGATAGTCGTTGTATTCGATGTTCGTCACGCTCATCTGGAAATCGGCCTCGTCGTCGCCTTCCGGGGGCGCCACCCGCTCGAGGATCGTCTCCAGGAGCGGGTTCACGTCGGTGTCGGCGTCCTCCAGCTCCCGCCGGGCATAGCCCAGCTTCGCGGAGGCGTAGAGGACGGGGAAGTCGAGCTGCTCTTCGCTCGCTCCCAGATCGAGGCAGAGCTGGAACACCTCGTCGAGGACCTGGTGCGGCCGGGCGTCGGCGCGGTCCACCTTGTTGATGACGACGATCGGCCGGTGCCCGAGCTCCAGGGATTTCTTCAGGACGAAGCGCGTCTGGGGCATCGGCCCCTCGGCCGCGTCCACGAGGAGGAGCACGGCGTCCACCATCGTCAGGGTCCGCTCCACCTCGCCGCCGAAATCGGCGTGACCGGGGGTATCCACGATGTTGATCTTGACCCCGCGGTACCGCACAGAGGTGTTCTTGGCGAGGATGGTGATCCCTCGCTCCCGCTCCAGGTCGTTGCTGTCCATGACCCGCTCCACCAACCGCTCGTTCGATCGGAACGTCCCCGTCTGCTGGAGGAGGCGATCCACCAGCGTCGTCTTCCCGTGATCCACGTGGGCGATGATGGCGATGTTGCGGATGTCGTCGCGCTTCTTGTCTCTCATGGTCCCTATTCTACAGGATGACGGGCCGCTTCCCGCCGCTGACGGCTGGAAGAACGGCGATTTCGCAGGAGGCGGGAAGGCGCGTCTCGAGCCCGCCGGTGTGCCGGATGCTCTCGCTTCCCACGAAAAGGTTGACGTGGGGCCGGACTTCGCCCTGCTCGGTGAGAATGCGATCCCGCAACGCCGGATGGATCCGCCACAGCGCCGCGAGCGCCTCGCCGACGGTCGCGGGACGGCCCGGGAGGATCACGCGGCTCTCGCCGGCGGCGCAGGCGCGCAAAGGCGTGGAGAGGCTGACGGCGACCGGCATCAAGACTTCCGCGAGGCGGCCCGCCGGCTGCGCGGCCGCGGGGCGGCCGCGCGACGCCGATCCTTCGCCGGAAGGGACGTCTGGCGCGCGCGTCGCGGCGGGCGCGGCCCGCCCACGACGACCGCCTTCACGCAGACGACGGGGGGCAGTCCTCCGCGCAGGAGCTTCCAGGACTTTCCTTCGTCGCGCGACGCGTAGATCCGTCCGCTCCGCGTGCCGAAATAGACGCCGGCGGGTTGGTGCGTGTCGATCGCGAGCGCATCGCGCAGGATCGTCTCCAGGGCGTCCTTCTGAGGCAGGCCGTCCGTGAGCGGGCGCCACGACCGCCCGGCGTCCCGGCTGCGGTACGGCCGGAGCCTGCCTCCGGGAGTGCAGCGGAAGACGTCCGATTCGAGCGGCAGGACGAAAAGGGTGTCGGGATCGTGGGGGTGAATCGCCATGCAGAATCCGAAATCGGACGGGACTCCCTGCCCGATGTCCTGCCAGCTCTCCGCGAAATCTTCGCTCCGGTAGATCCCGCCGTGATTCTGCAGGAACAGCCGCTCCGGGCGGGAAGGGTGCTGGACCAGCTTGTGCACGCACTGTCCGAACTCGGGATGGTGGTCGGGCAGGAAGTCGGCCCGTATTCCGCGGTTCCGCGCGTGCCAGCTCCGGCCCCCGTCGTCGGTCCGATAGACGCCGCCCGTGGAGATTCCCACGTACATCCTTCTTCGATCGGAAGCATCCGGCAGGATGGTGTGAAGACACAACCCGCCGCCGCCCGGCGCCCAGAGGGGCCGGTGGGGGTGATCGTGCAGTCCCCGGACCAACCTCCAGCTCTCGCCGCCGTCCCGCGACTCGAACAGGGCCGCCGGATCGACCCCGCAGTAGAGCGTCTCCGCTTCGTCCGAGCGTCCCGGACGAATCTGCCATATCTGCTGCAGCGACACGTTCGACTCTTCGGGGAATCTCAGGACGGAGGCTTCGGGCGGGCTCCAGGTCCTGCCGAAGTCATCGGAGTACCGCAGCAGCGCGCCAAAGTGGCCGTGGCTGCTGGCCCAGAGTCGATGCCGATCTTGACGCGCATCGAAGGCGGCGGCGTAGACGTTCTGGCCCGGGAAATGCGGACCTCCCAGGTCCCACCGCCTCCGGCTCGCTCCTTCGGAACGCAGGAGGAACAGCCCCTTGGTGGTCCCCACCAGGAGCAAAGTGTCCCCCTGCCTGACCGGAACGTGCCGCGTCGCGACCATCCATCATTCCTTGAAGATGCCGAGGAGCTTGCGGCTGTGAATGAGGAGGGAAATTAGCACAAAGACGGCGCGGCGGGCAATGGCGGAAAGACGCGGCCTACGCGGAGGGACTCGACTTGGCGCCGTCGGACGCGGCGGCGAGCGGGCGCTTCTTCTCCAGAAGAATCTCCCGGCTTCCGTTCTGCAGGACCACGGCGAAGTGGGTCCGGAACCCCTCGAACATCCGCTCGATGTCGCGGTTCTGATAGACGTGGCGCAGCGGCCGTGCGGCGCCCAGCGGGATCCACTCGATCTTGTCGGCTGCGGTGATGCGGAAGCGCCGGGAGGGCTCGCGGCGCTCCGTCTCGCGGGAAGTGAAATAAGCCATCACGATCCCGCCCGCCTTGACGACGCGGTGGAGGTCCCGGGAAAAGCTCCTGGCTTCCTGGGGGCCGAGAAAGTCGAAGAAGTCCCACACGAGAACCGCCTCGAAGGAGTCGGAAGCGTAATCGAGACGGGGATGTCCCTTCCAGTCCGCTCCAGTCACCCCGGAGGAAGTCAGCGACGCCGTCTCCACGGGGCGCTGCTGGTCGTCGGCGGTGACCTTGCATCCCAGGTCGATGAAGAATTGCAGGTTGCCTCCCACGACGCTGCCGAGGTCCAGGACGCGCGCGTGCGGAGAGGCGCTCAGGCGCCGGGCGAGACGGGGGAGGGCGTGGGAGGTCTGAAGAACCGGCCCGGCGCCGCCGGCGGCGCCGGTCTGAGGTCCGGGAAGGTCGGGAACGCGGCGTTTGAACATGGGTCCGAACATGGCGGAAAGCGAGGGGGAGGCGCCGGTCCGATGGCCCGGCCGGCGCGCCCCCTCGAAGACCTCAGCGGGCCTTTTCGGCGGAGTTGCCGTGGACCGGTTGCGGCATCACGTTCTTGTAGGCCGGGGTCTCGTCCTTCACCGGCTGGATCGGCTTGATCTGATCCGGGCGCTGCGCCGGGCGGCTCTCCCGGTTGGCGGCTCCCTTGTCCATGTCGACGCTTCCCTTGAACTGGGCGCCATCGGCGATGACGATTCGAGGCGAGGTGATGTCGCCCTTCAACACTCCGGAGTTCGTGATCTCGACTCTCTCGGAAGCGAAAGCGTTTCCGAGCACCTCGCCGGTGATGACGATGCTCTTGGCATAGACGTCGGCCTTGATCTTCCCGTTCGGACCGATGGTCAGGTTGTGATCCTTGAGCTCGATCTTCCCTTCGACCCGCCCCTCGATCGTCAAATCCTCGGTGCCGGTCAGCTCGCCCTTGATGAAGATCGTCTGGCCGATGTTCACGAGCCGGCTGTTGCCGCCGCTGCTCGGAAGGCTCTGGCCCGTGCTCGCGTAACCCGTTCCCGTCGCGAAGCTGCCGGGCGCCACGTCCTTGCCCTCTTTCTTATCCCACATCGCATCTGCCTCCTAAAGAGAGTTGGTTCCAAGTCATACCGGTTCCGCGTGCATTCTTCCGTCCGGCCCGCTCCCGGGGCACGGCGGGAAGATTGGAAAGAACGGCGAAGCGAACACTCCTCGAGGAGACCGGGAAATCTGGACGCGTGGATCCGGCTCGCGCCGGAAGCCATGGACCGACCGAATCCGACCGGGATTCGCTGTCGGCTTGCCACCGCGTCGCCTACAGGTATGGCGCAATCTAACACCCGGATCCGGGGGTGTCAAGGAAACGGCGTAGATAGACCGTGAAATTCGGATTGGTTAGCGGGAGATCACGACCGATGGTGCCTCCGGGGCTCCCTATCATATTAATAGCGTCCCTTCCGGGACGCCGGTCGCGGCGGGCGCCGGCGCCGTCAGGTGAGGCTCGAGACGAAGTGCAGGTAGTTTTGCATCCAGAAGAGCCAGATGACGGAGAGCTTCCAGACGGTCCGGGCCTGGTGGCGCGCGGTGAAGGAGTTGTTGTTGAAATTGGTGTCGACGAGGTAGACCCGGGCGGGATCGACGACGGCGGATCGAAGCTTCGATCTGCGAAGATAAGTGTAGCGGCGCCATCGCGCGCGGCCGTCCCACCGCTCGTCGACTTTCGAGCCGTCCTCGAAGGTGATCCGGACGTCGACCGGCAGGACGGCATCGCCGAGGCGGCGGACGATCACTTCGGTTCGATAGGTTCCTTCCGACGATCCGCCCCCTTTCGACGCGCGAGGAATCTCCCCGATGCGTCCGGGCAGAAGGACGCCGGCCGGGACCAGCACGCTCTCCGAACGGACGGGACCGACGGCGAAATCGACCCGGGCGGTCCCGTCGATCAGCTGCTCCGAGAAGGATTTCAGATCGGCCCCCGACACCTCTTCGGCGACCCGGATGAAATCGGCCTCCCGCGGGTGGGAGAAGCGATGCCTCAGGGCGAACTGCCGGAGGACCTCGGCCATCCTGGCGCGGCCGATGAGACGCTCGAGCGTCGCCAGAACCACCGTCGTCTTGTTGTAGACCGTGTCGCGATAATTGCCCGGATAGAAATCCCACGAGGCGGTGCCGAGCGGATCCTCGGTGCCGTGACGCGCGGCGGAATCTCTTCGCTGGGCCTGGTATCCCGCGGCGAGTCCGGGAAGGTTGAGGTGGAAAGGATTGATGGAATACCCGAGAAGCGTCTCCGTGGTCTCCTGGAACGGGGTCCGTCGGAATCCGATCAGCCCGGAAAGATTGAATTCGCGGAATCCCAGATCGAGCGGAAGTCCCTTTGCCAGGGCGCGCGCGAACGCGAACCGGAACAGGGCCTGGTGCGTCCGCCCCGGGCGCCGCCGCAGGATCGCCTCCTCCAGAAGCCGGCCGGTGGAGTAGGTGTTGATCCCTTCGTCCAGCCAGGCTTCCTCGAACTCGTTGGTGGCGACGATCCCGTACCAGTATTGATGTCCCAGCTCGTGAGCGGTCACCGACTCGGGGCCGATGTAGAAATCGGGAAGAAACCAGGCCATGGAGACGGTAAACAGCATCGGGTACTCCATGCCTCCGCCGAGCCCCATCGGAAGATCCACGATCACCAGGCGGGGATAGGGATAGGGAAGGTACCAGTCCCCGTAGAGCCTCAGCCCCTCCGTCGCCGTCTTCAGGATCCGCGGCGCCAGGCGCGTATGGTCGGGCTGGTGGAAGAAGACGATCTCCACGCCGCGGAACTTCTGGCGCGCGATCCGGGCGTTCGGATCCGCCACCCAGGCGAAATCGTGGACGTCGTCGGCCCGGTAGACCACCGTCCGGGTGCCGTCGGAGTTCAGGCGCTCCGGCCCCGGGACCCCGGTGGCCTCCAGCCGGAAGCGCGCCGGCGCCGTCAGCGAAACCTCGAAGGTGGCGAAATCGGCGAAGAATTCCGTCTCGGCGTGGAAGGGATGGGCGTTCCAGGAGCCGCCCCGGTAGACGCCGGGCTTGGGAAACCACTGCATGACGTCGAAATGCTCCCCCCACGCTCCCATCCGGGCGATGGTGCGCGGCAGCTTCGTCTCCCAGGCGATGCGCAGCGACACGCTCGCGCCCGGAGCCAGCCCTTCGGGCAGGCGGACGCGCAGGACAGTCTCCTCGACGCTCGCGCCGGCGGAGAGATCGGCGCCGGAGTCCAGGGCGACCGATTGAATCGTCATCCATCCGAAGCCGTTCTCCCGGACCGCTCCTGAAAAGGCCGGGTCCGGATCCGGACCCGCCAGGGCTTCGCGGGCGAACAGGGTGCGGTCGTTGGCGAATGCATTCGGATAGAGATGGAACGGAATCTCGCGAAGCGTGTCGGCCGAGTCGTTGCGGAAGCGCACGACCTCCACCCCGGAGACCAGGCGTTTCTCCGGATCGAGGCGCGCCTCGATCCGATACGAGACCGTTCGTGGAGAAAGAGCCGCATCCGGCGGCGGCGGGGAAGGGCTGCTCTGTCCGGACGCCACCGCGCCGGCCGCCCACGCCAGGAGAACGGCGGCGAGG
>Ga0114129_10013331_pt1 | contig 11712 bp, 12 predicted proteins | sample RhiMetdeltSRZDD1_FD_80071 | JGI IMG/M metagenome (GOLD analysis project Ga0114129, IMG submission 80071) | Populus rhizosphere microbial communities from Tennessee, USA - Rhizosphere MetaG P. deltoides SRZDD1 (version 2) (version 2) | ecosystem: Host-associated > Plants > Roots > Rhizosphere >... | reverse complement strand
GCCGCAATCTGCTGGAACCGCGCGTCGGACCGCAGCGGTTGAAAGACGGGCTCCACGTTGACCCACGCGAGGGCGCCCTCGCGCTTCTGATATGCGCGCTCCAGCGATTCGATGGCGTGGTTGAGCTCCCCCGCCCGGACGTAGAGTTGTGCGCGCGAAAAGTCCGAGAGCGGGCCGCCCCCGCCGCGGCGATTCAGCCAGCCACGGTAGTAGCCCGCGAGCCCTTCCACGCGATAGACGGCGTCGAGCCGTCCGAGCAGCTCCTCCGAAGCGCCGGCGATGCGGGCTGCCTCGCGGTAGGCAGCGTAAGCCGCGTCCGGCTGCCCGGCCAGCTCGATTGTCCAGCCTTTCATGAGGTGCGTCTCGAGCGATTGAGGATTCAGTTGCAGCGCGTGATCGACCTCGCGCAGGGCCTCCTCGTGACGCCCTCCGAGCGCCAGCACCCACGCCAGCTCGGTGTAGCGCGCCTGGTTCACGGGATCGAGCTGCAGAGCCCGTCGCGCCGCAGCCACCGACTCCGCCTGCTGACCGCCCGCCGATTTGAGCCAGGCCATCGCCTGGTACGCGGGCATGTAGTTCGGATCGCGGGCTATCGCCCGCGTCAGATTGCGTTCAGCCGCGCGAAAGTCCCAATCGAACAGGAACTGCAGCCGGCCGAGTGCCTCGAGCGCTTCGGCCGAGCGCGAGTCGAGGTCCAGCGCGCGCCGCGCTGACTGCATGGCGCGTGGACGCATCTCCGCCGGCGACGCGACGCCAAAATCCGACATGGCGGAGTACGTATCGGCCAGGCCGGCGTGAGCAGCGGGATCCTGCGGGTCGATCGCCACCGCGCGCTCGAACTGCTCGCGCGCCTGTGCCAGGCCGCGCAGAGACCGCTGATCGAGAAAGTAGCGGCCCTTCAGGTAAGCCTCGTGCGCCTCCAACGGCGGGACGTGCCGGCGATGGCGCGTCAGCGTCACGATCCAGATCGCGCTCATCCCCAACACGACCAGCCCGAACGCCGCCATCGCGGCGCGCACGCGCGGCGACAGACCACGCGGCAGCGATTCCACCACCGGAATTCGCCGCCCGGTCTGCACATGTTCCGCTCGACGGAGTGGCGTGACCTCGGCCATTAAACGATAGCCGCGCCGAGAGACCGTTTCGATGTACCGCGGGCGACGCGCATCGTCGCCCAGCGCCCTGCGCAGCGCATAGACGCTGACCGTGAGCACATCGTCGGTGACATGCCGATTCGACCACACACACTCGAACAGCTCGTCCTTCGACACGAGCCGATCGGCGTGCGCGGCGAGGTACACGAGCAGGTCCATCACCCTCGGCTCGACGCGAACCTGCTCGTCGCCTCGGGCGAGCAGATTTCGGGAGGGTGTCACCGTCCACTCGCCGATGACGAAGTCGCTGGGGCGCGATCGGTCAGTGTCGCTATCGATGGAGTCCATAAACGAAACCCGCTCGCCCTTCGACCCTTCGAGGGCCTCGGGGTCGAACCACGAGCTCAGGACGAGCGATTTGCCGAAGGTGTGCCCGCGACGTCGACCGGTCCCGCGACGACCGCGCCATCCGTCATACGGAGGCGCGCGGCAACGATCGAGCCGAGAATCGATCCCGTCGGCCCGAGCACCAGCAGCTCGTGCGCGTGCACTTTGCCGATCACGGCGCCGCTGACCGTGATGGTGCGCGCCGTCAGGTCCGCCTTGACGGTCGCGCCGGGCCCGACCGTCAACGTGTGATCCCCCACGGCGATCGTACCCTCCACGTCACCGTCGATCGTGAGGTTGTCATCGCTGACGATGTGCCCTTGAATCTTCAGGGATTTGCCGACCCAGGCCGTCATTCGCCGTTCCTGCGGACTCGCGTCGTTCTCGGACGCCGGTCGGAGACTCGAATCGTGTGCCATGTCGGCTTTAGGCCAGTCTGCGATCGACGGCCTCAGCCGGCCGCGCGGCCCCGACCAGCCTGGCGAGCTGCGAGGCAAAAATCGTGACCAGCGCGCAGATCGACTCGCGCCGTGCGCTGCCGTGCTGCAGTTCCACCGCGAGCACCCCGATGCACCCGGCGGGCGTCAGCAGTGGGACGACGAGCGCGTCACTCGCGAAATTGCTGCCGTTGACGACGCACGTCTGCGCCGACCGGAACGCGGCCGCCGTGGCGTTGTCGGCGTCGCGGCGGACGCGCGGCAGCTGTGCGAGGACGCGGTCCGAATATCCGTATGTCACGGCAGCCGACAGTTCGGCGGCCTGTGGATCCCAGAGCCAGACGATGATGCCGAGGGCCTCCAGGATTCTCGCGGCCTCCTGCAGCAACGGGGCGGACTCCCGCACGTCTTCGGCCCGCGCGAGGTCGGTGCACAACGTCGCCGCTGCCAGAAGGTCCGGGTCGGCCCCTGCCGGCGCCTTCGGTGGCTCGCCGTCAGCGGCCGCCTGATTCGGCGCTTCGGATGGGCTTGCCTGCGCGTCCTTGTTCCACAAGCGGTTGACCGAGTCGGCGATCTCGCGGACCACGTACCGGAATCGCATCGGCGGCCCGCCGGCTGTCGCCTGGACGTCGACGCCGGGTGCGTTGGAGGGCATCGCCGGCACGGTCGACACGACCTCAACCGGATCCGGGTGGACGGCGAGGAAGTCGCGCACGACCACGTCGGGCTCGAGGCCGATGGCGTGCGCGTAGGCTCGAATGAAGGCGCGTCGGAAGATTCCCGATGGCCAGTGCGAGACATCGTCTCGCTCCAAGGCCTCCAGCAGCGACAGCTTTATCTTCGTCTGCTCTGCGATCGTGGCGAGCGCAATCTGTTGTCGTTCGCGACGGTGACGGAGTCGCGCGCCGAAGCTCTCAGGCAATGATTCGTCCGAGCCCGAGAGTAGCAACATGTGCGACGTAGTTCAAGGCAAGAAGACGCGCGTGTAGCGGATCAGCTGAGCCGAACGACGTCGGAAGTCTGAAGACTTCAAACTTCAGACTTCAGACTTCAGACTTCTGCTTTGCCTCTGACGGTTAGCTGCCGGGCGTCATCAAGTGCGCCGTGCTCGTGCCGGCGTTCATGATCCACACGCCGCCCTGCCTGTTGTTGTCGGGCAGCCCCAACGACTGCGCCGTCGCGCCGGGCACCGCGATGGTCGTATGAATGCGGGCGTGCTCCCTGTCAGGTCCATTCATCGTCAACCACACGGAGCCGAACTCCGGCTTCACGCGCGTACCGTCTTTCTCGGCCGCGTCGAGCGCCGCCTGTCGAGCCGGTCGGTCGGCGATGGCCTCGAACTTCCGATTCTGCGCGACCCTGTCCAGATTGGCGATGCTCGTACACTGGACAGCGAACGGCTGCTGCCCAGGGTCGCCGGATCGGTCGTAGCACACGAGCCGATTGGTGCCCTTCCGCAATGTGTCGTACGTGTTGTCGGCCTTCCACTTGATGACCGTGGCGCCTTCTTTCATCTGGCGCGGGGCGGGGGCAAGCGCCCGCTCGATGGCTTCGTCCGCCGTTTGCGCACGCGCGCTTGATGAGATCGCGACAACGCCGAGGACGAACAGAACTACGCGTTTCATTCGGTGACCCTCCCGTTCAGAGTGGACGCCGGTGCCGCAACCGCGATGGCGGCGCGGGAAACGGGCGTCAGCGGTATGTTAATCCCGGTCTGCACTGAAATTGACGTCACGATAACCCCACCATGCGGGACTCTGTTCCCGGAACGCGGGGCTTCGAGATGCTCGTCAGGTGACCGGAATTGGGATTAGTGAGAGAGATTGGCCGTGTGGATGCTGTGCGGTGTACACGCCGCAGCGCTCCAGACGTAGGCCCGCCGCTCGCTGGCTGAAGACGTTTGCACGTTTTCTTTTCGAGGAGCCTCGGTATGTCGTTCAGGTCGTCGCTTGACGTCCTTGCCCCCAACAACGCTTGCGCATCGCTGTTGACAAAAACGCTCGGCGCCGTCTGCTCGAAACCCTTGTGGTCCTCGCTCCCGGGACTACGCGTGCGTCTCGCTCGGCCACGTTGCGACGCGCTCTCTTGCGAAAACTCGTCACAGGTCGCCGACCGATCCGCCTCGCACTCCCGGACCCTCGATTAGCTTGCCTGCGTCCGGTGCGCTCGCAGCGATGGACAATGTAGGCGACGATCCCTGTTTGTCAAGCGCACCGCGCCATCAAAATGCGCGAATTTTTTTTGTGCGTTCGCAGGTCACGTCCCCTAATCCTCCAACCGCAGCCAACGTCCGTGGTACAATGAATCGTCCCCCAAAAACGCGCGGCCCGGGTCTGGCACTTCACCTAATCCGTGAGGATCCGATCCGATCACCCGCGTACAGGAAACGGAACATGCTTCATCGACTGCTCATCGGGATTTGGATCGGCGGCCTGGCTGTCATCTCGCCTAATGCTCAAGAGGCTCCAAGCCAGCCGCCACAGGTGTTTCGAAGCATCGTCGACGTCGTCACCATCCAGGCATCAGTCAAGGATGCCCGTGGACGCATTGTCAGCGGTCTCACCACCACTGACTTCGAAGTCCGTGACAACGGGCAGGTGCGACCGATCCTGTCGCTCCGGTCCGATCGTCAATCGCCGCTCAGCCTGGCCATCCTCGTCGACATGAGTGGCAGCATGCGCGTCGGCCCGAAGATCGCGATGGCGCGTCAGGCCTACGATTCGGTTTTGTCCCAACTCCACCAGGGACAGGACGAAGTGGCGCTGTTCACGTTCGATTCGTCGCTTCACGACCGCCGCGACTTCACCCGCGAGCTCGCGACCCTGAAAGGCGCGCTGTCCGACTTCGAACCCTTCGGCACAACCTCCCTGTATGACGCGACGGCTGCCACAGCGCGTCAACTTGCCGCCCGGTCCGCGACGCACAAGGCCATCATCGTGCTGACCGACGGCATCGACACCAGCAGCGAAATGACGGCGCGTGACGTGTCGGGACTGGCCAGCTCAATCGATGTGCCGGTGTTCGTTGTCGCCACCGTACCGTCGTTGGACCAGCGGCTCATGCTGGAGGCCTCCGAACGCTCGACGCCTTCTGATTCTGCAGACCTGCGCGACCTGGCGGAGTGGACTGGCGGACAGGTTGTGTTCGCCACCACGCTCGTCGAGACCGTCAGCGCCTCTTCACAGCTCATTGACGGGCTGCGCCAGCAGTACGTCCTCGCCATCGAAGCCGCGAACGGCCGCGAGTGGCGGCGGCTCGATGTCCGCGTCAGGCGGCCGTCGACGATTGTGAAGGCGCGCAGTGGATACTTCGCGGGATAGTTCGGTGTTTTACTTACGCGACGACGCGCGATAACCCTGGCGCGCGCGCACGTCGTACCGGCCTTCCACATCAACCGTGATGCGATGCCAGTTGTCATCGTGCCGGATCGCGGACGGCGGATACGCGAGTCGATAACTGATTCGACAGCTCGTCGAGCAGTTCGTCAAACGCCCCTTGCAACTCGTGACCATCACCTTGACTGTGGCGATGTGCTGACGCAGCGCTACGCGCGTGGCCTGGCGCCAACGCGCTCCTCCGCGCCGCCGCAATCGAGGCTACCCCGCGCGCCGGGCGATAAAGGCCGACTCGGTGCAGCCGGCCGGGCCTTCGGTGACGCCTTCAGGTGCTACGCAGCCCTTCCTAGGACGCCACCGCCTCGGAGGCAGTTGCGGCGCTCGATCGCGATCGGCATCGCTCTGGCAGTCCTCGTCCGGGCGCTCGAGCGCGCGGCGAAGGTCCTCGAGCTCCAGCTGGCGCAAGTTGCGCGGTGTCCTCATGACGGCCTACTTGCTCAGCCGAAGAATCTGATTCTGAATCCCTTGAAACGCCGGCCCCACGTCTGCGCCACCTTGCGCGAAGAAATAGCGACCCTCCAGCTGATTGGAGTTGAAGTCGGGCGACGTCCTGTCATTTGAGACGCGCTTGAGGATGTCTTCGGGGAGCTCCGGCATCGTGCCGAGCAGATCCCGCACCAGATAACCCATGCCGATGGAATAGATACGAATCTTGTAGTCGCCGCCGGCGTCGTTCCGCGCGTCGTTGGCGATGATTTCGAGGAGGTTGCGCGCTGCATTGTTGATGTTCCAGATCTCGGCCGGATATCGACCGGTCGCGGGAATCTGGTTCCGGAAGGGACGCCGTGCACTCTGGGGCGCACCGTTCACGGTCAGCGCGTTCGTTATCAGGGGGAATTGCGTCGGAATGCCGGCGCTTCGGTGATGGGTATGCCAGCTCAACACGGGCAAGACTGGCGCGGCCCCAAGCGTCAGGTTCGAGTTCCAGTTGGGCGGTCTCAAATTCACTCCCGGCACAGCGCTGCCGGTTTGCGTGTCGTACAGACCGTCGATTCGAGGATCGTCCCACGTTTGGTTGTCGGGATCGGGAAGGTTCTTCGGGAAATCCCAGGAGCGCAGCGATTTCGCGGTTCCGGTGCCATCCCAGTCCCCCGGGACCCCGTTCGACGCACCATCGGTAAACAGCACGATGATGCGCAGCCCCGATTGCTGTCCGTTGGGGACGGTTCGCAGCTCATCCCAGGCGCGATAAAGGCCCTCGGTGGTGAGCGTGCTGCCACCGGGCAGATTCTGCGGAACATCCGCGATGAGTTTCGCCTTGTCGAAGCCGCGCGCCGCGGGCATCGGGTCGATCACCGTCGAACCATTGCTGAACGTGAGCAGCGACAGCCGGTCGTGGAGCGCATCGAACGAATCGATGAATGCCCGCGACGCGTCTCGGACCGCCGGCCAGCGGACACCGATGGAGCTCGAGACGTCGATCAGCAGTGAGAGGTCCACCATGCGGCGCGTCGCTTCTCCAGTTGCGCCGACGGTCACGGTATAGATGTTTCCCAGCTGCATGAACGTCGTCGGCAGCACCGCCGTGGCGGTGACCGTCACGGTGTTGACGCCCGAGGCGGGGTCAACGGCGGAGGCGTAGAAATTCCCCGCAGCGGTCGGATCGCCCGGGAGCGTCCCGAGGTACTCATTCGGGAAATTCGCCTTGAAGATCCGCACGGCGGCGCCCCGGGGGTCGCCGCTGTTCAGCGCGCGCGCCGCTCCCAGCGCCGCGCCGTCCACTGCCTTCGTCAACTGCGCTTTCACGATGTAGGCCCGCCCGGAATCGACCGCGATCCCGGTGCCGAGGAGCAGCACGGTCAGCGTCACCGCCATGTAGACGAGGGTGAAACCGTCTTGCCTTCGAAAATGCGATGGCCGTGTGCGCATATTCGTGTCCTTTCAGAAATACGCAATCGAATAGAGCCGATTCGGCACCTGGACGCCGAACCTGTCGAAGGGCGTGATCAGTTGATGCGTGGAATAGATCTCAGTGATGTACAGCAGCCCCCCCGGCGCCACGAGGCCTGGCGCCAGATTCGTGAGCTGGAGGCTGACGTCGTTGTCGGAATTCGCGGCCTGATAGTCAGGTGCCCCGCCGAACGCCCCGGCGCCAGCGGTCTGCAGCACGCTCGACGCCGCGAGACCTCCGTACTCATACCGCTGATAGAGGACTGCCTTGCCGAAGTTGGCGGCCCCGGCCGTGTTGACATTCTTCACGACGGACAGGATCATCCTCGCGCTGGCATTGAAGTCCACGGGCCGGCTGCTCATGTTCTTGAGAGCGTTCGACGCGTCCTGCAGGCTCGTATTCCGCGAAATGAGATTCGATCCTTCTCGTGTCAGCTTCGTAACGACGTGCTGGTCGAGCAGCGCGTAGCTGACCTCGACGACACCAAGACAGAGGGCAAGGACGAGCGGCACCACCAGCGAGAATTCGACGAGGGCGGTGCCTCGCGCGTCACGAAACCGTTGGCGAATAGGAGTCATTGCCACCTGCTTTCGTTCTTCATCGCGGAATCGACATTGAGCGTGATCTGGCCGTTGTTGAAGAAGGGCCAGAGGACCGGGTTGTAGAACGTCCACGTGTAGGTGACCGTCACTTTGTCGATCTCGTCTGGTCCGCCGACGCCGCCCAGCCACACGTTACCGCCGGCCGCCATGTGATTGAAGCTGAACGCCGCATCGGGAATCGTCAGCGTCGGCGTCGCCTGGCGCATTGCGGCCTTGATCGAGTCGGTACGCGACAGCGGCGTGCCCGGATTGGCCGGATCGTCCATGAGGTTGCCGGTCACGCCGTAGCGCGAGGCCTGCGCCACGCCGTTCTCGAGCGACAGATAGCAATAGAAGAGCGCGCCGAAGTCGACGATCGACAGCGTCAGGAACAGCAGCAGCGGCGTGATGAGCGCAGCCTCGACCAGAGCGGTGCCCCTGGCATTGGCGAATCGCGATCGCAGGCGTCTCATATACCCTCCGGTGACACATACAGCCGGTCGCCCAGCTGCACGCCATGCCGCCGGGCGCTGCCGGCGGCCATTTCGACCACGGCGTACGCGCGCGCCGCCGCGGCGATCCGCCACGGCGCGACATCCGACACGATTTTCACGGCGCACCCGTCGCGGTCGAGGAAGAGGACGTCGATGGCGAAGCGCATGAACGCGGTGTGGACCGCGGTGCAGGGCGCGAGAATGATCGCAGCCGAGTCGTCGAGCCCATCGCGGCCGAGCAGTCCCCGGCGCCGCGCCCGGCGTGTGACCGCCAGCTCCAGCGCAGTCGCCACCGGCTCGTGCGTCCGCTCGTTCATCAGCATGCTCGGCATCAGAACACTCCCGGCACGAGGTGCCAGCCCACCCGCTGGCAATAGCCCTGATACGCCGCGTCTTCACTCAGAACCCGTTCCTCCATCAGCGCGCGAATGACCAGCGCCGTGTCGGCGAGCACCAGCACCGAGGCATTCCAGATGGTCGGATGCTGGGCGAAAAACGCGACGTGCGTGAAGAGATACCCCGCGTAGATCGGATGTCGCACGAGCGTGTACGGTCCGCGGACGACGACGCCGCGGTTCGCGGGGACCAGGCCGAAGCTCCGCCCGAGCGACGCCTTCCCGACGAGCACGATCGACAGGCCGATGGCCGACAACACGGTGGTGACGACGTCCGGCGCGAGTGCGGCCACATTCGCGGTACGCAGCATCGGCGGACCTGCGACCGACACGATCGTCACAAGGGCGGCGGCGACGGACCGGTTCACGATGGTGGCGCGCCGCCGCATCACGGTCAGAACGACGACGAGCGATTCCCCTCCCAGCAGCAGAAGGCCGGTCAGCCGGCCAGTGCGCATGAAGTCCGCCAGGATGTTGATCGACAGCAGCGTGAACAGCGTGCCGACGGTCGCTCGGGCGAGCAGGTCGGTCAGCCGGTCGCGTCTGGTCAGGTCCATCAGTGCACGTCCATCCGCCTGGCCGAAGCCTTCGGCGTCACGGGCAGCTGCGGCGCTGGCGACTCGCCGACGAAGTACGACTTGCAGGCGGCGTCCAGCAGCTCGCGGGTGATCGTCGGCTCGACGCCGCGATATCGGCAGAGCGCGCTCACCTGATCGAGCAGGTCGCGCGGATGGCAGCAGCGCAGCGGCCGCCCCAGCGGCTTGTAGTGTCGGCGCTGCAGGTACGCCACCATCACCTGGTGGAAGCGCATGTTCCGGCGCTTGCAGTTCAGCTCGAAGATCCGGGTGAACTCGTCGAGGCTCGGGTCCTCGATGGCGATCTTGTACGGGATCCGGCGAAGGAACGCTTCGTCGGCGAGCGACTCGGGCGCCAGGTTGGTCGCGAACACGACGAGCGTGTCGAACGGCACCACGAACTTCTTCCCGGAGTGCAGCGTGAGGTGATCGATGCGGCTCTCGAGCGGGACGATCCACCGGTTCAGGAGGTCCTGCGGGCGCATGCGCTGCCGGCCGAAGTCGTCCACCAGGAACACGCCGCCGTTCGACTTCAGCTGAATGGGCGCTTCGTAGAACCTCGCGGTTGGATTGAATCGCAGGTCGAGCATGTCAAGCGTCAGCTCGCCGCCCACCATCACGACCGGCCGGCGGATGCGCACCCAGCGGCGATCGTGCGTCACCGGCGCGACGACGATCGACGACTGGCGCGGATCCTCGAGCGACTCGTGAACGATCGGGTCGTACATCATCACGGTGTGGCCGTCCACGTCGAGGGCGCGCGGGATGTACATGTCGCCGCCGAGCGACCGCCCCATGCCCTCGGCAATCACCGACTTGCCGTTTCCGGGCGGTCCGTACAAGAACACCGCCTTGCCGGCGTTGACGGCCGGGCCGACCATCTCGAGCACTTCATCGCTGATGATCAAGTGCGAGAAACCGGTGCGCAGGCGTTCCTTGTCCATGTAGCCGCGCGCCGCCTGCAGCGCGGTCATGTAGGCGACGTACCGCGCGAGCGAAATCGGGACGGCGCCGATGTAGTGGCTGACCTCGAAGTACTGGCGGGCGCGGTCGCGTCCGCCATCCGTCAGTGCATAGCGGTAGCTCGCGGCGCCTGAACCGGTCGTGCCCTTGACTTCGATCAGGCGCTCGTTGCGCAGGCGTTCGATGAGCGGCTCGAAGATGTGGAATGGCACACACATCTGGTCGGCGATCTCGAGGCCGGTCAACTCGCCGGAGTAGAGCGTCTTCACGAGCAGCTGCTCGATTTGATCGCCGCCGATGCCGGTCTCCTGAAGCGTCCGCGGCTCGGGAAGTTCGAGAGGGTTCGTCGTCATTTCGATGCCATTGGGACGAGGACCTGCACGAACTTGATGGCGGCGGGTCCGATCGTCACCACCCAGATGGCCGGAAAGATGCAAAACACCAGCGGGAACACCATCTTCACGCCGGTCTTGGCCGCCGCTTCCTCGGCCCGTTGACGGCGCTTCGTGCGGACCGTATCGGAGTGCACCCGCAGCGACTGCGCTACGCTCGTCCCGAACTTGTCGGTCTGCACCAGCATCGCAACCAGCGACGAGATGTCGTCTACGCCGGTCCGGTCGGCGAGGTTCCTCAGCGCTTCCGCGCGACCCTTGCCGGCGCGAAGCTCCAGGTTGATGAGCCGCAGCTCTTCGGACAGATCCGGGTGCGCGAAGTCGAGCTCCTCGCCCACGCGCTGAATGGCCTGATCGAGGCCGAGGCCGGCTTCGACACTCACCACGAGCAGGTCGAGCGCGTCGGGCAGACCGCAGCGGATCTTGTGCTGCCGCTTCTTGGCCATCCGGCCAAGCGCCATGCTCGGCAGGAGGTAACCGAGGCCGCATCCCGCGAGTGACAGCGCCAGGCTGGGATGGCGGACGATGGGGGACGAGAGGACGAGGAAGACGATGACCGCGAAGCCGAGCCGGATGCCGAAGAAGATGGGCAGCGCCTCGTGGTTGCGATACCCGGCGTTCAGCAGCTTCTGCTGCAGCTTGCTCATCTCCTTAGCCGGTCGCGGCGCCACGCTGCCGATCTTCTTCAGCGCGTCGATGACCGTGCGGTTGTACCCTTCGCCTTCGGTCTTTTCCTTGCGGCGTGTCCCCGACACCTCGCCGAGGCGGCGTTCGATGGCGGCCGTCGAGGCGGGCGACAGCGCCATCGCGCCCGCCGCGATCAGGAGCGAGGCAAAGAGAAACGCGAGAAGCGGAAGCAGCATCAGCACGGCTATACCTCGATCTTGATCACCTTGCGGATCCACACGAACCCGATGGACTGCATCACGATCGCGCCCATCAACATCACTTGTCCCATGCGCTCGTGAAACAACAGCTGCATGTGATCAGGGTTGATGATCGACAACGCGACGGCGAGCGCTGCGGGCAACGCCAGGAGCACGTAACCGGTGAAACGTCCGTGCGCGGTGTGGACGCGAACCTGCCGCTGGATCTTGAAGCGCTCGCG
>Ga0114129_10013327_pt1 | contig 11715 bp, 11 predicted proteins | sample RhiMetdeltSRZDD1_FD_80071 | JGI IMG/M metagenome (GOLD analysis project Ga0114129, IMG submission 80071) | Populus rhizosphere microbial communities from Tennessee, USA - Rhizosphere MetaG P. deltoides SRZDD1 (version 2) (version 2) | ecosystem: Host-associated > Plants > Roots > Rhizosphere >... | reverse complement strand
TAGCCGGCCGCTCCCTGCTTGATCGCCTCCAGGACGTTGGCCTCGGCCTCCGAGGCCGACAGCACGAGGATCTTCACGTGCGGCGACTCCTCGGCGATCGCCTTGATCGCGTCCACGCCCGGGACCGTGGGCATGGACAGGTCCATCAGCACCACGTCGGGCATCGAGTCGCGGACCACCTGGATCGCCTCGGCACCGTCGCCGGCTTCGCCGACGACGGTGGCGACCCCGGACCGCTCCAGGTCGGCGCGGACGCCGTCGCGGAGCGACGGATGGTCGTCGACGATCACGACCCGGATCGGCTCCTCGGTCACCGCTCCTCCTTCCCGTCACGAGCCGTCTCGGCTCCGGTCGCCGGCGTGGCTGCGGGGAGGCGGAACTCGACCTCGGTGCCGGCGCCGGGAGCGCTCCGGATGCGCATCGTGCCACCGAGGTCCTCGATCCGTCCTCGCATGCTGTGCGCGATGCCCAGCTTGCCGTCCGTGGCGAGCCTCACCTCGTCGAACTCGAACCCGACGCCGTCGTCCCGCACGGAGACCGCGAGCTCCGGGCCGTCGCGTTCGCCGAAGACCGTCACCGTCGTGGCGCGGGCGTGCCGGACGACGTTCTCGAGGGCTTGCCGGATCGCCGCCGAGAGCTCGTCGGCCGCGGCGGCGGCCACCCACGCGGGATCCACCGACGAGATCGAGACCGGGACTCCGGAGACCCCGGACGCGGCCGTCCGCAACACGGTCCGCAGCGAGACGACGCCCTCGGAGGCCTCCTCCGGCTCGCGCCGGAGCAGCTCGCGAAGGGCGCGCTCCTCGCGGTCCGCCACCTCGACGAGGGCACCGACCTCGGCGCCGGCGACCTGGGATCGCGAGGAGAGCTCGCGTCCGGTCCGGTGGACGAGGGCCAGGGCCTGGAGCACCGAGTCGTGGAGCGTCCGGGCCATCGCCTCGCGTTCCCGCAGGCGGGCGGCGCGTTCCCGCTCGCGCGCGGCCGTCTCGTTCGCGCGCCGGAGGTCGGACGCGGCCCGATCCAGCGTCCGCGCGAAGAGCCCCACGGTGACCGCCGCGAACGCGTAGTAGACGATCATCGTGATCACGCCGGCGATCTCCCCGCCGGTGAGCGCCGAGTAGGGGAGATCGTTCAACGGACGCGAGAGCGCGAGCGGCACCGCCAGGACGCCGGCCGCCAGCAGACCCGCACCGAGCCCGGCGTCCGCCGCCCAGGTGAGGACCGACGACAGCGGATACGCGGCGGCCAGGAAGGGCTGCTCCGCCAGGCTCCTCGGCTCGGCGAGGGTCGGCGCCAGCAACAGGAAGCCGGCCGAGAGGAGCAGGTCGATCCACCGGACCGCGGGGCGGTCCCAGGCGTCTCGCCACGTCACGATCCCGATCCACGCGGCGAGCACCGCCAGCGCCGCCCACGTGAGGCCCGGCCGGGCCAGGTCGACGACGGCGGCCAGGATCACCGTGAGGACGAACGACGCCCACCGGTACACCAGGATGCCGAGCCGGAGCCCTCGCCTCCCGGGCTCGGCCTCGGGCAGGAGGTCAGGCTCCACGTCCGGCATCCCTCGCTCCTCGGCGGCGATCGCGCGCCGAGTCTACGCCGGGTGGTCGTGCGGAGGGGCACCGGCCGGGCCCGAAGGGCCCGGCCGGCGCCCGGGGAGCCGGTAGAACGGTTACGCGCCCGCCATCGAAGCGACCGCCGGCCGCCGGCCGCCGCGCGCGATCGCGCGGCCGGCGCCCCACGCCGCGATGCTCGCCACGATGAACCCGACGAGCACGATGCACGCGAAGGCGATCGCCGACCCGACGTCCCCCTCGTCGTACTCCGAAGAGAGCATCGAGCCCATCAGGTACGGCGCCGCCACGCCGACCACACCGAAGATGCCCGCGCAGAGGAGTCCGATCGCCGCGATCCGCGGGGCGCTCGGCCGCGCCACGGCCACCGTTTCGCCTCGCCGCGACGCCTGGATCGCGCCGACCGCGAGCGCCACCGAGCCGATCAGGCCCGCGTAGAAGACGAGGAACAGCCATGGCCCGAGGTCCAGCGTCATGTCGTGCATGAACGACCCCGGGATCGTCGAGACCGCCAGAAGCCCAACCGACCAGGCGATCCACCGCGGCACGCGCTGGATCGCGAGCCACCCGGCCGCGACCAGCAGCGCGATCGCGCCCGTGAGACCGATCTCGGGCAGCGCCTCGCCCCAGCTCCGGTGGAACGCGTAGAGGTAGAAGCCTTCCAGCGCGAAGATCGCCGCGGCCGCCCACCCGACGAACGTCGAACGGGCGACCCGCCGACGGAACGACAGCAGGAGCGCGCCGACCGTCGCGACCAATGCGCCTAGCGCGAACACGTTCGGGGGCTCCTCACGCATCAGCTCCTGCTCGCCGGGGTGGTCGTTCGGGTAGAGGTCGATCTTCGTGGCGGCCTGCACCCCGCTCACGGTGTTGTCCCCGTAGCAGGTGACGGTCACGAACGGCAGGGCGAAACACGCGAGCGCGGCGATCATCAACCGCTGCTTCACCCGGCTCCGGCGTCCCGTCTCGGTCGTCGGGGCGGTGATCGTGGTGGTGTCCATCGTTCTCCTCCTTCCTCCTCCTGTCTTGCGGCGATCGTCGGACGAGGCGGAGGAGACCGGTAGACGAGGTTCCGCTCATCTTCGGGAGGCGAGGTCCCAGATCCCTCTGGGTACTTCCGGAAGGTGCTACGGCGCTCGCCGTAGGCGCGCACCCGGCCGGACTGGGTACGCTTCGATCCCCCGAGCGAGGAGCGACGACGTGAGCGAACAGCGCAACGACGACGTGTCGGTCGTGGGACGCGGAGCGCGGATCGACGGGACGCTGACCTCGGCCGGCTCGCTCCGGATCCACGGGCACCTCACCGGCGAGATCACGGTCGAGGGCGAGGTCTCGGTCGCCGAGGGGAGCGAGGTCCTCGCGAACATCAACGCGCGGAGCATCAGCCTCGCCGGCAAGATCAAGGGGAACCTCACCGCCCCTGGCTCCGTCGTGCTCCCACCGCACAGCAAGGTGGAAGGAGACGTCCACGCCCAGAGCGTCACGGTGCACGGCGCCGTCGACGGGGACGTCGTCGCCGATCAGCTGGTGAAGCTCGGACGGGAGGCCCGCGTCCAGGGGGACCTGACCTGTCAGGCGCTCGAGATCGAAGAGGGCGCCTGGTTCGTAGGCAGGTCGAACATGAGCGAGCGCCGCTAGCGGTTCTGTTTCCCGATCGCCGCGCCCGAGGGTCGGATCCCTTCGGTGCCTAGGCGGTCTTCGCCATCAACTCCGCGTCGGCGAGAATGACATCCTCTTCGGCCGCGTCCCGGAACCGCCACAGGTGTCGCGTGCTCCCATCCGGAGACATCACGAGCCCGATCGAGCCGAGCGCCTGACCGGCTGAGTCGACGCCGTGGGTGTGGTGGATGTTGATGAGGTGGTCGTCGAGGCGCGCTTGTCCTGTCGAGCCGATCGGCTGCATCGCTTCGCGGATCGCTTCCATCGACACGGCGTGCGGGAAGTTGTACTTCCCCCCGCCACCCACCGAGGAGATCAGACACATCTTCGGAGCGACGGCCTCCACGAGCTCGAGATTCACGCCACGCTTCGACGCGTGGTGCGGGATCTTGAATACGTCGGCCTTGAGAGGATCGGATCCGAGCGCTTCGCGGAGCTGCTTGGCGACGGGGGAGCTCTCGGGGACGAGTTGCGGGAAGTCCTGGAGCACCTGGCCCCAGGAGAGCGTCTGGGCGTCGGCGCCGAGCAGCAGCCGGTTCGTGTCCGGACGCCGGACGTAGCGTCGGTCCCCATCCCGTTCGACGAATCGGGATGCCGGTGCCTCCACCATGACCGACAGCGAAGCGTTGTTGATCTCCACGCCGTAGGAGTCGAACCGGTTGCGGAGCCCGATCGCCGGCGCGAGGACGGTGACCTTGCCGCTCCCGAGGAACCTCGTGGTTCCGCTCGTCGGTTGGAGCTGACGGATCCCACGGTCCTCGAGGGCTCGCATCGTCTCGAAGAACGCTTCGGTCGGGTGGTAGTAGCCGGGTTCCCAGTACTCATCGATCAGATCGCCGAAGCGGTCGATGAATTCAGGCATCCCGCGGATGTGATCGTCATGGGGATGCGTCCCCACGACGATCGAGAAGCGGGATCCCACCGGGAAGAGCGATGTGGCCGCGAGCTTCTCGAGGAGCGACGGCAGCTTCCAGGTGGTCGCGACGTCCACCACGATCGCCCGACGCACGCCACGCGTCTCCGGAAGCAGGACGAGCTGCGTGTCGCCGTCGCCCACGTTCAGCAGGAGATAGACGAGATCCTCCGCGTCGACGTCGGCGACGAAGTCACCCGCGTGGAACAGTGTGGAGGGGACCGGCGCGGGCAGGATCATGATCCGTCGTCCGCTCCTGTCGGCAGCGGCCCCGTCAGCGCCGCGTAGTACGAGAGCTTCGCGGTCTCACGCGCGTCGGCCGTCACGTCGAAGATCGGCGGTCGTATCCACTCCCAGGTTCCGGGATCGACCAGCCGTCGTCGCTCTTGGGCCGGGAGCTCGGGCGACGCATGCACCTCGAGGAAAGCGGTGAGCGCTCGCGCCCGGACCTCGACGCCGAAGGTGTCGCCGGTTCGGAGCTCGCGACCGGCGGCCTTCCTCGGCATCCGATGGCGTCGGAGGATCTTCCGCATCAGATCGGCGTCGACTTCGATATGGGCGGTCTCCCCAGGTGGGAAGCGGAGCCGCCCCAGCCCGTCGACGACCGGCCATCGCGAGATGCTGAGCTCCGCGAGGTCGGCGAACACCTCGTCGACCACGACGTACCGCAGGTTGGCGGACCGCACCCCGACGATCGACCCCGGTCTCCATGGACGACCCCGCGGTGGTGCTTCCGACCCGGCACGAGCGAGCCAGCTCGCCTTCGGAGCACTGTCGGTCATGTCCGGTCCTGCGCCGCCATGTCGCCTTGTCGTCGCTGACGACGGCCCTCCCGCCCGCGTGCAGGCATATCGGTTGGGCTTTTCCCGATGAATCCGCAGTGGTCTGTAGCTTCCTCGGCGTACGATCCGCCAGCAGACCGGCGGACGCGGCGCCGCTACGCTTCGTCATCGATCGAGATGGTCGGTTCTTCATCACGCGAAGCCGGCTTCCCCGGGGAACGGTTCACGTTCGAGGTCCTGTCCGATGCGGTGTCCTCCGACGAGGAGATCAGCTGGACCGGAGGAGGGGACCCCGGAGGTGGGACCGGGCGAACGTTCACCACGCTGTTCCGGACCGGAGGCACGTTCCGGGTGTCCGCGAAGGCCGGTGCGAGCGACGTCGACTTCACGGTGACCATCAGTCCGATCGATGAGTGGCTCGAGCACGCCCGAACCTTCTACGGCCCCTCGATCGATCTGTCCGCGGTCAGGGTGAAAGCGAGCCGGTTGGTCCTCGGTCCGCCGGGTACGGCGTGGACCTGCAACGACGTGATCCGGTTCAAACGTCCACGCCTACCCGGAGACCTCCCGCACGAGTCCACGCTGATCCACGAGCTGGGCCACGTCTGGGAGCACCAGAGCGGGCAGATGCAGCTGCTGAAGGGAGTGATCGAGCAGATCGGAAGGCTCTTCGGCCGCGATCCGTACGACTTCGGGGGTCCTGCCGGCGTGAGGTCTGCGAGCGAGCTCACATCCTTCTCGAAGGAGAGCCAAGCGCAGATCGTCACGGAGTACTGGAAGTCGAAACACGGGTACTCCGTCGACCACGAGGGCGTTCCGTTCACGACACCCGGGTACGTTGGCGATCTCGAGCGGTTGATCGTGGGGGCAGGGATCGGCTCGGAGTCCCGACGCAAGCGCGGCCTCGGGGGCACGATCGATGCCCTGATCGCTCGCGTCGTGAACCGCCTGCTCGGGTCGACCGGGATCGCCGCCGAGACGTGAGCGACGCCAGCGGTTCTCTGATGCGACAACGGTAAGTTCTTCGGCTGACTGGTCCGGCCATCGATCGGGGGTTACCACCGACCCCTCTGGGAAGGGTCCGGGCGATGCCTCGGAGCAGAGCCGATGGCTGTGAACCTCGACGATACGCGTCGTGCGGACGCTCGTGGGTGGGGTGCCGGCTGGCCGAGCTGTGACCGGACCCGGTGGGTCCCGCTTTCGATCCTCTCGCTCGACGGCAGGATGATCGATCTGCCTTCGCACCGGCTGCTCGCGCGATCGGGGCGGCTGGAGTTCGAGGAGGACGTCGAGTTCCCGGGTTCGGTTCGCGAAGAGATCCACGAACTCGTGTCGTTGCTCCTCCAGGTCTCTGAACGGCGCGGGTACCTCAACCTTCAACCGGGGTGGTGTTGGGGAGGTGGATGTCGTGCGATCAAACGTCCGGACGGCAGCCTCACGGATCAGCCGAGCAACCACTCGTGGGGTCTCGCCCTGGATCTGAACGCGCCCGAGAATGGCTTCGGCGCGGCCACCCACACGATCCCGGAGCGGATGGCTCGGCTCTGGAACGGCTACGGGTTCCGCTGGGGCGGCGACTACCCGAACGACAAGGACTGGATGCACTTCGAGTTCATGGGCACACCCAGGGAGGCGGAGGAGATGACGGAGCGGGCACGCTCCGATCTCGCCGAGGAGGTGGACGCATTGACGCCGGATCAGGAGAAGGCGATCGCGAAGATGTCGACGTTCCTGGACACGTTGACCGACGCGCTCGGCAAGCTCAGCGAGGCAGAGGTCGGCGGAGGGAAGGCATCCGCCAAGGGGGCGGCTCAGCGCGTGGCGCGGGCGGTGCTCGAGGCCGAGGACCATGACACCCCCACGCCCACGCCGGCGGGCACCGGAGGCTGAGGTGCCGGATCCGTCGCCGCTCGAGTCGCCGGCGATCGGGACGGCGACCAACGACCTGATCCAACCGTGCGGGGTCCGCGAGCCTCGGCCGGCTGAGCCACCTCCCGTCGAGGTCCGGCCGGCGTTCTCGATGGCCTTCTCCGGTGGCGGCTTCCGGGCGACGCTCGCCGCCCTCGGCGTGATCCGGTTCATGGCCGGCGCGGGACTCCTCGGCCGGGTGCGCTACGTCTCGTCCGTCTCGGGCGGCTCGGTGGCACACGGTCTCTTCGCCCGTGACTACCGGAGCGTCGAAGCCTCGGGGTTCTCACAGGACACCGTCGACAGCCTCTTGGTGTCGCCGTTCATCCAGGCGGTCTCCGGCCGTTCGCTCACGTCCGAGCTGATCCGGAACGTCTGGCGGGCGATCGGGACCCCGACGCGGACCGACCTCCTGGCCGATGCGTTCGACCGCTGGTTCTACGGCGGGATGCTGTTGGACCAGCTCTCCGATCGATGCCGGTTCATCTTCAACGCCTCCAGCGTCACGACCGGGGTGCGGTTCGGGTTCGAGCGGGACGTGGTCGGCGACTGGGTCATCGGTCGGGCCCAGACGGCCGGGACGGGGATCCGCGTGTCCCAGGCGGTGGCGGCATCCGCCGCCGTACCCGGAGCGTTCGCGCCCTTCGTGGTCAGGGACGTGACGTTCCCGTGCGCCGGTGGGGTCGCGCCGAAACTGTTGGACGGCGGGGCGTACGACAACATGGGCCTCGAGCCCCTCGACGATCTGGCGGACGTCTGCCTCGTGGCCGTGAACGCGGGCGGGGTGTTCCGGGTCGGTGCGTACGGAGGTCTCCCTATCATCCGCGACCTTCACCGCGCCGAGGGACTCCTGTACCGGCAGACGACGTCGCTGCGTCTGCGGATGATGGTCGAGCGGTTCAAGGCCTGGGAGGAGGCCACCGCGAAGGGAGAGGAGCCTCCTGCGTGGGGGCGGCTCGGGGTCCTGTTCGGCCTCGCGACCACGCTCGACGCGACGCCGGAATGGTTGGACGGACGTCCGGAGCGCCCCGAGTGGCGGATGGAGCTCGCGCGCCTTCCCACGACGTTCTCGAGCCTGGACGCCGACGTCTGCCGACGGCTCGTGTACCGGAGCTGGTGGCTCACAGGGGCCGTGCTCTCTCGCTACCACCGATCGCTCCTGCCGGCTGAGCTTCCCAAATGGAGCGACGTCCCATGAATCGTTCAGTGGAGACCAGGAACCTCGACCGAAGGAGGATGTGATGGAGATCGAGATCACTCCCGAGTCGGAGACGTTCGATCCGCACGACGAGCGCTGGTTGGATCAAGTGACCGTGCTCTACGACGACCTGCGCGAGAACGGCGTCACGGTGCGTGAGGAGAGCACTCCTGCTCCGGGCGCGAAGGGAGCAGACATCGCCACCGTGATCGCGGCGATGGGGTCGGCGGGTGCCTTCACGGCCGCGGTCACCGTCTTCAAGGCATGGCTCAGTCGCGAGCGGACGCGACGCCTCCGGATCAAGTGGAACGCCCACGGGGAGCCGCAGGAAGTCTCGATCACGGCAGACACCGACGACGCAACGCTAGAGCGGATCACGAAAGAGGCGATGAAACAGGCCGCCGAGGCATGAGATGGGCCGATATCGCGCCCTCCTGGTCGCGAACTCGAAGTTCTATGCAGACCCTGAGCGTCTGCCGGAGCTCAAGGCGCCCATCTACGACATGGCTCGGCTCCAGGATGCACTGATCCATCCCGATCTCGGGCTCTTCGATCGAGAACAGGTGCAGCTCCTGCCCAACGCACGGTGCTCCGACGTCCTTCTCTCGATGGAAGACTTCTTCCAGTCCGGTGAGCCTGAAGACACGATGCTCCTGTACTACAGCGGTCACGGGCAGCTGGACATCAACAACAACTTCTTCCTGTGCGCCTCGGATACACGGATGGACCGTCTGATGGCCACCGGGATCCGTGACGATCAGGTCAACGGCATGATGCGAGGCTCACCCGCTCGGACGTTCGTGCTGATCCTGGATTGCTGCAGCAGCGGTGCGTGGAAGAGTCCCGCCGAACTCCTCCCGGATGCGCTGCGGGGATCGGGCCGCTTCCTCCTGTCGAGCTCCCGCGCGGGCCAGAACTCGGGCGATGCCGGCGTCGAGACCGAGTCGAGCGCGTTCACGAAGCTGCTGGTCGAGGCGATGGAGGAAGCCGACCTCGACACCGATCAGGACGGATACGTCGACATCGACGAGATCTACAAGCACGTGGAACGGAACCTCCGGGTCACCGGCCAACAGGCGCAGCGGGACTTCGGGAAGTCCGCACGGAGTGTGGCGTTGGCTCGGCGTCCGCGCGTTGGGGCCGACACGACCCCGATCGCGGTCGAGCCGGTGGGCCCTCACGAGCCGCCCTCCCTCACCGTGACGCCTGAGCAACTCCAGGTCACCGCCGGCCTCGACGAACTACCCGTGACGGAGCGGATCTACGTCTTCAATCTTGGTGGAGGGAGCCTCTCCTGGGTGGCGGAGTCCGATGACCCGTGGATAAGGCTCGAACCCCACGACGAGTTCGCGAGGGTCTCCCTGACCCCGTCATCGGAAGGCATGCATCGCGGTTCGATCTACGTGCGTGAGCCCGGTGGGCTCGTGAAGCAGGTCCGTGTCTCGGTTCAGGTGGAAGAAGCCGGAGACGACTCGGGAACGCCACGGGATGGGCCCGATCACTTCGAACGGGGAAAGCGGGGGGTCGACGAAGGTCGGGCGCGATGGAAGTGGCTCGTGGGCATCGGGGCGTCACTGCTTGCTCTCGTCGTCGTGATCGCCTGGGTCGTCGTCGCATCGGAGAACGCCGGAGGACCACCTGATGGAGAAACGGACCAGGAACAGGGATCGGGCCATCGCATCGGTGGTCGGAACTACCTCTCGTGGGAATCGGCCCCGATCCAGCCGACGGGAGACGGATCGGTGATCAATGGGATCACTCCACCGCGGGAAGGTGCTTCGGGTATCGACATCGTTGCTGCGGGTTCCCTTGATCGTGATGCCGCCATCTGGACGAGGCAGACCGACGGATGGCATGGAGAGAAAGTCGACGGTGATGGCGATGAGACCATCAATGGTGTCTTCGCTGTGGCGGACGGTTTCGTCGCCATCGGGCAGACGCTGACATCAGCGGGGATGGATGCCGCCGTCTGGGCGGTCGAGCCAGATGGTCAGCTTCGCCGCGTCGCCGTTCCGAACCTCGAGCAGCCGGGTGATCAGATGATGACCAAAGGGCTCCCTTCAGATTCGTTCGGGCTCCTCGTCGCAGGCACGGACGGTGATGATGGAGCGGTGTGGCGCTCGGACGCTCCGGGACGATGGACCCAGGAAGCATCTGGGGATGACGGTCTGGGCGGTGACGGTCGACAAGTGATCCTTCGGCTCCAGCAGTTCAAGGATGCGGATGGCAACAGCCACCTGCTTGCGGTCGGTTACGAGTTCAACGGCACCGACACGGATGGAGCGGTCTGGCGTACAGACGAGCCCACGAGCTGGACACCGGTTGACCTCGATCCGTCGCTGTTCGGAGGATCGGGGGATCAGAAGATCATCGACGTTGTTCGACGACCGGGGGGCGGACTCGTCGCTGTGGGGTATGTGACGGGAACCGATGGCTTGGACGCCGCGGTCTGGCTCTCGGCTGACGGTCTGACATGGGAACGATCACGATCGACCCTCATCCTTGGCGGAGCGGGCGATCAGGCGATCAATCGGATCGTCGCTCCGCAGGAGGACGGTCTCGCCTACTTCGTCGCCGGGGGATACGACGAATTCCGTGGCGACCGTGACGCTGCGTTGTGGTACTCCGAAGACGGGAAGGTCTGGCGAAAGCAACGAAGCATCTCTACGGACCTCGGAGGTCCCGGCAACCAGGAGATCATCTCGATCCATCGCGCCGACCCCGATCTCATAGCGGTCGGATATGACGACAGCTCGGGCCACAGGAAGGCAGCGATCTGGCGATCGGGAGACACCACGCTCTAGGACGATCGGGAGGTGACAGCAGTGGGACGACCCGCGAACCCGAGTGTGGGGGGCCAGCGCAACCGTAGACGGCCCGGATCGATGCGATCGAGCGGGTGCAGTCGGTCCAGGAGCTCGCGCAGTCGGTACCCTTGACAGCTTGGAACGCGACGTTCGTACGGATCTATCTGGGTGGAACGGCGGCGCCGCTCACGGTCGAGGGTGAGCTCCGCGTCGCCCGCCAACAGAACGGTCCCTGGACGCGAGTGCCTTCGGTGGGGAACGCGATCCGTTGGATCCGTCGGACTACGCGGATGCCGAGCATGTTCGGTTCCGCGTCCTGACGACGAACGGGATCAGCTCGACGGAGACGACCACCGAAGATCTGGAGGTGGATGGCCTGTAGTTGCTCGGCTTCCTCGGGCAGACCGGCCGTGCATCCGAGATTTGACCGGTTCGTTGGGCCCGGCGTAGCGTGACCGAGCCGTCAGTTAGGGGGGTCTGGGATGCCACCGAACAAGCCGTTGTCCACGTTCCTCGATCAACTCGCCATCGATCAGTCTCTCCGGGATGCCTTCGATACGAATCACGAGAAGGTGATGGCCGACGCTGGCATCACCGAAGACGCCAAGAACGGGATCCGCCAGGATCGACCGGACAAGGTCCGGAACGAGCTCCACAAGGAGATCCCCGGCGGGAAGGTCTACGTGATCAGGATGATCCCGGAGTGAGTCGGCGCGCCGCGAGGCTCGCCTGTGCGCTGATCCTGCTCGCGGTTCCGTTGACGAACGGTCCCGCCGCGAACGCCGCCTTCCCGGGCACGAACGGCGAGATCGCTTTCAGCCGCTTCGGTCACCACCAGACGGATATCTGGGTGGTGCATCCGGGCGTGACCGGAACC
>Ga0114129_10013325_pt1 | contig 11716 bp, 7 predicted proteins | sample RhiMetdeltSRZDD1_FD_80071 | JGI IMG/M metagenome (GOLD analysis project Ga0114129, IMG submission 80071) | Populus rhizosphere microbial communities from Tennessee, USA - Rhizosphere MetaG P. deltoides SRZDD1 (version 2) (version 2) | ecosystem: Host-associated > Plants > Roots > Rhizosphere >... | reverse complement strand
GAAGATCCAGCCGAAGAGCCGATCGATGACTCGGGTCAGGCCATCCGGCGCGGCACCGCGACGGCGCAGCAGAATGGAGCTCAGCGCGGGAGAGAGGGTGAGCGAGTTGATGGCCGAGATCACCGTGGAGAACGCGATCGTGAGCGCGAACTGCCGGTAGAACTGGCCGGTGAGGCCGCTCACGAACGCAATGGGCACGAAGACCGCGCAGAGGACCAGCGCGATCGCGACGATCGGACGGCTGACTTCATCCATCGCCTTGTGCGCTGCCTCGCGCGGTGCCAACCCCTCCTCGATATTGCGTTCGACGTTCTCTACGACGACGATCGCGTCGTCCACCACGATGCCGATCGCGAGCACCAGGCCGAAGAGCGACAGGGTGTTGATGGAGAAGCCGAAGCCCAGCATGATCGCGAACGTGCCCACGATCGACACCGGGACCGCGACGAGCGGGATGACCGAGGCCCGCCAGGTCTGGAGGAACAGCACTACCGTGATCACCACCAGCAGGGTGGCCTCGAGCAGCGTCTTCACCACCTCGCGAATGGAGTCGCGCACGAACACGGTGGGATCGTAGACGATGCGGTAGTCGAGACCCTGGGGGAAGTTCTTCTTGAGTTCCTCCATGGTAGCGCGGGCGTTGCTCGCGAGCTGAAGCGCGTTCGAGCCGGGCGACTGGAAGATGCCGATACCGACCGCGTTCTTGTTGTTGAGCAGTGACCGAAGGGCATAGTCGCCGCCGGCCAGCTCGAGCCGCGCCACATCGCGGAGGCGGGTGATCTCGCCGTCGTCCCCGGTCTTGATGATGATCTCGCCGAACTCCCGCTCATCCAGCAGCCGTCCGCGCGCGTTGACGCTGAGCTGATAATCCACTGGCACCGGCATGGGGGGCGCCCCGACAACGCCGGCCGCGACCTGGATGTTCTGTTCCCGGATCGCACTGACCACATCGCTGGCGGAGAGTCCCCGGGCGGCCACCTTCTGCGGGTCGAGCCACACCCGCATGGCGTAGTCGCCCCCGCCGAAGATGTTGACCTGGCCGACCCCAGGAATCCGCGACAGGACGTCCTTGACCTGCAGCAGCCCGTAGTTCCGCAGGTACACCATGTCGTACCGGCCGTCGGGCGAGACGAGGTGAATCACCATCGTCAGGTCCGGGGAGCTCTTGACGGTGGTGACGCCGAGCGATCGCACTTCGTCCGGGAGCCGGGGCAACGCCTGGCTGACGCGGTTCTGCACTTGCACCTGCGCCATGTCGACGTTGGTGCCGATGCGGAACGTGACCGTCAGCGTAAGCACGCCGTCCGACGTCGCCTGGGACGACATGTACAGCATGTTCTCGACGCCGTTGATCTGCTCCTCGAGCGGCGTTGCCACCGCCTCCGCGACCACCCGGGGATTGGCGCCGGGATACACCGCCCGCACCACCACTGACGGGGGCACGACCTCCGGATACTCGCTCACCGGGAGCGCGAACATCGCAATCGCGCCGGCGATGAAAATGACTATGGAGAGCACGCCGGCGAAGATCGGCCGGTCGATAAAGAATCGCGAAAAGCGCATTGGTCTCGGGGGACGGAGACGAGAGTCTCAGGGCCGCGGGGGCACCGACGCGCCCGACGTCGCCGTCGTGATGGTCGAGTCGGGCGTCATCGCGGCGAGGGTCGGCGCGACCTTGCTCCCGGGACGGGCGCGCTGCAAGCCGTTGATCACGATCTGCTCGCCCGGCTTGAGCCCACTTTCCACGATGCGGAGCCCGTCAATCAGGCGACCGACCTGCACGGGACGGTAGTCCACGGTGCTGTCCGGCTTGAGCACCAGCACGAATTTCTTGTCCTGGTCGGTGCCCACGGCGCGGTCCTGGATCAGCGGGGTCGGGCGGTGTTCACTCCCAACCAGCTTGATGCGGGCGAACAACCCCGGCGTGAACAGCCGATCCTTGTTGGAGAAAACGGCCCGGGTGCGGATGGTGCCGGTCTTCGGGTCGAGCTGGTTGTCGACGAAGTCGACGTAGCCTTCGTGCGGAAAGCCCTGCTCGTTGGCAAGGCCTAGGAAGACCGGGATCCGGGTTCGCTTCCCGCCGTCGGCGGTTCGGGCCAGCTCGCGGAAAGCGAGATAGGTCTGCTCGTCTCCGTCGAAGTAGGCGTAGATCGGGTCGAGTGACACCACTCGGGTCAAGAGAGTGGCTTCGGGCGGACCGGCCTGCACCAGGTTGCCCTCCGTGACTTCGGCTCGACTCACCCGCCCCGCGATCGGCGATCGCACCTCGGTCCACTCGAGGTTGAGACGGGCTGTCACCACCGCCGCCTGCGCGGCCTGAATCTCCGCCGTGCTCTCGTTCCGGGTACTGGTGCGGGTCTCGAACTCTTCCCGCGAGATCGCCTTTACCGCTATCAACCGCTCCGCCCGATCCACTTCGCTCTTTGCCAACTCGGCCCGGGTGCGGGCGCCGGCCAACTGCGCTTCGGCGCGCGCGAGCTCCGCCTGGTACGGCCGCGGGTCGATCACGAACAACACGTCGCCCTTCTTGACCTCCTTGCCCTCGGCAAACGCCAGTTTCTCGATGTAGCCGGACACTCTGGGCCTCACCTCGACAGCGTCTACCGCCTGAAGCCGCCCGGTGAACTCCTCCCACTCGTTGACATCGCGTTGGACAACGGCGGCGACCGTCACGCCCGGCGCCGGGGGCGGTGGTGGCGCACCACGACCGCAGGCCGAGCTGATGAGTCCCAACAGTGCGACCGCCGTGGCCGGAACCCTGGCTGCCATGCAATTCCTCCGATCCCGAGGGCGCCCGCCCCGAAGAGCCATCAGTGACGAGGCTGGAACGCCTGTTTTGCTCCAACCCAACCCGGCGCGAATTTGCGCCGGTTTCCTCTGTTTCTCTGGCAACACAAAAACGCGCGCTCTAGAACGGGAAGCGGTAGCTCAGCCCGGCCGTCCAGAGCACGTCGAACTGCGTCTTGTCGAAGCCGTCGCGGTCGAACTTGTAGACGTACGATGCGCCCTGAGCGAAGAGGCCGAGACCATTGCGGGGGAAGCTGTACTCAACCCCAACTCCGCCCTTGCCCGCGAACCTGGTCGTAGTGTTCGATGTGAGGTCGTCCTTGTTGTCGATGGTGACCGCGCCGGCACCGGCGAGGAGGTACGGGGCAAAGCCGCCCGACGTTGGATAGCGAAGCTGGACGTCGCCGCCGTAGAAGTAGTGGTTGAGGCGCTGTCCCGCGAACACGGTCGAGTTCGTGCTGCCCTCGGAGCGGGCAAAGTCGAAGACCCCGCGAACCGCGAAGTACTGATTCACCTGCACTCCCGCGCCACCGCCCAATGCCCAGCCGGTCTTGAGGTCTGCGGTGCCAGTCTGGTTCAGGTTGGTTAAGGGGGAGTTGCCGCCACCGTTGGCGAAGACGATCACCGAGGGGCCGGTCTTGGTCTCAAAGGAAGGTCCTTGGGCCGATACCACTGCGGGGAGCAGAATCGCGAGTAGGCCCACCGCGGTCGAACGAGTTACCATTGCTATCTCATTCCTGTTGGGGTTCGGGTCTGCCAAGCTCTCTTGACCTACTGGGCCGCCGACTGATACATACCTACTGGTAGGTATGTAGAACGGTCACCTAGTAACCCGACCCTCCGCAGCAAAGTTCCGGAGCTCCCTCCAGCACTCGGCGCAGGCAGGTATCTGATGACATACAAAGAAGATCCGCCGCGAGACGACCCGCTGACGCGAACCGACGAGATGGCCGTTGCCGACGGGCGCTCCCGCCGTCGCCTCCGGCCGGGGACCCGGCGCGACGAAATACTCGAAGCCGCCCAGGCCGTGTTCTCGGAGCTGGGATTCGATCGGACGACGCTCAACGATGTGGCGGAGCGTGCCGGGGTGACCAAGGGAGCGGTGTATCACTACTTCGACTCAAAGGACGAGTTGTTCATCGCCCTCCTGCGTGAACGGCTGATGCCTCACATCGAAGCCGGGGAGGAACTGCTCGCCAACACGACTGCCTCGCGCGAGCAGATCCTGCGGGAGTTGCTGACGCAATCCTGGACGCATTACCAGCAGCCAGGGCAGATCGAGCTCGCCATCCTAGCGATGAACGAGCTGCCCAAGATTCCCGAAGTCGGGCGGATCCTGTTCGACGAGGTGGTGCAGCGGGGGCGGAGGATGATGAAGGAGGCGTTGGCACGCGGCGTCGAGCTCGGCGAGATCCCGTCCTGTGATATCGACGCTGCCGCGGCGGTGGTCCCTTACATGATCATGGGAGTGGCCCTCGGCCATCGACTCTTCCGCGGTGTCGATCCCCTCACGCTCTCGGCCGAGCGGCTGGGGGGCGCGGCCGTGGCTGTCCTGCTGCGAGGCGTCGGCGCCGGGGACGAGGACGACTGCCGCTGAGCGGGTCTAGGACCGCTCCGAGCGGCGCATTTCTTCGTCGTAGCGGAGCCAGCCCGGCACTTTCGCCGGGCCGGCCTTAACGCGACACGCTTAGGTACTACTTCGGCCTGGCAGGCCGCGTCGGGCTCTTCCGCCACCGCCCGTTCGACTTTCCCTCCTCCCCAGGTGCATTGAGCCGCTCCCGGAGCTGTGTCAGAATGCGCTCGGGAACTGCTCGGCGATTGAGTGTCGTGAGCATCGCTTCACCGATCTCGCGGGCCTCCTCTCGAGCACCGGCGCGGCTCGCGGCCTGACTCATCCGAATGGCATAGTCGGCGTAATCGATATGCCCCAGCGACTCGGCCGACTTGTCCTGCCGACGGCCGACAGCGCTTCGAAAGTCGGCGACCGCCTCCGGCAGCTTCGCCTTGTCGCCATGGAAAACAAACTGCTCATCCGGCGAGCCCTTGGCATCGACCTTGAGCGCCCGATAGGGACGCGAGAGCGGCATCGCCAACGCCACCTTCGCATGGATCGCGGCTTTGCTATCCGGAAGCTTCTCGCTCACCTCTTTCAGCACGTTATTCGCCGAGTCCAGAACTTTGGTACCGTCGAACGCGAGTACCCGCCCGACGTCCTCGGTGAAGAGATCCTGTGCCAGATACTCCTCGTCGTAGCCCTTGGGAGGGGCGATGCGGATCGCGAGAGGCGTGGAGACGATGTCCTCCTCGACCAGATGCAACGCGGCCTGGATGACGTAGCGGCCTGGCTCGGCCACATCCCAACCGTTGCTGCCCGAGCCGACAAAGAGCGACTCGTACGCAGACTCCCCAGGCTGGAGAACGATCTTCCCGCTCCGCCAGCAGTACTGCGCAAACGGGCGGAACTGGCGAGCCGGACGCCCTTCCTTCTTCACGACCACGGTCAGCCGATCGAAGGTGGCCAGGAGGTGCTGATCGATGAACTGCTGCTCCCCCGAGATGTTCTTCAGCTTGAACTCGATGACGACGGGCTCCATGAACTCGAATGTCGCCGGGGATCGGTTCACGCGGAGCTCGAGACTCAACCGCGGCAGCTGAGCGCGGCGGGTCTGCTCGAATCCGTGGTTGTCGAACCAAAGAGCGTTCCCCTGCTGGACGAAGCGTTCGGGAGCATGCCGCAGGAAGAGCAGCTCCTGGTCGGAGAACCGGTACTCGAACGAGCTGAAGAAAGCGGACTCGCCGCCCTGGACCGCGTAGGGGTAGTTCATGAAGCTGCGGGCCTCGGGCTCGTCGGCGAGAGCAATCCAGGGTACGCCCAGCGATTTTTGCCAGGAGTGAGCCAGGTTGAAGGTGTGACCGATCTCGTGGACTGCGGTCCAGAACTTCATGCGCGCGATCCAGGCCGCCGGATTGGAGTCATTAGGCGGCGGCTGATTGATGAACGAATCCTCGAAGATCGCGGTCCCCTGACGCTGGTTGGGGCCGATGTCGTCGAACATGATCCCGCCGAGACTGGTCCCCTGCTCGTGCAGCGAGGCAAAGAGCGTCCAGAGGGCCCATTGGGCCTTGTCGGCGAAGCGGAGCCAGTAGACCTGCATCGCGTCGTGCATCTCGCTGTCGGACCACGCCTGATCAACCCCGGCTCCGTCGATCGGAATGGTGCCGCCACCGGGTGACTGGCTCACATTGAAGCCCGATCGGCGGTACACCGTCTCGATGGTCAGCTGCTCTGCGGGCAGACCAGGCGGGTGATTCGGATGGTCGCCGGTGTTGATGCTGGTGACCGATTGAGTGCCCTCCACCACGTCGTACTCGAATTCGCAGGGATGGAAGTACCGCGAGATGTGCCGGTAGTGGCGGGTCCGGCTTGCGCCGTTCGGTCCGGTGAAGGTCGCTATTGCAGCCTTCTGGTTCGCGAAGATGCTGGAGATGGCCTGAATGGTGACGGTGTCGTACGGGAAGTTCGTGGTGTCGCCGTTCAGGTACCAGATCGGCCCGGTGTAGTCTCCCTCGGGCGTCTTGGTAAGTTGAGCGACCCAGTGGGTCCGCTCGGTCAGGAACTGGTAGATGGTCCCGCTCGCGGCCATCTGCGGATAGCGCCCGTCCACATCCAGCCGCAGGGTCTCGCGCAAAATGAGCCGAGTATCGGTGGTCGGGATACCGTCGAGACGCTGGGCTCCCACAGGTAGGCCGGGCCGGCCGGGGCGCTCCGGGATGGGCAGCGGGACTATTGGCGGCTGCGGCTGGAGGGGGGGAAAAGGGAGTAGCAGCCGGTACTCGTAAAGTCCGCTCACCGCCAGACGGAGCGGAAAGGGGAACGGAAACGGCAGGGGTAGCGCCTCGGCACCGCCAACGGACTCGGCGGCGATGATGTCATCCATCAGCGGGATGATCTCGTCGCCTGTTGTGAAGTCCCGCGGGCGTACAGGCTTTTCTTTCGTGATTGGGGACATGGGGCCTCCTCTGATCGCGCCGCCACGGCCCCGGCCGACCACCGCGGCGGCGTCGAACCGGTCAGACGTACCCGAACGTGGATTCCGACGAGCGGTGGCTAAGCGTGCCGTCTCGTTCGAGGCTCAGAGCGAGGTGGAGCTCTCGGTCGAGGTCGAACGGGATCTTCTCGGACCGATGTCGAGCAGGGAGTGCTACTTCGAGGACGTGGTGTCCGGGAGGCACGTCGAGCCGAACGATCTCGGCCAGTCCGAGCTGCGGGCGGGTGGAGACGCTGGGTCGGTCGGCCACGATCCGGCCGCCCAGTCGGAGAACGACGGGCTCACCTGCGAACCCTTCCTGGAGGTGCACTTGCAGTGTCGCCATTGGACTCTAGTGGGCGGCGCGATGCGCCACGCGGCCAGTCGTCCCCGCCGGGGCCGACAGGCGCCGCTGGACGGCGCGCATGTGCGGGGCTGAAAAGGGACGGAGTGGCGAGGCGAATAGGGGGGCCGGGGCGGTTCGGCACAAGGGCCCAAACGCGCCAGCGAAGGGCTCGTTTGCGACACCTCGAGAAATGCGGCCGAAAAGGACTCGCGGAGTAGGCGATCGCGATCCGCTCCGCGAGGTGGTCGCGGTTGTGTCGGCAGATGCAAAGCGGGCGCGAGCGCGCGCTATCGAGCAACCGTTGAACCGTGCAAAGTCGAGCACCGCGAGATCGCGAGGTGCGTCCCGTTACGGTAGCCCGCCAGAGCAGGTGCATTCCGCAGGAGGGCCACGAAACCATTGGCAAACTTTGCATCCGACCTAACGCCTTCACCCGCATAGTGAGTCGTCCCCAGCAACGCAATGCTCTCACCTCGGCATGCGTGATGCAGGCGTTTAAACGCCGCAGTTCCTCCAGTTCCGCGTCATAGGTCGACTCTCTAGCTCGAACATTTCATGCAGTCGCAGGGGGCCTCCGATCCCCTGCGCTCGGGCCGCGGCTTGTGTCGGTCGCGCTGCAGACTTTCTCATCGGCACCACCGACCGGACGCGCCAACGAACCGTGGCCCCAGCTGCCACATGCCTCCGGAGGCAATTCATGCCCAGTCCCACCAGCCACCAACTCGTCGGCCTTGGGTTCGCGCTCGCTCTCGCTGCATGTAGCGGTGCCGACACGACCAGCCCAGCTGACAACACGCTCCAGCAAGCTTCCACGGGGAACGGAGCGCCCAGCGGGTCGCATTACACCCTCAACATCATTGGGGTCGCGCAGGGAAAGAATCCCAATATGGATGGGGGCAACGGCAACGTGATCTTCGTGGGGCTGGGAACCAAGAAGACGACGCTGACGACCAATATCCTCCTCAACCAGAGCTTTGACGGGACCTTCCAGGTGCTCGACAAGAACGGCACCGACGGCACCGCTTCGTTCGAGCTGCCCGCGCCGGGGACTTACACCGTATGGGCGCGGGCGCTCGGCCAGCCCGGGGATTCGGCCAAGATTACCACCTGCGCGTCTGACGTGGCCGGAAACGGCGCCGTGACCGACACGGTTTGCTCGACGCAGAACGAGGTCTTCGTCCGCGGCACCGGCAAGTCCACGTTCAGGGACGTCACCGAGTCGCTCACGACGATCGTCGTTGATGCGGCGACCGAGCCGGGAGCCTTTGCAGCGTGCGGTGGGAACAATCAGACATCGATTCGGGTGAGTCTGTTCGATCCGTGCTTAGAGGGCTACTTCTGGCGCTACGACAACAATGGGTTGAAGCTGCTCCAGATTCGCTTCTATCCGAAGAATACGACCTGAAGTCTTTCGCAACTTGAACGGGTTAGGTGGATGCGCTCGCCGAGAAAATGGCGGGCGCATCCTTCGTGGGCCGGCCGTCAGTTACTCGTGAGATATCGGCGCGCGTCCTCGTCTCCACGCCGATCGCGCAGGTCGAGTCCTCCGCCGTCACTTCTTCGAAAGCCTGCTGGGCCGCGGAGTAATAGAAGGAATGCAACATGAAACTCGACCGGGCGAGCGCGTTCAGCTCAACTCCCGCCTCGGTGCTCTAGTGTTGCCCGTCAGATCCTCCCGCCCCCAGCCGGTCGAGCAGGGCGCCGAGCGCCCGCATTTCTTCGCCGTAGCGGGCCCAATCGAGCTCCCGCTGCGCCTGCAGCGCCGCTTCGTACCGGCGCCGGGCTTCGCGCGCCAGCGAGTTGAACCCCGAGTCAACGACCGGTGCGGCCGGCTTGGCCGGCGTGGCTGCGACGACGGGCGCGGGCTCACGGCCTGGCACGGCCACGCCGCCGAAAAGCTCCGCCAGCGCGGCGTCCAGCGTCTCCCCCATCACGACCTGGTTCTCGTAGGCGACGATGACGCGCTTGAGCTCGGGGATTCGCCCGCCTTCGGCCTGGAGGTAGAGCGGCTGGACGTAGAGCAGCGACTCATCGATCGGGATCACCAGCAGATCGCCCCGGATCACGCGAGAACCCCGCTGATCCCAGAGTGAGATCTGCCGGGAGATCTCGGTGTTCTGGTTGATCCGGTTCTGGATCTGGATCGGACCGAACGCCAGCTTCTGCCTGGAGAGTCGGTACACACGAAGCTTGCCGTACGCGGCTCCGTCGTTCCGCGCCACCATCCAGGCCGCCAGGTTGTCCTTCCCTCGTGGTGTGAACGGCACCATGTAGATGAACTCGGCCTTCGATTCTTCAGGCAGGCGCATGATGATGTGGCGCATGAACGGGACGCTCCCCTGCTGCTCGGCGACCAAGGGGATCTGCCACTGATCCTCCCGATGGTAGAAGTCGTCCGGCGCATCCATATGGTAGGTCGCGTAGAGGCTGGTCTGGATCCGGTAGATGTCGTCGGGGTAGCGAATATGGGCGCGAAGCCCGGCCGGCATGCTGTCGAGGGGGATGAAGACGCCGGGGAAGATGCGGGCCCAGGTCCGGATCAGCGGATCGGCCGGGGCGCTGACGTACGCGGCGAGCGACCCGTTGTACGCGTCGATGACCAGCTTGACGCTGTTCCGCATGTAACTGGTGCCGTCGCGCAGTCTCTGGGAATAGGGATAGTCATCCGAGGCGGTGTAGGCATCGAGGATCCACTGCAGGCTGCCGTCGTCCGCCAGCACGAGATAGGGATCGCGATCGAACAGGAGAAACGGGAGTGCCGTGTGCGCCCGCTCCATGATGTTGCGGTAGTAGAGCACCCGGCTGTCGTTGGTGATGTCCTGCGAGAACAGAATCTTGATCGAGCCGAATCGGATGGCGAGCATGAGCCGGCGCAGAACACTGCCGACCGGCACGCCGCCCCTGCCGGCATAGGCCGCGAAGATGTTTGCCTCGCCCGCGGGATGGTCAAACTCCCGTTGCCGAGTCCCCACGAAGACGTAGTCGTTGGCCAGCTCCCCGTAGTAGAGCTGCGGCCGGTTGATTCGGAGCGAGACCGACGAGGCGGGCGGTAGATCCTTGATGAACAACACCGGCAGCCCTTCGGGGGTCACCTGGTTGACGGGGCCGAGGGTGAGCCCCATCCCGTGGGTGAAGGTCAAATGCTCGTTGATGAAGGTCCGGGTAGGGAGCGACGCTGCATTCAGCTCCCGGGGTGAGAGCAGGACCTGCCGGTATTTCCCGTCGATCCAGTAGCGGTCGTCGTCAACTGAGATGAAATCGTAGTAGGTGCGGATCTCCTGCAGCTGGCCGAAGGTCATGAGCAGCGGGTCCCGATCCCAGAGCCGCACGTTCTCGATGGTCGGCGCGTTGGAGCGGATGTTGGCCAGCGTGAGACCGGCGGCGCCTCCCAGCTCCCGGACATCCACGCTGTCCAGGCCCCAGGCCTGTCGGGTGGCGACGATGTGATTCCGGAGGTAGGGCGTTTCCCGGGTCAGCTCGGTCGGTGCGACCAGGAGGTTCTGCATCGCCAGCGGAAACAGCCTGCGGCCGACGAAGGCCAGGGCCAGGTAGCCGCCGATCGCCCAGAGTGCGTACGTCGCGAGCCGATTCCGCAGCGCGCCGACAACGACGGCGACGGCGGCCAGGCCGGCCACGATCGCCGTGAGTCGCATCGCCGGGAGCCGAGCGTGAAGATCGGTGTAGCTGGCGCCGACCAGCGGACCGGTGGTCGAGTAGAGCAGGCTCGGGATGTCGACCGCCCATAGCCGAGCCGCCGTGAGCAGCAGCAGCGCTGCCAGTAGAATGGCGAGATGAAGCCCGGCCGACGGCTCGATCAGCAGTCGGCGAGGGCCGGGGACCAGGTCCCCCCGCACCCAGTAGACCGGGACCACCAGGATGAGGGAGAGCGCCGTGAGAGTGAACAGGAACCCGATTGCCGCCGAGAGAGCGGGCAGGCTGAAGACGTAGAATCCGATGTCACGCGAGAAGACCGGGTCCGCGATCCCGAATTGCGTTCCATAGATGGCCCGGAGGACTAGATCCCAGGCCGCAGTGGCACCGACGCCGGCTAGGAAGGCAAGGCCCAGCGAGAGCGGGAGAGTCAGCCGGCGCAGCGCGACGGTAACGTTGAGCCGGGGTGCCGATTGCGCGAGCTGCAGCAAAACTGGGTTCGCAACCAGGCCGCGTTGCGCGATCCGCAGATTCAGATAGAGCAGGCCGAAGGTGATCCCGCCTGCTCCCAGGAAGAGGAGGAGCCGGGTGATCAGGGCTCGGGTGAAGACGATCTGGTATCCGATCTCCCGGAACCACCACCAGTCGGTGAGCAGCACGACCAGTCCCGGGAAGAACAGAACGAGTGCCGCAAACGCGGCGATCCCCAGAATGAGCGCGAGTCGGCGTCCGGCCAAGGACAAACCCCTCAGCGTGGTGAAGGCGGATGGAAAATCGCTCAGGCGGCCGCGAGCGGCCGCGAGGTGTAAGCTACTCCGGCCTTGCCGAGCTTGGCTGCCAGCCAGGAGGCGTGCGCCTGGCACAACAGGTGTTCCCTGCCGGGTGCCTCTGTTGGTGCTTGCAT
>Ga0114129_10013324_pt1 | contig 11718 bp, 9 predicted proteins | sample RhiMetdeltSRZDD1_FD_80071 | JGI IMG/M metagenome (GOLD analysis project Ga0114129, IMG submission 80071) | Populus rhizosphere microbial communities from Tennessee, USA - Rhizosphere MetaG P. deltoides SRZDD1 (version 2) (version 2) | ecosystem: Host-associated > Plants > Roots > Rhizosphere >... | reverse complement strand
TGCGCTCGACGCCCGCCCGGCCGGCGGAGGCGCGGGTACAGTGCCTGCGCTCGTTGGAGATCTTCGCGGCCATCCGGCACCGATACGGCGCGGCTAAGTGCCGCCTGGTCATCGGCCGCTCCTTCGTAGCGGATGAAAACTACCCGGCGGCGATCGCGGTGTTCGAGGAGACCCTCGAGACATTCGGCAACTGTGGTGACCGCTGGATCGAGGCCACGGCGGCGACCGAGCTGGCGACGGCCCTGGCCATCGACGCCCCGGGGCGGCGGCGCGAGACGCGCGACCTGTGGAACGCGGCGGAGCGCACGCTCGTCGAGCTCGGCGACTACCGCTCGGCCGAGCAGGTACGCAAAGCTCGGGCCCGTGTCCGTCGCCGGACCGACGACTCGCTGGCCCGGCTGGGTGCCGCCTCGTGAGGTCGTGGCGCGCGCTGCGGGCCCGCGCACGCCCGTCGACGGCTCTCGCGGTGCTGATCCTCATCGGTGGGGCGGCCGCGGCCCCGGTGGTCGTACAGGGGCGGCAGCCGGTACTGGCACCGGTGATCGCGGTCGCCGCCATCCTCGGCGCGTTGGTCGTCGAGCGGGTCGCCGGCGGGTGGCCGTTCACCGACGGTACGCCGCAGCCACGCAGCTCGTTGGCTCCGTCGCGCGCGTCGAACAGCCTGTTCCGCGGCCGCACCCGGGAGCTGGCGCACCTGATCGACTACCACGACGAGCAGCGGCGGGCCCGGGACAGCGGCTCGGCCGATGTACGCGGTCCCGTGGTCATCGCTATCCACGGCAAGCCCGGGGTCGGCAAGAGCGCGCTGGCCAAGCAACTGGCACGGCGGCTGGCTCGCCGGTACCGCGACGGCATGCTGTACGCCAATCTGGGCACGGCCGGGGGAGCCCGGGCGCCCAGCGAGGTGCTCGGCGTCCTGCTCCAGGCGCTCGGCCGGGACGTGTCGGGCCGGGCCGACACGGCCGGGATCGACGACACGATCGAGCGGGCCCACCTGTTCCGTTCGTTGACGGCCAAGCTGCAGCTGCTGGTCGTGCTGGACGCCGCCCGGTACGACGACCAGATCCGGCTGCTGATGCCGGCCGGTACCGGCTGCGCCGTCATCATCACCAGCCGGCGGGACCTCGGTACCGCGCTGGACTTCCGCTCGTACGCGCTGCAGGCGCCGACCGCGGACGAGTGCGTCGAGATCCTGCGCGCCACCACCCAGACCGACGACGGCGAACGGCCGGTATGCGCGGCCGAGATCGTCGAGCTGTGCGGCCGGCTGCCGCTGGCGATCCGGGCGGCCGGCGAACGGGTGTCCATGCAGGACGCCGACCTGTGCCAGATCGCCGATCTGCTGCGCTCGCCACAGACGCGGCTGGAGTGGCTCGACTTCAACGGGCGCAGCGTGCGCGAGCGCATCGGCAGCGAGTACCACCGGCTGCTGCCGACCGAGCAACGGGCGCTGCGGATGCTCACCCTCGTCCGGTCGGACTCATTCGTACCGTGGCTCGCGGCCCCGCTGCTGAACATCGACGTCCGCGAAGCCGAGAACCTGGTCGCCCAGCTCAGTACGACCCAGTTGCTGGACAACCTCGGTACCGACACGGTCACCGGGCTGGCCCGGTACGCGTTCAACCCGGTGGTCCGGCGGTTCATCGAGGAGGAGGTCCAGGCCCAGTCCGAGGCCGACCTGGCCAGCCAGCAACGCCGGCTCACCGACGAGTACCTAGGTGCGGTGGTCCAGGTACTGATGGCGCTGGACCCGAACCTGGCCGCCCCGCCGGCCACCCCGACCAGTTGGTTTCCGATCGGTGCCACCCCGGCCCGAATCGCGAGCGTGCCGCGGCGCTGGGTACGCCACGAGTACCGGCAGTTGCTGCGTACGGTCCAGCTCGCCTATGACCGCCAGGAGTGGACGATCGCGGCCCGGATCGCGGCGTGGCTTGGCGGATGCGTCTCGGCCGACGAGGACCAGGCGGCCGTGCTCGCGATGTTCGACCAGGCCGCGGACGCCGCCGCGCGGACCGAGGACCCGATCCTGGCCATGGACGTGCAGTTGGCCCGGGCCGCGTTCCTCATCGCGGTGGAGCGGTACCAGGACGCGCACGAGATCCTCAACGAGGTCACCCAGCAGGTACGCGAGGCTCCGGCCGCGGGCGACACCGGCCGGGCCCGAAAGCGGGTCGAGGCGACCGCGTGGCGGCTGATGGGTGAGTCGTACCTGCAGGCCGGCGCGTACCGTGAGGCTCGGTGGAGCTTCGAGTACGCCGCCGCCTGTGCCGAGGACGCCGGTGACGAGGCCGAGCTACGGCTGGTCCAGCTGCTTCAGGCGGACAACCACCAGGTCAGTACCCGGTGGGCGCCGAGCCTGCTGGATGACCGGTCCGAGGCCGAGAACGACGACCTGCGGTTCCGGATCCATCTCAGCTCGGCCGAGGCGGCCCAGGGCAGCGAGTCCTGGGAGCACGCCGAGGACCAACTCCGGTCGGCCGAGAGCCTGTGCGCCGGCGACGCGGCGGCGACCGCGCTGACCGTGTACCGGCTCGGGCGGCTCTGGCTGCGCCGGTGGCATGCCGAGCACGGCGCGTACGCGTTGTTCACCGGCGACCGTGCAGGCTCCGGGCGCTATCTGATACCGGCCATCCGGTTCGCCGCGCAGGCGGCCCTGACCTACCGCACGATCGGCAACCCGGTCGGCGAGCTACGGGCTCGGCTGCTGCTCGGGCGGGCACTGCTCGGCGCTGGGCATGTGGTCGTGGCCGAGCAACTGATCGTGCAGGCCGACCGGATGCTGCCGGCCCTGCCGGAGTCCGCATACATCGCCGTACAGCCGCTGCTCGGGCTGCTGCGCCAGGCCCAGGGCGAGCTAGACCTGCGTACCAACGAAAACGGTCTGGGCCGGGATCGGCTCACGGAGGCGGCCTCGATCTTCACCGAGGAGCATGACTGGACCGCCGAACAGGAGACCAGCTGGCTGCTCACGCTCGGCCGGGAAAGCGTCGACGAGGTGCTGGCCGGATCCACGGCGGCGCCGGCGCACCCGGTCGCGGTGGACCGGGTGGAGGAGCTGGCCGCGGCGGTCGCGAACCGGTTGCAGGAGCGGCTCTTCAGCTTGTCGGTCGAGCCTGAACCGGTGTCCTTCCACGGGATGCTGGCCGTCGCGTTGAGCGCCGCGACGCCGGTCGGGCCGGACGAGCCGCCGGTGTGGCGGGTGCCGCGCAACGAGACCTGCCGGCTGACCTTCCTCGTCACCACCGGCGCGACGGTGGACGGCGACCGGCTGCGGCTGATCAACGACCTGGACGGGCCGAACGTGTGGCGGCCGGTTGGCGTGGTCAACGGACGCCACGCGGCCGTCGTCGATCTCGACCTGGTGGTCGACGCGCCGTTGCTCGAGGTGTCCACCAGTCGCTGGCAGCTGCGGTGCCGGGTCAGCCAAGACAAGGTGTACCAGCACAGCACGGTGCAGATCACCACACCCGGGCGCTACGACCTGCAGGCCTCGTTGTTCTGCGCCGGTCGCCTGGTCCAGGCCCTGCCCATCCAGCTCCTCGTCGACGAGCGAGTGGAGCCGTGAATGGCTGAGCTCACCCCGCCCGAACCCGACCTGACCATCGAGTACGTGAATGACGCCGGCGACCGGCGGTTCGAGCTGACCTCGCCGTACGCGTCGACGCCGGTCGTCGTCCGATTGCGTTCGGAGACCGAGGTCCAGGCCGGATGCCGGAAGCTGGGCCGGGTCATCGCCGACGTGGCCAAACAGTTCCCGACCGCACGCTCGCCCGCCGGCCACACCGCCCGCCAGCTCAACCGGCTGGCCGCGGCCGGCCGGATCTTCCTGATCGAGTCGGTCCTGCGCGACGCGCGCAGCGACACCAACCTCCTATGCGCGCTGATGAAGACCGCCCTGACCCGCCGCCGGGGCGGACGCGGCCCGGTGCCGGTCATCCGCTGCGTAGTGCCGCCCGAGCAGTTCCTGCCGTGGGAACTGCTCCCGCTGCTGAACCCGGCCGGGGACATCGAAGCGACCAATGCCATGGAACTGGCCAACCAGAGCCGCGCATTCCTCGGCTTCAGCGCGATCATCGAGCGACGCGACCCGGTACGCCAGCTGGAGCAGGACTATCTGGCCGCCTGGGAGCGGCGGCTGCGGGTACGCCTGGTCTACGACGCGACATACGACGGCGCCCGCGACGAGCTCGGCTTCTTCCGCGCCCGGCCGGAGGTCGACCTGGAGGGCCCGTACCCGACCGGCGACCCGAACGCACCCAGCCTCGCCCACCAGCTCGTGGAACCGCGCGTCGGCGTAAACGGCCTCGTCCGGGAGCACCCGGACCATGTAGTCCACTTCGCCTGCCACTGCCAGACCCCCGAGCGCGACGATGACCCGCCGGCCAGGTTCCGGCTCGCCCACAAGCCCGATCCGGAACACCATCTCTGGGTCGAGGTCGACGAGCTGTACAGCGAGCTGTTCCGCACGTTCAGCGCCCGGCCGGTGGAGTCGGGGTCGCTGAAGCCGCTCGTCTTCCTCAACGCGTGCGGGACGGCGCGGATGGATCCGCATGGCGCGGCCGCCCTGCTCAAACCCTTCCACATCAACGGCAACGCCCCGATCGTGGGCACTGCCGCCAATGTCCCGGACAGCACCGCGGCCTTCGTCTCCCAGACCTTCTACCTGGCGGTACTCGGTGGGGCGTCCGTGGGCGAGGCATTGCACCACGCCAAGTGGCAGCTGCTGGAGAAGCGTGGCGACCCGCTGGGCCTGTTGTACTCGGTGCACGCCGCGGCCGGCCTGCGGGTGCTTCCGGTACTCGTTCCGAACTGACGAAGGAGAGCCCGTGAACTCAGCGTTCGACAGCTTCTGGCGCGAGGTACGCCATGCCCTGCACCGGCTCCCGGTCTGGCAGCCCGGTACGCCGATGGAGCTGGGGGACGTCGGTACGATCGACGAGAACGGCTGGACCAAGGAGACGGAACTACGCAGTCTCCGAATCCCGTTCGAGGTCGAGCCGCCCGGCCAACCGACCCGCATCGAGTACGTGTCGAGCAACGGCGCGACCCTGACCAGCAAGCTGGGCGCCACGCCGACCGGCGTACCGGGCGTGGACCTGGACGTGGGGTTCTCGGTCGAGTTCAGTCGCGAAGGGGCACTGGTCCTGCGGGCCGAGGCGGCCCGGGTGCTGCGCATCGCCGACACGCACCGGATCAGTACCGAGGTGCTGCGCCGGTACGCCACCGGCGAGTGGCCGCGGTCCTGGATCGTGGTCACCGAGGTCACCGAGGGTACGTCGGTCCTCGTCCTGCTCTCCGGCTCGTCGAAGGCCACAGCCAGCGTGGACGTCGGCGCGGCGATCGGCGTACTGGGAGCCGTGTCTGGACAAGCCGACATCAGTTTCCACGTGGCGCGCAGTACCGACCTCGCTGCGTCCTTCGCCACCGCCGGCCCGACCGCATTGCTGTGGCGGGGTGGTCATGTTGACGACCCGTGGTACGCCCGGCCACGCTGGGGTACCCGTGGCGTGACCGACGACGCGGCGCCGGTGCCGCCGCCGGACGGCGGGCCGGCTCCCCGAGGGCGGGACGAACCGGAGCGGGACGAGTCCGTCGGAGAGCCCGACTTCGTCGAGATGGAAAGCTTCGGCGACCTGCCCAGCGGCGGCTGAACCGAGGCGGCGCTGTTGCATCCGCCGATTGGTAGGCATGGTCGATCCCACCCGGGACCGCGCCGATCAGACGGCCTAGGCGAGATCCGTTAACGCCAATGCCGCGTAGTTAATGCGGCGGGTGGGGTTCTCAACCCAATGCGGGCGAGGATGTTGATGGTGATGGTGGCCTGGTAGTTCGTGGGGTCGAGGTCGCCTTCGGCGCGATGTCTGGAGATGGCGCGTTTCACGACCCGGGGGCTAACTCGGGTTGGTCAGCGGTGTGGTGCACCTCCAGGTGTCCAGTTCCGTTCAGCGATATTCAGGATTCGGGAACCTACGCTGCCGGCTGTGCGAGTGTGGCGGAGGCCGGTTTCGGATCGCCGGAACCCTGTCATCGGAAGGAGTACCACGTGCGAAGAAACGTTGTCCGCCTGGTGGCGGCGTCCGGCGTCGTCGCGGCGACGCTGGAGCTGTGCTCTCCGTAGCCGCACCGGCAGACTCCGCCGGTCTCCATGATTGGGCCGACCCACGTGTCAGCCACACCAACGACTGGACGATGCCGTGGCTAGGGCACCCGAATGACAACAGCATCATCTCGTGGATCGCGAACCCCGAAGGCAGTGCGATCAACGTGCCGGTCGACCACGTCGAATAGTTCGACTCGCGGGTATGGATGTCGACGGGCACGTCGATGAGGCGGCCAGACGAGTGGGGCGTTGTTGCACGGGAGCTAATGAAGGGTGGCGGAGGTTCGTCAAAGCGGTAACCCTTGATAGATCTGAATGGTTCTCTTAGAACCGGACGGCGCGCCATCAAGCTGGGGTCGGATGCGGCGGCGGCGCGCCAACACCGCCGCTGCGGTGTCCAAGGCGCCGACGCAGTAGAAGCCGGCCAGTGGCGCGAGGAGGAGACTCGCAGTTGCGTCTGCTGATCGGCGGGCGTGACAACCCGCAGTCTGGCATCGGTCACATGACCTGGGCAAGTTCGGTGAACGCGGCGGCGACCCGCGGCGCCGGTAGGACGTCGACGCCGAGTTCGTAACGTCCGTGTGCAGTTCTGGCAAACCCGTGCTCGGCGCGATGATCTCTGCGCGATGCGGCCGGTGCTTAGGCCCCTGCTCGGCCCAGCGCCTTCGATGCATAACGAACCTCGCGACCGGACGTTCTAGCCCCTGCCGAACTCGTCGGCCTGCAGTCGAGTTCGCGTTCCCACTCGTTCGAAGTCTTCCACGCTGGTCGATCCCTTACGCTCTGGGCATGGCCACGTTTGTTGACCTGGCGCCGGACGCAGCCACGGAGGAGCGGGACAGTTTCTGTGCCTGGATTCGCGCTAACGGCCTGGATCCTCGGCGGATCCCGCAGGGCTATCCGCTGGTGATCGAGGTCGACCCGCCGACAGCCTGGACGTTGACCGCAGATGTCGTCGAGTGTGATCGCCACGGCCAGCCGCTGACGGACAGCAGATACGAGCTGCGAACCCGCAAGATCACGGTCCACTTGCGGGAGCCGCCACGGACCGAGTGGTTCTATTCGCCGAGCTTCAGCATCATCGTGTCGTAGGCGGCTGCTGCGAGCACCGCGCCGCAGCAGCGGACAGCGGTGGGCAGCCGGGCGCGCTGCACCTTCCGGTGACTGGCGATGGTGGCGAGGCTGCCGGCATGGCCCGCGCCGGGGAGCTGGCCCGACAGGTCGGCCGACGCCACTGATCTCCGCGCCCTGCACCGTGCGCCCCGGGAGGTACCGGCCGTGTCAACCGGGTGCGGGCGGTACCGGGAGGATGGCACCCACCCGGCACAGGGCCGTCGCACCCCGCAACAGCCGGAGGTGCCCGGCCGCGGACGAGGAGGTCAGCTATCGCGGTATCGTTTTGCGGTCCGACCGGATCCGGGTGGACCCGTAACGCGGCCGGGTCGGTTGAGCGAAGAGCGAACAGGTTGATGACCGCGATGCCGTCACGGGTTCACCCCCATGGGTACGTCGTCGGACCAGCGAGCGCTGGGCCGGCACACTGGTCGGCATGAGCGAGATCCAACGGCGCGCCTGGAACGTGCTGGGTCGAACGGCGGGCAATACGGTGGCGCCGGGCGTCGCGGTGTTGTGTGCCCTGGCTGGGATACCTGTCGGCGAGTCGACCGCGCTCGGGGCATTCGCTGGGTCGATTACCGAGGAGGGCGTCACAGCTGCCGCGCACCTGCTTCGGAGCGACCGCACCCGGCGCGTGGGGCGATTCGCGCAGACCGCGACCGAGGCTGCCGGTTGCACTTTGGACGAGCTGATCGCCGAGGCGTCGGCGTATCCGGAGAAGCTCGAGTTGTTGGCGCAGGCGGTAGAGGGCGCGAGCCGGTCGCTCAGCGACCAGAAGATCGATCTCCTGGCGCGAATGGCCGCTCATGGCATCCGCGACGACGCCAAGGTGGACTAGACACTGATCAGGCTGGACGCGGTGCGGCCACTTGAGATGCCGCATTTGCGTGTGCTGTTGCTTCTCTATCGCCGGAGGACGTTCGAGGGCGCAGCTCGATATTATTGGCGTCGGGACGAGCTCATAGAGTTTGACCCTGGCTTCGGCACGGCCATCAACGGTGTGGCGGCGAAGCTGGCGAGTCTTGCCTTGGCTGATCTCCAGCCGGACGGCCGAGAGGGGTGGTCGATCCACCTCACCCGTTTCGGGTACGAGTGCGCTCGGTTCCTCAGCGAGCGCGAGACCGCTGAGTAGCATGTCGCACCGCCCCCACCGTTGGGCGCTCCCGCCGGGGCCTTCACCCGTGATGGGCATGGCAAGTACGGTGATCACGTCCCCGACGGCGGCCGCGACCGCGTGCGGCCAGCAGGCAAACTGGTGGACATGAGCGACGACCTCGAACTCGCCGACCGTGTCGAGCGGGTGCTGGCTGCCACCGCGGGCGACATCGTCAACCCGGCCGTCGCCGGCCTGATGACCGCGGCCGCGCTGGCCACCGGTAACCCGGCCCTCGCGGTGTGGGCCATACCCGCCGGTGCAGCTGCGGGCGCTCTCACGAACGAGGGAGCGCTGTTGGTCCGCCGTGCCTGGTCCGATCGCAGCAGCCGTGCCGAGCGGTTCGCGCGAGCCGCTGCGGAGGAGGCCGGGGTGTCGATCGACGAGATCGCGTCGATCGCGGCGGCCAGTGAGGACAACCGTCGGCTGCTCGGCGTCACGCTCGAGGCGGCGACCGAGGCGCACAGCGAGTGGAAGCTGCGCACCCTGGCCAGAGCGTTTGTGCGCGGCGCGAGCGACGGCGCGAAGGTCGACGAAATGGTCTACCTGACAGCACGCCTTAGAGACCTCGAGGTCGCCGACGTGCGGATACTGAAAGTCTTGTCCTGCAAGACATCCGATGGATCCGCCTGGTGGGCACTCCCCGCCATCTCCGACGTCGATCGGGGTCTGGACCGGGTGGCGGTGGTGTTGCTTGACCGCCTGGTGACGACAGGACTTGCCAGGAGCAACGGTAATGTATGGATGCTCAGCGATGTGGGCAGCTTCATTGCGACGATGCTGGAAGAAATCGGCTCGCGGCCTGGTCCGGACGACCACTAGACGAGTAAGTCCGAAGTCACCCCGGCCGTGGGGTGTGGAGGAAGGGTGTTGAAGATCCGTTGTGACGACAGACATCAACACCCTTCTGCCCGCTCGGGTCGTCCACCGTCAGAAATCTGAGGGTGTCGGGATCCCAACAATAGCGCCAATGGGGCTGCGTGAACGTACGGACCAATTGAACCACTTTCTAGTTGCATATTGCGCTGTTCCCGACGGGCCGCTTGGGCCGGACTTGCGCTGATGGCGATGCCGACGGATACGAGGCCCACCATGGCCCCAGCCATGCCGATCCGGCGGATCACGTTGATCATCTTGGCTCCCTGTCTGCTCGTTGCCGGCGCGTATCGGCTCGCCGGTCACGAGGTGCTGCTGTCCTGCCACCGGCCCGGCAGAAGGGAACCCAGCTACTTGATCCGTGGATATGCCCAACACTGTCACGCGATGACACGTACCTCGAACTGGTCTCCGTCGATGACGCGGTTGGTGTAGTAGAAGTTGCCTAGATCACTGCCGCCGCCGCTGTTCTCGGCGATCGGCACCATGCAGGCGCTGTAACCGCCCGGCTGGGAGGCGGGACGAATAGTCAGCCACCTGACCTGGCAGCTGAAGGAGTACGAGCCGTTGAAGTTGATGACGAGGAAGGTTCGGCCGAAGGATTGGCTGGCGGCGCCGTTGTAGGTCGACCGAAACGGGTATTCGTCGCAGCTGTAGCCGGTGGGCCGGGGGTAGCTTGGACTGGTGGGGGGACAAGCGGTGTTGTAGTTGAGGGTCGAGATGGACTCGTTGGTGGTCCTGGTTAGGATGCGGTCCTCGCCATGGCTGAGGGCGAGGCCGATGTGCCGGGCGTAGGTGGGGTATCGGAGGCTGCCGATCTCGTGCACGGGGCGGATGGATGGGTAGGCGCAGCCGCGGGGGAGCCCGGGCAGCGCGTCGTCGCAGCGGTGCGCGCCGGGTGTGGTGATCGCCGGGTTGGTCCTTCCGGAGACCCACGCCGGATTGGCGAACCAGAACTTGAAGCCGCTCTGCGCGTTCCAGATGTACCCGCTTGGTGGGCTGTTGAAGTAGCCGGTGGCCGACTGGGGGAAGCCGGGCAGGGCCGACCCGCCGATCAGCCCGCTGCTGGAGACGGTACAGCTGGCCAGGCACAAGGGTTCGGCGTAGACGGAGGTGTTGACCACGGCGGGGCCGTTCTGTGCGCCGGCGACCGTGAGGCCGCGGTAATGGAACGACTGCGACCAGCCCAGCGCGTTGTAGTTGAGGGTGGTCAGGCTTTCCACGGTGAACGTGATGGAGCCGATCACGTCGCCACTTGGTACCAGGTAGATCACCACGAGGCCGTCTTCGACTATGCACGACCCGTTGCGTTTCACGATGGAACCGGCGCCGCAAACGGCAGTGACCGAGGCGCCGCTGCCTTCGCCGTTAAGGGTCGGTGGACGGCGTGACGCGCGGGTGCACGTGGCCACGCCGGACTGCCCGGCTGCGGCCAGCCGGGCTGCGTTACTGGCCAGGTCGCCGCAGTCGCGGCTGGATCCGGCTTGCAATGTCGAGTGCAGCGGGGTGAGCGCGGGCGTCGCCGACGCGGCCAGGCCGGGACGGTTGGTTGTCGTGTCGATGGCGGGCGCCGCGGCGACCGGTGGCGCGCCGACGGCCAGCACAGCCAGTGCGGCCGATGCCGCGATCACCGTCAAGCGGCGGCCCAGGGCGGACCGTTTGCTTCGCATAGACCATCACCCTCTCAGTACGTGAATTACGGGAGCTGCGCAACGGAAAACTAGACACCTACGCGAGGCGGTGGGCCAGCTGGTACCCGGATGCTAGACGCGTATTCGTCGCCGACGGTGCGGTTCCGTACGTGGGCGTACACTGCCGAACGCATTTTGGCGATGGCGACAACGGTCACCACTGACGTCGCTACCTGTCGATCACGAATCGTGGGTGGCTATTCTGCGCTTGGTGAGGCGGGTCCCCTCCGGAGGATGTGCAGGTGACCGATTCGATCGAGATGCGCGCCGGGCAAGCGCGGACCGTCGATGACCTGGCCGAGGTGCTGCGCGCGCTCCGCTACCGGCACGCGCGTCGCCGCCCGAACGGCCAGCTGAGCTACCGAGGGCTGGCCATGCGCACCGGTTGGTCGCACACCGCGGTCGCGGAATACCTGACCGGAAGGACGCTCCCGCCGCCCGAGCGGCTTGACACGTTGGCGTGTCTGCTCGGCGCCACCTCGGCCGAACAGGGCGCGCTGGCCACCGCCCGGGACCGCATCGAGGAACTGCGCCGTCCAGGCCGCCTACCTGTCCGGCCGGACGCCGCACCGCACTGTACCGGCGTTCCGCGGCAGCTGCCGGCCGCGCCGGCACATTTTGTCGGCCGGGTGGCCGAGCTGGCCGCGTTGACCCGGCTGGTGGATCAGCCGTCGGTCGACGCAATCGACGGGATGCCCGGCGTCGGTAAGACCGCGTTGGCGATACACGTGGGGCACTGCCTGGCCGAGCGGCATCCGGACGGCCAGGTCCTGGTCGACCTG
>Ga0114129_10013323_pt1 | contig 11718 bp, 12 predicted proteins | sample RhiMetdeltSRZDD1_FD_80071 | JGI IMG/M metagenome (GOLD analysis project Ga0114129, IMG submission 80071) | Populus rhizosphere microbial communities from Tennessee, USA - Rhizosphere MetaG P. deltoides SRZDD1 (version 2) (version 2) | ecosystem: Host-associated > Plants > Roots > Rhizosphere >... | reverse complement strand
GGAGCGCGGCGCGCAGCGCGGTGGCGAAGCTCGGCGAGTCGTGGCCGATCTCGCGCTGGCTGACCACGCAGCCGATGTCGTCGTGGGTGAACTCGATCGGATCCTCGATCGTGATGATGTGGTCGTTCCGCGTGCGGTTGATGTAATCGATCATCGCCGCCAGCGTCGTCGACTTACCGGAGCCGGTGATGCCCGTGACCAGCACCAGCCCGCGGCGCTCCATGGAGAGCTGCTCGAGCACCTCGGGCAGCCCGAGCTCCTCGAACTTCGGCTTCTTGGAGGGAATCGAGCGGAGCACGGCGCGCACGGCGCCGAGCGCCAGGAACATGTTCACACGGAATCGACCGAAGCTCGGCACCGAGTACGCGGAGTCGACCTCTCGCCCGTCCTTCAGCTGCGTGTACATGCGCTCCGTGAGACAGCGGCGGGCGATCGCGTCCATGTCGTCAGCGGTGATCACGCCGAGATCCCCCTGGGGCACCAGGCGCCCGTGGATCCGGAGCACCACCGGCGAGTTCGCCTTCAGGTGCAGGTCGGAGGCGCCGCGCTCGACGCCGGTGACCAGGAGCTTGTCGAATTCCATCGCCATGAACTGCTCCTATTTGATCGGCACGGCCTGCCGAAGCCCGAGGACGTCGCGGAGCTTCGATTCGAGGTCGGCGAGAGTCGCCCCGTTGTCCACGAGCCACTTCTTGGCGTTCTCGCGTCCCTGCCCGATCCGCTCGCTCTTGTACGTGTACCAGGTCCCGGACTTCTCGATGAGGCCGTTGTCGACGCCAGCGTCCAGCACGCTGCCCGCCTTCGAGATGCCTTCACCGTAGAGCACGTCGAACTCCGCCTCCCGGAAGGGCGGCGCGAGCTTGTTCTTGACCACCTTGACCTTGGTCCGAACGCCCAGCGACTCGGTGCCCTGTTTGATCGCGTCCTGGCGGCGGATGTCGAGCCGAATGGAGGCGTAGAACTTCAGGGCGCGCCCGCCGGTGGTCGTCTCGGGATTGCCGAACATCACGCCGATCTTCTCGCGGATCTGGTTGATGAAGATGACGATGGCGCCGGAGCGCGAGATGGCGGCGGTCAGCTTGCGGAGCGCCTGCGACATGAGGCGCGCCTGCAGCCCCGGCAGCGAGTCACCCATGTCGCCATCGAGCTCGGCGCGCGGCACGAGCGCCGCCACCGAATCGATGACGATCACATCGACTGCGTTGGAGCGCACGAGCGTCTCGGCGATCTCAAGCGCCTGCTCGCCGGTGTCCGGCTGCGAGATGAGCAGCTCGTCGATGTTGACGCCAAGCTTCCGCGCGTAGATCGGATCGAGCGCGTGCTCGGCGTCGATGAACGCGGCGATCCCGCCCAGGCGCTGGGCCTCGGCCACCACGTGCAGCGCCAGCGTCGTCTTGCCCGACGACTCCGGCCCGTAGATCTCGGTGACGCGTCCCCGCGGCAGGCCCCCGATACCGAGCGCCACGTCGAGCGTGATGGCTCCGGTGGGAATGACGGCGATCTCCTCGAGCGGGCCGCCCGCGCCGAGGCGCATGACCGACCCTTTGCCAAACTGCCGCTCGATTTGCGCGATCGCCAACTCCAGCGCCTGTCGCCGCTCGCTCTTCGCCTCAGCCATGCGCATCTCCTTCATCCTCGCACGCTCGCTGCACGTTGCGTTATCGCTTTCGGCCATTCTAGGTGTGCCCCCACAAAGGCGTCAATGTCCGGGCATTTAGACACCACCTCCGCCCGCTCCGCCGAGGCGCGCCGCGGCCAGCTCGGTGTACCGGGCACCCCGCGGTGAGAGCTCGCTGCGCATCAGGGAGACCCGCGCCACCCGGAGGCGGCCGAACGGGCGACCCACGGCGCCCCGCAGGGCCTCGGTGAGCGCCGGGGCGCGCCCGGGCTGACGGACTCGCCCCAGGGTGATATGCGGGGAAAAGGGCCGGGCCTCGGGGGCGAAGCCGAGCGCGATGAGGGCTTCATCGACTCGTCCGGCCAGTTCGCCCATCGGGCCAGCTCCCGCTGTCACGCCAGCCCAGACGACGCGCGGTCGCCCGGCCGACGGGAAGGCCCCGAGGCCCTCGATCTCGGCCTCGAACGCGCCCACGCCGACGACCACCCCAGTAAGCGCACTGGCAATGGACTCGATGCGCTCCTCGGCGACCGCGCCGAGGAACTTCACGGTGAGATGAAGGTTACCCGTCGTCACCCAGGAGACGTCGCGAGCCGTGCGCTTCAGATCGTCGATCGCCGCGCCGAGCTTTTCCCGGATGGCGTCGTGGAGTAGGACCGCGACGAACGCGCGGATGGAGTCTATGGGGTACCCAGGAGCTGCAGGAGGTTGCGGAGCCCCTGCTGCTGCTCGGGGTCGGTCTCACCCGCCAGCGCGGCTTGGAGATCGGCGATCGCGCCCAGCCGGTCGCCCTGGAGCTCCCGGTCGAGGCCGCGGGCGGCCAGCGCCCGCGAATCGAGCGGCCGCAGCACCGCCGCGGAAGCGACTCCCGGATCGCCCGAAGATGCGGACCGCGCCGATGTGAGGGGCGGCAGCGAGTCGATCGCGGCGCGCATCAGCGCCTTCTGGCGGGAATTGGGCTCGACCTCGATTGCCCGCACCCAGTCGGCGCGCGCCTGATCCGCGTCTCCGGCGAGCCAGCGCGCGTTGCCGCGGGTGAACGAGGCGCCGGCGTGGCTCGGATTCTCGGCAAGGACGGCCGTGCAGTCGGCGATCGCCCTCTCATAATGGCGCTTCGAGATGAGCGCCTGACAGCGGTTGAAGAGGACGTCGTCCGCGGGCGCCCCGAGCTCATGCGCCCTGGTGTAATCGGCGATCGCGCCATCAACGTCGCCCAGCCGAGCCCGGACCGCGCCGCGGCTGGCGTAGGCGGGAGCCGACTCCGGCGAGCGGCGAATCGCCTCGTCGAACGCGGCCAGGGCGGCGGCGTCCTGACCACGCTGCGAGAGTGTGTTGCCCTGCTGCAAGGGCGTGGCCGTCGTGGAGCAAGCGGCCGCCGCCACGACCAGGGCAAGAACCCATCGCCTCACGGCCGCGTCCACAGCCCCCGCCGCAGCAGGTCGAGCGCCGCCTGGGTGGCCTGCCATTTCACCGCGGCCCGCTCACCCGCAAAGTGGAAGCGACGGGTCAGCGCCTCGCCCTTGACGATTAGGCCGACGTAGATCGTTCCGACGGGCCGTGTCGGCGTACCGCCGCCGGGACCGGCGATCCCCTCGACGGCGAGGCCGCACGACGTGCCCGCGAGCGCGGCGACCCCGCGCGCCATCGTCTCGGCACACTCGGCGCTGACCCCACCAGACGCCCGCAGGACCGCCGAGGGAACGCCGAGCCCACCTCTCTTCGCGTGATCCGAGTACGCCAGGACGCCGCGCTCGAAGTACGCCGAGGAGCCCGGCAGGCTGGTGAGGCGGTGGCTCAGGAGCCCGCCCGTGCACGACTCGGCCACGGCCAGCGTCAGCTTACGTTCGATCAGCAGACGTGCCACAACCTGCTCCAAGGTCTCGCCGTCGCGACCGTAGCAGTCGTCGCCGAGGATCGAAACGATCGCGGCCTCGGCCTTTGCAGCGCTCCGGGCGGTCTCTGCCGGCGTGGATGCGCGCGCTCGCAATCTCACCCACACCTCGCTGTCGGCGGGAATGGTCGAGACGGTCACCTCGCCGTCCGGGCCCAACCAGTCGGCGAGCCGTTCCTCGACGTCGGCGAGACTGAGGCCGGCGGTTCGCAGCGTGCGCACGAGCGTGGTCCCTCGCCCGCTCGCCCACGCTCGCGCGAAGGGCGAGAGGTGCTGCTCGATCATCGCTCTCACGCTCTGCTCACGCGCGAGCACCGCAAATGCGCGAGTTCCGGTCACCAGCGCCCATCCGGATTCGCCGTCGTCGCCCACCCACACCGTCGCGCCCTGCGGAAGAAGGGCCAGGCGCTCCGCCCGCCGGGGTAGCGGCCGATCGACACGCCGGTAGCGCTCCTGAAGCGCGGCGAGAACGCGCTCGTTGAGCACGAGCCTGGTGCCGGTCGCCCGCGCGAGGACGCGGCGCACGCTGTCGCCGGCCGAGCCGCCACCGCCGGCGAGCACGACCGTCAGCGCGTCGTCACATCCGAGCGCTCGCTCCAGCGCCGCTTCGTCGTCCTCGATGAAGACCCGGCTGGCGAGCGTGATCCCCTCGGCGGCGAGTGCCTCGGCGACCTCGGCGCTATCCGCTCCGGCGGACGGCATTGCGCCGACCGTCACGAGGTGGGCGGTCGCAGTCATGGCCAGCCCAGGACGGCGCGGCCGACCGTGATCACGACGAGCGTGTACAGCCCCGCGATCAGATCATCGACCATGACACCGATGCCGCCGCTGGCGCGCTGACTGGCTCCGGCGGGGAACGGCTTGACGATGTCGAACAGCCTGAACAGGACAAAGCCCGCGATCAGCACGGGGGGCGTCGACGGAAACGGCAGGACCGAGAGCGTCATCCCCGCCACCTCGTCGATGACGATGGCGCCGGGATCCTTCACGCCGAGCTGACGCTCGGCGCGGTGAGCCGCCCACGTGCCGACCAGGGTGACAGCCACGAAGAAGACCAGCAATCCCGCTCGTGAGAATGGAACGATCCAGATGATGAGCAGCGCCAGGGCGCTGCCGACCGTTCCGGGCACCCACGGTGAGTAGCCCGCCCCGCACGCGGTCGCGACGACGAGCGCCGCGTAGTCCGCCGCCGCGCTCCGAGAGCTAGGAGCGCTCGCCGACGAGCTCGTATCCCTCCACCTCGACGATGCGAATACGGGCGAACCGGCCGGGGGTGAGGCTCGGATCGCGGAGGTACACGACGCCGTCGATCTCGGGCGCCTGCCCCGCGGTTCTCCCCTCCCAGGCAAAGGCCGGGTCCTCGCTGGGGCCGTCGATCAGGACATCCACCACCGTGCCGGCGAGCGCGGCGTTGCGGTCCCAGGCGAGCCGGTCCTGCTGCGCCTGCACGATCGCCGCGCGCTCGGCGGCCGTTTCGGGCGCGACCTGGTCCGGATACGCGGGCGACGGCGTGCCCTCCTCGGCCGAGTAGGTGAAGACGCCGAGGCGATCGAAACGCACCTCGTCGATAAACTCTAAAAGTCTTTCGAACGCGGCCTCTGATTCCCCCGGGAACCCGACCAGCACCGTCGTTCTGACGGTGAGACCGGGTATGGCCTCACGGAAGGCGCGAACGATGCCCTTCATACGCTTAGCCGACACGGCCCGGCGCATCGCGCGCAGCACGCCGTCGTCGCCGTGCTGGACGGGCATGTCGAGGTACGGCACCACCCGGGCGCGCGCCCAGCGCTCGATGAGCTTCTCGCTGACGTGGGCCGGATGCAGGTACATCGGGCGGATCCAGGGCATGCGCGTCTCGCCGAGCGCCAACAGGAGGTCGCCGACGTCGCCGTTGCCCGGCAGATCGCGTCCGTAGGCAAGCGTGTCCTGGGAAACGAGGATGGCTTCCTGCACTCCCCGCGCCGCCAGCCCCTCGACCTCCTTGACCACGTCGGCGAGCGGCCGGCTGCGGTGACGGCCCCGGAACTGGGGGATCGCGCAGAAGGTGCAGCCCATGTCGCATCCTTCGGCGATCTTCACATAGGCGTAGGGGACGCGGCTCGTCAGAAGGCGCGGCGTGGTCGCGTCGTAGAGATAGCCCGGCGGCGCCGAGGTCGCCCAATCGTGGCGTCCGGCGGCCTGCCGGACCAGGTCGACGATCCGCGAGAGGTTCGAGGTGCCGAGAATCCCGTCGACCTCTGGCATCTCCCGGAGAATGTCCCCGCCGTAGCGCTGGGTGAGGCAGCCGGTGACGATGAGCGCCCGGCATGAGCCGCGCTCCTTCAGCTTCGCCAGCTCGAGGATCGTATTGATCGATTCCTCGCGGGCGCGATCGATGAAGGCGCACGTGTTGACGATGACGCACTCGGCGTCCTCGGGCGCGGGCGCGAGCGGAAACCCGGCCTCGGTCAGCATGCCGAGCATGAGCTCGGAATCGACCTGGTTCTTCGGGCAGCCGAGCGTCGTCAGGTGGACCTTCATGGCTGGGGGCAGTATACCGTGCAAGCGCGCCGGGCTAGACGCTGCGGTAGTTCGTGAACTGGAGGGCGATGCCGAGGTCTTTCTCGCGCACCATCGCGATGATCTTCTGCAGATCGTCGCGGTTCTTGCCAGACACGCGGACCTGGTCCTCCTGAATGGACGCCTGCACCTTGACCTTCGAATCCTTGATGAGCCGGACGATTTCGCGGGCGCGCTCGATCGGGATCCCCTGCTGGAGCGCGATCTTCTGCCGGAGCACTCCGCCGCCGCCCTGCTCGACGTCGCCGTAGGTGAGCGCTTTTAGGGGCACGCCGCGCTTGTGCAGGCGCGACTGGAGGATGTCGACGACCGCCTTCAGCTTCATGTCGTCCGGCGCCGTGACGGTGATGTCGGTCTTCTCCAGCTTCACCTCGCAGTTGGTGCCCTTCAGGTCGTAGCGCGTCGCGATCTCCCGGCGCGCCTGATCGAGTGCGTTGGTGACCTCCTGCATCTCGATCTTGCACGCGATGTCGAACGAATTCTCGGCGGCCATGACTCCCCTCCGGTTCAGAGGCGCGCCTCGGCCGGCGGGGGCCCAGCCCCGCGACGGCCTGCGGCGCGCACAACTACTTCAGAGGCGCGCCTCGGCCCGGCGGGGCCCCAGCCCCGCGACGGCCTGCGGCGCGCACAACTACTTGTTGAACGGAACGATCACGACACCCTTGGGCGCGACGAACGTGAAGGTGCGGTCCGGCAGCCCGCTGTTTACCGCCATCTTCGTGAAGCGCATGGTGACGGTGTTCTCGAACTTATCGTGCACCACCGCCTTCTTGATCTCCCAGCTCTTCGGGTCGAGCGCCAGGATGAGGCGTGCGAGCGTTGGCAGCGGCTGCTTCGGCGTGAGGTCGAGCACCCAGTTGCCCTCGGCGTCCTTGGGCTGGGCCGGATTGAGGAAGCGCACCTCGAACTCGGACCGGAGCTTGCCGAGACCGGCCAGGAAGCTCCCGGCGGGCCCGGCGAGGGCCTCGGGCGCCTCGGCCACGTTCGCCTGGTTCAGCGTGGGTGTGTACACCCAGAGCTTCTTGCCGTCGGAGACGATCTCCTGGGGCGTCGGCTCGGTGAACTCCCAGCGGAGCTTGCCACCCTTCTTGAGATAGACCGTCCCCTTCGCCGGAATCGTCTGGTTGAGGCTCTTGTTGAACGCCGTCTGGGTGAAGTCGGCGCGGAGATCGTTCATGCGGCCGTAGACACTCTCGACCTCGCGAAGCACCTCATCCAGGGACTGCGCCGAGGCGGGTCCCGCGACAAGCAGGACCGACGCCACAATGGCGATCGCTTTGACCATGGGTTCACTCTACACTAGAGTTCCGCTGTGTCCGCCCACGCGCCGGCGACCCTCGCGCTCGACTTCGACGGTGTCCTCTGCGACGGCATGGCTGAGTACTTCGGCTCAGCGTGGCGAGCCTGGCGCCGGCTTCGACCATCCGTCGCGCCCGATCCGCCGCCCGGGCTCGCCGACCGCTTTGCGCGAGTGCGCCCGGTCGTCGAGCACGGCTGGGAGATGCCGCTCCTGATCATGGCACTGCTCTCGGGGTCCACCGAGACCGAAATCCTCGAGGGCTGGCGTCCGGACGCGCTCCTCGTCGAGCTCCGGCACTCGCGTCGCGAGCTCGCGGCCGTGCTCGACGGGGTCCGCGACGAATGGATCACCGCGGACGAGACGGACTGGCTCGATCACCACCGCTTCTATCCGGGCACGATCGACCGACTCAAGCGGCTGGCCGGCGGCCCGACGCGCGTCGTCGTCATCACGACCAAGGAAGGTCGCTTCGCGCGCAAGCTCCTGAGCCGGCACGGCGTCGACCTCGGGGCTGAGAACGTCTACGGCAAGGAGGCGGACCGGCCCAAGCCGGTGATCCTGACCGAGCTGGCCGCGTCGCGCTCGCCGGCCCGTCTGCTGTGGTTCGTCGAGGACCGCCTGAAAACCCTGGAGGCCGTGAAGGCCACCATGGGGCTCGAGGACGTCGGTCTCTTTCTCGCCAGCTGGGGCTACAACACGCCGCGCGATCGCGAGGTGGCGCGCCGAGACGACCGCGTGGTGCTGCTCGCGCTCGAGCAGTTCGCCCGGGAATTCTCGGAGTGGATCAAAGGCTAGGCGGCGTCTCGGCCGGGACACACTTGACGCGGGCCGGTGGGCCGGCCAGAGTGCCTGTGTGGATCAGGAGCTCGTAGGGTACTTCGACCGCCGCTTCGCCGAGCTCAAGTCGGAGCTGAAGTCGGAGCTCACGTCAGAGCTGACGACGGAGCTGACGACATCGCTCACATCGTCGCTAACGACGTCGCTCACGGCGTCGCTCACATCGTCGCTGACGGCGTCGCTCACGACGGCGATCACGACGGCGGTCATGGGCCAGCTCCGCGCCGAGCTCGCCGCGAGCGCGGCCGAGACTCGCCGCCACTTCGACGTCGTCGCGGACCGCCTGATGGACAAGATCCAGCTCGTGGGCGAGGGCGTCATCGGCGTCGACCAGAAGGTCGACCGATTTCGCGGCGAGGTGGCCGACGAATTCCGCAAGGTCGACCGCCGCCTGCTCAGGCTCGAAGCGCGCGTGATCGGCTAGGCGCCGTCTGCCATTCGACGGCCATGATAGGGTATCTGCCATGTCAACGACAGCCGGCGGTCCAGCGAGTCAGCGCACCGTGGTCGTTCTCGGCACCGCGACGCCCGGCGGCGGCTTTCCCGTGTACGGCGCGGCCGTCGCCGACACCGTCGGCGAGATCGATCCCGGGCTCACGATAGAGCAGCGCAACACCAAGGGCAGCACCGAGAACGTCCCGCTCCTCGAGGCCGGCGCCGTGGACATCGCGCTGGTCCAGGGCGAAGTCGCGCACGAGGCGTTCAACGGGATCGGCCGGCCCCCGGCGAATTTGAAGATCGTCGCCGCGATGTACTCGACCCCGGGCATGTTCGTCGTCCGCGCCGACAGCCCGTATCAGGCGGTCCACGATCTCCGCGGCAAGCCCGTCGCCTTCGGGGCCAGCGGCTCGGGGCTCGTCATCCTGTCCAGGTACGTGCTCGACGGGCTCGGGCTCGATCAGGACCGCGACTTTCAGGCGATCTACCTCGAGCGAGCGGGCGACGGGCCGGCCATGGTAATCGACGGCCGCGCCGCGGCGCTGTGGGGTGGAGGTCAGGGTTGGCCGGGTTTCGGGGCGGTCGCCAAGGGGCCCGCGGGCGCGCGGTTCATCGCGCCCGACGCGAGCGGGATCGCCCGGATCCTCGCGAAGCACGCCTTCCTGAAGCCGCTGACTGTTCCCGCCGGCTCCTATCCGGGTCTGACGGCGCCGCTGCCGTCGGTGGGCTCGTGGAGCTTCATCCTCGGTCGACCGGGCCTTCCCGACGAGGTGGCCTATCGTCTGGCGCGCGCCCTTCATCAGGGCGAGGCCGCGATCGCTCGGCGCCTGCCGCAGGCCGAGGAGACGACCGCCGCGAACACGCTCGCTGCGGCCCCGCGCCCAGATCTCGTCCATCCGGGTGTGCTCCGTTATCTCCGCGAGATCCGCGTCGCCCGCTGACTGTACGCTGATCGCGTCAGGCTGACGGGGGCGCCGCGGCGAAGGGCTCGGGTGCAAGCCTGAAGCCGTTCGAAAAGAACGATACCGTGTGATAGAAGCCGACCAGCGCGATCAGCTCGAAAATCTGCTCGACACTGAACGCCGTCGTCAGCTCGCGCCAGAGCCCGTCCGAGATTCCCGAGGTGTCGTGAAGCTCGTCGACGAGCCGGATCAGTAGCCGCTCCTCGGCGCTCCAGACCGGATCGTCGCCGTTGACCCGCCATGTCGCGCGGACCTGTTCGGCCGTCAGCGCGACCCGCTGGGCGAAGAACGCGACGTGTACGCCCCACTCGTAGGCGCAGCCGCAGCGCGCGCAGGTGCGGTCGATGACGATCTCCCGGTGGCGGAGCGAGACGGGCCCGCGGTCGAGGAGGCTCCCGGCACGAAAGCGCTCGTAGATCCGCGGCACCCGCGCCAGCGTGGTGAACAGCGTCAGCGGCGGGACACCGGGCGGCATGATGCGATCGAGCACTGCCTGCAGCTCCGCTGGATACGGCGGCGCAACCGGCTCGACGCGAGGCGCGTTGGGCTTCATCGAAATCTCCCGAGGTTTTTTTCGTCACTGTACCGTGAATCCAAACACCCGAGTGGCCCGTAGGGTCTGCAGAAGGCGATCATGGGCAATCGTCGGGTCCTCGTCACACTCGGCCTCTTCGCCGTTCTGAGTCTGGGCGCCCCAGGCGACGGCGCGGCACACCCGCTCGGTAACTTCAGCATCAGCCGCTACACGGGCATCGAGGTCGGTCGGAATGTCATCGCGCTTCGCTATTTCGTGGACATGGCGGAGATTCCGACGTTTCAGGAGCTGCAAACACAAGGGATCCCGTCCGATCCGTCCGAGCCGCGCGTGTCCCGCTACGTTCGGGACACCGCCGAGGCGTTGAAGCAGGGCCTCGCGCTCGAGATCGGAGGACGACGGCTGGCTCTCGAAGTGCGATCCGCCGAGGTGATCTTCCCGGAAGGAGCGGGCGGCTTGCCGACGATGAAGCTCGCGATCCTCTATCGCGCATCACTTGGTAACTCGCCAGGCGGCCACGAAGACCTGCGGTATCGCGACGACAACTTCGGCGCCCGCGCGGGCTGGAAGGAAGTAATCGCCGTCGCGCAGCCCGGCGCCGAAATCATCGAACGCTCGGTGCCCGCGCAGGATCGCAGTCGTGAGCTGAGCGACTATCCGACCGACTTGCTCGACAGCCCCCCTCAGGTGAGCCAGGCGCGGCTACGATTCACGCGTCCGATGCCGTCGCCCACCGTGGCGGCTGTCGTGCCGTCGGCCCCGAAGACTCCTGTCGACGAGCGGCATTCGCCGGCGTCGCCCGAGCCCGTGATCGCTCCGCGCCCCAACGTCCAGGTGATGGCTGGCAGCGCCTTCACCGAGATCATCGGCGCGCGAGAGCTCACGGTGAGCGTCGTGGCTCTCGCCTTCGTCGTGGCGGCGGCGCTCGGTGCCCTGCACGCGCTCGAGCCGGGCCACGGCAAGACGGTCGTCGCGGCGTACCTCGTCGGCTCGCGCGGCACCGCCTGGCATGCGGTCATTCTCGGACTCGTCGTCACGGTCTCCCACACTGCGGGTGTCTATCTCCTGGGCGCGGCGACTGTCTACGCCTCGCGCTACATCGTCCCGGAACGCATCTATCCCTGGGTCGCCCTCGGCTCGGGCCTCGCCATTGCGGTGCTCGGGCTATCGCTGTTCCTTCGGCGCTATGCCGGGCCCGAAGCCGCCCACACACACGCCCATCACCATCATTACGACGGGCATCATCACGACGGGCACGACGACGGGGACATGCCGGCCCACCGGCACGGGCATGCCCACGATCACCACCATTCACATGACGACACTGGCCACTACCACCACGCGCCGGGCCGAGCCTCGCTGAGTCAGCTCTGGGCCCTCGGCATCACGGGCGGAATCGTCCCGTGCCCGGCGGCCCTCGTTGTGCTCCTGAGTGCCTTGTCGCTCCGGCGCGTCGGCTTCGGCTTGCTGTTGATCGTTGCCTTCAGTCTCGGGCTGGCCGTAGTGCTGGTCGCGATCGGGCTGCTCGTCGTGTATGCCGGTCGCCTCGTCACGCGGCTGGACGAGCGTGGTCCGCTC
>Ga0114129_10013322_pt1 | contig 11718 bp, 12 predicted proteins | sample RhiMetdeltSRZDD1_FD_80071 | JGI IMG/M metagenome (GOLD analysis project Ga0114129, IMG submission 80071) | Populus rhizosphere microbial communities from Tennessee, USA - Rhizosphere MetaG P. deltoides SRZDD1 (version 2) (version 2) | ecosystem: Host-associated > Plants > Roots > Rhizosphere >... | reverse complement strand
GGGATCAACTTCATCGACACCGCCGACGTCTACTCGGCCGGGGAGTCCGAGGAGATCGTGGGCAAGGCGCTCGCCGGCGGCCGGCGCGACGACGTCATCCTCGCCACCAAGTTCCACGGCGCCATGGGCGACGACCCCAACCGGCAGGGCAGTTCGCGGCGCTGGATCATCCGCGAGGTCGAGGACTCGCTGCGGCGGCTCGACACCGACTGGATCGACCTCTACCAGGTCCACCGGCCGCGCGCCGACACCGACATCGAGGAGACGCTCGGGGCACTCAGCGACCTCGTCCACCAGGGCAAGGTCCGCTACCTGGGCTCCTCGACGTTTCCCGCCAGCCAGATCGTCGAGGCGCAGTGGGCGGCGCGTGACCGGCGCCTGCAGCGCTTCGTCTGCGAACAGCCGCCGTACTCGATCCTGGTCCGCGGCATCGAGGCCGAGGTGCTTCCCACCTGCGCGGGCCACGGGATGGGCGTGATCCCCTGGAGTCCGCTGGCCGGCGGCTGGCTGTCGGGCCGCTGGCGCAAGGACACCGGGCAGCAGTCCTCGTCGCGGGCTGGCCGGCTGCCTGAGCGTTTCGACCTGTCGCTCCCCGCCAACCAGCGGAAGCTCGAGGCGGCGGATGCACTCGCCCGGCTGGCCGAGGAGGCGGGCAGGTCGCTGATCGAGATGGCCATCGCGTTCGTGATCAACCATCCGGCGGTCACGGCGGCGATCATCGGGCCCCGCACCATGGAGCAGCTCGAAAGCCAGCTCCCGGCCGCCGACGTCGTGCTGGACGCGGCGCTGCTGGACCGCATCGACGAGATCGTTCCGCCCGGCGTCAATCTCAACCCCGCCGACGGCGGGTGGGCCAACCCGGCCCTGGAGCCGGCGGCCCGGCGGCGTTGAGGAAGACGCAATGGATTCGAGGATCCCGAGGTATCCGGATCTGGCCGGCAAGGTGGCGGTGGTCACGGGCAGCTCACACGGCATCGGCGCCGCCACCTGCCGCATGCTGGCCGCCAACGGCGCCAAGGTGGTGGTGAACGGACGCGACCCGGCCGCGCTGGACGAGACGGTGACCAGGATCCGGAGGGACGGCGGCGACGCGACCGGGGTCGCGGGCGACGTCGCGGAGCCGGGGACGCTGGAGCGCCTGCGCGAGGAGACCGGGCGCATCTACGGACCGGTCGACGTGCTCGGGGCGTTCGTCGCCGGCGGCGGCCCACCCCCGGGGCCGACCGCTCAGATCAGCGAGCAGGAATGGGACGCGGCCATCCGGGGCAACCTCGGCGTGACCTTCCTGACCCTGAGGTGCTTCGTGCCAGGGATGGCCGAGCGCGGCCGCGGCGCGATCGTCACCATGGCCTCGTCCGCGGCCCGGCTGGCCAGCGGCGATCGGAGCGGCGCCCCGACCGGCTACGCGGTCGCCAAGGCCGGGGTGGTGCGGCTCACCCAGGAGGTGGCCAAGGAGGTGGCCGGCCGGGGCGTCCGGGTCAACTGCATCTCGCCGTCGACGATCCTGACCGAGCGGCTGCAGGCCACGATCCCCGCGGACCGGCGGGCGCAGATGACGGCGCTGCATCCCCTGGGGCGGCTGGGGACGCCCGAGGACGTCGCCTGCGCCGCCCTGTTCCTCGTCTCCGACTGCTCCTCCTGGATCACCGGGGTCACCCTCGACGTCGCCGGCGGCCGGATCATGGTCTGACTCGAGCAGGCTGGTCACCCCCATCCGTCCCTCAGTCGGTGAGGAGGCCGTGCTCCATCGCGAACATCGCCGCGGCGGCGCGGGTCGAGGCGCCGAGCTTGGTGTAGATGTGCTGCACGTGATGCTCGGCGGTGCGGGGCGAGACGGACAGCCGTTCGGCGATGGCGCGGTTCGACAGCCCGCGGGCGACCAGCCGCAGGACCTCGACCTCCCGGTCGGAGAGGCCGGCCGGCCAGACGGTCCGGACCGTCGGCGGAGGCTGCCCGGCCGCCTCGATGACCGCCCGGACGCACTCGGGGTCCAGACGCCCCGCCCGTGCCTCCTCGGCCAGCGCCGCCGCCGCGGCCTCGGGCGCCAGCCCCCGACGGTGGGGCCGGTCCTGGGTCATGGCCTGGAAGGCGTCGGCGGCGGCCAGGACCCGGGCGGCGGCCGGCACCTGCGCGCCGGAGGTCCCCCGGTGGTAGCTGGAGCCGTCCTGGCGCTCGTGGTGCATCCCCGCCGTCCGGGCCAGCGGCGCCAGGACCCGGGACCGGGCCAGGATCCGCTCGCTCTGGTAGGGGTGGAGCCGGATGCGCTCCCGCTCGATGGTGGTCAGGGCAGCCGGCTTCTCCCAGATGCGGTTGGAGACAGCCACCCGGCCGAGGTCGTGCAGCAGCGCCGCCTGGCGGAGGCCGGCGACCGCCTCGGGGCCGAAGCCGAGCGCGCCCGCGGCCCGCTCCGACGGGGCGGCCACCTCGCCGGAGTGACCAAGCAGGAACGGCGACTTGAGGTCGACCATGTCGGCAAGGGCCCGGGCCAGGCCGTCCAGGCCCTCGGTGCCGATGGTGCGCCGCGGGCCCGGCTCCGCCTCGAGCACGGCCTCCCACACGTCCCGTGACCCGGTCTCGCCGAGGATGCCGGCACCGAAGCGGACGAAGGTCTCGGCCGCGCCCGGGTCGAACCAGCCGCCGGCCCGGCGGCGGATCGCCGCCAGGGCCGATTCCGGGCCGCCGAGCCGGTCGAAGATGACGACCTGGTGACCGACCTCGGCGAGGCGGGCTGGGAGGCAGATGCCCTCGCCGGCCAGGCCCTTGGGGACGCCGCTGCCGTCCCACCGCTCGAAGCTCTTGGACAGCCCGTCCCGCACCCCGGGGCCCAGGCCCAGCCGCTCGGCCAGCCGGGCGCCGACCTCGCACACCGCTCCCAGGATGGCCTGGTCGCCCTCGCGCCCCGAGCGCAGGGAGCGGACGAGGTGCCGCACCCGGCCGGCTCCCGTTCCCCTCCCGACCAGGAGCAGCAGGGCGAAGGCCTCGCGGGGGTTCCCGAAGTCGGCTCGCTCGGCCGCCGGACGGACGGCCAGCTCGTCGCCGACCAGCCAGGCCTCCTCGTGGGCCGTCGCGGTACACCCGAGATGACGCAGGAGCGCCGTGTAGTAGACGTCGGAGACCTCGGCTTCGGGAGTCCCCATCCGCCTGGCCGGCGCGGTGGCGACAAGGCAGGCGCGGATCGCCTTCTCGGGCTCCTGCCCGTTTCCCAGGTCGGTGGCGACCGACACCGCAGCCAGGAGGTCGGCCAGGCGGACCCGCTCGCTGAGCATGCCCTCCTCGCCTTAGGACGAGACCGCAAACATGCCAGCCCGCCCTTGCCAGGGCCAGATCGGCGAATCGGTAGGCCTACCGATTCGCCTCGTGGCCGAAGGCCCGATGCTTGCCGGGTTCCGGCACTCCGAACGGGACGACCGCCGAGGAGGAAGCCATGCGCAATGGGGCCGCCGCCAGGGTCGGCACGGACCGGTTCTCCGTCCGGTCCTCCGACGGGACACCGCTGGCCGTCTGGGTCGACGGCGCGGGCCCTCCGCTCGTCCTGGTCCACGGGTCGCTGTCCGACCACACCACCTTCGAGCCGCTGGTGCACGAGCTGCGAGACGCCGTACGTACCTTCTCGATGGACCGCCGCGGCTTCGGTGCCAGCGGCGACGCCGCCGGCTACTCCATCGAGCGGGAGTTCGAGGACGTCTCCGCGATCGTGGCGGCCGTCGCCGCCCGCACCGGCTCGCCGGTCGCGCTGTGGGGCCACTCCTACGGTGCGGGCTGCGCCATGGGCGGCGCCGCCCGCACCAGCGACGTCGGCCGCCTCGTGCTCTACGAGCCGGGCCTCGGCATCGCCTATCCGGCCGGTTCGATCGAGGAGGTCGAGGCGGCGGTGGCGGCGGGCGACATGGAAGCGGCCGTCGTCGCCGTGCTGCTCGGCATCCTGGAGATGACCGTGGAGGACGTCGACGCCCTCCGGGCGAGCCCGCGCTGGCCCGTCCTCCTCGCCGCCGGCCCCACGGTGGCGAGGGAATGCCGGGTCGAGCGCGGCTGGGTCTACCGGCCCGGCCAGTTCGACGCCATCGCGGCCCCGACACTGCTGCTGGCCGGCTCCGAGAGCCCACCCGTGCTCAAGGAGGCCACCCGTCCAGCGGCGGCGGCGATCCCCGACCCTCGGGTCCGGTCGTTGGAGGGGCATGGCCACCTCGCCCACAAGACCGATCCCGCCATGGTCGCCGCCGTCATCCGGCGGTTCATCTTCACCTCCATCGGGTGAGGCTCGTTGCCGCGCCCTGGCATCATGATCGACCGACAGGAACGCCGGAGCGTCCGGTTGCAGAGTGTCCTGGTCGCGTGGAGGTGGGTGCGAGGTGGCAGAGGGCGGGACGGCGGGTCGGCCGTCGAGCGCGTTGCGGCGGGTGCTGGTGCCACTGGCGCTGGCCCAGTTCATCTGCAGCTTCGCCGGCACCAACATGAACGTGATGATCAACGACATGAGCAAGGACCTGGACACCTCGGTGCAGGGCATCCAGGTCGCGATCACGATCTTCCTGCTGGTGATGGCGGCGCTGATGATCCCGGGGGGCAAGCTCACCGACCGCTACGGCCGCAAGCGCTGCTTCACCGTCGGGCTGACGGTGTACGGCATCGGCGCGCTGCTGAGCGCGGCCGCCCCCGGGCTTGGCGTCCTCATCCTGGGCAACTCGATCTTGGAGGGGGTGGGCACGGCGCTGCTGATCCCGCCCGTCTACATCCTCACCACCCTGCTGCTCACCGACCTGGCCTCGCGGGCCCGCGCCTTCGGGGTGATCAGCGCGGCCGGCGGGATCGGCGGCGCCTCGGGGCCGCTGATCGGCGGCCTCATCACCGCCGCCATCAGCTGGCGGGCCGCCTTCGTGTTCCAGGCCCTGATCATCGCCGTGATCGTCTGGCTGGCCCGGCGGGTCCATGATCCCCTCCCGCCCGACCCCACCCGTCCCTTCGACACCGGCGGGGCCATCCTGTCGGCCGTGGGCCTGGTCCTGGTGGTCATGGGGATCCTGGCCGCCGACAACAACGGCTGGCTGATGCTCGGCCTGCTCGTGGCGGGCGCGCTGGTCCTGGCCTGGTTCTTCCGATGGGTGCGGGCCAAGGAGCGCGCCGGCCAGGAGCCGCTGCTGTCGACCGGGCTGTTCCGCAACCGGACCTCGAATCTCGGGCTGGTCACCCAGAACAGCCAGTGGCTGCTGCTCATGGGCATCTCGTTCGTGGTCGCGGCCTTCCTGCAGGTCGTGCGGGGCTACGACGCGATCCAGACCGGCCTGATCTTCACCGCGGCCACCCTCGGGCTGCTGGCGTCGTCGCTGGCCGCCGAGCGCCTGGCCAAGCGGCGTCCCCAACGGAGCCTCATCATGGCCGGCTTCATCGTCACCATCGCCGGCGTCGGCGTCCTGCTGGCCATGGTGACCGGTTCCCCCGGCGTCTGGGCCTTCGCCCCCGGGCTGCTGCTGATCGGTCTGGGGCTGGGCCTGATGCTCACCCCCTCGGTCAACGTCGTGCAGTCCAGCTTCCCCGAGGCGAAGCAGGGCGAGATCTCGGGGCTGTCGCGCAGCGTGTCCAACCTGGGCTCGTCGCTGGGCACCGCGATCGCCGGCACCATCCTGGTCGCCGGCATCACCAAGACGCCCGAGCGCTCCTATGGGCTCGCCATGGTCGTGCTGGCCGCGGTCGGCCTCGTCGGGCTCGTGGCCGCGACGCTCCTTCCCCGGACCCCGGCCCCGGCCGCCGTCCCGGGCCCAGGCCACGACCTGCCCCCCGAGACCCTCGGCACCTCCTAGCTCGGCCGAGGGGGCCGGATGGTCCTGGTCGGCCAGGGTCCGGCGGGCGCCCCTGGCTTGGTCTAGAGTTCGCTCATGGCTGAGGTCACCGAGGAGGGAGCCTTCGATCCGGCGGAGTTCGAGGACGAACTGGCGGTCGCGGCGGGCAACCTCGAGGTGGGCACGCGGCTGTGGTTCCGGAACGACCGGATCAAGGTCTGGGAGATCAACCTCGCCCCGGGCGAGCGGGGGCCGTTCCACGCCCACACCCACCGGTACTTCTGGACGGTGGTGGAGCCCGGGACCGGCCGGCAGCGATCGCCCGACGGCACGGTGAAGGTCCGGCGCTACCAGGTCGGTGACACCCAGTACTCGGAGCACTCGGCGGCGGACCCGATGATCCACGACCTGGAGAACATCGGCGGGACCACGCTGCGGTTCGTCACCGTGGAGCTGCTCGACTGACGAGAAGGGGAGGGTGCCGTGTCCTTCAAGGTGGCCAAGGTCCTCGACGTCGCCCAGGGAGTCCAGGAAGACCAGTTCACGGTGGTGTCACGGGAGGAGAAGGAGTCGCTCGACGACCTCGACCCGGTGTACCGGCAGCTGCTGGACGAGCCGGTCACGGCCGTGATCGCGGTGATGGGTGGGGACGGCCGCCCCTGGCTGACGCCGGTCTGGTTCAACTACGCCGGCGACAGGGTGCTGCTCAACCTGGCCGAGCACCGCCGCAAGACCGAGTGGGTGCGACGCAACCCGCAGGTGACCATGCTGCTGCTGAACCCCAAGAACCCCTACCACTGGCTCAGCATCAAGGCCACCGTCGACCGGGAGGTCCACGAGGACGACCCGGCCGACGGGCGCCGGGCCACCGAGACCATCGACCGGGCCTGGACCAAGTACACCGGCGCCGAGCCGCCCTACGGCCTCCGCGACCCGGCCATGGACGAGCGGCGGGTGCTGTTCGAGTGCCGCGTGGACAGCGTCGCCGTCTTCGGCCAACCCTAGCCTCGGTTCCGCGCCGTGGTGAGCGGCTGGCCACGGGTCGGGGTGGTCGGGGGCTCGCTCGGCGGGCTGACCGCCGCGCTGGTCCTCCGCGATCTCGGCTGCGAGGTCGAGGTGTTCGAGCGGTCGACCGCGCAGCTGGAGAGTCGCGGCGCGGGCATCGTGGTGCTGGACGAGACCGTCCGGTACTTCCGGGAGCGGACCGACCTGGAGCTGGACCAGCTCACCACCGCCACCGGCCTGCTGCGCTACCTCGGCCGGGACGGCGGGGTGGTGTACGAGGAGCCGCGCCGGTACCGGTACTCATCCTGGCACAGCATCTACCGTGCCCTGCTCGGCTGCCTCGGGCGGCGCCGCTACCACCTCGGCAAGGAGCTGGCCGGGTTCCATCAGCAGGGCGAGCACGTCCAGGCACGGTTCGCCGACGGTTCCACCGCCACCTACGGGCTGCTGGTCTGCGCCGACGGCATCGCCTCCAACGCCCGGGCCGTGCTGCAGCCGCAGGCGCGACCGGCCTATGCGGGCTACGTGGCCTGGCGGGGCACCGTCGGTGAGGGCCAGCTCAGCCGGGCCGTGCGTGACCTGCTGGCCGACTCGATCTGCTACCAGGTCATTCCCGACAGCCACATCCTGCTGTACCCGATCCCGGCGCTCGACGGGTCGGTGGTGCCGGGTCGTCGTCTGGCCAACTTCGTGTGGTATCGCAACTACGCCGCCGGGGAGGAGCTCCACGACCTGATGACCGACCGGGGCGGGGTCCACCGTGGCATCACCCTGCCACCGGGTGCAGCCCGACAGGCCCATCTGGACGAGCTACGGGCCGTCGCCGGGGCGCAGCTCGCTCCGCAGTTCGCAGAGGTCGTGGAGCGCACCAGGCTTCCCTTCGTCCAGGTGATCTTCGACATCGAGGTCGATCGGATGGCCTTCGGACGCGTCTGCCTGATCGGCGACGCCGCCTTCGCCCTGCGGCCTCATGCCGCCGCCGGAACCGCCAAGGCGGCCGCCGACGCCTGGGCCCTCGCCGAGGCCTTGGCGGCCGCCCATGGCGACCTCGACACGGCGCTGCCGCGATGGGAGCGCCGCCAGCTGGTCATCGGACGGGCCGTCCTCCAGCGCACCCGGCGAAACGGCGAGCGGTCACAGTTCGGGGGTGGCTGGCGTCCCGGTGACCCAGAGCTCGTCTTCGGCCTCTACGAACCGGGCCGCTAGCGGCGGCTTGGTCAGAGCCTGGTGGCGGCGAGGGCGTCGACCGTGCCGGCCCCGTAGAACGTGGTGCTCGACGGACCACCGGTGCAGCGCCGTGGGTCGCTGGCGGGCCAGTTGGCCGGGCACGGCGTCGGTGTGGCGCTGCGGCGCACGCCGGCGGCCACCGCACCCGGGCTCCAGTTCGGGTGGAGCTGGCGGATGAGCGCCGCGACCCCGGCGGCATGCGGCGAGGCCATCGACGTACCGCTGATCCAGACCCACCGGTTCCCGCTGGCGTCCTCGACAGCGCGACCGCCTGCGGCCAGGGACTCCCACTCTCCGGTGGCGTCGGTGCTCGACCAGCCGGCGAGGATGCGGCCGAACGTGGTGCCGGGCGTCTGGGCGGCGTCGCCACCGGGGGCGGTCACGTCGACGATCGGGCCGCCGGTGTTCGAGTAGCTGGCCAGCTCGCTGACGCCCGACGCCGAGACGGTGACGACACCGGGCAGCTCGGCGGGGGCGACCCGACAGTTGTTGCGCACCTCACGCACCACGGCGGTGTCGGGGGGCCAGTCGGGGCTGATGTCGTCCTCCACCGGATGACCGAGATCCTGGGCCTCGTTGCCGGCGGCGGCCACGACCACCACGCCCCGCTGCTGGGCGTACCGGGCCGCCTTCTGGAGGTCCTGCACGATCGCCCGCTGCTCGGCGTCGCTCTTGCAGAAGTACAGGAACGGGTCGGCGAAGAGGCTGAGGTTGACGACGTCGAGGTGCTGGTCGCCGGCGTAGCGCAGCGCCGCGGCGACGGAGTCGGCGAAGCAGAACCCGGCGATCGTGCACGCCTTGAGGGCGACGATGGTGGCGTCGGGCGCCACGCCGGCGATGCCGGCGCCGTTCAGCCGGCCGGCGATCGTGGTCGAGACGTGGGTGCCGTGGCCCTCAAGGTCCTGGACCGCGGCCTTGTTCGAGCAGTCACCGTTGGCGACCTCCCGCGGGTCGGCCGTCGGTGTGTCCGAGAAGATGAACGAGCACGACGCCGCCACATCGATGCCGCCGGCCAGGTCCGGGTGGGTGAAATCGACACCACCGTCGATCACACCGACCCTCACGCCCTGCCCGGTGGCCCCGCCATAGGAAGCCGCACCGGCCTCGATGCGACGCATGTCCCACTGGCAGGCCGACAGCGCCTCCGGACCGGCGCCGACCCCGAAGAACGCCTGACAGGCCGCGGATGCCTGCGCCGGGGACATGGCCCCCGGCGTGGCCGCCACCGCCGGCGTGACCCAACCGAGGGCGAGGACCACGGCCGCCCCACCAATCAGCAAGAGTCTGCGCATCCTGGCCCCTCCCCCGTTGGAATCTGCCGTCGAGGAACCTACGCGGCGACACCAGCCGATGCAACCACCGATCCGGTGACCCGCTCGAGACGCCGGGTGAGCCGGGCGCGCTGGACAGGGTTCCGCCCGACGGCCTCGGTCGGGATACTGTGGTCCACACCGGAGCGCTTGGAGGTGCGCGGTGAGCTTGAATCGTGCGTGTCCGGATGTGCCGGCGCCCGTCGTCGCCGACTCGGCGGTGCTGCTCGGGCCGGCCTGGATCGGGGCAGGGACAGTCCTGGCCCAAGGGGCCGTGGTGCGGTCGCATGAGGCCACGGTGTCGATCGACAACCACTCGGCGGTGCTGGAGAACTCCAGCGTCGTCGGCACCGGCGCCCATCCCGTGGCCATCGGCCAGCGCACCGTCTTCGGGCACCGCTGCCAGGTGATCGGGGCCCGCATCGGCAACCTGTGCGAGGTCGGCAACGGCTCGATCCTCATGCCCGGCGCGGTCCTTGGCGACGGTTGCATCCTGGGTGAGGGCACCCTCATCGGTCCGGGCACGGTCGTCCCCGAGCAGGCGGTCGTGGTCGGCCGGCCCGGCCACGTCATCCGTGCCGCCACCGCCGCCGACCGCGAGCGGGTCGCGCGCCTGCGCGACTACGCGGTCGAGGTGGTCGCGGACGGCGTCGGGGTCGTGGGCGTCGATGACGTGGAACAGCATCGCCTGGCGCTCGGGGTCGACCTCGACCAGCATCGATCCCGGGGACAGCCCGGCCAGCAGGCCGGTGACGGCCACGCCGAGTTGGGTGCGCTCGCCGATCGGGACTACCACGATGCCGGAGCATTCGATCGGGCGCAGACCCACCACCCGCAGGGTGACGTCCCAGGTGCCCCGGAGGACATCGGCGAGGAGGCCGCCGATGAGGAGCGGGAAGGCGGCGACGCGGCCGGCCAGTGATGAGCCCGCCCCGTGCGGCCCTCGAGTCGGCCGCGAAGCCCCAGCGACAGCGCGGTCGCTAGCACCAGGCCCTCGGCGGCGTCCAGCGGGTTCAGGCTTCCGAGCGAGAGCAGGTAGACGCCGGTGAGCAGCACCACCCAGGCCAGCCGGCCGGCGCTCACGGGACCATCCTCGCCACGGCGTCGCCGGCCTGGTCGCTGAGGGCGAGCAGCGGCTCGGGCCACAGGCCGATCGCCAGGACCAGGACGGCCAGCGCGGTCACCACCACCCGGGCTCCTCTGGAAGCGCGATGGTGGTCCTGGGGGGGCCGCCAGTAGGTGTGCTGGTAGATCTGGAACAGGTAGACGAAGGTGAGGGCGCCGCCCACGAACAGCAGTAGCACCGTGGGAGCGCTGCTGGCCTGGACGCCGGCGTCGAATAGGGAGGCCTTGCGAAGAAGCCGGCCGAGGGGGGTACCCCGGCGACGCTGAACGCGCCAACGGCGAAGGCGGCGCCGACCAGCGGCCCGCGCAGGTCGACGGCCAGGAACAGCAGCGCCTTGTTGAGCGCGTTGGTCACCGTGAACAGCGCGGCCGCGGCCAGCGCGACCCGGCCGCCGAGGCCGAGGGCGACCAGGACGTAGCCGGCGTGGCCGATGGCCGAGTAGGCCAGGACCTCGCGGGCGTCGCGCCGGCCGATGGCCTGCACCGCCCCGTAGATGATGGTGACGGTGCCGATGCCCACAAGGATGCCGGCGCCGAGGGCGAGTTCGCGGGGCAGCAGGCCGGCCTGGAAGCGGAGCAGCCCGTGGTACTCCGGCTACGCGACGACCACCGCCTCCTGGGGCCTGGACCCGCTCACCGATCAGCAGCTGGCCGGGGTCATCATGTGGATCCCAGCCGGCGGGATCTACCTCGCGGCGGCGCTGGTCCTCCTGGTCACCTGGATCCGAGCGACTGAACGTGAGGACGTCATGCTCTAAGCGACAGGATGAGTTCGATGCGGGGAACCTCGCGTGGTGAGCGGTGTCCGCCAAGACGCGTGTGCTCGATTGCCGGTGCTCTACCCTGGCGACGCGGGCAGGCACCCATCTTGCGAGTCATTCTTGCAGCGCCCAGCCCGACCAGGGGCTGTCGGACCGTGGAGGTCGTCATGGCCAAGCGCACCGTCGCCGACCAGTTCGTCGAGATCCTGCTCGCCGCCGGGGTGCGGCGCATGTACGGGGTGGTGGGCGATAGCCTCAACCCGGTCGTGGACGCGATCCGCCGCCACGACGGCATCGATTGGGTGCATGTGCGACACGAGGAGGCCGGCGCGTTCGCGGCTGGTGCGGAAGCCCAGCTGACCGGCCGGCTGGTGGCCTGCGCCGGCAGCTGCGGGCCCGGGAACTTGCACCTGATCAACGGCCTGTACGACGCCCACCGCAGCATGGCACCGGTGCTGGCGCTGGCCGCCCAGATCCCGAGCACCGAGATCGGCACCGGCTACTTCCAGGAGACGC
>Ga0114129_10013320_pt1 | contig 11719 bp, 10 predicted proteins | sample RhiMetdeltSRZDD1_FD_80071 | JGI IMG/M metagenome (GOLD analysis project Ga0114129, IMG submission 80071) | Populus rhizosphere microbial communities from Tennessee, USA - Rhizosphere MetaG P. deltoides SRZDD1 (version 2) (version 2) | ecosystem: Host-associated > Plants > Roots > Rhizosphere >... | reverse complement strand
GTCGGTACGGGCGTATGCGCTGGGGGAGCTGAGCGGCTACCCCCCATCGTTGCTCGACGCGGCCGGCCGGTTGAAGGGCCTCGCCGAACGGGTCACCGCGCAGGGCCGACCGTATACGGCCGACCGGATCCGGCTCGTTACCGTCCCCGCCGGCCAGCAAACCGTCCCCAGTGGACAGTGGCCGGACGCGGTACCGGTACCGCCGGCGCAGAGCAATCCGGTACGTGTGCTCGAAATGCGCGGCGAGCAGGCGCGTGCGGCGATCGCGGCCATCCCCGCTCGAGAGAACTCCGCCACCGGCTGGCAGGTGCTCGCGACACCCCGCGACGGTACCCTCGCGGTCGCATGGCGCTACTTACTGCCCGACGAGTAGGTGGGCGAGGATGGGCGGCATGCGTCCATTCCGCTTCCTCGGCATCGCCGCCCCGACCATCCTCGACGGCCGCCAGCTCGCCGATTACGCGCGCCGCGCAGAGTCCATGGGCTACAGCGCGCTCGTCATGCCGGACCATCTCGTCGAGCAGCACGCTCCGATCCCGGTTCTCGCGACCATCGCGGCGGTCACCGAGCGGCTGCGCATCGGCACGTTCGTGTTCAACGCCGAGCTGCGGCACCCGGCCGTACTCGCCCAGGACCTCGCGAGCCTCGACGTGCTGTCGGACGGCCGGTTGGAGATCGCCATCGGGGCGGGCTGGAACAAGGCGGAGTTCGACGCGATCGGCCTGCCGTTCGAGCCCGTCGCGACCCGGCTCTCCCGCCTCACCGAGGCGGTGGCGGTACTGAAGGGCTGCTTCGGCGCCGGACCGTTCTCGTACGCCGGCAAGCACTTCACGATCACCGAACACGACGGCCTGCCCAAGCCGGTCCAACGGCCGCACCCGCCGCTGTTCATCGGCGGTGGCGGCCGGCGCGTGCTGACGCTCGCCGCCCGGCAGGCGGACATCGTCGGGCTTGCCCCGCGGCTGATGCGCGGTGACCAGACGGTACCGAGACCCGACGTGGCGAGCATGACCCTCGCCGGTACCGAGGAGAAGATCGGCTGGATCCGGGAAGCCGCGGGGGACCGGTTCGACCAGTTGGAAATCAACGCGTACCCGACCGGCGGGCCGGCCACCATCACCGACAACCCGCGGGCCGTGGCCCAGGAGCGTGTGGACCGGTTGCGCCAGCGGACAGGCGTGGAGCTGACCGTCGACGAGTTTCTCGAGTCGCCGCACGTGTTCGTCGGTACCGCCGAAGGGCTGACCCAGAAGTGCCTCGAACTGCGCGAGCGCTTCGGGATCAGCTCCTTCATGCTGGGCGGCATCGACGACGCGGCACCGGTCGTGGAGAACCTGGCCGGTCGCTGAGCCGTCAGTGCGCGACGTCCACGACGAGCCGGGTCGGCTGGTGCAACACCATCACCCGGAAGCCGTGCCGGCTGGCCGTGGTCACGAAGGCGGACACGGTTCCGTTGTCGTACACGGTGAACGAGACGCTCTTCAGCTGGGACAGTCCGAATTGGACGGTACGCGGGCCGTGGACGACCGCGGGCACGTTCTGCCCGGAGAAGCCCACGACGACAGTGGACGTGTTCAGCCGGTACGCGACGAAGATGTAGGACACCTCGGGGGTGGCGAGGTCGAACACGAGCCGGTCGTAGCCGGGATGAGCGCCGGCGCGGACCCCGTCGATGACCGTATCGGCGCTCGCGTCGCCCACCCGGACTGTAGCGGTACCGAACGCCTGCGCCGGCTGGTGCGCCACGTCGACGACCACCCGCTCCGGGTTGTGCAGCATGAACACCCGGAATCCGACCCGGTCGGCCAGCCCGAGGCCGGCGCTGACGACGCCCTCGAAGTCGCCACCGAACTTGATCTGCCGCAGCGTGGGCAGGTTCGGGTCGAGTACCCGGTTGGTGTCGTACGTCGTAGCCCCCGTGTCGACGTTGTGCGCGAACGCGTCGTGGAAGACCACGACGAGGTCCGCCGGGCCGGCCAGCGGGATCGGGTCGCCCCGGGCGACGTGCACGAGGGTGCCGTACTCGACCCGGTAGCTCGGCGTACCACCGGTGAAGTCGAAGACGGTGCGGTCGTAGCGGTCGTGTCGACCGGTGCGCACGTTGACCAATGTGGACAGTCCGGTACCGGCGCCGCTGACCGGCGCGGTGTTCGTCGGCGCGGGCAGCTCCGTGGCCATCGCTACTGTGGACAGTTCCGGGCTGGCCGCCGTCGCCGTGAGGAACAGGCCGGCCGTTGCGGTGAGTGCGAGCAGGAGTCTCATGGCCGTACGACGCGGACGGGCCCAGTCCGGTTTACCGGCGGAGTCACAACCGGGCCACAACCGACGGGTGGTATGAGGTCCGCATGACTCTCGATGTGCTGCGCCGACTGGTCAGCGTCGGTACCACCCTCGCGCTCGGGGTGTCGGGTCTGCTCGCGCCCAAGCCGGGGGAGGCCCTGCCGGTGTGCCCGCCCGGCAACGGGGTGTCGATCGACGACTTCATCATGTGGGACGGCACGGGCGGCGGACCGGCCCCGGTACCGGTGCGGTCGCTGGGCGCGTGCCCGTACCAGCGCGTGGTGAAGTACTCGACCTACGACATCACCGCCCGCGCCGGGCTGGACTACGTTGGCGTGACCGAAGGTACGTTCACCATCCCCGCCAACGTCAATAGCACGGCGGTGGTCATCCAGATCATCAGTGGGCCGAAGAACGGAAAGACGTTCGGCGTACGGCTGCTCGACGGCGCGGAGTTCACCGACCCGGACGCGACCGTCACGCTGAGGGACCCGTGACGGTCAGTTCACCGACCTCGGCCGTGGCGTTCGCCTTCTGGAACAGCCGGATCGCCCGGTCCCGGTGCTCCTCGGCGGTGGCGCGGTGACCTTCGCGCTCGGCTAGCTCGGCGAGCGTGCGGTGGATCGTGGCCTCCTGGTACGCGTCGGGGACCCGGGCCCGGAGCGCGGCGGCGCGGCGCAGGCACTCGCGCGCGCCGTCCAGCTCGTCGCGGTGGAGGTGTGCGCCGGCGAGGCGGGTCAGGCTGACCGAGACCAGGTGCTGGTCGGCCAGCTCGTGGGACAGCCGCAGTGCCTCGCGGAAGTCGTCCAGTGCGGTCGCGTGGTCACCCGTACCGAGGCGGGCCACGCCGATGCTGGTGAGCGTGTCGACCTCGCGCCGGCGGTCGCCGATCGCGCGCCGGATGTCCAGCGCCCGCTGGAACTGCGCCAGCGCCTCGGCGAGCCGGCCCTGCCGCAGGTACGCCTCGCCGAGGCTGGCCAGGATCCCGGCCTCGAGCCGCGGGTTGTCTATCTCCTGGCTGAGCCGCAGCGCCGGGCCGAGGTGGTCGAAGCTGCGTTCCGGGTGGCCGAGGTGGATGTGCGAGGTACCGATGTTGTTGAGCGCGATCGCGATGCCGAGCCGGTCGCCGTTGGCGGTGTGCACCTCCAGCGCTCGCAGGTACGCGTCGAGCGCCTCGTCGAAGCGGCGCAACCCGGCGTACGCGGTCGCGATGTTGTTGCAGACGTGCCCCTCGCGGCGGCGGTCGCCGGTGGCCCGGGTCAGCTCCAGCGCGGGGTAGAGGCAGTCCAGGGCCTCGTCGAAGCGGCGGGTCATGTTGTGCGCGACGCCGAGGCCACTGCGCATCAGGCCCTCGGCGACCGGGTCGCCCAGCCGCTCGGCGGCGGCGAGGCCGAGCCGGCAGATCTCCACCCGGTCCGCCCACCGGCCACGCGAGTCGAAGAAGCCGGTCAGCAGGTAGGTCAGCTGCCAGGCGGCGATGTACCGGCCCTGGTCCGCGGCGAACCGGACGACCGCGAGCAGGTTGTCCCGTTCGCCGTCGAGGAACGCGAGGGTCTCGGTATGGGTGGCCGCGAACGGCACCACGACCGGCGGGTACCGCAGGGCCGGCTCGATGCGGTCGCGACCCCGGTCGAGTGTGCGATTGGCGACCTCGGCCACCCCGAGGTACCAGTCGAGCAGGCGGTCGACGAACTCGTCGTGCGGCAGGTCCTCGTGCCGGCGTGCGCATTCGACCGCGTACAGCTGGATCAGGTCGTGGTACCGGTACCGCCCGGCAGCCACGTCGGCCACCAGGTACGCATCGCTCAGCTCGGCGAGCGCCCGGTCGGCGTCGGTGAGCGTGCTGCCGGTGACCGCGGCGGCCAGGTGCCGCTCGAAGGTGACCCCGGGATGCCGGCCCAGTACGCGGAACAGGCGGGCCGCCGGCGACGTCAGCGCGCGGTAGGCGCTGGCGAACGTCGTACGCACGCTGCGCGAGTCGCCCTCGACGGACAACGCGTCGAGCCGGTCCTCGCCGGCCAGTTCGGCGGCCAGCTCGCACAGCGGCCGCCGGGGCTCGCTGGCCAGGTTGGCGGCGGCGATCCGCAGCGCCAGCGGCATGCGCCCGCACCACGCCACGATCGACGACGCGTGCTCCGGTTCGGCGTCGATGCGTTCCGGCCCGACGACGCTGCGCAGCAGGTCGAGCGAATCGGCGTCGTCGAGCCCGTCGAGGTGCATGGCCCGGACCGCGTGGTATGTGGCCAGGGCGGTCATCGGCCGCCGGCTCGTTACGACCAGGGCGCTGGTCGTCGTCGCCGGGACGAGCGGGAGCACCTGGTCGGCGCTGGCCGCGTTGTCGAGCACGATGAGCACCCGCTTGTCGTCGATCAGTGAGCGGTACAGGTTCGTCAGCTCGGACAGCTCGGCCGGCATCTGTCCACCGGCGACGCCGAGGCTGCGGAGCAAATGGGTCAGGCCGTCGGCGGCGGTCATCGCGGCCGCCGGATCGTTGCCGCGCAGGTCGAGGAACAGTTGCCCGTCGGGGAACCGGCCGCGCACCCGGTGCGCCCACTGCACCGCGAGCGCGGTCTTGCCCATCCCGCCCGGGCCGGATACCGCGGCGATCCGCGTGTCGTCGCCGTCCAGCACGCGGTCCAGCGCGCCGAGGGCATCGCCGCGGCCCGTGAAGTGGCCGACTCGCGGCGGGAGCTGCGCCGGCCGGTGCGGTGCCGGGTCGGCCGGAGCCGGGTCGTCGACCCGGGCGGGTGCCGGTACCAGGTCCGGATCGTGCCGCAGGATCGCGGTGTGCAGGCGCTGCAGGCCGGGCGACGGATCCACGCCCAGCTCGTGGGCCAGCCGGGTGCGCAACCGCTGGTACGCCTCGAGCGCGTCGAGCGGCCGGCCGGACCGGTACAGCGCGAGCATCGACAGCTCGACGAGCCGTTCCCGCAGCGGGTGGCGGACCAGTAGCCGATCCAGCTCGTCGGTAGCGGCGACGTGGTGGCCGAGCCGCAGCTCCGCGTCCCAGAGGTCCTCGAGCGCGGCGAGCCGTACCTCCTGCAGGCGGGTCACCTCGGCCGAACCCCACCCGGCCAGCTCCCCGTCCTGGATCGGGTCGCCGGTCCACAGCGCCAGCCCGACGCGTAGCCGCTCGGCGGCCCGGTGCCACCGGTGCTCGGCGAGGTCCTCGCGGGCCGACCGGACCTCGTCCTCGAAGCGGCACACGTCGACCTCGGTACGGGCCACGGCGAACGTGTAGCCTGCGCCGCGGGTGAGCACCACGTCGATCAGCCCGCAGGCGCCCAACGCCTGGCGTACCCGGGCGACGTGGCTGTGCAGGGACTTGACCGCGGTACGGGGTGGCTCGTCGCCCCAGAGCGCGTCGACCAGCCGTCCCGCGACCACCACGGTCCCGGCCTGCAACGCGAGCAGTCCGACGAGCGCGCGCTGCCGACCGCTGAGTACCGCGCGGCCCAGTGGCCCGACAACCTCGACCGGACCGAGTAACCGCACGATCACGCGTTCGACGGTAGTCGATGTCGTAACGTCCGCGCGATCCATCACGCGGACCAGATCACAACCAACCGGAGCGGCGGAACAACCGGTAAAGGACGACCGACGAGGCGAGCATGACGGCGAGAACGGCGGGGTAGCCGTACCGCCAGTGCAGCTCCGGCATGTTGGGGAAGTTCATGCCGTAGATGCCGGCGATCGCGGTCTGCACGGCGGCGATGGCCGCCCATGCGGCGATCTTCCGCATGTCGTTGTTCTGGTCGACCGTCACCTGGGCCAGCCGGGCCTGCAGGATCGAGTTGAGCAGGTCGTCGAAGATGGCGACCCGGTCCACCACGCGCAGCAGGTTGTCGTTGACGTCGCGGAAGTAGCGCCGCACGTCCTTCGGTACCAACGCCCGGTCCTCGACGAGCGCGCCGAGCGGGCGCTGCAGCGGAGCCACCGCCCGGCGGAACTCCATCAGCTCCCGCTTGAGCTGGTAGATGCGGGCCACCCGGCTGTGCGACTGGGTACCGAAGACGTGCTCCTCCAGCGCGTCGATGTCGTTCTCCACCGCCGACGACACGTCGAGGTACGTATCGACCAACCGGTCGCAGATGGCGTGTGCGACCTGCCACGGACCCTTGCCGAGCAGGTCGGGCCGGGCCTCCAGGTCCTTGCGCACGGGCCCGAGCGCGCCCGGTATGCCGTGCCGCACGGTCAGTACGAACCGCGGGCCGATGAAGATCATGATGGCCCCGGTCTCCACGACCTCCGAGGTCTCGGTCAGCTCGGAGTGCTCGACGTAGCGGGTGGTCCGGAGCACGAAGAAGACGATGTCGCCGTACCGTTCGATCTTGGCCCGGTGGGTCGGCGTGAGTGCGTCCTCGACGGCGAGCTCGTGCAGGCCGTACACCCGCGCGACGGCCTCGAGCTCGGCCTTGCTCGGCTCGTGCAGACCCAGCCAGGCGAACGCGTTCTCGTGGTCGCGCGCGGAGGCCAGCGCTTCCGCGTAGTCCGGCCGGCCCGGCTGGCGTACCCCGTCGACGTAGACCGCGCAGTCGACGACCGACGACCTGGCTTCACGGGCCGGAGGAGCGGACGGACCCTCCCGCCGGGTCACGACCCGGCGCAGCGGCATCGGCAGCGGCCAGGACCGCCCTTCGTCGCGCTCCGCCATCGCTGCCTCCTTGGTACGGTCGGGTAGGGCGCGCCGGGAAGGCTGGTCGGCACAGGTCCATATTCGTCGTGGAGGCCGGCGTGCGCAGCGTACAGATAGTCATCGCGCTCGTCGGGCTGGCGACTGTGGTGGCCGCGTTCGCCCGTCGGATTCGCGTGCCGGCGCCGTCTCTCCTGGTGGTGGCCGGCCTCGGCGTGGCGATGATACCGGGAGTACCGGTTATCCAGGTGACGCCCGAGGTCGTGAGTCTCGTAGTCCTGCCGCCGCTGCTGTACGCGGCAGGCGAGGAGCTGTCCTCCCGCGAGCTGCGCCGGGTCTGGCGGCCGGTGGCGATACTCGCCGTCGGGCTGGTCGTGGTGTCGGCGGCCGCCGTGGCCGCGGTGGCCGTGGCGACGCTCGACCTGTCGGTCAGCCTCGCGTTCCTGCTGGGCGCGGTCCTGGCCAGCACCGACCCGGTGGCCGTGACCGCGCTGGGCCGCCGGCTGTCGCTGCCGCCCCGGCTGCAGACGCTCGTCCAGGCCGAGAGCCTGTTCAACGACGCCACCAGCCTGATCCTGTTCCGGATCGCGGTCGGTTTCGCGGTGGCCGGCGGGGCGTGGACAGCGGGCCGGGTGACCGGGGAGTTCCTGCTGCTGGCCGGCGGCGGGACGGCCGTGGGGATCCTGGTGGCGGCCGGCGCCGCGGTGGTCCGCCGGCGTACCGAGGATCCGGTGATCGAGACGGTGGTCTCGCTGGTCACGCCGTACTTCGCGTTCGTGGCGGCTGAGGCGGTGCACGCCTCCGGCGTCACGGCGGTCGTGGTGGCTAGCGTGATCCTCGGTGTCTGGGCACGCCGGCTGACGGGCTCGCGGACCCGCCTGCAGCAGACCGCGGTCCACCACACCGTGGTCTTCATGATGGAAAGCGTCGTGTTCGCGCTCATCGGGCTGGCGCTACCGGACCTCATCCGCGGCCTATCCTCGGCCAACCAGCGCTGGTTCTGGCCGGCGATCGCGATCACCGCCACACTGCTGGTCGTCCGGGTCGCCTGGGTGTTCCCGCTGGCGGCCTTCCAGCACTGGCGGCACGTCGGGACCGCCCGGCCGGGTTGGCAGGTACCGGCGGTCGTCACCTGGGCCGGCGCACGCGGCGTGGTACCGCTGGCGGCCGCCCTGTCGATCCCGCTGGTGAACGACGCCGGGCAGCCGCTGCCGTACCGCGACCTGCTGCTGGTCCTGGCGACCGCGGTGATCGTGATCTCCCTCGTGGTGCAGGGGTTCACGCTGGCGCCGCTCGTGCGCCGGGCGGGGTTGGCGGTACCGGCGGCCGACACGGACGAGATGTACTCCCGCGCGCGGCTGCGGGTGGCCGAGGCCGGCATGGCGTACCTCGACCAGTTGGAGGGGTTACAGGCGGCCGCGCCGGTCGTGGTGGACCGGGTCCGGCTCAGCCTGCGTAACCGGTTGGAGCTGGCGCAGGAGGGAGTCGACGACCCCGGCGGCGTGCGTCAGACGTACCGGCAGGTGCGGCGCGACGTGGTCGCCGTGCAGAGCCATGAGCTCGACCGGATGTACGCCGACGGCGAGATCGACGACGCGACCCGCCGCCGCGTCCAGCGTCACCTCGACCTCGAGGACGCGCGGTTCGCTGATGACCGCTGACGAGATGGCTCAGGCGATCCGGCGCAGTGTCCACCACACCGCGAGGGCCAGCACCAGCGCGGCCAGGCCGGCGAAGAGGCCGAACTCGATGGCCTGCAGCGGCCAGAAGCTCTCTACGGGGTAGTAGTGGACTTCGCTCCGGATGCCGTGGGCCGCGATGCACTCGAGGTCGGGCCGGCCCTTGGCCGTACCTCTGCCCAACTCTTCCAGCGGCTCGTCTGGTGGGCAGATGTCCGTCAGCGAGGACCCGGGGATCGGGTTGCCGGACCCGTCGACGATCTGGTAGTCGACCTGCCGGTCGCCCAGCCCCGAACGCGGGTTTCCGTCGGGGAACGGGTACCGCAGGACGTGCGGCGCCGGCGGGAGGTGCTCCCGCGACAACGCGACGGCGACCCGCGGTCCGAGGTAGGCCGGGATCGCCACGGCCATCGCCGGGACGGTCCGCCGGATCAGCGCCCCGCAGACGACTCCGGCGGCCAGCCCGTACAGCATGGTCCCGAAGGGCACGATGCCGCGGTAGTGGTACAGGCCGTTCATGGGGCTCGTGTCCTCGAGACCGAGCCCGGTGAACGGCTGGTTCCACCAGACGACCGCCCCCACCTGGACCGCCGCGACCGCGATGGCGGCCAGCCCGAACAGGCCGAGCTTGACCGCCAGCCAGCGGCGCGGGCTGATCGACTGGGTCCAGACCAGCCGGTGGGTACCCTGCTCGACCTCGCGGGCGATCAGGGGGGCACCCCAGAACAGCCCGACCAACACAGGCAGGAACTCCAGCGCGCCGAACGTGTTGACGGTCCAGCGGTACTGGTCGGCGAAGTCGCGTAGCTGCTCTCCACAGTCGCCGCCCGCCGCCTGGCATTGCGGAAGGCCGATGCGGTAGAGCGTGTCGGTCAGGCCGTTGCGTAGGAGCACGAGCCAGACCACCACTCCCACCAGGAGGACCGCCGTGGCGACGATCGACCACCGCATCTGGCGCAACGCGAGTCTCGTCACGACGCCACCGCCAGACGCAGATGCGGCGTGGCGCCGGCGCGGGGACTGCTCATGTACGCGAGAACCAGCTCCTCCAGGCTGGCCGGTCGCACGGTGAACGTCGGGTCGTGGATCGGTCCGCTGGCCCGGACGAGCAGGCTGGCCTGCCGCTCGCCGTAGTCGGCCTGGACGACCGTGTGCGCGGCGGCGATCGCGTCGACGTGGCTACTCGGTCCGGACAGCATCACGTGGTTGGCCCGCAGGTCGTCCACGTCCCCGCTGAGCTGAACTCGGGACGCCGACAGCAGGACGAGGTGGTCGCAGGTGCGCTCGAGGTCGGCGATGAGGTGGGAGGAGAACAGCACGGTCCGGCCGGACTCCGCCACGTCCTCCATGACCGTGCGGAGGAAGTCGCGCCGTGCCAACGGATCCAGGTTCGACACCGGTTCGTCGAGCACCAGCAGGTCGGGTCGCTTGCCCAGCGCGAGGGCGAGGGCCACTTGGGCGTACTGGCCACCGGAGAGCTTGCCGACCCGCCGGTCGAGCGGGATGTCCAGCCCGGTCATGCGAAGCGTCGCGGCCTCGTGGTCGAAGCCGAGGTTGAGCCAGCCGCCCATCCGCAGCGTCTCGGCCACGGTGAAGCCGCGGTACAGCGGCTTGTCCTGGGCGATGAAGCCGAGCCGCGAGCGGGTTTGCGGGTGCCCGGGTGAGTGGCCGAGCACGGTGACCGTGCCCGTGGTGGGTCGCAGCAGCCCGACGAGCAGGTGCAGCAGCGTGGTCTTGCCGGCGCCGTTCGGCCCGACGAGCCCGATCACCTTTCCGGCCGGCAGGTCCAGCGTGCAATCCCGCAGCGCCCAGGTGCGCCCGTACCGCCGGCCCAACCCGACCGCGTCGACGACGCTAGTCATGCCACGTCCTCCGATCCCAGAAAGGTGTCCCGCATCGCCGCTCGGTAGAGCGCCTCGACGGCCTCGGCATCCAGTCCCGCCTTGCGAGCGGTGGCCAGCCACCGGTCCAGATCCCGGCGTAGCCGGACCTGTGTCGCCGGGTCGCCGCCGGCCAGCGTCCGCTGCACGAACGTGCCCTGACCGGGCCGGGCGCCGACGAGGCCCTCGCGCTCGAGCTCGCGGTACGCCTTCAGCACGGTGTTCGGGTTGATCGCCAGCTTGGCGACGACCTCGCGGGCCGTGGGCAGCTGGTCTCCCGGGCGCAGTAGTCCGAGCCGCAGCGCGTGCCGCACCTGTTGCGCGAGCTGCAGGTAGGTCGCGACGCCGGAGGAGTTGTCGAGCTGAAACTCGATCACGAGCTTTGCACCCTCCCACTAATCACTTAGTGAAAGAGTGTTGCAAACTCCCGGGTTCGGTGCAACCGCGTGGTGGGGGATCCGGTGTAGTGGTCGTGCGGCGGGATGTGATGACCGCCGGGGTGGAGGTTCAACGGCTGGTGGTCCGGTTGGCGAGCGACGGTGCGGGGCTCGGCTTCGAGGAGCGCTATGCCGCGAGCTTCCAGGGGCTGGTGGTGCAGTTGTACGTCTACACGGGCGACCTCGACGTCGCCCACGACCTGGTGCAGGAGGCGTTCTGCCGGGCGTACGCGCGATGGTCGAGGCTCCTGGCCTATGACGACCCGGTGGCGTGGGTACGACGGGTGGCGTTCAACCTGGCCAACACCAGGTGGCAGCACACCTGTCTTTCGGCTTCGCGTTGGGCATCCGCAAGCTGCGATACGCCCGGATGAAGGAGTCGCGCGGTGCCTGAGGAGCGGCAGTTCGCGGGATGATCTAGTCATGGCGCGCGGCCAGCTCCGCATCTACCTCGGGGCCGCCCCGGGCGTGGGCAAGACGTACACCATGCTCGAGGAGGCGCACCGGCGCAAGGGCCGGGGTACCGACGTGGTCGTGGGGTTCGTCGAGACCCACGGTCGGCAGCCGATCGTCGACCTGATCGACGGCCTGGAGGTCGTACCGCCGAGGAACCTGACGTACCGGGGCGCGACGTTCACCGAGATGGACACCGACGCGATCCTGACCCGCCGGCCCGAGGTGGCCCTCGTGGACGAGCTGGCCCACACCAACGTCCCCGGGTCCCGCAACGTCAAACGCTGGCAGGACATCGCCGTGCTGCTCGACGCCGGCATCACCGTACTGTCCACAGTGAACATCCAGCATCTGGAG
>Ga0114129_10013318_pt1 | contig 11721 bp, 8 predicted proteins | sample RhiMetdeltSRZDD1_FD_80071 | JGI IMG/M metagenome (GOLD analysis project Ga0114129, IMG submission 80071) | Populus rhizosphere microbial communities from Tennessee, USA - Rhizosphere MetaG P. deltoides SRZDD1 (version 2) (version 2) | ecosystem: Host-associated > Plants > Roots > Rhizosphere >... | reverse complement strand
TTTTCCAGGCGATGTTTGGTGTCCTTGCCTACGTGCTGCTGCGGCTGGCGTTCCGGCGCACGGCGCTCGCTGTCATCGCAAGCGTCGTCCTGCTGGCCCTGGTTCAGACCACGAATGTGCTGACCAGCGCAGCGCCGACATGGATCGCCGCGCTGTACCAGATGGTCGTTGTCACCGCTGTCGTGACCATGGTCGTCCGCTACGGCCTTCTGGTTTCAGTCATCGTTACGGCGGTCGACGGCGTGCTCGAGAGCATTCCGCTGACGCTGTCGTTGTCGCATTGGACCGCGACCGCGTCCAATCTGACGATGGCACTGGTGATCGGCCTCGCCTGCTTCGGCTTCTACGCGGCGCGGGCCGGGCAGCCTCTCTTCGGCGATTTCTCCGATAAAGTTAAAAGTTAGAAGTTAAAAGGCAAAACCAGGAAGACTGTCTTTTGGTTTTAGCTTTTAACTTTTCGGTTTTAACTTTGACGAGGGCGAAGCCCGCCACGGATCCTCAGGCCACGGGTGCTTCGGATAGCGCCCACGCAGTTCCTTCCTGACCTCCGGGTAGGTGCGATCCCAGAAGCTGCGCAAATCGCGCGTCACCTGCACCGGGCGCCCGTTCGGTGCGAGCAGCGACAGCACGACCGGTTCGCGTCGCTGGCCGATGCGCGGCGTCTCTGCGAGGCCGAACAACTCCTGTAGTTTCACGGCCGCGCCGACCGTCCCATCCTCGTGGTATTCGAGGCGGTGGTAGCGGCCGCTCGGCACCGCGAGCCGATCGGGGGCGTCGCGTTCCATGTCGCGGAGGACATCCGGCGCCAGCGCGCGCGTGAGATCGATGTCGTCGAGCCGCTTGGTGCCATACGCGGCGGTTCGAACCGCGCTGCCGACGTCGATGTCGTGTCCCGCGAATTTCAGACGCCGCAGCAGCCGCCGATCTTCCTCGCTTGGGCCGCGGGCGAGCCACGCCTCGGCAAGGAGCCGCGCCCCGACCTCGGGATCCACAGCGACCGGCCGCTCACGAAGGACGAGCGCGCCATACCGGTCGACCGCGACGGCCTTCACCGACCCGGAGTCTTCGTCGAATCTGTGGACCACGTCAGCGCTCGTCGGCGCGAGCCAGTCGCGCTCGACGAGACTCGCCAAACGGATCAGTGCGCCCTTCGGCACGCTCAGGGCGGCCTGAGGCCCTCGAAGGCCGGATTGCGGACGTCGGATTGCGGATTGATTGTGGATTGTGGATTCAGATCGACGCACGTCCAGAGCAACCAGGAATTCGCCATCGCGCACGCCGCTCTCGCGCGCGATGGTCGCGCCAGTGCCGGACGCGAGCAGGACGTTCGGCGATCCCGGCTCGCGGCGTTGTGCGACGCGGTCCGGGTAGCCGGACAGCACCGCCCGCAGAAACGCAGACTCGCTGAGGATTTCGGATTGGGGATTTCGGATTGCGGATTGGATGGTTGATTGAATGACCTCAGCAACGCGCTTGACGTGCCCGGGCAGGGACGACCAGCGGTCGATGACCGAGAGGAGATCGGACGACGTGTTGGCGGTTCGTTCCGGCAACACGTGACGCTCCGACAGGACGGCGCATGCCCGAGCAACTTCGCGGGCGCCATCCGCCGCCACCAGCATGCGCGCGAGCCTCGGATGAAGCGGCAACCGTTGCACCTGCACGCCGAGCGCCGTCAGTTGGACGAACCTCGCTGCCCGACCCGACCCACCGGACTCACCTGACCGTATCAATCCGAGGCGCGCGAGCAGTTCCAGCGCCGCATCGAGCGGCTCTTCTCCCGGGGGTTCGAACCACTCGAGCGTGTGCGGATCGCCGCCCCAGGCGATCACATCGAGCGCCGTGCTCGCGAGGTCGATGCGGCGAATCTCCGGCTCGCGGCGCGGGCGAAGACGATCGCGCGCGTCCCAGAGCCGCCGAACCACGCCGGGCGCGATTCGGCCGGCGCGGCCGGCGCGTTGATCGGCGGCGTCCGCCGTGATGCGTTCGGTCTCCAGGCTGTCGATCCCCCGGTCCGCGTCGTAGCGGGCGACCTTGTGCAGGCCGCTGTCGACGACTGCCGTCACGCCGGGCACCGTGAGCGACGTCTCCGCGATGTTCGTCGCGACGATGACGCGGCGGCGCGGCGAGGGCCGCAAGGCGAGATCCTGCGCGTCGGCGTCGAGCGATCCGTGGAGCGGCAGCACGTCCGCTCCCGGCGCGCTCTGCTGGATGTCCGCCGTCGCGCGGGCGATTTCCGACGCGCCCGGCAGAAAGCACAGCACCTGTCCGCCGGTGATGGCGAGCACGTCGGCCACGGCACCCGCCACGGATTGCGCTGGCGCATAGGCTATGTCCACGGCGTGCGCGCGCCCGGGCACCTCAACGACCGGGCAGCCATCGAGAAACGACGACACCGGCGCGGTGTCGAGCGTCGCCGACATCACGACGATTCTCAGCCCGTCAGACGCGCGCCAGGCCTGGCGCGCGAGCGCAAGCGCAAGATCGGCGTGGATGCTCCGTTCGTGAAACTCGTCGAGGACGACAGTCCGGAAGTCCGAGAGCAGCGGATCGGTCTGCAGACGTGCGGTGAGGATCCCCTCGGTCACGACGAGCAGCCGGGTCTCCCTGGAAAACCGGCGGTCGAAGCGTACCTGCCACCCAACCTCGCGGCCGAGCGTCCAGCCGCGCTCGAGCGCAATACGGGAGGCGATCGCGCGGGCGGCGACGCGGCGCGGCTGGAGCAGGATGACTGGTCCGTCCGCCATCAGCGCCGGCGGCACACGCGTCGTCTTGCCGGCTCCGGGCGCGGCGGTGACGACGACCGCGCGCGATCGGCGCGCGTGCTCGAGGATCAGGTCGATGTGCGAATCGATCGGAAGCGGATCGATCGTTATTGGCCTTGGCCCCAGAGCTGCCGTAGCCGGGCGTCGCGGCCGCAGCCGACGCGGTACATCTGATACGCGGCAGCGTGCGTCTTGTAATAGTGCTGGTGGTACGCCTCTGCCGGCCAGAAGTCGGTCGCCGGCTCGATCTTCGTGAGGACGCGCTTGAACCGCCCCGATTGTTCGAGCGTTGTTTTCGACCGCTGCGCCGCCGCCTTCTGAGACTCGTCGGCGGCGAAGATGATAGGACGGTACTGCGACCCCGTATCGCAGAACTGTCCCGCGCCGTTGGTCGGGTCGGTGTTGTGCCAGTAGGCGTCGAGGAGTCGTTCGTACGGAATCTTCACGGGGTCGTAGACCACCTGGATCGACTCGGCATGTCCGGTGATCCCCATCTCCACCTGTTCGTAACTCGGCTTCTTGGCGGTGCCGCCGGCGTAACCCACTGTGACCGACACGACGCCCGGCAGTTCGTCGAAGACATGCTCCATGCTCCAGAAGCAGCCACCAGCGAACGTGGCGGTCTTCGTGGCGGGCGCCTGCGCCGAGACAACGGCAAAGACAGAAACCGCCGAGAACGCAAAGAACGCAGAGAGAAGATTTGCTCTGCGGGTTCTGCGTGCTCTGCGGTTAGTTGTTGTCACGCGTTCGCTCCGACGCCCACCGGACAGGTGACGCCTGTCCCTCCCAGCCCGCAGTAGCCGTCCGGATTCTTCGCGAGGTACTGCTGGTGGTAGTCCTCGGCGTAGTAGAAGTCGGGCGCCGGCACGATCTCGGTGGTGATGGCGCCGTAACCGGACGCTTTCAAACGACCCTGGAACGCGTCGCGGGTGCGCTCCGCGGCGCGTTGTTGAGCCTCGTCGAAGTAATAGATACCCGACCGGTACTGGGTACCGGTGTCGTTGCCCTGGCGCATCCCCTGCGTGGGATCGTGGTTCTCCCAGAACACCTTCAGCAGGTCGTCGTAGGCGACGACCTTCGGATCGAACACCACCAGCACCACTTCGTTGTGGCCGGTCATGCCTGTGCACACCTCGCGGTAGGTGGCGTTCGGCGTGTGACCGCCGGCGTAGCCGACGGCCGTGCTGTAGACGCCCGGCACCGACCAGAACTTTTTCTCCGCACCCCAGAAGCAGCCCATCCCGAACAGCGCACGCTGGAGGCCGTCGGGAAACGGCGGGGTGAGACGGTGCTGATTGACGAAATGCGTGTCGGGAACGGGCATCGGATCGGCCCGCCCCGGCAACGCCTCGGCCTTCGACGGAATGGTTTTGGGTTTTCCGAACATGTGAACTCCCTACGACGTTTAACCGCAGAGCTCGCAGGGCACGCAGAGATTCTCTTTTCTCTGCGGACTCAGCGGGCTCTTGCGTTCCTTGTTCTGCCTCAGCGCTGAAACACCGCGAACATTGCGCCCTGCGGATCGACGAGGATCGCGAACCGGCCGGTGCCCGGGATGTCCTGCGGCCCGATCATCGTCTTGCCACCAAGCTCCTTTGTTTTGGACGCCGACTGGTCGACGCTGGTGACCTGGAAATACGGCATCCAGTACGACGGGATGTGCGCCGGCATACCGTCCGGCTTCGGCATCATGCCGATGCTCGGCGTCCCCGCGATGCTGAATTCCGTGTATTCCATCGGCGAGCCGGCTGGACTGTGCTTTGGCGTCCATCCAAACATCTGGGTATAGAACTTCTCGGCGGCTTTGGTATCGGAGGTCGTGAGCTCTGTCCAACAGAGCGCGCCTGGTTCGTTCAGGATCTTCGCGCCGATGTGCTTGTTGGGCTGCCATACCTGAAAGACAGCGCCAGTCGGATCCTGAAGGACAGCCATCCGACCTGCATCCATCACGTCGAAGGGCGGCGCGAAGACTTTCGCACCGAGCCCTTCGGCCTTCTTCACGGCCTCGTCGACGTTCTTCACGGTGACGTAGCTGTTCCAGTGCGGCGGCGCGCCGTGCTGTCGCTCCTCGGGCCGCATCGTGTACGCGGCGCCGACTTCCTTGCCGCGCATCTGGAACATCGAATACGTCTCGGTCGGGCCCATCGGCTGGTCGTTGAGATCCCAGCCAAACAACGCGCGATAGAAGGCGACGGCGCCTTTCTGATCGGTAGTGGCCAGCTCGGGCCAGGAGAATGTCCCATGGGTGTGCGACGTGAAATCGGCCACGATGAACCTCCTCGACGTGAGTGTTGCTAGGGCGCGACGTGCGCCCGAATCTGACGGTTGAGACGGTGGATCTGGCGGCGGACGCTCTTGAGTTGATCGTGGTCGCCGGACTCGAGTGCCGAGTCGCGCTTCGCCTTCAGCTCGCGCATTTTGGCCTTGATGACCGGCTTGTCGATGCCGACCACGGCGTGGTGCTCGTGGGTATCGATCCCCAGTGCCTTGCACAGCGCGGGAAGCAGATGATCCTTGTTCATCTGCGAGAACCCTTGCACGGCGTCGTGCTGTTCGACGGTCTGAGCGATCTCCCGGAGCTCCTGGACGGTCTTCCCCTTCAGGTCGTGATACGTGTAAGCCACGGCCTCCTCCACTTGAAAACGATCAGTATAGCGTCACGCTGCGATTGATCGCACAATCAGCCTCGACATGAACACCCGATTTCTGACCACAGTCGCGTACGCCGGTCTGTGCGCTGCCATATCGTCAGGAGCCGCGCCCGCTGCTGCCTCGCGGCCGGTGACGGTTGACGATCTGATGAGGCTGCGGGCCGTCCTCGACGTGCGCATCTCGCCGGACGGTGAACGCGTGGCGTACGTGGTGTCGACGCCGTCCCTTCCCAAAAACGAACATGAAGCGGCGCTGTTCGTTGTCGCGTCCACAGGCGGGCAACCCACGCGGACCGGCGACACGGTCCGCATCTTCAACGTGCCAGTGCCACGGCCCCAGCTCCGCTGGTCGCCGGACGGAACGATGCTCTCGGTCCTCGGCTTCGTGGGAACGAGGCCACAGGTGTTCGCAATCCCGGTTGCCGGAGGCGCACCGAAGAGCTTGACCGCCGCGCCGGAGGGCGTGTCCGCGTACGAATGGTCGCCCGACGGCAAAAGCCTGGCCTACCTCACTCGCGATCCGATGTCCGCCGACGAAGAACGGCAGCGGCAAGACCGATCGTTCGTCATCCGCGCCGACGCGCCCGATCGTCCGACCCGACTGATGGTCCAGAAACTTGATTCGACCGAGGCTCCGATGACGCTGACACCGCCGATGCACTATGTCGACGGTTTCTCGTGGTCGCCGGATGGCCGCGAGATCGCTTACTCCGCCGCGCCGCGCAGCGGATTCTCGGCTCCTTACGAGACGCGCGTGTATGCGGTCGCCGTGCAGGGTGGCAACCCGCGAACGATCGTCGATCGCAAGGGCATCAATCAGGGACCGGTGTTCTCGCCCGACGGACGGCAGATCGCGTTCATCTCCACGAACGGGCGCACCGACATCATGTCGTCGCGAAGCCTCACGGTGGTCGCGGCCGCCGGCGGCGCGCCGCAGGTGTTCGTGATGGACGACGCGTGGGTCAACGAATTCGTGTGGTCGCGCGACAGCCGCTCGATCTACTTCCAGGCGAACGACGGCACGTTTGGTCGCGGCGAGCGCATGTTCGACCAGCCGGTCGCGCGCGTGTCGATCGACGATGGGCGGGCGGAGCGCATCGCAGCGGGAGCAACGGTCGACTATTCCATCAGCCTGAGCCAGGACGGCCGGCGGATGGCGTTCAAGGCGGTCGAAGGACGGACGATGGGCGACGTGGTCGTGCTCGACGTTGCGAGCCGGCGCGCGACGAAGGTCACCGACGTCAACCCGGAGCTGCACGACTTCGCGCTTGGAGAGCTGAAGCCGATCACCTGGCGGTCGTTCGACGGCATGGACATCTGGGGACTGTTACTGACGCCGTCGACGGCGAGTCCGGGAAGGCGACTCCCGCTTCTCGTGTACGTGCACGGCGGACCTGGTGGCGGCTTCACGCACGGCCTCTTCCCTCAATTCATGCATATCGTCCCGCAAGTCGATCCGTATCCGACCGCAGCGATGGCGAGCGCGGGCTTCGCAGTGCTCTTCCCGATGCCGCGCGGCGGCGCGGGTTATGGCGAAGCCGGCCAGCGCGCTATCGTCAACGCGTGGGGCGATGCCGACTACAAGGACATCATGACCGGCGTGGACGCGCTGGTCGCGCAGGGCATCGCGGACGGCGATCGGCTCGGCGTGATGGGCGCGTCGTACGGCGGCTACATGACGAACTGGATCGTCGGCCACACCGGACGGTTCAAGGCGGCGTCGGCCGGCGCGAGCCTCAGCGATCTTGCCGACACCTACTACCTCTCCGAAGGCGGCGAGTTCATGGTCGACTACTTCAAGCGGCCTTGGGAAAACGCGGCGTCGTACGCTAAACACTCGCCAATGACCTACGCAGACAAAGTGACGACGCCGCTGCTGATCCAGCACGGCGAGGTCGATCCGCGCGTGCCGATTGCCGGGGCATGGAAGTGGTATCGCGCGTTGAAGGGGCTGGGGAAGACCGTCGAGTTTGATATCTATCCGCGCGGTGGACACGTTCTGCGCGAGCCGATGCAGCAGCGCGAGCAGATGAAGCGGAACCTCGAGTGGTTCACACGGTGGATAAAACCTTGAGCTTTCAGCTATCAGCCTATTTGAAAATGCTCTTCGGCATCCTGACGTGGACGCCCATGTTCGGTTTATCCACCAATTGCGTGACCGCGACGTTGCCGGCGAGGCTCACGACCTGATAGGCCTGGTGCTTCGTCAGCTTCTTGGTCGCCGCCAGAAAATCGACCATCTCCTGAATGGCGATCTTCGTCGCCACCGTCAGATCCGGATCGGCCCCCATGGTGATGTAGTCGGTGGCCGTCTCCGCCCGCGGCCACGTCAGCTTCATGTCCTTGCGCACGGTCAGCTGCAGCCGGCCGCGCAGCGACGTCTCGATAGCGGTCTGATCCACTTCTCCGTCGCCCTGCGCGCCGTGTCCGTCGCCGACCTCGAAGAGCGCGCCGGGAGCGAACACCGGAATGAACAACGTCGAGCCGGCGACCAGCTCCTTGTTGTCCATGTTGCCGGCGTGCCGGCCTGGAGGATTGCTGCTGACGCGTCCGAGGTCCGGCGCCGGTGCGACGCCCATGCTGCCGAAGAACGGGCGGAGCGGAATCACGATGCCCGGCGCGTACTCCGACGTCATCGTCTTCCTGTCGATCGTCATGATCTTCGAGGTCTGTGACCGATCGCAGTTCTCGGGGATGAAGCCGCTGCAGCCGTTGTACCCGTAGTCGATCGCGAAGTCGATCGACAGGATCTTCACCTCGAGCACGTCGCCAGGTTCCGCGCCTTCCACGTACACCGGACCCGTCAGGATGTGGCCGCCAGGACCTCGGCGATCGCCGGTCACCTCGGTGACGATCGTCTTGAGCGACGCCTGGATCTTGTCGTCGGGGACACCGGCACGGGCGAGTCCGGTTGGACTGTTGGTCAGCAGCGTGTCGACGTCGATGATGTCGCCAGAGGCGATCCGCAGCGCCGGCTTCGCCTCCGCCCAGTAGTAGCCGTACGCAACGGTTGACGGCGTCGCTTCCAGGCGGTGTGTTTTTGGCGTGCGGTTCTGGGCGTTGAGGAGGGGCGCCGCGAATCCTAGCAGTGCGCAGATCGCGGCGGTTCGTATCGAGTTGGTCATAAAAAGTTCTAGGGTTTAGGGTTATCGGCTTCTCGGGTTCTCGGGTTCCAAGGTTCTATCACACGCCGCCTATTTTCCGGCCAACGCGTCGATGATCGCCTGTGACGGCCCCTTCCACGCTAGTTCTTCGAGCTGCTTTTCCGGGATGCCTGCCACGCGCCCGAGCAGCATCCGCGCGTGGTACGCATGACTGACCGCGCGCCACGACGTCATTTCGATCAGCGCGTCGAGTGCCGTCGCCTTCAGTTTCGTGAGCACTGCCGGGTCTCTCGTCGCTGTCAGGCTCACGAGCACCATCGCGCCTTTGTTCCGATCGGTCCAAATGCCTGAATTCAGCATCTCGATGAACGTGTCTGGAGATATCTGGCTGACCAGCCCATGGTTCGCGTGCGCAAGGACGGCGATCGCCCGCGTGGCATTGTTCCGGACACCTTCGTCGGGATCTCGAGCGGCTCGCATCAACGCACGGACCTGACGCGGCGACTGGCGCGCATAACCCAGAGCCTCGCTCGCGATTGCGCGTTGCTTCGAATCGGCAGAGAACTCCAGAGCCCGAAACAACTCCCGCTCGTGAGCGACGGCATAGCGTCGCAGTGCGAGCTGGACCGACCGCGCCTCGGGATCCTTCATGAGCGCGTAGCCCTTCGAGTCGTCTTCCAGGGCTGCATCACCTCCCTTGCGGACCGCGGCAACAAACGCTTGATCCAATCGCTCGTCGAGTTGCTCGAGCTCGGTCGACACGCGGGCGTGACCTGTCGGCTCCGGACCATAGGCGAACTCTCTGTACGAGCCGCCCGGAATGCCGATGAACAGGAGGATGCCACCGTCTGACGTGCAGCAAACCGGGTTGACGTCCGTGGCCTGCTTGCCGATCGCGCGAACGACGGCTTCGCGCACTCGCGCCTTCGCTTCCCCTCCTCCCGACAGCTCATCGCCTTCATGGAAAGGCAGGGCGGCGCGAACTGCCGCGACGTCGACCCCTTTGTGGCCAAAGAACTCGATCGTCGCAATGCGAGGCAATGCGCCGACGAGTCGCATCGACGAGAGAACGCAAAGTGCGCAGAGAGCGCAAAGTGAGTTCCGAGCGTGCAACAAGGCCAGCGTCGACCTGGCAAGACGGAGGCAAGCGGGATTGTGCATTTCGCACTGCTCGAATAGCTCGTACTTTCTCGGTAGGGTTGCGACCACTACAATAGCGCGTCCGCTCATTCGAAGCACTGAATGGCTCTAGTTGTCGGTGCCCGTCTTGGTCACTACGAGATCCTTTCGGCGATAGGGGCCGGCGGGATGGGCGAAGTCTATCGCGCTCGCGACACGAAGCTGAAGCGCGACGTCGCGTTGAAAGTGTTGCCGGAGGATTTCGCGGGCGACGCCGACCGCATGGCGAGCTTCCAGCGCGAGGCTGAAGTTCTCGCGTCGCTGAACCATCCCAATATCGCTCACATCTACGGCGTGGAAGACGGCGCGATCGTCATGGAATTGGTCGAGGGCGAATCGCCGAAGGGCCCGATGCCGTTCGAGGACGCGTGGAAGATCGCGATGCAGATCGCGGATGCGCTGGAGTACGCGCATGAAAAGGGCGTCATGCATCGTGACCTGAAGCCGGCCAATGTGAAGGTCACGCCGGATGGCCCGTACGGAAATATGGTGAAGCTGCTGGATTTCGGATTGGCGAAGGCATTCAGCCCTGAGCCCAGCCAAGCACAAGGCGAAGTCAGTGCCACGAACTCGCCCACATTGAGCATGGGCGCAACCGTGGCCGGAGTGATCCTGGGCACTGCGGCGTATATGGCGCCGGAGCAGGCCAAGGGCAAGCGCCTGGATAAGCGCGTCGACATTTGGTCGTGGGCCGTCGTGCTATACGAGTTGTTGACCGGCGAGCAGATGTTCAAAGGCGAAGACGTCGCCGATACGCTCGCTCAGGTCCTTACCAAGGAGCCGGATCTCGAAGGCGTGCCGGCGAAGGTGCGTAGGCTGCTGCGTGAGTGTTTGAAGAAAGACCCGAAGCTGCGGCTGCGCGATATCGGGGATGCGAGACGGCTGCTCGAGGAATCTGCACTCGACCAGCAGCCGGCTCGATGGCGGTCGCAGCTCGGTTGGAGTGTTCTATCAGCGGCGCTTGCAGTGATCGCAGTGACGCTTGGCTTTGTGACGTGGACACACGTCCATGAAGAGTCCGCGCCCGTAGCCAAGTTGTTCTTCCCGTTGCCCAAAGAAACGTACGAGCCCGGCCGACCTCCTGCGACTGCCGTCTCTCCGGATGGGCGGCGAGTCGCAGTTGTGGGCGTCGTGGATGGAAAAAGTGAGCTCTGGGTGCGCGATTTGGACAATCCGGCGCCGCAGATACTGGCTGTCGACGAGGTGTCCGGGATGCCGTTCTGGGCGCCCGACAGCCGGCGCCTGGGCTTCTTCGCCGAAGGGAAACTCAAGAAGTTCGACGTGACTGGCGGTGGCCCGGCGGTGACGATTACGGATGCGCGAGCGACAACCGGCGGACTCGGTCCGTGGAGCGGTTCCTGGAGCAAAGACGACGTCATCGTCTTTGGCCGGATCACGTCACCGCTGTTTCGGGTGCCAGCCGCCGGCGGTTCTGCAACGAAGCTTACGGAGCTTGATGGGACACGCAACGAAACCGCACACTTCGCTCCCTGGTTTCTGCCGGATGGCCATCACTTCTTGTACGTGGCTCTCTCCACAGACCCGGAGAAAAGGGGCGTCTTCGTGGCGGATCTCGCCTCCGGAAGCCACAAGCCGTTGCCGATCGAGAGCACTCGGACAATCTATGTGGCGCCGGGATATCTGCTGTTTGCTCGGGACGGGGCACTGATGGCTCAGCGCTTCGATACAGGCACGCTCGAGACCACGGCAGAGGCCGTGCCCGTGGAGAAACAGGCGGACAGTGGTTATGCGGGTGCGGGTGTGACGGTGGGCTATTTCGGGGCGTCTCAGAACGGCGTCCTGGTGTACACCTCGGGCCGCGCGCCCACAGGCATCCAGCTCACGTGGTTCGACCGCACGGGAAGAAGAATCGAGACGGCGGGCGCGCCTGCGGAACTAGGAGCGTTTTCCCTCTCCCCGGACGAGACGCGCGTCGCATTCATGCGCAGGGATCTCCAGGCGGGCCACTACTTTCTGTGGACACGAGACTTGGTACGCGGCGCCGAATCGCGCCTGACCACG
>Ga0114129_10013317_pt1 | contig 11722 bp, 12 predicted proteins | sample RhiMetdeltSRZDD1_FD_80071 | JGI IMG/M metagenome (GOLD analysis project Ga0114129, IMG submission 80071) | Populus rhizosphere microbial communities from Tennessee, USA - Rhizosphere MetaG P. deltoides SRZDD1 (version 2) (version 2) | ecosystem: Host-associated > Plants > Roots > Rhizosphere >... | reverse complement strand
TACCCCGCAGGCGATGCGGCCGCCGGCTTCGCCGGTCGGATCTGTTTTGTAGTCGTCCTTGCCGGCATGGATGACCATCGCTGAGCCGTCGGCATCGAACAACGAATTTGGCTTGCCCTTCTCGAGGGTGACGGAGGCATTCAGGACTTCGACTGCCAGTTCGCCGCTTGCCGGGATATGCAGGTTCGGCATGTCGCCGGCATGTTGTCCCTCGGCGGCCATCATGCCGTGCTTTTTGCCTGTCGGATTGAAATGGCCACCCGCGGTGGTGAAAGGCGGTTCGCACTTGCCAACCGCATGGATGTGAAAAGCGTGCTCGCCCGCGGGCAATCCTTTGACGGAAAGATTGATTAATACGCCGGCTGGAGTTTGCGTCAGTCGGGCCGTCCCGACGTCCTTGCCGTCGGCATTCTTCAGCGCGGCGCTTGCCGTCGGCGCATGGGCCGGCAGAGCTGTTGCCGCCATAAGCATTAAGACGCCAAAGATGAGTTGAATGAACTTCATGATGTCCCCCAGTGCGTACTTCCCTGAAGGTTCCAAGCATATCGTATTTGGCGGGCAGGCAACCGGGCAATCACGCTGCCATGATAAGTGCTTTAGGATCAATGACATGCCACCTGTTAAACTCGATCATTGCGTCATTCATGTTGCGGATTGGGACCGCTCTAACAGGTTCTATAGCGAGGTGATGGGGGCGGAGCTGGTCCCGCGGCCGGTCGGCTGGGCCTATCGATTTGGCGACAAGCAACTCAGTGTGCACGGGCCGGGCGTGACCCCGGCGGAGGTTGCGAGGCTGCCGGTGCAGCCGGGCAACAGCGATCTTTGCTTCGAATGGCAAGGCCCGATCGAAGGCGCGATCGCGCACCTCAAGGCGCACGGAATTCCGGTCGAGCGCGGACCACTGCAACGTTTTGGCGCCAAAGGGCCGGGGACTTCGGTCTACTTCCGCGATCCCGATGGCTCGCTGATGGAGTTCATGAGCTATGGAGATTCGAAATGACCGAAGCCCCAGGCACCCATAACCCCCAATTCCTGCCGCCGAACATTCCGGCGCCGCAGGATGATGGCGCCGCTTCCCATTTAACCGGTATGAAAGTGCCCGACCTTGCGCTGCCGGCAACCGACGGCCATCCAGTCAATCTTTCGAAGCTCAAGGGCCGCTCTGTCGTCTACATCTATCCGCGGACGGGCGTGCCTGGCGTTGATCCGCCGAATGGCTGGAATCAGATCCCTGGCGCACGGGGCTGCACGCCGCAGTCATGCTCGTTTCGCGATCATTTCGAGGAGCTCAGGCGGCTTGGCGTAGCTCAACTATTTGGCCTGTCTACGCAAGACACCGCCTATCAGCAGGAAGCGGCGAGCCGCCTGCATCTGCCATTCCCCATTCTATCGGATGAGAAGCTCGCACTTGCCAAGGCGCTCAAGCTGCCGACGTTTTCGACCGCGGGAATGACTCTGCTCAAGCGCATGGCGCTTATCATCGACGATGGGGCCATTAGAAAAGTTTTCTATCCCGTTTTCCCGCCGGACAAGAACGCGGAGGAGGTGATCGCCTGGCTTCGGCTGCCCAGGTAGGCGCGCACGTTTTTGAATACGTCGCGAAACATCTCCGGCGTGAGCACGCCCGTGTTCGTGTTGTAACGGGAGCAATGATAGCTGCAGAACAGCATCAAGCGGCCAAGTTGGTGCCGGCCGCCGTGTCCGAAGGTCATGTTAGAGAGCTTGCCGCCGAGCGCGCGCACGGTGGTCTCGTGGGCAATACGGCCAAGGACAACAATGGCGCGGAGCTTTGCCATCTCCGTAATCGTCGGCGCCAGGAAGTCGCGGCATGTCCTTACTTCCTCAGGCATCGGCTTGTTTTCGGGCGGCACGCAGCGCACCGCGTTGGTGATCCGACAGTCGATGAGTTCCAGTCCGTCGTCGGGATGCGCGCCGTAATTGCCCTGGGCAAAGCCGAACTTGAGCAGCGTGTCGTAGAGCAGGACGCCGGCGTAATCGCCAGTGAACGGGCGACCGGTGCGATTTGCGCCCTGCAGCCCGGGCGCAAGGCCAACGATCAATACACGCGCATCGATGGGACCAAAGGAGGGCACTGGCGAATTAAACCAGGTTCGTTCTTTGGCGCGCCAGGTCTTGCGGAAATCGACAAGCCGCGGGCATCGCGGACAGTCGCGCCCAGGCTTTCCATCGGTCCCGGCCATTGCGCGTGATCCCGAAAAGCTTGTCCTCGACCCCGATCGGGGATCGACGCCAATTCGGATAAGATCACGCGCAAAGGAAAAACGCTACACGGCTATTCGAAGGATTCTTCGTCGTCGTCCGTTCCCACATGCGCGCCGGCGCGTTGTGGCGTGCTCGGCGAGCGCTGCAGAAACTGAGGCGTGTGGGACGCTGCGCGATCGTCGCGCGGGGGCCTCGCTTCTCGCGGGGGACGTTCGGAAGGATCGCGCCCGATCTTGGTCTGCAGCTCGACGATGTCGAGGAATACGTCGGCCTGACGGCGCAATTCATCGGCGACCATCGGGGGCTGCGTGGAAACCGTCGAGACGACGGTAACGCGTACGCCTTTGCGCTGCACGGCTTCGACCAGCGAGCGGAAATCTCCGTCGCCGGAGAAGAGAACCATGTGGTCGATCGTACCCGCGATTTCCATGGCGTCGACCGCGAGCTCGATGTCCATGTTTCCTTTGACCTTGCGGCGTCCCGCCTGGTCGACAAATTCTTTTGTCGCCTTGGTGACGACCGAATAGCCGTTGTAGTCAAGCCAATCGATCAGCGGACGGATCGAGGAATATTCCTGGTCCTCGATCACTGCCGTGTAATAGAACGCCCGCAGCAGATAGCCGCGCCCCTGAAACTCACGCAGCAGCCGCTTGTAGTCGATGTCGAAGCCGAGGGATTTTGCGGTCGCGTAGAGATTGGCTCCATCAATGAATAAAGCGATTTTTTCGCCCGGGGCAGTCATGGCTGGTTCTCACAAATCATTAAGGGTTACTTTCAAATCCTGACCATGCGGACGCAGAATGCGCCGCGTGCGACTTCGCTCGCCGTTAGCTGGGCATTGCGGCCTCTCCAATGAATTGGTTCGCCGCCTGCGCAATCACGCAGGGCCGATAAAATCCCGCGCCATCGGCTTCCTGCGATCTCGTCAATTCGTCGAGTAACAGACGGTTGCGGCTAAACCAAGACAAAAGTGCTTGAAATTCTGTGCCCAAGAGGATACCTAGCGGGCAAATTCAGGACAAGTTCCACCAGATGGAGTGACGAGCCTATGGCCCGTGTCACCGTAGAAGATTGCATCGACAAGGTTGAGAACCGCTTTGACCTCGTGCTGCTGGCCAGCCATCGAGCGCGCATGATTTCGTCCGGCTCGCCGATCACCGTAGAGCGTGACAACGACAAAAACCCGGTCGTGGCGTTGCGCGAAATTGCGGAAACAACTGTTTCCCCCGGCGATCTGAAGGAAGACCTCATTCACAGCCTGCAGAAATACGTTGAGGTCGACGAGCCTGAGCCGGAAGTGCCATTGATCGGAGCAGGTGCCGGCGCGAGCGTCGACTCCGACGACACAGAGGTAACTGCGGACCGCATGACCGAAGAAGAGCTCTTGAAGGGGCTGGAAGGCCTCGCCCCTCCGGAGGAGCCGCCGGAAGAAGAAGCTGAATAATCGTTCGATTTTGCATTAATTGTGCACAACGGCCCGGCCAAAAGCTGGGCCGTTGGCTGTTTATCAATGGGTAAAGCCTTGCCGGCATGATGAAACGGCATGATATTTTGAGGTGGTAATTCGCAACGAGCGGCCGCGAGGCAGGAGATATGGCGCGTACGCGTTCTGACCTTCCGCGCATGCAGAAGCAGGCCCCGATCAGGGCGCCGCGCGCTGCTCCCGTTGCCGCCCCAACACAGGCCGCCGATCGGCCGGCTGTATCGAGAAAGCTGCCGATGATGCGGCAGTACGATCTGATCGAGCGGGTGCGGCGTTACAATCCGGATACGAACGAGGCGCTGCTCAATCGCGCTTACGTCTATGCCATGAAGGCTCATGGCGAGCAGCGGCGAGCTTCCGGAGATCCCTATTTCTCGCATCCGATAGAGGTGGCAGCGATCCTCACTGACCTCAAGCTCGATGACGCCACAATTGCCGCGGCGCTCCTGCACGACACCATCGAGGATACCGAGGCCACTCGCGCGGAGATCGACAGTCTGTTCGGCCGCGATATCGGCACGCTGGTCGACGGCCTGACCAAGTTGAAGAAGCTCGACCTCGTCACCAAGGAAGCCAAGCAGGCAGAGAACCTGCGCAAGCTGTTGCTGGCCATCGCCGACGACGTGCGGGTGCTTTTGATCAAGCTCGCCGACCGGCTGCACAACATGCGTACCCTTGGCTATATGCCACCCGAAGCCCGCCGCCGTGTAGCTGAAGAGACGCTCGATATCTACGCGCCGCTCGCAGGCCGCATGGGCATGCACGAGATGCGCGAGGAGCTCGACGATCTGGCATTCCGCGAGCTTTACCCTGAAGCCTATGACGTGGTGACGGCACGGCTGAACGCACTCACCGAACGCAGCAAAATGTTGATTTCGGAAATCGAAAAACAACTCGCCAAAAAACTGGCCGATCGGGGCATCGACGCGCGCGTCGTCGGACGGCGCAAGCGCGCCTATTCGATCTGGCGGAAGATGGAACGGAAGTCCGTCGGGTTCGAACAGCTGTCCGATATCTTCGGATTTCGCGTCATCGTGAAGACGCTGCCCGACTGCTACCAGGCGCTCGGCGTCGTGCACAGTACGTGGCCTATGGTGCCGGGACGCTTTAAGGACTACATCTCGACCCCCAAAGGGAACGACTATCGCTCGATCCACACGACGGTGATCGGCCCCAGCAAGCAGCGCGTCGAGCTGCAGATCCGTACGGTCGCGATGCACGAGATCGCCGAATACGGCATTGCTGCCCATGCGCTTTACAAGGATCACGTCGGCTCGCCGACGGAGCTGCTGTCTCGCGAGTCGACCGCCTATGCCTGGCTGCGCCGCACCATCGAGCTGCTGGCGGAGGGCTCGAACCCGGAAGAATTCCTCGAGCACACGAAGCTCGAATTATTTCACGACCAGGTGTTTTGTTTCACGCCCAAGGGCAAGCTCATTGCATTGCCTCGAAAGGCGACACCGATCGATTTCGCCTATGCGGTGCATACGGACATCGGCAACACCGCGGTCGGTTGCAAGATCAACGGCAAGATCGCGCCGCTCACCTCCGAGCTCGGCAATGGCGACGAAGTCGAGATCGTGACCTCGAAGGCGCAGGCGGCTCCGCCCGCCGCCTGGGAATCGATCGTCGTCACCGGCAAGGCGCGCGCGGCGATCCGGCGCGCCACCCGAGCCGCCGTGCGCCGGCAATATGCCGGGCTTGGCCGGCGCATTGTCGAGCGCCTCTTCCAGCGCGCGAAAATCGCATACTCGGATGAAAGTCTCACGGGCGGGCTGTCGCGACTCGCGCGTGCGTCGATCGATGACGTCATGGCAGCGGTGGGACGCAGCGAGTTGAAGGCCTCCGATGTCGCCCGCGCAATGTACCCCGATTACAAGGAGGAACGCGCTGCCGCGATGGCGGCAAAGCCCAAATCGGAGAGCGGGTGGTTCGGCCTGAAAAAGCTGACCTCGGTCAAGTTCAAGCTGCCCGACAATGCGGCTGGTCCGGCGATCCCTATCCGCGGCATCAATGGCGATCTGCCGGTGCGGTTCGCGCCCGATGGCGGCGCGGTTCCCGGCGACCGGATTGTCGGGATTCTCACGCCGGGGGAGGGCATTACCATCTATCCGATCCAGTCGCCCGCGCTGAGCGAGTTCGAGGACAATCCCGAGCGGTGGCTGGACGTGCGCTGGGACGAAGAAGAGCAGGCGCCGCGGCGCTTTCCTGCGCGCATCGCCGTGCAATCTGTGAACGAGCCCGGCTCACTCGCGCAAATCGCGCAAGTGATCGCCGAGCACGACGGCAACATCGACAATATCCGCATGACGAGGCGCGCCCCCGATTTCACCGATGTCATGATCGATCTTGAGGTCTACGACCTCAAGCATCTCACCGCCATCCTCGCGCAGTTGCGCGCAAAACCGGTTGTGGCGAAGGCGGAACGCGTGAACGGCTAGCGCATGAAACGTCTGCGCCTTGGTGTCAATGTCGATCACGTTGCAACTATCCGCAATGCCCGAGGCGGGCGTCATCCCGATCCGGTGCGCGCGGCCAAGCTTGCGATCGCGGCCGGCTGCGACGGCATCACCGCTCATCTGCGGGAAGATCGGCGGCATATTCGCGACGACGACATCGCGCGGCTGAAGGCGGAACTGGACAAGCCGCTCAATCTAGAGATGGCGGCGACCGACGAGATGATGCGCATTGCGCTCGAGACAAAGCCGCATGCGGTCTGCCTGGTGCCGGAGAAGCGTGAGGAACGCACGACTGAAGGCGGCCTCGACGTGGTCGGGCAATATAATCAGCTGACGCCGGTAGCGCGGACGCTCAAGTACGCCGGAATCCGGGTCTCGCTATTCATCGCGGCGGCGACGGCGCAGATCGAGATGGCGGCCGCATTGGGCGCGCCGGTGATCGAGATCCACGCCGGCGCGTGGTGCGACGCGCTGGCTGAGGGTCACGAAAAGGAAGCCGAGGCCGAGTGGCGGCTCATTCGCGATGGTGCGCAACTTGCTGCGGGCCTGGGATTGGAGGTGCATGCCGGCCACGGTCTCGACTATGGTACGGCGGAAACGATCGCAACGTTGCCGGAGGTGGTCGAACTCAATATCGGCCATTTTCTGGTTGGCGAAGCGGTGTTCGAGGGTCTTGCCGAGACGGTTACATTGATGCGTGCTGCAATGGACCGTGGCCGCAAGAAAGCGCGCGCATGATTATTGGACTTGGTTCCGACATCGTTGACGTGCGAAGGATCGCGGACGTCATCGAGCGCCACGGCGAGCGCTTTCTCGACCGTATTTTCACGGAGACCGAGCGGGACACGGCCGAGCGCCGCGCAAATACCGTCGAAACCTATGCTAAACGTTTCGCCGCAAAAGAGGCCTGCGCCAAAGCACTTGGCACGGGTTTAAGGCGCGGGGTCTTCTGGCGCGATATGGGTGTGATGAATCTCGCCGGCGGCCGGCCCACGATGAAGTTGACCGGTGGCGCGCTCGCCCGTCTCGAGGTGATCACACCACCCGGTTGCGAAGCAAGAATCGATGTATCGCTGACGGATGAAGGCCCAACCGCACAGGCCATCGTCATTATTTCCGCTGTACCGGCAAATTCGCCGGGAGCTTCGCGTTGAAAATAGGTCCTCCAATCGGATCAAACGTTTGTAACTTTCCGGCCTTGTTCATTGCCTGCCACAGTCTCAGCCGCTACAAGGTCGCCGGGGCGTGTGTGCGGTTTGGCGGGACGAGAGGCCAATGAGTGTGACATCCGGAACAAAGCGAAAAGAGGGCGGTATTGCCGAAACCGTGCGCGTGATCATTCATGCGCTCATCATCGCCCTCGTGATCAGAACCTTCCTGTTTCAGCCGTTCAATATTCCATCCGGCTCGATGAAGGCGACATTACTCGTCGGCGACTACCTCTTCGTCTCGAAATACACCTACGGCTACAGCAAATATTCGCTACCGCTGTCGCCGCCAGTGTTCTCCGGGCGCATTCCGGGCGATTGGATGCCCCAACGGGGCGATGTCGTTGTGTTCCGGCTACCCAAGGAACCCTCGACGGACTACATCAAGCGCGTGATTGGGTTGCCCGGCGACAAAATCCAGGTTATCGACGGCGCGCTCAATATCAACGGCATTCCGGTCAAGCGCGAGCGCGCTCCCGATTTCATCGAGACCGAAGAGGGAACACGCGATGCACCGGTCAAGCGCTGGAAGGAGACATTGCCGAACGGCGTGAGCTATTACACGCTCGATCTGGTCGACAATGGATTCGCCGACAATACGCAAGTCTACACGGTGCCGCCGGATCATTACTTCATGATGGGCGACAACCGCGACAACTCGACCGACAGCCGGTTCAGCCAGGTGGGCATGGTGCCGTTCGAGAACATCGTCGGCAAAGCACAGATCATCTTCTTCTCGGTGTATGAAGGCGAGCGCGCCTGGCAATTTTGGCGCTGGCCCGTATCAGTGCGCTGGAGCAGGCTGTTCACGATCGTCAAATGAGCCGCAAGGCCAGGGACAGGACGGCGCTCGAAAGCAGGATCGGCTACAAGTTTGCCGATAAGGACTTGCTCGAACGAGCCCTCACTCACATTTCCGCGCTGTCGGGAGGCAATCGCGCGGCGAGCTACCAGCGGCTTGAATTCCTCGGCGATCACGTGCTTGGCCTCGTCATTTCTGACATGCTGTACCGCGCCTTCCCGCGGGCCAATGAAGGAGAGCTCTCGCGGCGCCTGGCCGATCTGGTGCGCAAGGAGACCTGCGCCGAAGTCGCGCGCGCAATGGATCTCGGGCCGGCACTGAAGCTGGGCAACTCGGAATCGCATGCGGGCGGACGGCGCCGCATCACAATTCTTGCCGATGTTTGCGAGGCGCTGGTCGGCGCGGTGTTTCTCGATGGCGGCTACGCAGCGGCCGATGGCCTCATCGAGCGCTTTTGGAAAGAGCGAATGCTTAAGCCGCTTCGCCCGCTGCGCGATCCAAAAACCATGCTGCAGGAGTGGGCGCAGGCGCGAGGGCTGCCGACCCCGGCTTATCGCGAACTGGCGCGGACAGGGCCGCACCATGATCCCGAATTCCGCGTAGCCGTGGTTCTGCCGGACCGCCCGCCCGCGGAAGGGCTCGGCAGCTCCAAGCGTGCTGCTGAACAGGCCGCTGCCGCGGCCATGCTTACGCGGGTCGGCGCGCCGGCGGACAAAGTTGATGGTTGATGCTCACGAGCAGGCGAGCGACACCAAGTGCGGCTTCATCGCGCTGATCGGCGCGCCCAATGCCGGTAAATCGACGTTGCTCAATGCTCTGGTTGGATCGAAAGTCAGCATCATCTCGCATAAGGTGCAGACCACGCGTACGCTGATTCGCGGCATCACGATCGAGTGCCGTTCGCAGCTCATCTTTGTCGACACTCCCGGAATTTTCTCTCCGCGGCGGCGCCTCGACAGGGCGATGGTGACGACGGCGTGGTGCGGGGCGCACGAGGCCGATCTCGTCGGTGTCATGATCGATGCACGCAAGGGGCTAGATGAGGAAGCAGAACAAATTTTGGCCCGCCTCGGCGACGTGAAGGCGCCCAAGCTGCTCATCCTCAACAAGATCGATGTGGTCGCCAAGGAGGTGCTGCTGGCGTTGGCCGATGCCGCCAACAAAGCTGCAACATTGCAAGCGACCTTCATGGTTTCCGCGCTGACAGGGGATGGCATCGCCGATCTCAAGGCGTGGCTGGCGAGTCACGTCCTGCAAGGACCGTGGCTCTATCCACCCGAGCAGATGTCGGATGCGCCGATGCGCCAATTGGCCGCCGAGATTACGCGGGAGAAGCTATTCGAGCGGCTGCACCAGGAGCTGCCTTATCAATCGACGGTGGAAACCGAGGTGTGGAAAGACTTGCGCGCGGGCGATATCCGCGTCGAGCAGACGATTTACGTGGAGCGGGAAAGCCAGCGCAAGATCGTGCTTGGCAAAGGCGGGCAGACGATCAAGGCGATCGGCGAAGCCGCCCGCAAGGAGATTGCGGACATCGTCGAAGCCAAGGTGCACCTGTTCCTTTTCGTAAAGGTGCGCGAAGGCTGGGGCGAGGATCCCGAGCGCTATCGGGCCATGGGACTGGAGTTTCCCAAGGAGTAACTTGCCTCCCGGGGTGGGCCATCCCGGAATGACGAACGCACAGTCACCAATCATGCCCGGCCTTGTGCCGGGCATCCACGTCTTTGAACTCGCGTGGAGGAAGAGGTGGATGGCCGGGACAAGCCCGGCCATGGCATTGTGGATCGGAAAGGTATCGGCCGTACTTGTGACACCGCAGTGCGCCACTAATCTAGAGAAGACAAGATGATTCCGGTGACCTACCATGCAATGGACCGATGAAGGGATCGTGCTCGGCGTCAAGCGCCATGGCGAGGCGAATGCGATCCTCGAGTTGATGACGCGCGAGCACGGGCGTCACCTTGGCCTTGTGCGCGGCGGTTTTGGATCGCGGCTCAAGCCGGTGCTGCAGCCGGGCAATACGCTGAGTGCCACCTGGCGGGCACGGCTTGACGAGCATCTTGGCAACTACACGGTGGAAGGACTTGCGCTACGGGCCGCGAATTTCTTTTCGGCGCCTCATGCAGTCTATGGGATCAATCATCTCGCCGCGTTGATGCGGCTGTTGCCCGAGCGAGATTCGCACGCCGCTCTTTACCAGGCCCTCGACGACATCCTCGGCCATCTCGACGATGCAATCCTCGCCGCGCCGATGGTTGTGCGGTTCGAACTGCAGCTTCTGTCCGAACTGGGGTTTGGTCTCGATCTCGATCGTTGCGTCGCAACCGGCTCGTCCGGCGATCTGGTTTTTGTCTCTCCAAAGTCAGGCCGAGCGGTATCGCGCACCGCCGGCGAGCTCTGGGCCGACAAGATGCTGCGGTTGCCATCGTTCCTGCGCGAGCGTGACGCTAAACCCGTCGGCCATGACATAGCCGACGGGTTCGCACTGACCGGTTATTTTCTGACTCGCCACGTGCTCGAAGCGCGCGGCCTCGCACTCGCCGACGAACGTGCTCACTTCATCGCTGCGCTAAACCGAGCCTTGCCGAGCGTGGCCTAGCTTACCACCACCAACGCCGATACGGGCGATAGCCGTAGCCGTAGTAAGGACCGCCGCCGTAAAAGCCGTAACCGCCGTAATAGGGACGCGTTCGCGTCTCCAGCCGTTCACCGCCGTCCGGCTATCGTCTAGAAATCATTGCTAAACAGGCTCTACCTGTCCTTGCGTGTTCCTGCGTGTCCGTATACGTTTATGCCGTACGCTTGCCGTACGGCCCGATACGCGAGGAGCACCCCTTGGCACGCAGGCTTTTCGACGCCCGGCTTGATACCCGCAACGCCCGGCTGCGCCTTAAAAAGCGGCGCGAGCCCTATTGGCGCGCCATCTCCGGCGGACTGGCGATTGGCTACCGGAAAGGCGTCATTGGCGGCACCTGGGTCGCCCGCCACTACAGCGCCGAGCATGGCCGCCGCTATCAATCAATCGGCACGGCCGACGATGTAGCGGACGCGGATGGCACGCATGTCTTGGCATTTTCCGACGCGCAAGAAGCCGCCCGCAAATGGTTCAACCACTTGGCGCGCCACGACCTCGGCGAGGTCAAGCGCGGCCCGCATACCGTGCGCGAATGTATCGAGGAGTACCTCGACTGGCTGCAGGCTCACCGCAAGACCGCGGTCGATGCGCGATACCGCGCGAACGCGCACATCTTGCCGGCGCTCGGGGAGATCAAATGCGACAGGCTAACAACCGCTCAAATTCAGAAATGGCTGCGCGACCTTGGCAATTCGCCGGCCCGACTGCGCGGGAAAAAAGACGCCAAGCGCACGAAGTACCGCGAATTGAACAGCGGCGACCCTGCGGCCATCCGGCGTCGCCGATCGAGCGCAAACCGGATACTGACCATCCTGAAGGCGGCGCTCAATCGCGCTTGGCGGGCCGGAAAGATCGGCTCGGACGAAGCCTGGCGGCGCGTCCAGCCGTTCGGAAACGTCGATGTCGCCCGCG
>Ga0114129_10013316_pt1 | contig 11723 bp, 7 predicted proteins | sample RhiMetdeltSRZDD1_FD_80071 | JGI IMG/M metagenome (GOLD analysis project Ga0114129, IMG submission 80071) | Populus rhizosphere microbial communities from Tennessee, USA - Rhizosphere MetaG P. deltoides SRZDD1 (version 2) (version 2) | ecosystem: Host-associated > Plants > Roots > Rhizosphere >... | reverse complement strand
CGTCGTCGCACGCCACGGGCTCTTTTCCAGGCGCCGCCCCTCGGCCTCGTCGTGCTCGGATCGTGGGTGGCCCTCGAGGCATTCCAGGGCATGGGCAGTCCGAAGCGCAATCCCCCTCCGCCAGTGCGCGTCGAAACCACGCTTCCGCCGATCGCGGTGGATTTCCGAGATGTTGCCGAGGAGGCCGGGCTCACTGCGGCGACCGTATCGGGGACCGAGGACCGCAAGAAGTACATCCTCGAGACGACCGGCACCGGTGTCGCGCTCTTCGATTACGACAACGACGGACGGGTCGACATATTCATTCCGAATGGAACGACGTTCGAGGGTGCTGTCAGCGGTGCACCCCCGCCGACCGCCCACTTGTACCGCAACCTTGGCGGACTGAAGTTCGAGGACGTTACAGCCCGCGCACACCTGACGCGATCCGGATGGGGGCAGGGTGTCTGCGTGGGCGACTACGACAACGACGGACGGCGCGATCTCTTCGTGACCTACTACGGTCAGAGTGCGTTGTTTCACAATCGGTCCGACGGAACGTTCGACGATGTGACGGATGCCGCGGGATTTCACGTGTCAGCGCCGCGCTGGGATACGGGCTGTACGTTCTTCGACTACGACCTCGACGGGCGTCTCGATCTCGCCGTCACGAGCTATCTCGAATTCGATCGCGCGAAGATCCCCGAGCCTGGTACGGGCGGCTACTGTCAATGGAAGGGAATTCCAGTCATGTGCGGCCCGCGTGGTCTGCCGTTCGCGCGCAATCGTCTGTTTCACAACGAGGGAAACGGACGATTCACTGACGTCTCGCTCGCGAGCGGAATCGGCAAGACGAAGGGCTGCTACGCCTTCACCGTCGTCGCGTCGGACTTCGACAACGATGGATATCCGGATCTGTACGTCGCGTGCGACTCTACGCCCAGCCTGCTGTACCACAACAACAAGGATGGAACGCTCGAGGACGTGGGCCTGCTTGCGGGTGTTGCGCTGAACGAGGACGGTCAGGAGCAGGGCGGCATGGGCGTCTCGGCCGCCGATTACGACGAGGACGGCAACGTCGACATCGTCAAGACGAATTTCAGCGACGATGTGCCGAACCTGTATCACAACAACGGAGCCGGCACGTTCGAGGACCGCGTGCTGCAGTCAGGCCTTGGCGGCTACATGCAGTACGTCGGTTGGGGTGTTCACCTGGCCGATTTCGATCACGACGGGCGACGCGACCTCCTGATGTTCAACGGACACGTCTACCCTGAAGCCGATCAGACGCCCGAGATCCGGTATCGCCAGCCACGTTTGTTCTACTGGCACGTCGGCAGTGGCAAGTTCAAGGATCTCTTGCGCTCGGCCGGCCCCGGAATCGCGACCGCAATGTCTTCACGAGGCTCGGCGGTCGGTGATTTGGATGATGACGGGTCTCTCGAAGTCGTCGTCAGCAACATGGGCGCGAGGCCCAGCCTGCTGAAGAATGGCGGAACGCATCAGCACTGGCTGCTCGTGCGGCTGGTTGGCGTCTCCGCAAACAAGGATGCGATCGGTGCGCGCGTGATTGTACAGGCCGGAGGATCGAAGGTCTCGGGCGAGGTGCAGAGCGGATCGAGCTACATCTCACAGAACGACGCTCGGGTGCACCTCGGCCTGTCCAAGGCGGAGAGCTACGACCGGATCGATGTCATCTGGCCTGGCGGTGCTCGCGAACGGTTCCCTGGCGGCAGGGCGGATCGCCTCGTCACGCTGACGCAAGGCGCCGGCTCGCGTGCGCCTGACGAGAGGCGGGGTCAAGACCCGTAGTGTCCGCCTTCAGGCGGACGCCAACTCGGCCTCGACAATGCTGATCTCGGAGGCCGTCGGAATCACGCGTGTCATTTTCAAGCCCGCGGATGCCAGCAGCTTCGCGTATTCGCCGGCGGTGCGTTCTTCGCCCCCAGGGATCGCCAGCATCACCATGTCGAGCAGCTTGCCGAAGTGGGGCGTGTTGCCTTCCGGCAGCACGAACTCGACGATGAGCAGCTTGGCCCCCTGCTTCATGGCCTTCCGGCAATTCCCGAGAATTGTGCGGCACTGATCTTCGTTCCAGTCGTGGATGATGTGCGACAGGATATACGCATCACCTCCTGCTGGTACGCTCTCAAAAAAGTTCCCGCGCTCGATCGACACTCGGTTCTCCACTCCCCGAGCGCGTAGAAGCGCTGGCGCTTCGGTCACCACGTGTGGCCGATCGAACAGAATGCCTTTCGGCTGAGGGTACCGCCCGAGAATATGAGCCAGCATGTTCCCGGTCGCTCCACCAACATCGACGATCGTGCCGAAGTTCGAGAAGTCGTAGGCTTCGGCGACGGCTGGCGGCTCGGCGCCGTGGATCCCGACCATTGCTTCGCTGAACTGTGCGGCGTCCGCCGGATTCTGCGCCAGGTAATCGAAAACCGGCATGCCGAAGACTTTTTCCACCGCGGTCTTGCCGGTCTCGAGGGAGTACTGAAACTCCCCCAAGCTCTTCCACATCCACGGTCCCGCCATTGTCAGTACTGTCGATCGCGCACATCCCGGAGCATCACTCCTGAGCGCATCGCCGAGCGGAGTCAGCGTGAACGTGTCGTCCTGACGCTGTTCCAGAATGCCGAAGCTTGCGAGTGTCCGCATGAATCGATGAAGTGCGCGTGGATTCGTACCTGTGGAACCCGCCAGTTCGGCGGCGGATTTGGCACCGTCAGCCATGTAATCCGCGAGACCGATACTGGCGGCCGTGGAGATGAGGCGCGAGATCCAGCACCCGGTTGCCATCTGAATGACCTGAACGTGCGGGGGGACTGCCGATTGCGGCTGGGACATTTCGGATAACTCCCCTGATTTGCTGGAACGCGTTTCGACCCGACACGCCCGGCGATACGATCCGGACGGGGCGGCTCGAGATCGGACTGTGACGGTGCCGCGACTATACCAAATGCGTGCTGATTATGCGACTGGTGTTGGTCTCGAGCACCCTTACTGGATCGGCTCGTGACGCCCATTCTCCTGTTGTTTTGTCTTCTCCTGTTGTTCCTCTCCGGTTCTCTCTTTCAGAACTTCATCTTTAGTCCGATCTGCGTCTGAAACGGATTGAAGACGTCGCGCGCGGTGCCGAAGCCGAACTGCGCGGCCGGCGGCGTGTTGATGTCGATCCCGCCCCACACGGTGTTCACGTCCTTGACGTTCGTGCGATTGAACAGGTTGAAGAGGTCGAGGCTGAGATCCAGTCGCGCCGACCCGTTGATCGCGAACTCACGCGCGATCCGGAGGTCGACCGCTGCGTAACCCGGACCCTCGTACGAATTCCTGCCGATGAAGCTAGGTCGATCGGTATTCGGATTACCGTCCTGATTCGCGTCGCTTCCCACGAAGATGTTGTAGTGACGTCCGCTTTCGAGCGTCACGAGCCCGCTGATCCTCACGCCGCCGATGACTGCTGCGCTCGACGGGATTTGACTGAGCAGCGACATGGTGAACCTGTGTCGCACGTCCTGACGCGACGGTCCGCGTTCGCTCTCGATGTCCTGCGCTTCGGGAAGGTCCGAGAGGTTGGCCAGCGAGTCGACGTTGGTGCGCGTTCGCGCAATCGTGTAGCTGCCGTGCACGCTGTAGCCGTTCGCGTAGCGCTTCTCGACCTCGAAGGTTGCGCCGTGATGCGACGACTCGCCGGTGTTCGTCTGCACGAAGATCGCGCCGACCTCGGGGTAGGTTCGTCCCGCGAGGATCGGCTTGCCCGTGGCCAATGTGCTTGTTTGAAAGGCGTTCAGGTTTCCCGTGTGCCCGAGCAGGTCTCGTGCGCCGACGAAGAGGTAGCTGCCCGACACGGCCCATCCGCCGGCGATTTCGTGCGTCACCTGCGCGCTCGCCTGATGGCTGTGCGGCGTGTCGATCGCGCCGTCGAGCGTGTCCGCCAGTCCTCGTACGCCGCTCGCCGGCACTTGACCCGTTGCCAGGAACGTGCGCGCGGCGGCAGGCGCCGCAGCACCGCCGACGGTGCGCTGTTCGAAACGTCCCTGAATCCGCGCGACGGTCGGGAAGAGCGCCTGCGCATTCGGGAGATAGCCTGCGCTGGACCATTCAGTCGCGTTGAACAGCTGACCGATGCTGCTCGTCAGACGATCGTGAAAGATACCGTAGCCAGCACGCAGCACGCCGTGGGGACTGTACGCGAATGCCGCACCGACGCGAGGCTGCAGGTTGTTCAGGTCGGTTTCCGAGATGTATCTGGATGGATACGTCTCGAAGTCGTACCGCAAGCCGTATGTGAGCGTCAGTCTCGAGAGAGGCTTCCATTGATCCTGGGTGAAGAAGCCGTAGGAAGCATGATTGAAGCTGAAGGTCGTCTCGTCGATCCACTCGGTCGGCACTGCCTGCGTCCAGCTCGGGCTGATCCCCGGATACGAGGTCGCGGTGCTGAGAAACGGCCACCAGAACACGGCCGGCGTGAAGGTCTGGAATGCTGCGAGGCTCGGAAACACCAGCCGCGCAGGGAAGAAGAGATTCCAGGTCGAGTCATTCTTCAGTGCGTTAATGTCGACGCCCGCCTTCACCTGATGACCGCCGGTCGTCCACGTCAGACTGTCGGCGAGCTGCACGCGCGTCTCAGCATAGTTGTCGACGTCCGATGTGCTCTTGCCCATGATGATCAAGTTCGAGATGTCGAGCGACGGCTCGTTGTAGAGCGCCGGGAAGTCGAACGTCCGCCGGGCAAACTGGAAGCGCGCCTCGTTCGCCAGACGAGGGGAGAACACCGACGTCACGTTGGCGACGAGGACCTGGTCGCGTGTCGTGTTGTCGCGCGCGGTGCTCGACGTGGGCGATGCGCGGCCGCCACCGCCGAGAAAGTTGTCGGTGTCGGAGTCGAGAAAGTTGTATCGAACAGACACGCTGTGGTCGGTCTCGAAGTGGTGATCGATTTTGCCGAGGACCGAATTGTAGTGATTGTCGAGCACCTGGTCGGTCGTCTCGGGCCGGAGTCCGAGAGGCACGCGCACGGAATTGAGCAACGTCAGATTATCCAGCACCACTCGTGAGAAGCGATTCGACTGTTTGCGGAGCTGACCCTCGTAGTTGCCGAAGAAGAACGTCCGGTTCGGCGCGATGGGACCGCCGAATGTGCCCCCGAACTGGTGCTGCTTCAGCGTGTCTTCGTCGGGTCGATTCAGAATCGACCGCGCGCCGAGCGCATCGTCCATCCAGAAGTAGTAGAGGGTGCCTTCCCGGTGGTTCGTTCCTGATTTCGTCACGATATTCACGAAGCCGCCAAGCGCGCGCCCGTACTCCGCGAGGTACGTGGAGTTGAGCACACGGAATTCCTTGGCCGCTTCCTGCGACGGCGTCGCGCGTGGCAGGCCCGTGAACGTTTGAATGTTGTCGGCGCCGTCGACCTGAATCATGGTGTTCAGCTCCGGCTGCCCGCCGAACGAGAGGCGCGGCGCCGCCGCCGATCCGACACCCACGTCGGGCTCCTTGAACGCGCCGCCGCCGACGTTCTCTCGCCCGGCCGCGACGCCGCTCGACAGTTTCACGAAATCGACGAAGTTGCGTCCGCTGATCGGGAGCGACTCGATCTCGCGCGTCGTGACGACTCGGCTCAGACCGGTCTTGCCAGGCTCGATGAGCGGTGCTTCCGTCTGCACCATGACCTCCTCGGCAACCTGCCCGACCATCATCTCGATGTCGATCTCCGTAGTGCCGCCGACCGTCACGGCGACCCGGCTTCGAACCGCCGTTCTGAAGCCGGCGAGCGTGGCCCGCACTTCGTACTCGCCAGGCTCGATGTTGACGAACCGGTATCGCCCTTCAGCGTCAGTCGTGACGGTGCGTGTGCTGCCGGTGGCGGCATTCTTCACCGCAACGGTCACCCCCGGAAGTACGGCGCCGGTGCTGTCGCGGACGATGCCGGTAAGAGCGCCGCTGGGCGTTTGGGCTGGCGCAAGGTTTGCGGCGGTGAGTAGGAGAGTGAAGGCGAGAGCACCCTTGAAATGCATGGCGCGCTCCTTTTGTCCGCGTGGCTCGGGGAGCCCACGCGTAGTTCGCACGTTCCACCGAAGCGATTAATGAAGCGCCGCCCGCCAATGAACTCTTTCGGCGGGCAGCTTAGCGATTGATACACAGCTACAAGCTTTCGAGCGGCGGCACCACCACGCTCGGGTCCCATACGGACCGAGCCGTGCTGCCGACGAGCTGGAGCTTGCGACGTTGATCATCGGGAGAGATGCGATTTCCTTCCGACGTGGACGCGAATCCGCACTGTGGACTGAGCGCAAGCCGATCGAGCGGCACGAGCCGTGACGCTTCGGCGATGCGGGCCTGCAGCAGCTCCATCGTCTCGAGCTGCGCCCTTTTCGTGCTCACCAGCCCGAGAACCACGACTCGGTCGTCGGGCAGGTATTTCAGCGGTTCGAATGTCCCCGATCGCTCGTCATCGTATTCGAGAAGAAATCGATGAAACCGTGCGCGCGTGAAGACCTGCTGCGCGATGCGATCGTAGCTGCCCGATGCGTAGAACATGCTCCGGTAGTTGCCGCGGCAGATGTGGATGCCGAAGGTGACGCCGGGATGTCCGTCGATGATCGCGTTATCGAGCTCGATGCATGCATCGAGTAGCTTGTCCGGATCGCTGCCTCGCTGCCGGTACCCGTCGCGAATCGATTCATCGATCAATGCCGCGTACTGTGGCGCGTCGATCTGGACGTACTCGCACCCGAGACGACGAAGCTCCTGGATCTCGCGACGCGTGAAGTCCACCACATCCGCCAGATACGCGTCTCGCGTCGGATAGGCCGCGCGCGATGTGTCGGGATCGTAGTAGGCCGCCGCCTGCTGCGCGCTGAGCAGCGTCACTTTCACCGGGCGCGTCGTCCTGCCGCGCAGGTAGGTGAATTCCTCCACGCTCATCTGCCGACGCCAGCGCAGCTTTTCGACGACGACCGGCCGTTTGAGAGTGACCTCTGTGCCGCGTTCGTCGCGGAAGGGAATCGCCCATCCGGCATACTTGTCGAACCCTTCGAGGGCCTCGACGAGATGACCGTAAAACGCATACCGCCGCTGTTCCCCGTCGGTCACCGCGTCGAGGCCCGCCGCCTCCTGTAACGCGACCGCCTCGTCAACCGCGCGATCTTCGAAGCGCTTGAACTCGACCGGCGTCAGATCGCCACGCTCCACGCGCTGGCGTGCCTCGACGAGATATGCCGGGCGCAACAGACTGCCTATTCCTTCGCTGCGGACCGAAAGCATGCGCGACACCTCAATCCCTAATCCCTGATCGTGAATCCCTCATCGATGAATCCTTGCATCGATGAATCCTTGCATCAACGAATCCTTGCATCGATGGATCCTTGCATCGATGGATCCTTCCGTCTTGAATCGGCGAACCGTGAATCGTGAGCTCCACTCGAATCCGGGCTTCCTGTCTTCGTCACGTTGGCATGGGTCATGCCCGATCTCGGAGTTGCGATGGCACACAAGATCGAGGATTTGCCCATTCATGCGAAGGTCGTCGCGTTCTGGAGCGCGGTAAACTGCGCTCCTCGAGAAACCGCGCCTTCGCAATAATCGCGATCTCCACGAACAGATCTCGCGAGCGAACGATTCAATTCCATCGAACATGGTGGACGGCTTCGAGCAAGGGACCGACCGAGCGTTCGCAAACTACTTGACCTACTCGAAAGGCTCTGTTGCCGAAGTTGTCAGACGGCTCAAGCAGGCGTATTACAAGCATTGCATCACGGCCGACGAGCTCAATCAACTTCTCTCGGCCGGCGAGGAACTGGGGAAGATGCTTGGCGGATTCATCAAGTACTTGCGGCGGTGCGACTGGAAGGATCGCGGCTGTCACAACGCGGATGATGATTGAACCGGCGCTGCGGTCCGTCACGAATCTGACGATCCGACCGTCCGAGATTCAACGATCAGAGTTCAACGATCAGAGATTCAACGATTCAGAGATTCAAGGATTAGGGATTAGGGATTCAGCTCTTGCGCGGAACGTGCCTTCGAACGACGGCCAGGCACGCCAAGACCAACGTCATCGCCGCGGCGATCGTGGCGAAGAACGCGGCGCTGCCGCCGGCTTCGAGCGCCCAGGCGCCAACGTAGGTGCTCAGCACACCGCCGGAGCGCCCTACCGCGACGGCCGTGCCTACGCCGGTGGCGCGCACAATCGTCGGATACACGTGCGCGGCCAGCGCGAACAGCGTCGTCTGAACGGCGTTGATCATCCCGCCCGTGATCCCCAACAAGACGACAATCGAGACCGCGTGCCCGGCGGAAACCGGCATAGCTGCCAGTGCGACAGCGCCACAGACCGCGACCACGGCCATTCCCAGCATCGTCGGCCTGGAGCCATAGCGGGCGATCAGCAGCCCGCCCGCGATCGCTCCAGCGACGCCACCCATGTTGAACGCGGCCAGCCCGTTGCTCACGACAATCGCCGTCATGCCTTCGCCGGCCAGCATCGATGGGATCCAGTTGAACCCGACGTACACCGCAAGCAGGCAGAAGAAGAACGCGCCGCACAACGCAAGCGTGTCGCGGCGCAGGTCCGCCTTGAACAAGGCGCTGACCGAGGTCCTTGCGATCGTCTGGTCGCCGCGATCGACGAACGCGCTGGCGGACGGCACAGGATGACCGATTCGGTTCAGCGTCTGCGCGAGCTCGAGCCAGCGTTCGGGGCGGCGCGCGAGATAACGCGGGGACTCCGGCAATACACGGCTGACGAGCGCAGCGATCACGACAGCTAGCAGACCGCCGATCAGGAACAGCGCCCTCCAGCCAATCGCCGGAAGCATGCGGCCACCGGCGAACGCCGCGAGCGTTCCACCAGCCGGAATGCAGACAATCGTCAGCGTCACTGCGAGCGCGCGATGACGGCGAGGAACGAACTCTGATGAGAGCGCTGCGGCGTTTGGCAGCGCGCCGCCGAGGCCCAGACCCGCAAAGAAACGGAGAAGGCCGAGCGTCAGCAGGCTCTCGGCCGTGGCGACCGCTGCCGTGAAGCACCCGAAAAGCAACGCACTTCCGATGAGTGCACGGCGTCTTCCGACGCGATCACCTGCCATGCCGCCAATCGCGCCGCCGATCATCATCCCGAGCATCCCGCTCGCGAGCGCTGGCGCAAATGACGCGCGTGGCAGCGCCCAGTCCCTCATGATCGCTGGAAGGGAGATGGGCAGCAGTTGATTGTCGATGCCGTCGAAGATGATCGTCAGCGCCGTGAGCGCCACGAAACGCTTCTGACGTGGTCCCCACGGGCCCTCGTCCAGAATCACACCGACATCTACTGGGGCGGATACGGATACATCTGCAGATCCGCGAGGTGGCGAGGTGCTGCGCATGAGCGGGCAGCGGGATTCTAGCAGGTTGGTGGAAGCGCGAACGGCTGTCGAGGCCTCCGGTTCCAGGGTTCCAGGTTTTCAGACAGACCAGGAACCAGGAACTTGTGAACCTTGGAACCTGAGCACGATGTGCATGTGTATGATTACCTGAGATTGCCAGCAGGAGGCAGCGTGAGGGCACTATCGCGAGATCACGACGCGCAGACAGGGGTGACGGGAGAGCGTCCGGCCGAGGCGGGTACGCAGCCGCCGTTGCTCTATCCGCCGTACCAGTCAACCATCCGTCGTGCGCCAGCCGAGCCGCTGATTCGAGTGCCGCCGGATTTCGCTGACATTGCCGCACCAATCTTCGGTTACTTGCCGATCGGCCCGACGGACAACGACCTGACTCGGCAGCATCCCGGCGAACCGCTTGGTGAGCGCATCATCGTGGCGGGGCGCGTCGTCGATGAAGACGGCACTCCGGTGCGCAACACGTTGATCGAGATCTGGCAGTGCAATGCTGCCGGTCGCTATCGGCATCACATCGACGACCATCCAGCGCCGATTGATCCGAATTTCACCGGAGCGGGAAGGACCATTACCGGCAACGACGGTGACTATCAGTTCGTCACGATCAAGCCCGGCGCGTACCCCTGGCGCAACCATCCGAACGCGTGGCGCCCGGCGCACATCCATTTTTCGCTGTTCGGGTCGTCTTTTCTCACGCGGCTCGTCACGCAGATGTACTTTCCGGGCGATCCACTGTTTCCGTACGATCCGATCTTTCAGTCCATCCCCGACGAGCGTGCGCGCGAGCGCCTGGTGTCTAGATTCGATCTCGAGCTGACGCAGCCGGAAGTGGCGCTGGGGTATCGATTCGATATCGTGCTGCGCGGACGCCAGTCGACGCCCTTCGAGCAGCGCACATGACCACTGCAACCCGGCTCACGGCAATCGCGTCGCAAACGATCGGCCCCTTCTTTCATTTCGGAATCGCGAGCGACACGTCGCTCGGCTGCATCGCCCCTCGACTCCGCCCGGGACAGGGCGCCGACTCGAGCGCCGGGCGGATCCGGTTGACGATGAGGGTGCTCGACGGCGACCGGGCTCCGGTCAACGACGCATTGATAGAGGTGTATCAGGCCGATGGCGACGGGCATTACGATCGCGCCGGATTCTGCGGCTTTGGACGGTTGCCGACGGGCGACGATGGCTCGTGCGTGTTCGAAACGATCAGGCCCGGCAGCGTGCCGGACGGGCGTGGCGGCTGGCAGGCGGCGCACATCGACGTGTGTCTCTTCGCGCGCGGCATTCTCCGTCATCTGTACACACGCGTGTACTTCGAAGATGATTCGCGGCTCGCACAAGACCCGCTGCTGTCCCTGGTCCCCGAACATCGACGCGGGACGTTGATCGCACAGCCGGTTCCCGATGCGCCAGGGCAGTGGTGGTTCGACATCCGGTTGCAGGGCGAACGCGAGACGGTGTTCTTCGATCTGTGACAATTCAGGGCTTGAACTCTGGCTTTAGGCTCATGGCTTTGGGCTTTGGGCCGGTCACGAAAATCATCGCGCACATGCATCGACGACAGCCCACATGCAGTGAACGGAGCAGCGTCGTTGCCAACGACCGGTGTTCGGCGAGCGCGGCTGAAGCCCAGAGCCCTGAGCCGAGAGCCGATCTCGACGCATCATGTCCTTCCGCCTGATCGACAGTCTGGCGACCACCGACGCGCTTGCCGTCGTTTTCTCAGACGAATCAGTGGTGCGGGCGATGCTGGATTTCGAGACCGCACTGGCTCGTGTCGAGGCCAGGCTGGGCGTGATTCCTCACTCTGCAGCCGATGCGATCACTGAAGCAGCGAAGGCCGGGGATTTCGACGGCGCTGCGATAGCTCGAGCCGCTGGTGCATCCGGGACGGTGGCGATTCCTCTCGTGAATGCGTTCGTCGAGCGTGTGCGAGCGGTGGACCCGGCAAGCGCCGGGTTCGTGCACTGGGGAGCGACGAGCCAGGACCTGACCGATTCGGCAATGATCTTGACGATCAGACGAGCCCACACGATTCTCGGGACCGATCACGCTCGCCTGACACGTGCGATGCGGGAGCTCTCGGACCGACACGCGCGGACCGTCATGTTGGGCCGAACGCTGCTGCAGCCCGCGGTCCCGATCACGTTCGGGCTGAAAGTCGCAGGGTGGGTCGCCGCGATCGAGCGCGGCTGGGCGCGCATCGCCACAGCATTCGATCACGCAATCCTTCTTCAATTTGGTGGAGCGGCCGGCACCTTGGCGGCGCTCGGGAATACCGGGCTCGATGTCGCTCGATCGCTCGCCACCGAGCTCGGTCTCCCACAGCCGGAAGCTCCCTGGCACACGCATCGCGACCGGTTGGCCTCG
>Ga0114129_10013315_pt1 | contig 11724 bp, 11 predicted proteins | sample RhiMetdeltSRZDD1_FD_80071 | JGI IMG/M metagenome (GOLD analysis project Ga0114129, IMG submission 80071) | Populus rhizosphere microbial communities from Tennessee, USA - Rhizosphere MetaG P. deltoides SRZDD1 (version 2) (version 2) | ecosystem: Host-associated > Plants > Roots > Rhizosphere >... | reverse complement strand
GATCGTCACGGGCGCGTCGAGCGGGATCGGCGCGGCGACGGTTGAGGCGCTGCGACGCGAGGGAGCGCGCGTCGCCGGCGGCGCGCGCCGCGTTGGCGAGGTTGAGGCCGACGTCGCGCTCGAGCTCGACGTCACGGACCCCGGGTCGTGCGAGGCGTTCGTCGCGGCGGCGGTCGAGCGGCTCGGAGGCCTCGACGTCCTCGTGAACGGCGCCGGGCTCGCGCTCGGCCGCGATCCGTTCTGGGAGAGCACCGAGGAGGACGAGCGCGTCGTGCTCGAGACGAACGTGAACGGGCTCATCCGCATGACGCGCCTGTGCCTGCCGCACCTGCTCGCCGACGGCGGTGGCCAGCTCGTCAACATCGGGTCGGTCGCGGGGCGGCAGGCGTACGAGCGCGGCGCCCTCTACATCACGTCGAAGTTCGCGGTGCGCGGCTTCACGTACGCATTGCGCGAGGACCTGCTCGGCAAGCCGATCCGCGTGATCACCATCGACCCCGGCCTGGTCGAGACGAACTTCTCGCGCGTGCGATTCCGCGGCGACGAGGACCAGGCCGCCTCGGTGTACGCGAACGTCGAGGCGATGCAGCCCACGGACATCGCCGAGTGCATCGTCTTCGCGCTCACGCGCCCGCAGCACGTCAACGTCGACGAGCTCGTGGTCAAGGCGCTTGCACAGTCGTCGGGCGGCCGCATCCTGCGCGACCTCCCGACGTGACGCTGACGATCCTCGAAGGCTCGACGTTCTGCATCTGCGACGACCGCGGGGACGTCGGCGAGAAGACGAGCGGCTTCTACGCCCACGACACGCGGTTCCTCTCGATCCTGCGCATGACGATCGACGGCAAGTCGCCGCTGCTTCTCTCGTCGTCGAAGGTCGAGTACTTCTCCGCCGCCTTCTACCTGCGGAACCCGCTGAGCGACGGTCTCCCGCCCGACACGCTCTCGATCGCGCGGCGGCGCTTCGTCGGCGAGGGGATGCAGGAGCGGATCGTGATCCGGAACGAAGGAACCGAGCCGGTGTCCTTCACGCTCGGCCTCGAGATCGGCTGCGACTTCGCGGACATCATGTCGGTCAAGGAGTACGACTTCGCGCTCGGCGATCCGCTGAACGCGCCGCCGCTGCCGCCGACGGTCGAGCTGCGCTACGACGAGGAGAACAACCAGTTCCTGCTCATCGACCCCGAGGGCGAAGCGCGGACGCAGGTGCTGCTCTCGCAGCGCGGGATGCTCAACGGCAGCGGGATCGAGTACGAGGTGGCGCTCGAGCCGAAGCACACGTGGGACCTCCAGCTCGACGTCGTGCCGCTCGTGAACACGGCCGAGCTCGCCCCGCGGCTCGTCGAGCGCCGCTTCGGCGACGAGCTCGTGCACGTGCGCGACGCGCTCGCCGCCTGGCAGCTGCGCGTGCCGCAGCTGCGCTCTGGCTGGGACGACCTGGCGCGCTCGTTCTCGCAGTCGGTCGCGGATCTCGCGTCGCTGCGCATGCGGAGCGAGGCCGACCCGGGCCGCGGGCGGCTGCCGGCCGCCGGCATGCCGTGGTTCATGACGGTCTTCGGCCGGGACACGATCATCACGTGCCTGCAGACGCTCCTCTTCGGCCCCGAGCTCGCGCGCACCGCGCTCGAGGTGCTCGCCGAGCTCCAGGCGAAGGAGGACGACCCGTCGATCGACGCCGAGCCCGGGAAGATCGTCCACGAGGTCCGCACGGGCAAGGCCGCGAAGCACTGGTTCCGCACGTACTACGGAACGGTCGACGCGACGCCGCTCTACCTCGTGCTTCTCTCGGAGGTCTGGCGCTGGACCGGCGACCGAGCGCTGATGAACAGGCTCAGGGAGCCCGCGCTGCGCGCGCTCGAGTGGATCGACAAGTGGGGCGACCGGGACGGCGACGGGTTCGTCGAGTACCAGCGCCGGAGCGAGCGCGGGCTCGAGAACCAGTCGTGGAAGGACTCGGGCGACTCCCAGCGCTTCTCCGACGGCCGCTTCGCGAAGACGCCGATCGCGCCCGCCGAGGTGCAGGGCTACGTGTTCGACGCGAAGCGCCGCGTCTCGGAGATCGCCAGAGAGGTGTGGCGGGACCGCGGCCTCGCCGACCGACTGAACGCAGAGGCGACCGCGCTGCGCGACCGCTTCGACGCCGCGTACTGGGTCGACAATCGCGGCGGCTACTACGCGCTTGCGCTCGACGCCGAGAAGCAGGCCGTCGACTCCATGTGCTCGAACATGGGCCATCTGCTCTGGAGCGGGATCGTCCCGCCGAACCGGGTCGACAACGTCGTCGACGCGCTCATGGGCGACGCGCTCTGGTCGGGCTGGGGCGTCCGCACGATGTCGGAGCACGACGCCGCCTACAACCCGCTCTCGTACCACAACGGCACGGTCTGGCCCCACGACAACTCCCTCATCGCCTGGGGCCTCGCGCGCTACGGGCGCTGGCCCGAGGCGCAGCGCATCGCGCAGCGGCTGCTCCAGGCCGGGCGCTACTTCAACTACCAACTGCCGGAGGTCTTCGCGGGGCTTCGCCGCTCCGAGACGACATTCCCGATCGCCTACCCGACCGCCGCGCGGCCGCAGGCGTGGGCCGCGGGGACGCCCGTGCTCCTCCTCCAGGTCCTGCTCGGCCTCCAGCCGGACATCCGGCGCCACTCGCTCGAGACGATCGCGCCGCCCGAGCTCCCGTCCTGGGTGCAGAACGCGAGGCTCACCGGTGTGAGAGCGTTCGACGGGCAGTGGGACGTGAAGCTGGATCACGGGCACGTCGAGGTGGAGGAGGCGTGACCGAGCGCCTGCGGATCGCCGTGCTCGCGCCGCCGTGGTTCGCGGTGCCGCCGACGGGCTACGGCGGGATCGAGTGGGTCGTGTCGCTGCTGGCGGACGGCCTCGTGGATGCGGGGCACGACGTCACGCTCTTCGCGTCCGGCGACTCGCGCACCCGCGCGAAGCTCGCCTACGTCTTCGAGACGGCGCCGAGCGAGCTGATCGGGCGGACCTTCTGGGAGCTCCAGCACGTGATCTCGTGCTACGAGCGCTTCGACGAGTTCGACGTGATCAACGACCACTCGGGCCCGCCGTCCGCCGCCATCGGCGGCGCGGTCCCGACGCCGGTCGTGCACACGGTGCACGGTCCGCTGACCGGCGAGCCGGGGCGGCTGTACGAGGCGATCTCGAAGGTGTCGCCGAACGTCGGCCTCATCTCGATCTCGATGAACCAGCGCAAGCCGAGGCCGGAGCTCAACTGGGTCGGCAACTGCCCGAACGCGCTCGACCTCTCGGTCTACCCGTGCAAGCCGCACACGGGCGACTACCTGCTCTTCCTCGGACGGATGAGCCCTGACAAGGGCGCGCACCGCGCCGTGGCGGTGGCGATGGAGCTCGGGGTCCCGCTGAAGATCGCCGGCAAGTGCCGCGAGCCGAAGGAGATCGAGTACTTCTCGGAGTTCGTCGAGCCGCACCTCGGTCCCGCGCACGGGATCGAGTTCCTCGGCGAGGTGAACCACGGGCAGAAGGTCGAGTTGCTCCAGGACGCGAAGGTGACGCTCTTCCCGATCGAGTGGGAGGAGCCGTTCGGGCTCGTGATGATCGAGTCGATGGCGTGCGGGACACCGGTGATCGCGACGCGGTGGGGCGCGGTGCCGGAGGTGATCGACGATGGGCGCACGGGCTTCATCGTCGACCACTACCGCGGGATGGCCGAGGCGGTGGAGCGGATCGACGAGATCGAACCGATCGAGTGCCGGCGTTACGTCGAGGAGCGCTTCGCGCCCGAGCGGATGGTCGCGGACTACCTGAAGGCCTACCGCGCGGTCATCGAGCAGCCAGTCACCGCGTGATCGCGACCGCCTTGCGGCGCTCGCCGCACGACCGCGAGATCCTCAAGCTGGCCGTCCTCGCGCTGGGCGCGCTCGCCGCACAACCGACGTTCGTCCTCGTCGACACCGCGATCGTCGGGCACCTCGGGACGCCGCAGCTCGCCGCGCTCGGGATCGCCGGGCTCGTGCTCGGCGGCGTCTTCGCGATCTTCAACTTCCTCGCGTACGGCACGACGTCGCAGGTGACCAGGGCGGCCGGCGCCGGGGCGCGCGAGACCGCGGACCGCCTCGGCGCGCAGGCCTTCTGGCTCTCGCTCGCGATCGGGACGACGGTCTCGATCGCGATCGCCTTCGCGGCCGAGCCGATCGTCGACCTGTTCGGGATCGAGGGACAGGCCGCGGAGTACGCCGTCGACTATCTGCAGATCGCGGTGATCGGGCTGCCGTTCGCGTTCCTCCTGCTCGGCGGGCAGGGCTACTTCCGCGGCATCTCCGACCTCCGCACGCCACTCGTGATCGAGGTCGCCGCGAACGTCGTGAACGTCGTGCTCGTCGTCGTCTTCGTCTACGTCTTCCACTGGGGGATCAAGGGCTCCGCCGCCGGCACGGCGATCGCGCAGGCGGGGATGGGCCTCACCTTCTTCGCCTGGGCGGTGACCAGGATCCACGGCCGGCTCGGGCTGCGGCTCGACCTGCTGCAGCGGCTGCTCTCGATCGGCAAGCACCTCTTCGTGCGCACGGCCGCCCTCTACGGGTCGTTCCTCGTCGCCGGCGCGGTCGCGGCGCGCTTCGGCGACGAGGCGATCGGCGCGCATCAGATCGCGATCCAGCTCTGGTACCTCCTCGCGCTGCTGCTCGACGCGATCGCGATCGCGGGCCAGGTGATCGTCGGACGCATGCTCGGCGCAGGCGACGCCGACGGCGCGTACGCGGCGAGCGAGCGGATGATCGTGCTGACCGTCTACCTCGGCTTCGTCTTCGCCGCCGCGATGCTCGTCGCGGGCGAGTGGCTCCCGCACGTCTTCACGAGCGACCCCGAGGTGATCGACCAGGCGCAGAGCATCTGGCCGATCTTCGCGCTCATGCAGCCGCTGAACGGCGCCGTGTTCGCGCTCGACGGGATCCTCATCGGCGCCGGCGATGCGCGCTACCTCATGTGGTCGATGCTGGCGGCGATGGCAGCCGGTGTGGCCGTCTCGCTCGCGACGCTGCACTACGACTGGGGGCTCGTCGGCGTGTGGGCGGCGCTCTTCGTGCTGATCTGCGTGCGGCTCGCGACGCTCGGCGTCCGCTTCACGCGGAGGCGCTGGCTGGTGACCGGCTGGGCTTAGTCTTGTCGACCCACCGCTTCAAGCCGGCGTAGGACTGCCACATGGGCATCGCGCGCTCGACTGCGTCGAGATCGTCGTCGTCGAGCTCGCCGAGCCCCGCGTGCGCACGATCGACGAATTCGTCCTGGGTCGCGCCGGTCTCGACGATCCGCTCCCACTCGTGCAGCCGCGCACGGAGCTCCTCGAGGTGGCGCTCGACGTCGTCGAAGACGCCGAAGTGGACCAAGGCGAGGCGGGAAGGCGCGCGCCGCTCCAGCTCGTCGAGCGTTGCGTCCCACGCCGCGACGTCGATGTCCGGCGGCGGAGTCGGCGGAAGCACGAGCCGGCTCGGCGAGATCCGAACACCGGCCGCGTCTCCGGCGTACAGCGTGCCGTCGCCGTCGAGGAAGCAGACGTGGTGCGAGGCGTGTCCGGGCGACGGGAAGCATGCGAGACCGACGACGTCGTCGCCCACGACGCGCACGTTCCCCTCCGGCACCGGCACGAGCTCGCCCCAGAGCGCGTCGAACGCGTCGCCGTAGAGCCGCCGGGCGCTCGCCTCGAGCCGCGACGGGTCGACGAGGTGCGGGGCGCCCACCTCCGACACGTGGACCGTCAGGTGCGGGTGCTCGCGCACGATCGCGCCCGCGGCGCCCGCGTGGTCGAGATGGATGTGCGAGAGGAGCAGGTGCCTTACGTCGCCGAGCTCGGCACCGCGCGCGCGCAACCCGTCGCGCAGCGAGTCGAGATCGGACGTCGGCCCGCAGTCGAAGAGCGCGAGGCCGTCGCGCGTCTCGAGGAGGTACGCGCCGATCACGCGCTCCGTCCCCTGGTGGCGGAGGTCGAGCGGCTCGGGGCTCAAGCGCCTGCAGCCGCCGGAGAGCGGACGAGCGCGAGCTCGAGATCCTCGATCAAATCCTCCGCGGACTCGATCCCGACGCTCAGGCGGATCAGGTTGCCGGGCGCGGCGAACGGCGCGTCGGCAGTCGATGCGTGCGTCATGCGCGCGGGGTGCTCGATGAGCGACTCGACGCCGCCGAGCGACTCGGCGAGCATGAAGAGCTTCGTGCGCGCGACGATCTCGACGGCCTCCTCCTCCGAGCCGACGAGGATCGAGATCATCCCGCCGAAGTCGCGCATCTGGCGCGCGGCGATCTTGTGTCCGGGATGCGTCGGCAGCCCGGGGTAGAGCACGCGCTCGACGCTCGGATGGCGGTCGAGGTACGCGGCGATCCCCTCCGCGTTCTCGCAGTGCTTCCGCATCCGCACCGCGAGCGTCTTGATCCCGCGCAGCACGAGCCAGCAGTCGAACGGCCCGGGGACTGCGCCGAGCGACTTCTGGAGGAAGCGCAGGCGCTCGGCGATCGTCGGGTCGTTCGTCGCGACGAAGCCGCCGATGACGTCGGAGTGCCCGCTGAGGTACTTCGTCGTCGAGTGGACGACGACGTCCGCGCCGAGCGAGAGCGGCTGCTGGAGGTACGGCGTCGCGAACGTGTTGTCGACGACGAGGATCGCGCCGACCTCGTGCGCCGCCTGAGCCGCCGCGGCGATGTCGACGACGTTCAGCATCGGGTTCGAGGGCGTCTCGATCCAGACCATCCGCGTGCGCTCGTCGAGGTGCTCGCGCAGGTTCGAGAACGACTCTGCGGGGAGGTAGTCGAAGACGTAGCCCTTGGGCTCGTAGACCTGCGACGTCATCCGGTAGACGCCGCCGTAGACGTCGGCGATCAGCACCGTGCGGTCGCCCGGGTTGAGCAGGTGCATCAGCGTCGTCGTGGCGCCGAGGCCAGAGGAAAACGCGATGCCATGCTCCGCGCCCTCGAGCGACGCGAGAGCGGTCTGCAGCGCGGTGCGGGTCGGGTTGCCGACGCGCGAGTAGTCGTAGCCCTTGTTCTCTCCGACCGCATCCTGCACGTAGGTCGACGTCTGGTAGATCGGGACGATCAGCGAGCCCGTCGTGGGATCGGGCTCCTGTCCGTCGTGGATCGCGCGCGTCTCGAAGTCCACGCGCCGATTGTAGAGAGCGGCGCCCGAGCCGAGTCGGCGCGGGCGCCTGCTCGCTACTTCACGTCGGGATCGACCTCGTCCGCGCGTGCGGCGGTCGCCTGCGCCGCCTCGCGCTCGTGGCGGGCCTCTTCCGCCCGCTGCTCGGCCAGCTCCTGCCGCTTGCGCGCCTCGCGCGCCTCGCGCTCGGCCGCTTCCTCGGCGCGATCCGCCTGCGCCTCACGGACGCTTGCGCGGTCGCGGAGGACGCCCGCCTCCTCGCGGTGCGTGTCGGCCTTCTTCCGTCGCTGCATCGCCATGAAGATCGCGACCAGCACGACCACGGCGGCGACGATGATCAGGATCCAGACCCAGGTGTCCATCAGTCACCTCTCTCGTCACGGTCGCCGTAGTACGCACCGAGCTTCGCCCGGTAGTCGTCGTCGGCGCCGTTCTTGTCGTCGAACTCCGGCGCGTTCTTGATCTCGTCCTTCGTGCGGTTGACGTAGACCTTCTCCTCGTCGAGGTCGACGCGCTCGATGACGCCGGCCGGGAGCAGGACCTTCTTGCCGAGGATCCAGCGGCCGGTGTCCACGACGACGCCGCTCGTGCCGGCGTCGTCCGTGGCCTCGTCGACCTTGCCGATCTCACCGTCGACGGCCACGACTTCGAGGCCGACGAGCGCGTTTCCGACGAGGGCGCTGTCGTTGTACGTCCAAAGGTCAGTCGTCGACATGACCCCTCCTTAGTTTCGATTCGGACCTGCCAGGACACCTCGGGATCCCCCGGGCACCCCGTCGGCAAACGAGGTTTAACCCTCGACCCGCTCCGCTCCGAGCCACGCGCCGAGCTCCGTCACGGCCTCCTCGAGTCGAGACGTGTCGCCCCACGCGCCGAGGAGGCGGAGCGTTTTCGTCTTGAGGTCGAAGCTCGGCTCTGCGCGCCCGACGACTTGGTCGCCCACGAGGAGCGGGAGCACGTAGTACCCGTACTCGCGCTTCGCCTTCGGGACGTACATCTCGAGCCGGTAGCGGAAGCCCCAGAGCGCCTCGGCGCGGTCGCGGTCGTAGACGAGGCGGTCGAACGGCGAGAGGAGCGTCGCGCGGTCGGGCACCGGCCCGTCGCTCGCGTCGGGGTGCGCGAGCCAGCGGCCCTTCTCGTAGCGGACGCCGAGCGCCCGGAAGCGCCACTCCTCGCGTCGGCGCTCGGCCTCCGCCAGGGTGATCGTTTCGCTCTCTGGATACCAGCCGTCTGCGAGCCCCCAGACGCGCTGCTTCCCGCGGCGCCCGACGATCGCGACCTGGCCGCGCCCGTGGAGGATGTCGAGCATGATCGACGCGTTGCGGTTGCCGTACCAGCCGTGCGACGTCCACGTCCGGACGGAGTCGTCGGCGAGCTCACGCGAGAGCAGCGGCCCGCGTCGTGCAAGCTCGCGCAGGACGTAGCGGCGGTACGCCGCGTTCGTTCTCAGGAACTCGGCGCCGCGGCGCTCGTGGGCGTACTTCCCGCGGTTCCGCCGGCGCATGCGGGCGCGGATGATCGGCAGTGCTTCGAGCGGCCAGATGAACGCGGCCCACTCGAAGAGCTTCTTCTCCTCCCAGAGCAGCCGGTCGAGCTCGGCCTGGTTATACGCGCGGCCGAGGCGGCTGAAGAGCACGAGGTGCTGCGGCGGCGCGACGGTCGAGATCGGGTCGAGCTGCAGGAAGCCGAGCTGCCGCACCGTGTCGAGCACGTCCCGCGCGCTGCCGTCGAGCAGCTGCGCCCGAACCGCGATGCGGCGAGCCTCGTCGCGCGTAACCTCGACCGGCGTGCTGACCGTCAAGGAGTTCGTTCTAGCCAATCTGCCGCCGACTCCAGCGCGGGTACTGGAGGTCGGCTGTGGGAACGGCGACCTCGCGCGGGCGCTCGACGAGGCCGGCTACGACGTCGTCGCGATCGACCCGGCGGCCCCGGACGGCCCGATCTTCCGCCGGATCAAGCTCGAGGACCTCGAGGAGGACGAGCGGTTCGACGCCGTCGTCGCCGCCCGCGTCTTCCACCACATGGGCGAGAACCTCGAGCCGAACCTCGAGCGGGTCGCCCGCGCGCTCGAAAGCGGCGGGCCGTTCGTCGCGGACGAGTTCGGCCCCGACCGGCTCGACGGGCCGACCGCCGACTGGTACGAGGGGCAGCGCCGGATACTGGCCGCCGCCGGTCGTGGGAACGAGCGGCCCGGGGCCGCCGAGTGGGAGGCACACCACAGCTCCGTCACGGCGTCGGACGTCCTCCTGGCCGCGTTCAGGAGTCGGTTCGAGCAACGGTCGTACGAGGAGTTCCCCTACCTCTGGCGGTACCTGGACGGCGTGGCGAGCGCCGAGCTCGAGCAGTCGCTGATCGACGCCGGCGCGATCCGGGCCCTCGGCTACCGGTTCGTCGGAATGCCGCGCCCCAGTTCGTCGTTTCAAGAGGCGTGACCGACCTCGATCGGATCTTCGGCCCTGTCGCGAAGAGCGCCCGCTGCGCCGAGACCATGCGTGAGACCGTGGAGGAGCTCGTGCAGCTGGCTGTCGAGATCGCCCGCGAGGGGCGCGAGGGCCGGAAGATCGGGACGCTGTTCGTGGTCGGCGACGTCGACGCGGTGCTCGAGCGGTCGCAGCCACTCCTCCTCGACCCGCTCTACGGCCACGCGCAGGAACTGCTCGACGTCCGGCGCGCCGAGTTCCGCGAGACCGTGAAGGAGCTCGCCCAGCTCGACGGCGCCTTCGTCGTCAGCAAGTACGGGACGTTCATCTCGGCCGCCCGGTACATCTCGGTCGAGAACGGGACGCCGCTCATGCCGGGGCTCGGCACGCGCCACGCCGCGGCCGCCTCGATCACGAGCGGCACGCGGGCGGTCGCGATCGTCGTCTCGCAGAGCTCGGTCGTCCGCGTCTACGCGCAGGGCGAGATCCGCGCCGAGATCGTGCCGGAGCTCTTCCTGCTTTCTCGCGACGGGCTCTTCACCGAGGGCGCCGACGTCCGGCAGGTGCCCGAGGCCGGCATCACGTACGCGGTCGCCGAAGCCGGCTAGTCGCGCTCGGCCTTCCAGCGCTCGACGGCGCCCACATCGTCGGTGACGAACTCACGCGTGCCGTCGAGCGAGACGAGGTACAGCCCTGGTCGCTCGAGCCCCGCGCCGCACGCGCCGCCGTTGAAGAAGACGCCGGCCCTGCCGTCGTCGTTCCACGCGACCGCGACGGTCTCGTAGCGCGTCGGCGCGACCGGCCGCGGCTTGCGTGTCGCGAGCGGGACGAAGAACGCGACAGGTATCTCGCATTCCGCCGTCCACTGCGCGAGCAGCGTCTTGCCGTCGGGCGAGAGCTGCGCGCTCTGCCAGTGGCCGAGGCCCTTCAGCGGTTTGATCCGCTCGAGCCAGCCGGGAACCGAGCCCTGCGCGACGGGAAAGAAGACCGGCGCCGGGTCCGGCGTCGGCGTTGCGGTAGTCGCAGCCTGCTCGTCCGAGCCGCCGCAGCCGGCGAGCACCAGCAGCGCGACGACCGCAAGGACGCGCATCAGCGGTTGTGCGCGAGGTACTCGAGCAGGTCGGAGCGCGTGAGCACGCCGACGGGGCGTCCGCTGCGCGCGACGACGACCGCGTTCGTCCGGCCCGAGAGCGTCGCGAAGACGTCGTCGAGCGAGTCGCTGACCTCGACCGCGGGAAGCGGCGGCTGCATCGCGTTCGCGACGTCCTCGTGCAGCGCATCCGGGTTCCGGAACACGCGGTCGAGCAGGTCGCGGTCCTGGAGCGAGCCGATGACGTCGGCGAGCGAGTCGACCTCGCCGTCGCGAACGACGGCGAGCTGGGAGATCGAGTAGCGCTGCATCGCGTCGATCGCCTCGCCGACCTTCTGGTGCGCCGAGATCGTCACGAACTGCGGCACGTCCGCCTCCTCGAGCGTCTTCGAGCGCAGCAGCTCGTCGACCGTCGGCACCGGCGCCTGGCGCTCGACGAACCCGTGCTCGAGCATCCAGTTGTCGTCGTAGAACTTCGACATGTAGGAGCGGCCCGAGTCGGGCATCAGCGTGAGGATTCGCGCGTCGGCGCCGAGCCGCTTTCCGACCTGGATCGCCGCCCACACGGTGGATCCGGCCGAGCCGCCGACGAGCAGCCCTTCCTCGCGGGCGAGGCGCCGTGCGGTGAGGAAGGAGTCGCGGTCGGAGACGCGGACCCACTCGTCGACGACCTCGGGGTCCATCGTCTTCGGCCACGTGTCCTTGCCGATGCCCTCGACGAGGTACGGGTGCAGGTCGCTCTCGTTCTCGGCCGTGTAGACCGAGCCCTCGGGATCGGCGCCCACGATCAGCACCTCGGGTCGCTGCTCCTTGAAGTACCGCCCGACGCCGGAGATCGTTCCGCCCGTCCCGACGGAGATGACGATCGCGTCGACCTGCCCGCCGTCCGTCTGCTCGAAGATCTCGGGCGCGGTCATCGTGTAGTGCGCCTCGGGGTTCGACATGTTCGAGTACTGGTCCGGCTTGAAGCCGCCGGGGATCTCCTCGGCGAGCCGGGACGAGACGGAGTAGTAGGACTCGGGTGAGTCGTGCTCGACGGCCGTCGGCGTGATCACGACCTCCGCACCGTGCGCGCGCAGCATCGAGAT
>Ga0114129_10013314_pt1 | contig 11724 bp, 11 predicted proteins | sample RhiMetdeltSRZDD1_FD_80071 | JGI IMG/M metagenome (GOLD analysis project Ga0114129, IMG submission 80071) | Populus rhizosphere microbial communities from Tennessee, USA - Rhizosphere MetaG P. deltoides SRZDD1 (version 2) (version 2) | ecosystem: Host-associated > Plants > Roots > Rhizosphere >... | reverse complement strand
TCGGCGTTCCTCTTGATGCCGTCCTCCGACACATACTGGATCTGACTGATCCATTTCGGCGTCACAGCGTCCAGACGCATGAGCACTTTGCTCTTGCCCTCGAGCTGCGTGACGGCGCCTCCGTCACCCCAGACGAACGCATGAATCTCCTTGCGGGCGAGCGCCGCCAGCTGCGCGTCGAGGCCGCCGAGACCGACGATCTTCACGTCGCGGTCCGCGTCCCAGCCCTGCGCCTTGGCGAACATACGCGCGAACACCCACGTGGTGGCGCCCACGCGCGTGACGCCGATGGTCTTGCCCTTGAGATCGCCGGCGCCCTGGACGTCAGGCGCGACGTTGAGCGTGAAGTGATTGCCCTCGGTGTGCGTCGCTACCATCTTGAGCGGCTGCCCCGCCTCGCGCGCGACGAAGATGTCCGTGCTGCCGGCAGCGCCGAGCAGGATGTCGCCCGCAATAACAGCCTTCACGAGATCGGGTCCGCCGCGGAAGGGAACGAACTCTGCGGCGAGGCCCTCGGTCTGGAAGAAGCCCTTCTCGATGGCGACGATGAAGGGGCCGGCGAGCGCGTAGTCGGCGAGGACGGCGGTGCCGACCTTGACGGCCGGCTGCCCGTGACCGACGCGCGGCGCTCCGAGAGCGAGCAGCGCGCCTGCGGACGTCGTGAGGAACCCGCGTCTGCTCACACGCGTCATAGCCCGTCTCCTTGACACGCTTCCGGTTGTTCCATACGTTAGGCCGCACTCTCCATGGCCGAACCCGCAGCTGCGAGGCCGTCAGATCGTAGCACGTCCGCTCCCGTGATTTACGAGGCGCGCGACGGCGTGAGCTGGATCACCCTCAACCGGCCGGCGGTGTTGAACGCGCTCGACCGCGCCCTCGCGGCGTCGCTGGCCGAGTGCGTCGAACGCGCCGCCGAAGACGCGGCGACGTTCGTCGTAGTGGTGCGCGGCGCCGGCCGCGCCTTCTGCTCCGGCATGGACCGCACCGCGCTCGCGGGCGGCGCCATCGGCGAGGCGTTCTATCGCCACTGGATTCGCGCCCTCAATCGGCTCGAGGACATGCCGAAGGTCTCCATCGCCGTGCTGCACGGCTACGCGATCGGCGGCGGATTGCAGCTGGCGGTGGCGTGCGACCTGCGCCTGGCCACCAGCGACGCCGTGGTCGGCCTCGGCGCCTCGCGGCATGGCATCATCCCCGACGGCTCCGTGCTGCGGCTGGCGCGGCTGATCGGGTTGGCGCGCGCCAAGGAGCTCTCGCTGCTCAACGACGAGATCTCTGCCGAGGCGGCGCGTGCCATCGGGCTCGTCACGCGCGTGTGCGCCCCCGGCGGCGTCGACGCCGCGCTCGCCACCCTGCTCGACCAGCTCCGCCACCAGGCGCCGACCGCCAACGGCTACATCAAGCGGCTGATGCAGGCGTCCTTTCACGAAGACCCGCGCGGGCTCATCGAGGACACGGTGCGCGCGCTCGACGACTGTATGCGCTCGTGGGAGACGGACGAGGCCAACCGCGCGTGGAAGGAGAAGCGCGAGGCTGTGTTCTATCCCAAGCCCGCCCCGTGACCTCCGACGTCATCCTCGAGACGGAGGCGCTGACCAAGGAGTTTCGCGGCTTCGTCGCGGTGAAGAACGTCGCCCTGCGCGTCCGCCGCGGGACCATCCACGCGCTCATCGGTCCCAACGGCGCCGGCAAGACGACGTGCTTCAATCTGCTCACGCATTTCCTGACGCCCACGGCCGGGCGCATCCGCTTCAACGGCCGCGACATCACCGGGAGCAAGCCGGCCGCCATCGCCCGCATGGGGCTCGTGCGCTCGTTTCAGATTTCGGCCGTGTTTCCGCATCTCAGCGTGCTCGAGAACGTGCGAATCGCGCTGCAGCGCCGGCGCGGGACCTCCTTCGACTTCTGGCGCAGCGAGCGCGTGCTCGACGCTCTGAACGCGCGGGCGCTCGAGCTGATCGACGCGGTCGGCCTCGCGGAGTTCGCGGCCACACCGGCGGTGGAGTTGCCGTACGGCCGCAAGCGCGCGCTGGAGATCGCCACCACGCTGGCGCTCGATCCCGAGATGATGCTGCTCGACGAGCCCACGGCCGGCATGACGCACGAGGATGTCGACCGCATCACCGCGCTGATCAAGCGGGTGGCCGTCGATCGCACCGTGCTGATGGTCGAGCACAACCTCGGCGTGGTCGAGACGTTGTCGAACACGATCACGGTGCTGGCACGCGGCGAAGTGCTGGCCGAGGGCGAGTACGCGAGCGTGTCGCGCAATCCGCAGGTGATCGAAGCCTACATGGGCTCGGGCCATGCCTGAGCCGACGCTGCTGGCCGTTCGTGACCTGCACGCGTGGTACGGCGAGTCGCACGTGCTGCACGGGGTCAGCTTCGACGTGCGTGCCGGCGAGGTGGTGACGCTGCTCGGCCGCAACGGCGCGGGGAAGACCACCACGCTGAAGTCGGTGATGGGCATCGTGGCGCGGCGGCGTGGCTCGATCGGCTTCGACGGCCACGAGCTGATCGGCCGCCCGTCGAATCACATCGCGCGGCTCGGGATCGCCTTCTGCCCGGAGGAGCGCGGCATCTTCGCCAGCCTCAACGTCGAAGAGAATCTGATGCTGCCGCCCCAGGTCCGCGCGGGCGGGCTGTCGCTGGCGGCGATCCACGCGCTGTTCCCCAATCTCGAGGAACGGCGGCGAAGCCAGGGCACCAAGCTCTCCGGCGGAGAGCAGCAGATGCTCGCCATCGCCCGCATCCTGAGAACGGGCGCGCGACTGCTCCTGCTGGACGAACCGACGGAAGGCCTGGCACCGGTCATCGTCCAGCAGATCGGCGCCACCATTCGCCGGCTGAAATCGGACGGCTTCACGATCCTCCTTGTCGAGCAAAATTTTCGCTTCGCGGCCACCGTGGCCGACCGTCACTACGTCATGGAGCACGGCCGCGTCGTCGACGCGATCGCCAATGCCGAGCTCGACGCCAATATGGGCAAGCTGCACGACTACCTCGGAGTGTAGGAAAGGAGCCTCGCACATGACCGCCACGCGCGTGCTCGTCCTGGCCGCGGCGCTGCTCGCCGCGGCCGTTCCCGCCCACGCCCAGATTTCCGACGGCGTGATCAAGATCGGCATCATGAACGATCAGTCCGGAACCTACGCCGACCTCGCGGGCCCCGGCTCGGTGGTGGCCGCCAGGATGGCCATCGAGGACTTCGGCGCCGCCAAGAAGAACATGAAGGTCGAGGTGCTCGTCGCCGATCACCAGAACAAGCCCGACGTCGGCTCGTCGATCGCCCGGCAGTGGTTCGATGCCGACCACGTCGACGTCATCGTCGACGTGCCGACGTCGTCCGTCGTCCTCGCCGTCAACCAGATCGCGCGTGAGAAGAACAAGGCGCTGATCGTGTCCACGGGCGCCACGTCCGATCTCACCGGCCCGCAGTGCTCGCCGAACGCGATCCACTGGACGTACGACACGTGGTCGCTCGCCAACGGGACCGGCTCGGCGGTGGTGAAGACGGGCGGCGACACGTGGTTCTTTCTCACCGCCGACTACAAATTCGGCCACGATCTCGAGCGCGACACCGAAGCCGTGGTGGTGAAGAACGGCGGCAAGGTGGTCGGCAAGGTCCGCCACCCGTTCCCGACGGCGGACTTCTCGTCCTTCCTGCTGCAGGCGCAGGCCTCGAAGGCCAAGGTCATCGGGCTCGCCAACGCCGGCGCCGACACGACGAACGCCATCAAGCAGGGAGCCGAGTTCGGCATCGTGAAGGGCGGTCAGCAGTTCGCCGGCCTGCTCGTCTTCCTCACCGACGTCCACGCGCTCGGGTTGGAGAAGGCTCAGGGGCTGCTGCTCACGGAGTCGTTCTACTGGGACCTCAACGATCGCACGCGCGCGTTCTCCACGAAGTTCGCCGAGCGCCATCGTCAGGCGAGGCCGACCATGGCCCAGGCCGGCGTGTACTCGGCAGTGCTGCACTACCTCAAGGCGGTGGAGGCGCTCAAGAGCGACGACGGTCCGAAAGTCATCGCGAAGATGAAGGAGCTGCCGACCGACGATCCCGTCTTCGGCAAGGGCAGCGTGCGTGCCGATGGGCGCAAGATCCACCCGATGTACCTGTTCGAGGTGAAGAAGCCGTCCGAGTCGAAGGGCCCGTGGGACTACTACAAGGTCCGCGCGACCATTCCCGCCGAGCAGGCGTTCCGGCCGATGGACCAGGGCAACTGTCCGCTCGTGAAGAAATAGTGGCGTGACGGTCTTCGGCATTCCCACGCAGGCGCTGTTCGGTCAGCTCCTCATCGGGCTGATCAACGGCGCCTTCTACGCCATGTTGAGCCTCGGGTTGTCGGTCATCTTCGGCCTGCTCAACATCATCAACTTCGCCCACGGCGCGCAGTACATGATGGGCGCGTTCGTCGCGTACTTCGCGCTGCAGTGGGCGGGGCTGGGCTACTGGCCCTCACTGCTGATCGCTCCCGTCGTGGTCGGACTCTTCGGCGTGCTGCTCGAGCGCACGATGCTCAAGCGTCTCTACCACCTCGATCATCTGTATGGCCTGCTGCTCACGTTCGGCGTGGCGCTCGTCGTGCAGGGCGTCTTCCGCAACGAGTTCGGCTCCTCGGGCCTGCCCTACACGGCGCCGCCACAGCTGACCGGCGGCTACAACCTCGGTTTCATGTTCCTGCCCACGTATCGCGGCTGGGTGGTCGTCTTCTCGCTCGTCGTCTGCCTCGGCACCTGGTACGTGATCGAGCGGACGAAGCTCGGCGCCTACCTGCGCGCGGCCACCGAGAATCCCACGCTCGTGCAGGCGTTCGGCATCAACGTCCCGCGCATGATCACGCTCACGTACGGGTTCGGCGTCGCGCTGGCCGCGCTCGCCGGTGTGCTGGCGGCGCCGATCTACCAGGTGAATCCGCTCATGGGCGCCGATCTCATCATCGTCGTCTTCGCCGTCGTCGTCATCGGCGGCCTGGGCTCGATCTTGGGCTCGATCGTGACCGGATTCGGCCTCGGCGTGATCGAAGGCTTCACGAAGGTGTTCTATCCCGAGGCCTCGAACATCGTGATCTTCGTGATCATGGCGCTGGTGCTGCTGGTGCGACCCTCTGGGCTGTTCGGACGCACGGCGTGAGCGTCACCGCCAAGCCGGTCGTCGCCGCGCCGGCGCGCGACGCGATTGCGGCGCCCGCCGTCGCGCCGCATCAGCTTGCCGCCTTCGTCGTCATGGTCGTGGTGCTGATCGCCGCGCCGTTCTTCGTCTATCCGGTGTTCCTCATGAAGGCGCTCTGCTTCGCGCTGTTCGCCTGCGCCTTCAACCTGCTCATCGGCTACGTCGGGCTGCTGTCCTTCGGTCACGCGGCGTTTCTCGGCTCCGCGGGCTATGCGTCGGCGCACGCGGCCAAAGTCTGGGGCTTTCCGCCCGAGCTCGCCATCGTCTTCGGCACGCTGACGGCGGGGGTGCTCGGCGCGCTCATCGGGGCGCTGACGATCCGCTCGCGCGGTATTTACTTCGCGAACATCACGCTCGCCTTTGCGCAGATGATCTTCTTCTTCTCGCTGCAGGCGAAGTTCACCGGCGGCGAGGACGGCATCCAGGCCGTCCCGCGCGGCACGCTGCTCGGCGTGTTCGACCTGCGTCAGACGTACACGATGTACTTCGTCGTCCTCGCGGTGTTCCTGCTCGGCTTCCTCGTCGTGTATCGCTCCATTCACTCGCCCTTCGGGCAGGTGCTCAAGGCCATCCGCGAGAACGAGCCGCGCACGACGTCGCTGGGCTACCGGCCCGAGCACTACAAGCTGATCGCCTTCGTCATCTCCGCGACGCTGTCGGGCACGGCGGGGGCCACCAAGGCCATCGTCTTCCAGCTCGCGTCGCTCACCGACGTGCACTGGACGATGTCGGGCGAGGTCGTCCTCATGACGCTCCTGGGTGGCATGGGCACCGTGTTCGGGCCCGTCGTCGGTGCGTTTCTGGTGATCTCGCTCGAGCACTATCTGGCCCAGCTCGGCTCATGGCTCACCATCGCGCAAGGGCTGATCTTCGTCGTCTGCGTGCTGACGTTCCGGCGCGGCGCCATCGGCGAGCTCGGCCGGCTGTTGAGAAAACCGCTCTAGTCGTTCGGTGTATGATGACGACAGCCCCCGAGCTGACGAGCAGTCATACCATCACCACGGAGGCGATATGCCCAAGTACCTCATCGAGCGTGAGATCCCCGGTGCCGGCAAGCTGAGCCCGCAAGAGCTGCAGGCCGTCTCGCAGAAGTCGTGCAGCGTGCTGCAGCGTCTGGGTCCGCAGATCCAGTGGGTGCAGAGCTACGTCACCGGCGACAAGGTCTACTGCGTGTACATCGCACCGAGCGAAGACATGGTGCGCAAGCACGCGCAGGAGGGGGGCTTCCCGGCGAACAAGATCTCCGAGATCAAGAACGTGATCGATCCGACGACTGCGGAGAAGCACTGACGACTCCGAAGAAGTCCTGAGATCGGCGCGATGCGGGGCGGCGTCCATTCGGGCGCGGTCTCGCGTCGCGTGACACCCGGCGTCGCGTCGCTGACGTCGGTATCGTGACGATGCGACGCTCGCCTGTCGCTGCGCTGACGATCAGCGGTCGAGCACGGAACTGCGTTTCCCACTAGTTACGCCTCCCTTCGGTCTGGCACCGCTGTTGCCCCTGCCGTCGCCGCACAACATCGGCGTCGCCTGCCGACGTCGCTGGCATCCAGGGGTGAGGCGTTATGACGAAGATCAAGCTGCTCGTTGCAGTGGTGCTTGCCACGATGCTCGCGGTGGCGGGCGCCGCCGCGCAGTTCTCCGCGAAGGATCCGGGCGTGCGTGGTGGCGGCGCCAACGCGGGGGGGCCGCTCAGCGAACTCACGAAGGATCAGCTGAAGTTCTTCGAGGCCGGCCTCGACGACTTCCAGGAAGTGGAAAAGCTCGGCGATGGCCTGGGGCCCCGCTTCAACCTCGACAGCTGCGGAGGATGTCACAGCCAGCCGGCCATCGGGGGATCCAGCCCGGCGACGAATCCCCAAATCGCCGTGGCGACGGACCACGGTGCGAAGAACACGGTGCCGTCGTTTCTCAGCATGGATGGTCCCGTTCGCGAAGTTCGCTTCAAGCGCTATCCCGATGGCTCACCGGATGGCGGTGTCCATGCGCTGTTCGTCATCAGCGGACGTGTCGATTCGAGCGGCAATGCCAGCGGCTGCACGATCCAGCAGCCCGCGTTCGACCGCGAGTACGCCAACGGCAACGTGATCTTTCGGATTCCGACCCCCGTGTTCGGGGGCGGCCTGATCGAGCAGATCCCGGACTGGGCCATCCTCGCGAACCAAAACACGAACAGCTCATCGAAGAGGGCGCTCGGGATCGGCGGCCGCGCCAATCGCATACGATTGAGCATGACCGGCGAGCCCAACAACAACGGCAACGACGGCACCATCGCGCGGTTCGGCTGGAAGGCGCAGAACAAGTCGCTGCTGCTGTTCTCGGGTGAGGCGTACAACGTCGAGATGGGGATCACCAACGAGCTGTTCCAGACCGAGCGTGACGAGACCGCCGGCTGTCAGCTCGCGAGCACACCGAACGACGTGACCTCCGACGTCGGCACCGTGAGCGCCGTGGAGAAGTTCGCCGCCTTCATGCGCTTCTCTGCGCCGCCGCAGCCGTCGATATCCACGCCGGGCGGCAAAGATTCCATCGACAACGGCCGCAAGGCCTTCGGCACCCTGGGCTGCGCGCTCTGCCACACACCGACGCTCACCACGGGCGCGTCGACTGTGGCGGCGCTGAGCAACAAGCCCGTGAACCTGTATTCCGATCTGATGGTGCACAACATGGGGCCCGGCCTGGCCGACGACATCTCGCAGGGCGGGGCGGGCGGCGACGAGTTCCGGACGGCGCCGCTGTGGGGCCTGGGCCAGCGGATCTTCTTCCTGCACGACGGCCGGACGACCGATCTGCTGGTCGCGATCCGCGCCCACAAGAGCGCGGGCAACGGCCAGTACAAGGACTCCGAGGCCAACGCCGTCATCGACCGCTTCAACGCGGCGCCCGAGACGACGAAACAGGATCTGCTGAACTTCCTCCGCTCGCTCTAGCCATTCGGTCGGCGCGCGGCGGTGATACACTGCCGCCGCGCGCATGATCGCCGTCCTCGAGGGGTGGTTCGGGTTCACCGAGCGTCACACCAACCTGGCGACCGAAGTCCGCGCAGGCGTGACCACATTCATGGTCATGGCCTACATCATCTTTGTGAATCCCATCGTGCTCGGCTACATCGGCGTGCCGGGACTCGAGGGCAAGGGCCTGCCGTTCTCGCCGACACTGACCATGACGTGCCTCACCGCCGGCCTCTTGTCGATCGCCATGGGCCTCGTCAGCAACTATCCCTTCGCGCTCGCGCCCGGCATGGGACTCAACGCCGTCGTGGCGTTCGAGCTGGTCGCGGGCCGCGGGCTGACCTGGCCGCAGGCGATGACCATCGTGTTCCTCGAGGGCGTCGTCATCACGCTGCTCGTGCTCACGCGATTCCGCCAGGCGATGCTCGACGCGGTGCCGCTGGCGCTCAAGCGCGCCATCAGCGTGGGCATCGGGCTCTTCATCGCCTTCATCGGCTTCTTCACCGCAGGCTTCGTCATCAAGCCCGACAAGAGCCCGCTACCCGTAGGCCTCGGGTACTTCGGAACGCTGCCCGCCGTGGTGTTCCTCCTGGGCTTCGTGTTGACGGCGTGGCTGATGGCGCGGCGTGTGCGCGGGGCGCTGCTCCTCGGCATTCTCGGCACGACGGTGCTCGCCATCGTGCTGAACGGCGCACTGGCCGGCTGGAACGGGTTCGCCACGCCGGGCGCCGCCACCGTGCCGCGCGCGCTCGTGCAGGCGCCGGACTTTTCGACCTTCGGGCGGCTCGATTTCGGCGTGTTCGCACGGCTCGGCGCCGTGACCGCGGTGCTGGTCACGTTCTCCATCATGCTGAGTGACTTCTTCGACACGATGGGCACCATCATCGGCGTGGGCGGCAAGGGCGGATTCCTCGACGCCGATGGGCGCCTGCCGCGCTCGGACCGCGTGCTGCTGGTCGACTCGCTCGGCGCGGCCGCCGGCGGGCTCGCCAATGCCAGCAGCAACACGACCTACATCGAGAGCGCCGCCGGAGTGGCCGAAGGCGGCCGCACCGGGCTCGTCCCCGTGGTCGCGGGCCTGTTGTTCCTGGGCGCGATGTGGCTGTCGCCGCTCGCCAGCGTGATTCCCGCGCAGGCAACGGCGCCCGCCCTGATCATCGTCGGTTTCTACATGATGAGCGTCGCGCGCGACATCTCTTGGGACGACTACGACGAGGCGATTCCCGCATTCGTCACGATGCTCGTCATGCCGTTCACGTGGTCGATCACCAACGGCATCGGCGCCGGTTTCGTGACGTTTGCCGCGATCAAGCTGCTGAGCGGACAGGGCGCACGCGTGCACTGGATGGTGTACGCCGCCTCGATCGCCTTCTGCGTCTACTTCGCGCTGCCGCTCGTCGAGCGCGTGCTGAATTAATCGAGCAACACCTTTGTTACGCGAGAGTTGACAGCCTCACCGCGCGGCTCCACTCTCTCCGCGATGGCCGATGGCCACGAAGCTCTTGGCGTGCGCCGCGTGCTCGTCGCCGCCGTCTGCTTTCTTGCTCTTGCCGCGATCTGGGCGTCGACCGATGCACAGCCGGCATCCAAGATCCCAAAGATCGGGTTCCTGTCGCAAACCACGCGAGACGGGGCCGCAACGCTCCTCGACGCATTCAGGCAGGGGATGCGGGAGCTCGGCTACGTCGAAGGAAAGACGTTCGTCCTGGACGCTCGCTTCGCCGAGGGCCACTCGGAGAGAATTTCAGAGCTGGCGCGAGAGCTGGTGAGCCGCAAGGTCGACGTGATCGTCGCGACCACCGATGGGCCGATCGCGGTAGCCAAACGGGAGACCCGCACGATTCCGATCGTGATGACGAACAGTGGCGATCCGGTGGGGACCGGCTTCGTGGCGAGCCTCGCGCACCCCGGCGGCAATGTCACCGGGCTCAGCAATGTCTCGGCAGATCTCAGTGGGAAGCGCCTGGAGCTTCTGAGGGAAGTGGTCCCGGGGCTCTCCCGCGTGGCGTTTCTCTGGAATCCCGATGCCCGGGGCACCGTGCTCGATTATAAGGAGTCGCAGGCGGCCGCCATTTCGCTTCACCTCGAGCTTCAATCCGTCGAAGTGTCCAGTGCCGCGGACCTGGACCGCGCCTTCTCGACTGTGACGAGTCAACGACCGCAGGCGGTCATTGTGCCTCCGGGCAATCCCGTCGTGTTCTCGAAACGGGTCGAGATCGCCAGCTTTGCGCAGAAGAGCCGGCTGCCGTCCATGTATGGGCTCAAGGAGTACGTCGACGCCGGCGGCCTCATGTCCTATGGGCCGAGTCTTCCCGCCATGTACCGCCGCGCGGCCATCTATGTAGACAAGATCCTCAAAGGGGCAACGCCCGGTGATCTTCCCGTGGAGCGGCCGGCGCAATTCGAGCTGGTGATCAATCTCAAGACGGCGAAGGCGCTCGGGCTGACGATGCCGCGGTCACTGCTGGAGCGCGCGGACCAGCTGGTCCAGTAGCTCACGCCACCTTCTGCGCCGCCTCCAGCTCCTCGCGCGGCGTCCCGTTCTTCCACGGCAGTTCGACCTGGTAGTGTCGGAGCAGGCAGTCGTCTGGCAGGCACTGGATCGGCGTGAAGTCGCGGTGCGCGATGTAGCCTGGGCGCTTGAACCGGCGGATGTGGTTGGACACCGCGCAGAGCGACAGATACACGCTGACGCGGTCCCACGGCGACAGGTTCGACGTCGACGCGTGCACCAGGCAGCCGTGGAAGAGGATCATCGAGCCGGCGGGGCCCTTCGGCGCGACGATGCCGCCACGATCGACGAGCTTCTTGATCGTCGCGTGACTGATGACCCAGAGCGGATAGCTGGTGGTGCTCGTGTCGTGCTCCGCGTCCAGCACGCCGAGCCTGTGGCTGCCGGGGATGAACATCAGCGGGCCGTTGAACTCGTTGACGTCGTCGAGAAAGATCGCGACATTCATGGCGCGCGCCTCGGGCATCTCATCGTCGGCCCGCCACGTGCCGTAGTCCTGGTGCCACTGCCAGACGTCGCCGTCGAACGCGGCCTTGCCGTTGATCTTGAACTGGTGCATGTAGACGTCTTCGCCGAAGACCTGTCGGATCGGCTCCACCATGCGCGGGTGGCGCGCGAGCTTGGCGAACGGATAGCTGTACATGTGCGCGGCGAAGTTGGTGCGCACGACGTCGCCCGTCTTCTCGCGGACGTTCTCGGGCCGGCGCTGCGCGTAGAGCGACGGCACCTCGTCCGTGAGCACGCGGATCTCGTCCTTCGTGAAGAGGCTCGGGAAGAAGAGAAACCCCGTGCGGTCGAACTCTTCGATCTGCTCGGAGGAAAGTCTCATAGGCCGCCTCCGTCAACCCATCAGCAGCTTGCCGGGGACCTCGCGTCCCATCGTCTTGATCTGGTCCTTCGTGATGCCTTCGGCCATGAGGCCAGCCACCAGCATCTGGTAGCCGTCGGGCTGCGATGGATTGCCCGTCTGACCTAGGTCGGTGCCGAGCACGAAGTTCTCAGCGCCCACCTCCTTGATGTGCGAGGCGGATTCCTTGTACGACACGTGGCGCCAGTGTCGCATGAACGGCAGGTGGGCGTTGGGCCCCATG
>Ga0114129_10013313_pt1 | contig 11724 bp, 10 predicted proteins | sample RhiMetdeltSRZDD1_FD_80071 | JGI IMG/M metagenome (GOLD analysis project Ga0114129, IMG submission 80071) | Populus rhizosphere microbial communities from Tennessee, USA - Rhizosphere MetaG P. deltoides SRZDD1 (version 2) (version 2) | ecosystem: Host-associated > Plants > Roots > Rhizosphere >... | reverse complement strand
GCAAGCTTGCCCATGTCATGGAGCAGCGCCGCGGCTTCCACCGCCTTGATAAGATGTTCGTTACCGACACCTAGTCGCCTGGCCAGACCAACTGCGTACGCCTGAACACGTCGAATGTGTCCGTGTGTAATTTGATCCTTCGCATCGATTGCCATGGCCAACGTTTCAATCGTTGACAGATAGAGTCTGTTGAGTTCGACCAGGTGTTGGTTGCTGTCCTCGACGCGACCCATCGCAGTTCTGAATGTCAGATATGAGATGACCAGCAGAGGAACGATGATGATGAGAGTGCTCAGTTCGAGCTTGCTGGTATAGGTGACGATAAGCGCCGCGACCGACGCTCCACTGAAGTAGTTCACAGCGAGCCAGGTAAAATTCTTCCACCAAATCTGAAACGGCGATTGTTGCCGCTCAAGCCCCAACGCAATGGCAACAAGCCAACTGTTGAGGAGGAAATATACGACCGTGAGAACAGCGAGGGGTGCAAAAAGCGCTGCAAGGGGCGACGAATGGATCGAATATGGTTGGATGCCTGAGAAAGCGAAAAACAGTGTGCCAGATACCCAGATGGATACGGCGGGAGCCGCGACGTTAAATAGCGCCCGATAGATCGTGAACGACTCTCGTTTCACCCATAGCGAAATCACGAGAGTTTCGAGCAGCACCGTCAGCGTCCCGGCTGCCGCTCCGAACAGCAACACGGATGCGAAAACGAACGTATCCGAAACAGAAATCCTGGACGAGATGGATGGAACTTTGATCGTGAAGGAGCCGGTTAGAAGCGTTAGAGCAGCGAGAGCGAACCATTCCTGCGGAATGGGGTGCCGAAACAGCACCGCAACTGAATGGACAACTGCGGCGAGACCCACTCCCACCACGACCGCGACATAACCGCGGGCGACGGGCCGAAGCTGGGAGAACTTCTGCATACAGGGAGTCCTGGCGGACCGCCCTGCTCTTATCGGGTCAGTCGCCCCAAATGATTACCGTTTTCATCTCTGCTCCTATATATCGGTAAACCATTAGCTTTCAAGCGCAGGTGGTGCCGCGAGGTGTCTCAGTCGCCCCAAACGATTACGAGTCTCATTTTCCCCTCCACGTAGCCGTATATGGTTCAGTCAGCCAAAGCGGTATCAGACCAGACGATAGTGTCAGACCAGACGATGGTGTCGGACCAGACGATGGTGTCGGACCAGACGATGGTGTCGGACCAGACAATGGTGTCGGACCAGACAATGGTGTCGGACCAAACGATAGTGTCAGACCAGACGATGGTGTCAGACCACACGATGGTGTCGGACCACACGATGGTGTCGGACCAAACGATTGTGTTGGGTCCAACAGTCGTAAGGTGCTTACCCCAACCCCTTAAAGCGTTTGAGGCTTCCAGCGTCGTAAAAAAGCCGCTTGCTCTAACGGTTTCGCCCGCTATCGATATCGGATCGAGGTTCTTGTCGCTAGCGAACGCCACCGCGGCCGCGACATCAATGCTGCCCGCCCCCGCCCCGACCAGCCCCGCTGACGGCATGAACGAGCTCGTGACCTGCAGGATCGCCTTGGCGTCGGCTGGCTTCAGCCCTGGCCGCTGATTCAAGAGGAGGGCAACGGCGCCGCTGACGACTCCGGACGCCATGCTCGTGCCCGACAGCTGGTGGTACGCGTTCTGCCCGCTCCCCGCCACGTGTCGCTCTGGGTAGGTCTTCGACAGATACCCGTCCGTGGCCTCCGCCGAGACGATGTGGCTGCCGGGCGCGACGAGGTCGGGCTTGAGCACCAGGTCGTACTTGGTCGGCCCCTTCGAGCTGTACGACGCCAGCGTGTCGTCGCTCCGCTGCGGCGTCCCATGCGTGTCCACCGCCCCGACCGTCAGCGCAAACGGACTGTTCGCCGGCGACGCAATCGCCCCGTACACCGACTTCCCGTCCGTCGTCTTCCCGTAGTTCCCCGCTGCCGCGACGACGACGATCCCCTTGCGGACCGCGCGCTCGACGGCCTCGCACATCGGATCGTCCCGATACGACTGCAGCACCGGCGCGCCGAGCGACAGGTTGATGACCCCGATGTTGTAGTCGCGGCGGTGCTCGATCGCCCAGTCGATAGCCGCGACGACGTTACTCACGTCACCGGAGCCGTCGGCCTCGAGCACGCGCAGGTTCACCAGATACGCGCCCGACGCGATGCCGCGGTAGTCGCGGGTGTCCGCCGTCCGACCCGCTCGTCCGGCGATCAGCGCCGCCACGTGCGTGCCGTGCCCGAAGAAATCGCTCCCGTCGCCGCCCGTGAAGTCCTGCGTGGCGATCACGCGCCGCTTGAGCGCATCGTGCCGCGTGTCGATCCCCGAGTCGATCACCGCGACCGTGACGCCCTGGCCTGACAGCGCCGGCACCGTCCCAAGACCGGACCACACCTGGTCCGCGCCGATGCTCTCCGCCGTCACATCCGCCGCGCTCGACTTGATCCGCAGGTCCCCAGACAGGTGATCCACGTCCACATCGTCCCGCAGCGCCGCAAGCTGACCGGCCGTGACACGCAGGACACCCCCCTCGGACAGATACTTTTTGACCGTCACGTTGTACCGCGCCGCCAGCGCGTCCACAGTCGCCTTGTCGCCGTGGACGATCACGTTGATCGTCTGGGAGCCCGCGGCGAGATGGTCCGCTAAGTCCGCGCTGAGTCGCGCGCGATGTTGGGCGACTGCCGGAACGGCGGTGAGGAGCGTCACGCAGACCACACACGCAATAGCTGCCAGCGGTTGGCGTGGCTGCGAGAGGGTAAGCGGCTGTGACATGGCGGTCTCCATGGCCGGGGGGCCTTGGTTAGCGCACTCTGAGCGACTAGTAGGACGAACGGGCCGGTCGGTCCGCGGCCTGGCCGCGAACGACCTGCACCGAGTCGAGCAATACGCGCTGTGACCCGCCGGGGGTCCGAATCGTCTGCAGACGACCGTCGCGAATCCGGTTGTAGATGGTCCGGCGCGACACGCCCAGCATCTGGGCGGCATGGTCAAGCGAAACGCTCCGACCGATACGAGGCTCGGAGACAGCTTCGGGAGGGGTGTCAGTCGCCTGCTGCATGCGAATTCACATGCGCACGCTGAGTGCCATCGACACGTTGCACTGCGCTGCACATCAGTAAGTCATTGCAGCGTGCGGAGTTGTTTTGCGATTGTCATGATTTGACAGGTCAGGTAAAAGACGTACATCAAGCCAGAAAATTGGCTGCCGCTGTATGAATCCTGTGACTCGCGTTGAATTGCACGAAAAACTGCGGATCCGATTGTCGCTGCACACAATCTTTTGAGCGGCCAATTTCTTGGCCGCAAGGGCAGCTTTTGACCAGACAGTCTGGGTGTCTTGAGCGTTTCGTCACCGTCCCAATCGCTATCGCAATTCTTGCTGCGGTGGCCGGCGCCGGAGCCTGCCGATCCAGCCAACCTTCCGCATCATCGTCATCGTCCGCGACAAAAAGTGTTGCCCCGCAGCGCGGTGGCAGCCTCGTCGCTTCGATTCGAACCGAACCGGGCTCCTTCAACCGCTATGTCCATCGCGACAGCGGTGCGGAGCTGATCTCCATCCTTACGCACGCCAAGCTGGTGCGGATCAACAAGGCGACTCAGGCCGTGGAGCCGGGACTGGCCGACAGCTGGACGACGTCCGAGGACCTGCGGAAGGTCGTATTGAAACTCCGTCCGGGTGTGACCTTCTCGGACGGACAGCCCTTCACCGCCGACGATGTGGTCTTTTCGTTTCAGGCGGTGTACGGGTTGGGGCACCATGGACCGCTTGGCGCGTCGATGGAGGTCGAGGGCAAGAAGCTCGAAGTCACCGCCGTCGATACCTCGACAGTTTCCATCGTGTTTCCCGTCGCCTATGCGCCGGGTGCCCGCATTCTCGACAACCTGCCGATCTATCCCCGGCACAAGCTGGCGGCGGCGTTCAAGGCCGGAGCCCTTCAAGAGTCGTGGGGCCTATCGACCCCTCCATCCGACCTGACGGGGCTCGGGCCATTCGTGGTCTCACAATATGTCCCGGGACAGCGGCTCGTCTTCGAGCGCAACCCTCGCTATTTTCGAAAGGCGGGCGACGGGACCGCTCTGCCGTATCTGGATCGCGTGACGGTCGAAATCACGCCGGACCCCAATACCGAACTGCTCCGGCTCGAAGCGGGCCAGATCGACGCCATGACGATCGAAGTGGCACCCGAGTCGTATGCGACCGTCAAGCGCGCCGCGGACGCCGGCAAGGTGAAGCTGTACGACGTCGGCGTCGGTTACAACGCCGACGCGCTGTGGTTCAACCTCAAGCCCGGGGCATTCGCCGGCGACCCGCGTGCGGCGTGGCTCCAGCGCGACGAGCTCCGCAAGGCGATTTCGCTCACCGTGGATCGAAAGGTGTTCGCGGACACCGTTTTTCTCGGCGCCGCGGAGCCGGTGTACGGGCCGGAAACGCCCGCCAACAAGCAGTGGTACTGGGGTCGTCCGACCCCGCACGATCCTGCGGCGGCCAGACAGCTGCTCGCGTCCATCGGGCTCTCGGACCGCAACGGCGACGGGACCCTCGAGGACGCCAGCGGCCGGCCCGCGCGGTTCACGCTCCTCACCCAAAAGGGGCGCGCGAACCTCGAGCGCGCCACGTCGGTCATCCGCGATGAGCTGAAGAAGATTGGGATCGCCGTCGACGTGGTCGCATTGGAGGGGCTGGCGCTCATCGATCGATTTGCGAACACGCGCCAGTACGAAGCCGTGTATTTCACCGCCTCCAAGACCGACACGGATCCGGCCGTGAACCTGGACTTCTGGAGCAGCCACGGCGGCGCGCACATCTGGAATTTCGATCAGAAGACGCCGGCCACCGATTGGGAACGGCGCATCGACGACCTGATTGTGCGGCAGATTGCCACCCCGGATCCGGCCGAGCGCAAGCGGCTATACGATCAGATTCAGGAGATCTTCGCAGACCATATGCCCATGGTCTACTTCGCGGCGCCACGCATCTTTGTCGCCTCGTCCGCGCGCGTGATCAACGTGACGCCTGCCCTGTTGCGGCCGCAGCTGCTGTGGGCGCCGGAGACGGTCGCCGTCGTCCATTGAGCCGCTACATCGTCCGGCGGCTGGCGTTTGCGGCGCTGCTGGTCGTCGTCGTGTCGTCCGCATCGATGATCCTCGCCCGGCTCGCCCCCGGCGACTACGTGGACCTGTCGCTTCCCCCGGAAGCCAGCGCTGAAGCGAAGGCGCAGGCCCGAGCCAGGCTGGGCCTCGATCGATCCATCAGCGCGCAGTATCTCGACTGGCTCGGCGCGGCCGCCCGGCTCGACTTCGGACGCTCGTTTCTCTACGACCGCCCGGTGCGCGAGCTGATTCCCGAGCGCGCCGCGAACACCGCCGTCCTTGCAATCACGGCGCTGGTTGTCGCGACCGGCATCGGCCTGCCGCTGGGGGTCGTGAGCGGCAGTCGCCGCGGGGCGCTCTCCGGCGCGATTCGATTCGTCTCGCTGGTGCTGCTGTCGATGCCGCCGCTGCTCACCTCGCTGTTCCTGGTGTTCGTGGCAGCCCGCACGGGGTGGTTTCCGATTGGCGGGATGGGCGATTCGGCAATCGACGTGCTGCATCATCTGGCGCTGCCGGCGGCCGCGATCGGACTTCCGCTCGCCGCGGTCCTCGAGCGGCTGCAGGCGCAGGCGATGGGCGAGGTCATCGGCGCGCCGTTCGTGCTGGCCGCGCTCGCGCGCGGCGTGACGCGATCGCGCGTCGTGTGGCGCTCCGCCCTGAAGCCTTCGCTCCGGCACGTCGCCGCCGTGTACGGCCTGATTGTCGGCTCCCTGCTCAGCGGATCGTTTGTCGTCGAAGTGATTACCGCGTGGCCGGGAATTGGCAGCCTGATGCTCGACGCGCTGCGCGCGCGCGACGTCTACCTGGTCACCGGCTGCGCCGGCACCGGCGCCCTGTTCCTCGGATGCGGCACGCTCCTGTCGGATCTGGCGCTCGGCGTCGTCGATCCGCGCGCCAGCGAGCGGGTACAGGAGGCGGCATGACCCGCCGTCGCTCGCTTCGCGAGCTATGGCGGGCAGGCTCCGCCGTCGCACGCGACCGCATGGCAAGCCGCTTCGGCGCGGCCGTCCTCGGCGTCGCCATTGCCGCCACCGTGGCGGCCCCGATGCTCGCGCCACATGCCGCCGGCGATCACACAGATCGGCTGCTGAACGCACCTCCCACAATCCCGCACGTGCGCGACGATGCGGGCGAGTGGCACGCACCGTTCATCTATCCATGGCGCCTCGTCAGCCAGCTGGAGCAGCGGTACGAGGAGGATCGATCCACACGCGTGCCGCTCGTGTGGCTATCGCATGGCCGGCTCGTCGAGTCGTCGGACGACGCACGGGCGCCGCTGATGCTCCTCGGCGCCGACAGCTTCGGACGAGACGTTTTCAGCCGCGTGCTGTTTGGCGCACGACTGTCCCTCGGGCTCGCCGCGGCCGCGGCGCTTGGAGCGATGCTGCTGGGATCGATCGTCGGCGCTGCGGCCGGCTACCTCGGCGGCCTTTGGGACGATGTGCTGATGCGTGTGACCGACTTCGTCATGGTGCTGCCTGCCATCTATGTGGCGCTGGCGCTGCGCGCGGTCCTTCCGCTCGTGCTGCCGCCGCGCACGCTCTTTGCGATGCTGGTCGGCATTTTTGCCGTGGTCGGCGCGCCGTTCATCGCGCGCGGCGTGCGCGCTATCGTGCGGTCCGAGCGGCGTCTCGACTACGCGTCGGCCGCGGAGGCGCTCGGCGCGAGCGACGTCCGCCTGCTCGCGCGGCATCTGCTGCCCGCGACGCGCGGCTTCATCGTCGTCCAGCTCACGCTGCTGGTGCCGGCGTTCATCGTCGCGGAAGCGACCTTGTCCTACGTCGGGCTCGGCTTCCCCGATCCCATGGCCAGCTGGGGGACAATGCTGCACGACGCCTCGTCGAACCTTCGTGTGTTCGCCGATTTTCCGTGGCTGCTCAGCCCTGCCGTGGCGATGTTCCTCGTGGTCTTCAGCCTCAACCTGGTGCTCCAGCGGGCCGGCGCGGCGGTCGTCTACAATGAACGCCCATGAGTTTTGCAGGCGTCTTCGCCCCAATTCCCACGCCGTTTGACGAGCACGATCGCGTCGACACCGCACGGCTGAAGACGGCCCTCCAGAAATGGATGGCCACGTCACTCGACGGCGTCGTCGTGCTCGGATCGAATGGGGAAGCGGCGCTTCTGGACGACTTCGAGTCGGACCAGGCGATCGTGGCCGCGCGCGATGTCGTGTCGTCCTCGCGCCGGTTCATCGTCGGCACAGGCCGCGAGTCGACGCAGGCAGCCGTCCGCGCCTCGAAGCGCGCGGCGGAGCATGGCGCGGACGCCGTGCTGGTCCGCACGCCAGGATTCTTCAAGACGCAGATGACGAACGACGTGTTCGTCCGCCACTACACGGCCGTGGCCGACGCCTCGCCGGTGCCGGTGCTGCTCTACAACTTCACCGCAGTCACCGGCGTGAATCTCCTGCCGGCTGCGGTCGCCCGCGTCGCCACACACCCGAACGTCGTCGGCATGAAGGAGTCTGGTGGGGACATTGGACAGATCGCGGATCTCGTCACATCCACGCCGGCGACCTTCAGCGTGATCGCGGGAAGCGCCGCGACCTTCTATCCCGCGCTGTGCGTCGGCGCCGTGGGCGGCATCCTGGCGCTGGCCTGCGTGCTCCCTGACGCGTGCATGAAACTGTTTACGCTGACGAAGGCCGGCCGGCACGAGGAAGCCAGGGCCTTGCAGCGCCGACTCACACCGGCGGCGAAACTGCTCGGCCAGCAGTACGGCGTGCCGGGCCTGAAAGCGGCGCTCGGTCTCATCGGCTACGACGTGGGTGTTCCACGTCCGCCGCTCGCTCCCGTTTCCGACGCCGCCCTGGCGGCGCTGCGCGACGCGCTTGGCCAATTCGAGGAAATCCCAGCATGAGCCTGCTCCCCGAGACCGACCGTATCCTGCTCGGACCTGGTCCCAGCCTCACGTCGCCGCGCGTGATGCGGGCCATGGCGGCCCCGACTCTCAGCCATCTCGATCCGCAGATGCTGGCGCTGCTCGACGATGTGCGGGCACGGCTGTCGAGAACGTTCCGGGCCGCCGACGGCTCGTTTGCGTTTGCGGCGTCCGGCACGGGCACGTCCGGCATGGAAACGGCGGTCGCGAACCTGGTGCGCGAAGCTACGCGGGCCCTCGTGGTTGTCACCGGGTACTTTGGCGACCGCCTGGCGCAGATGTGCGAGCGGTATGGCGCGTCGGTCAGCCGGCTCGACGTGGAGTGGGGTCGCGCCTGCGATCCGGAGGCCCTGCGACGTCGGTTGAAGTCGACACCGGCCGACGTCGTCGCGATGGTCCACGCAGAAACCTCGACCGGTGTGCTGAATCCGATTCAACAGATGGTAGCCGTCGCGCGCGAGCAAGGCGCGCTGACGATTGTCGATGCGGTCACTTCGTTCGGTGGTCATCCGCTGGACGTCGGCGGCTGGGGCATCGACGCCTGCTACAGCTGCACGCAGAAATGTCTCGGTGGTCCGTCAGGCCTCGCGCCGGTCGTGTTCGGTCCGCGCGCGCTCGGGCAGCGTGTGAAGTGTCGCAGCTTCTATTTCGACCTCACCCTCCTCGAGGACTACTGGGTGCGCCGGAAATACCACCACACGATGTCGTCGACCATGGTCTACGCGTTATACGAGGCGCTCGCGATCGTCGAAGAGGAAGGGCTCGAGGCGGGGTGGCAGCGGCACGAACGCCATCACAAGGCGTTGCTCGCATCGCTGAACGCGCTCGGTCTGACCGTCCTCCCGCGCGACGGCGAGCGTTTGTGGACGCTCAATGCCATCCGCGTTCCGGACGGCGTCGACGAGGCGGCCGTACGCAAACACCTGCTCGATGAATTCAACATCGAAATCGGTGCGGGTCTCGGTCCACTTGCGGGCAAGATCTGGCGTGTCGGCCTCATGGGCGCCAGCTCGTCGCCGCGCCTCATTGTCCTCCTGCGCGGCGCGCTCGAAAGCGCGCTCGCGAAGCAGGGTCATCTCGCCCGTGCCTAAGAGTGCGGGCCTACAAGCCTGCGCTCCGAGTACCGCTTTTCGTGCGTAAGGTCATCAACGTCATTTTCGCCGTTGTCGCGGGTAGCTTTGCGGTGGTCGCGTACTCGTATCTCACGCTGCCGGATGTCCGACCGCTCAAGACAGGCAACCCGGCGACGACCGCCTTCATGGAACTGAGGGCGGCGGAAGCGCGCGCGAAAGGGCAGCAGCCCCGCCGCGCGCAGCGGTGGATCGGCTACCGATACATCTCGCCGAACCTGACCCGCGCGGTGCTCGTCGCCGAAGACGATCTGTTCTGGCGCCACGGGGGCGTGGATGTCGATCAGCTGCAGGAATCGCTGGCGGTCGACTGGGCCCGCGGACAGCTGGCGCGCGGCGGCAGCACGATCACCCAGCAGCTCGCGAAGAACCTCTACCTCTCGCCGTCGAAGAACCCGCTGCGGAAGCTGCGCGAGTTGCTGATCGCGCGACGCCTGGAGGCGGAACTGAAAAAAGCGCGAATCCTCGAGCTGTATCTGAACGTGATCGAGTGGGGTGACGGTGTGTACGGTGCGGAGGCGGCTTCGCGCGCCTATTTCGGCGCGAGCGCGTCGGATCTCGACCCCCAGCAGGCGGCGCTGCTTGCCGCGGCCATCGTCAACCCGCGATTGCTCAATCCTGCACGCCCCTCGGCGCGGCTCATCCGGCGACAACAGCTCATCCTTCGCAGAATGCATGTGGTGACCCCGCCTGAAGAAACAGCGGTGCTGGCTCGATAAGAAAGATAGGAAAAAGAGCGCCTCCTCAGCTTGCAATTATGAGAAGCGTTCGCTATAGTTTGCGGGCTTTCGGCTCAAAACTCTGCGACAATTGAAAGGCTCGAACACGCGCTTCGCTCCCCGGCGACGTGTGTGTCGCGCATGATCAACTACACAGAACGCCTGACACTATTGATGCAGGACATCGTCGCGCGTGTGCCGACGCTGTCGTTCATCGATCCGGCGGATCTGCTCGTCTTCGCACGCGCGGGACGTTCCAGTGCTGAAGGCGCCTTCGCCACGTGCCACTGCCTGAGTCTTCCCGCCAGCGAGCCGGGGTACTACTTCTGGCGCGATCGCGCGACGCAGCGCATCACACGACGTTCGGAGTGGTTCGTCACCAAGTCACCCGTCGTGACCATCGGCACGCACAGCATCAAGTACATGTTGTCGTTCACGCTGCCGCGCTTCTGTGATCAGTCGCTGGATCGTTCGCGCAAGGAGCGTTTCTATCCGGGCGCCGAGCCGTGGATCGCAAAGCTCGACACGGTCGTGCACGAGCTGTATCACATCGATCCAGAACTGGCGGGCATCCGTCGCATCGAGAAGGAAGACGGGACGTACTCGGCCAATTGCCACGGCCACGCGTTCTTCGAGCAGGTCGCCGACATGGTCCACACGTACCTCGCGAGCGAGCCGTCGCCGGCGGTCCTCGATTTCCTACGCGACGACTTCAAGACGCTCGAGGCGAAGCACGACGGCGTCGTGGGAACGAGCTTTCGCACGTTCCCGTCGTTTCCGCAGCGCTACATCGAGCGGCTGGCCGAGCAGCTGCCGTGCGAAGCGGACAGCGACGGCGTGACAATAGAGTCCCTGCGCCGCGCGCAGCAGCCGACCAGCTACACTGAAAACGACCTGCACATCCGCCAGTTCACGAGAGACAGCTCACAGCGTCTCATTCGGAAGGGACAATTCAGAGCTGCGTAGCTCGCTACTCTCAAGTCTCAACTGTCAGCTACACGGTTTCAGTTCACGCGACGGGCGCCCAAGAAGCGCGGGGACCAGTACGTCGAGCCCAGGTGCTCGACGCGGACGACGCCCGTTGAGCTGGGCGCGTGCACGAATTCGTCGCCGCCAACGGCGATGGCCACGTGCGAGACGCCGGGATCGGTCGTCGTAAAGAAGAGCAGATCGCCCGCCACCAGTTGATCCGTCTGCACGGGCGTTCCCAGCCGAAACTGATCCCTGACTTCGCGCGGCAGCGCGATTCCATACTGCGCAAACACGTACTGCGTGAACCCGCTGCAGTCGAATCCTTTCGGATCGGTGCCGCCGTTTCGGTAGGGGATACCTCTCAGCGACAGCGCCGTGCCCGTCAGGGCATAGCCGTCGAACGGTCGGCGGACCGACGCCGGCCCGAGCGTGCCGGATACGGTGCCGGGATTGGTGCCGGGATTGGTGTCGGACGCCGTGCCAGGGGCAGGCGCGGTGGCGGGCATCGGGAACGGACGCGGGACCGCGCCGGACGAGGCGCAGGCGCCGGTGGCGGCGGCGAGGACGAGAGACGCGATGGCGCGCGCGTACATCTGAGGCATTATCGGTCAACGCAGATGCGTGCATTACCGGCGCTAACCCAATAGTTTTCAAGGCGTTTACGGCGCCGGCGTCTTGACACCTCGGCAGGCGTCGGGCAGAATTTCCTGAGATGGAGCAGACGCTGCTGCTCAACGCGACTTACGAGCCGCTGAAGATCGTTCACTGGCAAAAGGCCATCACCCTTCTGGGCCAGGGGAAGGTCGAGGTGGTCGACGGCTACGACCGCGAAATCCACGGCGTCTCCATCACCTTCAAGCTGCCGTCGGTCATTCGACTCCTGCGCTACATCAAGATCAAGCGGCGCTTCGATTAT
>Ga0114129_10013311_pt1 | contig 11725 bp, 12 predicted proteins | sample RhiMetdeltSRZDD1_FD_80071 | JGI IMG/M metagenome (GOLD analysis project Ga0114129, IMG submission 80071) | Populus rhizosphere microbial communities from Tennessee, USA - Rhizosphere MetaG P. deltoides SRZDD1 (version 2) (version 2) | ecosystem: Host-associated > Plants > Roots > Rhizosphere >... | reverse complement strand
TACCAGGTCGAGATCGTCTGCCCGTCGGAAGCCACCGCCAAGATGAACGGGCTGATGTCCGGGCGCCGCGGCCAGATCCTCGGCTTCGACACCCGCGAGGGCTGGACCGGCCGGGACGTGGTGCGCGTGCAGATGCCGGAATCGGAGATCGGCGACCTGATCGTGGAGGTGCGCTCGGCCACCGCCGGGGTCGGCAGCTTCACCTTCAAGTTCGACCACATGGCCGAGCTCACCGGCCGTACCGCCGACCAGATCGTGGCGGCGCGCAAGCAGCAGGCGGCCTAGCCGCCAGGGCGGGCGCGCCGGGCCCAAGGGGGCCAAGCGGGCCAAGCGGGGCCAAGAGGGCCAAGCGGGCCAGATGAACAAGCCAAGGGGGCCACGCACGGAATGGTGGCCCCCTTGGCACTCTGCACACCCTAACCTGCTGCAGAGCAACGCGAATTCTGGGTTCCCAAGGGGGCCACGGGCCGTGGCCCCCTTGGGAACTTTGGCTTGGCGCCGAGGGGCCCGGGCCCCGTTACCAATTCGGAAAGCATAGCGAGCTTGGCGGCGGGCCCATTAACCGTGGTGCGCTGAATCGGGGCATAGATTGGGGACATCCGCCGCCGCGCGGCGGGTCCCGAGTTAATGCCGAGCCCTCGATGTTCAAGCTTCTGCGCAGGCTGTTCTCGTCCGACCGCGACGCGGTGCCGGGCGACGGCAAGATCACGCTCACCGACGTGCTCGAGCGCGGCTGGTTCGAGCTCTGGTATCAGCCGAAGATCGAGCTCAAGACCATGCGGCTCGCCGGCGCCGAGGGCCTCGTGCGCGCGCGTCACCCGCAGCGGGGCGTGCTCGCCCCGGCCGCCTTCCTGCCGGGCGCCAGCGAAAGCGAAATGCTGGCGCTGACCGAGCGCGTCATCGTCGAGGCGCTGCGCGACTGGGAGGACTGCGCCGAAGCCGGCATGTCGATCAAGCTCGCCGTCAACACCCCGGTGTCGGCGCTGGTCAAGCTGCCGATCACCACCATCGTGCGCAAGGAACGGCCGCGGGCGGCGAACTGGCCCGGCCTCATCCTCGAAGTCACCGAAGACGAGATCATCCACGACCTCAAGATCGCCAACGACGTCGCCGACGAGCTGCGCGAGGCCCATTGCTCGCTCGCGCTCGACGATTTCGGCGCCGGCTATTCCTCGCTCGCGCGCCTGCGGCAGTTGCCGTTCAGCGAATTGAAGATCGACCGCAGCTACGTCAGCAATTGCCATCGCGACCGGATCAATGCCGGGCTGTGCGAAGTGATCTGCGAGCTCGCCCAGCGATTCCGCCTGAAGACCGTCGCCGAGGGCATCGAGACCACGCACGAATTCCACAAGTTGCAGGCGCTCGGCTGCCAGATCGGGCAAGGCTACCTGTTCGCCAAGCCGATGCCGAAGGGCGAGCTCATCCGGCTGCTGCGCCAGCGGCTGGTGGGCCGGGCCGCCGAGGAACCGGCGCACACCCGCGGCGGGCTGTTCGCCGGCCTCGGCGCCAAGGGCTGAAATCTCCGCGATTCCACCCGTCGTCGCGCTGCACGCACGCCATCCCGTTTCTGTGACTTGCGGGTGATCGCGCTCCGACGTACTTCTGCAAAAAAGCCATCCGGAGGACCGCCCATGCACGTCATCCGCCGCCGCGGCTGGGAAATTCCCGAGCGCCTGGCAACGCCGGAGCACATCTTTCTCAATCGGCGCGCCTTTCTGGGCGCGGCCGGTACCGCCGCGCTATCGCTGTCGCCCGAGCTTGCGCTCGCGCAGCGCGTTGCCGACCTGCCCGACCCGACCAAGGATCTCTATCCGTTCAAGCGCAACGAGACATTCACCCTCGACCGCCCGATCACCGACGAGAAGATCAACATCAACTACAACAATTTCTTCGAATTCGGCTCGACCAAGACGGTGGGTAAGGCGGCGCAGGCGCTCAAGCTGCGGCCCTGGGTCGTCAAGATCGACGGCATGGTGGAAAAGGAATTCGAGGTCGGCCTCGACGACCTGCTCGCCAAGATGCCGCTCGAGGAGCGGCTCTACCGCCATCGCTGCGTTGAGGCCTGGTCGATGGCGGTCGCGTGGTCCGGCTTCCCGCTCGCCAAGCTGGTCGAGATGGCGAAGCCGCTGTCGTCGGCGAAGTACCTGCGGATGGAGACCTTCCTCGATCGCAGCACCGCGCCGGAGCAACGCAAGCCGTATTACCCGTGGCCCTATATCGAAGGGCTGACCATGGCGGAGGCCACCAACGAGCTCGCCTTCCTGGTGACCGGAACCTACGGCAAGCCGGTGGCGAAGCAGATGGGCGCGCCGCTGCGGCTCGCGGTGCCGTGGAAATACGGCTTCAAGTCGATCAAGTCGATCCGCCGCTTCACCTTCACCGATCAGCGTCCGCGCAGCTTCTGGGAAGACCTGCAGGCGTCCGAATACGGCTTCTGGGCCAACGTCAATCCGCAGGTGCCGCACCCGCGCTGGAGCCAGGCGACCGAGGAGTTGATCGGCACCGGCGAGCGCCGGCCGACGCTCCTGTTCAACGGCTACGGCGAATACGTCGCCGACCTCTACAAGGGGCTGGAGGGCGAGCGGCTATGGGCGTGAGACGCAGAGAAAGATCGTGACGCGCGATCGTTCCCACGTTGTCGTCGGGGATGGCCCGGAGCTGAGCGAAGTATTTGCGCGCCTTGCCGCGGCCGGTGGCTCTGCTCTGGCGCAGTGCCAAACGCCGTGCTGTTACGCACTGATCAGAAATAGCGTTCTGCTGCGCGCTCTCGCAAAAATCTTGGAGCTGATCCCGCAGGGCGGACGGGGCTAGGCTAGGCTGCGACGTTGCGCGCGCGGTTGGTGACGACCTGCTTGCGGGTCTTGCAGTCGGCGCAAATCCCGACGCGGACCGAGAAGCAATCCATCTCCAGGGCCGACTTCATCGACGCACGGCTGGCAACCAGCAGGCGCTCAACCAGGCAGGACTCGCAGTAAGCGGAATTGTGCTTCTGGAGAAATGTCGCGATTCGCTGTGCAAGAGGCTGCGGTCTCATAATTCTTCGGCCCCGGGGCAGGGGGTTCCCAAGCTTCGGTTCGTGTCGTTCGTCGGAGCTTGCCGCCTTCTGGCGACCAGTTCGCGCCGTGGTGTCGCGCGCCGAGCCCGAGGAAAATTGAGAGGCCACAACGCGTTAGGCGTCACCGCACTTGAAACTGCCGCGGCTAATGCCGGCGGCGAGGCGGGGGACGCTTTGCCGGCATTGATATAAGTATATCTCCAATTTTCGCCAGCCTGTGGCCGCGGCATTCTTGCAAGAGGGTTAGCGCTCCTAGGAGCCGGGCGGAGCCGGCTACCGGCAGATTTCCCCTGTCTTTCAAGCCTCGTAGGCCAGTACCGCATGGACGGTATTGCCGTGGGTGATTCCGCTACCTCCCGCATGCCCATTCGAACATGCGCCTTCAGGGAAGCGGCATTGTCGCGGCGGATGAACAGGACACCCTCGCGGCCGGCGAGCTGCGCGCGCAGCTCGGCAAACAGCCCCGCCAGTCCGCGGCCGCGCTCGTTCCGCGCCACGCACACCGGCCCATAGACATAGGCGCCGTCGCGGCGCGCCACGAGGATCGGCATGTCGACGAGCGCCTTCTCGAACCAATCGTGCGACAGCGCGACCGAGAGGGCACCGCCCCGGTCCGGCAAATTCTGCTCCTGAAGTTCGAGGATGCCCGGGATGTCGTCGCGGGTGGCGAGAGCGATGCCGTAATCGGCGGCCGTCATTTTGAAGACCGGCGGCGGATCACGGCTGCTCGCCGGCCTCGGCCTGCGCAAGCTTGGCGCGCCAGTCGCGACGCCGGAGCACCGCCGATACAGCCGACAGCATCAGCAACCCTGCCGACGCGGCGAGCAGTACCAGCGAAATGGGCCGTTGCAGGAAGATCATCCAGGTGCCGTCCGACATGATCAGCGACTGCCGCAGGCTCATCTCGAACAGCGGCGCGATCACCAGGCCCAGCACCAGTGGCGCCGGGTCGAAGCCGAATTTCTTGAGCCCATAGCCGACCACGCCCATGATCAGCATGATCCAGACATCGACAATCGAGTGGTTCACCTCATACACGCCGATCACGCAGAACATGACGATCAGCGGATAGAGATAGGCGTAGGGAATCCGCAGGATCGTCACGAATACCCCGACCAGCGGCAGGTTGAGCGCGAGCAGCATCAAATTGCCGACATACATCGAGGCGACGAAACCCCAGAACACGTTGGGATGATCGTTCACCAGCGTGGGGCCGGGCGGCACCCCGTGGACGAGCAGTGCCGCGATCAGCACCGCCGTCACCGGCCCGGTCGGGATCCCGAGCGCAAGCATCGGCACGAAGGCTCCGGTCGAGGCGGCATTGTTGGCCGACTCGGGTCCGGCGACGCCGGCGACCGCGCCCTTGCCGAATTCCTCCGGGTGCTTCGAGATGCGCTTCTCCAGCGCGTAGGACATGAAGCTCGAAATGATGTGGGCGGAGCCGGGGATGATCCCGATCAGGAATCCGAGCACCGAGCCGCGCGCGATCGGCATCGCCGACTGCCGCCACTCTTCGCGGTTCGGCCAAAGCTCGCGCAGCCGCGGCGGGGCGACCTCGCCGGTGACCTGATGGCTCGGCGTCGCCAGAATCTCGCCGAGCCCGAACAGGCCGACCGCAACCGGAACGATGCCGATGCCGTCGCCAAGCTCCGGAATGTTGAAGCTGTAGCGGAAATGGCCGGTCATCACGTCGATGCCGATGGTGCCGAGGAGGAGCCCGAGCGCCGCCATCAGCAGCGTGCGGACGAGCGAGCTCGTGGACATGTAGGCGAGGAAGATGAGGCCGAGCACGAGCAGCGCGGTGTATTCCGGCGGACCGAAGCGGAGCGCGAAAGTGGCAAGCGGCGGCGCCACAAACGTCAGAACGACGACGCCGAAAGTGCCGGCGATCCAGGAGCCGACGGCTGCGATGCATAACGCCGCGCCGGCGCGGCCCTTCCGGGCCATGGCGTTGCCATCGATGCAGGTCATCACCGAGGCGGCTTCGCCGGGGATGCGCAGCAGGATCGACGTGGTCGAGCCGCCATATTGCGAGCCGTAATAGATGCCGGCGAGCATCACGATCGCCTTGGTGGCGTCGAGGCCGAAGGTCAGCGGCAACAAGATGCTGATGCCGGCGAGCGGCCCGATGCCGGGCAGGATGCCGACCAGCGTACCGACCAGGCAGCCGAGAAAGGCATACCAAAGCACGTCGGGACGCAGCGCGACCGAAAATCCGAGCAGAAGGCTGTCGAAGGTCGTTTCCACGGCCGCTAGAACCAGAGCAGGCCGTGTTCAAGCGGCGACTTCAGCGCCTTGCCGAACAGCCAATAGGCGAACAGCGTGACCACGATGCTGTAGGCGGCGGCGCGCAGCAGGTTGCGACGCTCGATCAGCGCGAGCAGGGCAAACACCAGGAGTGACATGGTGAGGAGAAAGCCCAGCCACTGGTAGAACCACACAGCGACAAACGTGATGACGACCACCAGTGCCGCGTGCCCGCCGTCGCCCCAGTTGATGGTGGCGAACGGCTCGCTGGCGCGGGCGCCGATGATGATCAGGACGGCGAACAGCATCATCAGGCCGGCGGCCAGCTTGGGCAGCATCCCGGCGCCCGGCTCGGAGACGGTGCCGAACGGCAGGTCGCCGCTGAGCGCGAACACCAGGAGGCCGAAGGCGACGAATGCGCCGCCGGCGACGTGATCGGTGCGGAGTGTCACTGCCTCTCCTTTCCCCTCGCGCGGCATGGTGGCGAGGGGAATCGAGTTACCCTGCCACTTTGCCGATCTGGCGGACGGCGTCTTGGACGCGCTTGGCGTCGGCATCCCAGAATGTCTTGAACTCGGGCTGATCGAGATAGGCGACATCCTGGCCAAGGTTCTTCATCGCCTCGACGAACTTGCTGTCCGCCGCGGCCTTTTTCGAGGTATCGCGCAAGGCGGTGATAATCGGAGCCGGGGTTCCCTTGGGCGCGAACATGCCGACCCAGAGGTAGAACTCGACGCCGTAACCCAGCTCTTTCATGGTGGGAACGTCGGCCAGCGCCTGCGAGCGTTGCGCGCCGAAGCAGGCGAGGGGACGCAGCTTGCCGGCTTTCATCTGCGGGCTGGCCGCCGCGATCGAGGACACCAGCACCTGCGAATTGTTGCCGAGGATCGCGGTCAGCGCCGGGCCGCCGCCGGCGGTCGGCAGATGCTTCATCTGGATGCCGGCCTCTTTCATGAACAGGGCCGTCGGCAGATGCAGCGCGCCGTAGAGGCCGGAGGAGCTGAAGATGAGCTGGTTGGGCCTCTTCTTGGCGTCTTCGACGAACTCCTTGAGCGTTTTGTACGGCTGCTGATCGTTGACCACCAGCACCATCGGATCGGCGATGAAGCGCGCGATCGGGATGAAGTCATCGTTGGTGAATTTGGGCGGTCGCCCGAACAGCTTGTCGACCTCGGCAAAGCCGGAGATCGATACGATGTGCATCAGCAGCGTGTAGCCGTCCGGTTTGGCGCTGGCGGCAAACTGGGCGCCGACCTGACCGGCGGCGCCGGCCTTCGTCTCGATCACGATCGGCTGCTTGACCATCGGCTCGATCACCGCGGCGAGCGGGCGGGCGACGACGTCGGCCGCGCCGCCGGGCGGAAAGGGATTGATCAGGGTAATCGGCCGCGCGGGATAGGCCTCTTGCGCGCTGGCGGGGCCGGTCGCGAAGGCGGCGGCGGCCGCGGCTGAACCAACGACAAAGCTGCGTCTATCCATAACGCTCTCCCTGAAAATATCGGCCGCCGTGGGCGCTTTCCACGATTGCGGCGATGCTAACGAGGGACGGCGGAGGGGGCAACCACACGCTTGCCGCAGGCCCTCGCATGGACGCCACCAAACCGCCGCGGCACTATATGGAGCACCTCACGCAAGGAGATCGCCATGCCTGCTTATTGGGTCGCGCGCGCCAAGATCAACGATCCGGTCGAGTACAAGAAATACACCGATCTCGTTCCAGGCATCATCGCCAAGTACGGCGCCAAGGTGCTCGCGCGCGGCGGCCGCCACCAGATCATGGAAGGACCGCAGAAGTTCCATCGTTTCGTGGTGGTGGAGTTTCCGACCTTCGAGCAGGCTGTGGCCTGCTTCAACTCGCCGGAATACGACCGCGCCGCGGCCTTCCGCCGCAGCGGTGCCGGCGAGGTGGAGACCATCATTGTCGATGGCGGGGATGCCACCCGATGAGCCGACCGGCCTCTAGCGCGCGTTGCGTGAATGCGCCTAAGATAAAAGAAAACGTAAGGGCCTATTGGGAGGTTTCCACATGTTTCAGGCGCTGAAATACCGAACCTTGGCGTCCCTCGGCTGCCTCGCCCTGGTGCTCGCCGCATCGCTCGCGGTCATCGTTCCGGCCGCGGCGCAATCCGGGCAGCCGATCCGCATCGGCTTCAGCATGGCGCTGACCGGAGGGCTTGGTCCCAACGGCAAGTCCGCGCTGCTGGCGCAGAAGATCTGGGAAGAGGACGTGAACGCCAAGGGCGGCATCCTCGGCCGTCCGGTCAAGCTCGTCTATTATGACGACCAGACCAATCCTTCGACCGTGCCCGGCATCTATTCGAAGCTGATCGATGTCGACAAGGTCGAGCTGATCATCGGCGGCTACGGCACCAACATGCTGGCGCCGGCCATGCCGGTGGTGATGCAGAAGAAGAAGGTGTTCATCGGCCTGCTCGGACTCGGGGTCAACACCGAGTTCAACTACGACCGGTATTTCGTGATGATCCCGTCCGGACCGGATCCGAAGCCTTCCTTCACCAAGGGCTTCATCGATCTGGCGCTGCAGCAGAACCCGAAGCCGCAGACCATCGCGATCGTGGCGGCCGACGCGGAGTTCGCCGTGAACGCCGCCGACGGCGCGCGCACCAATGCCAATGCGGCGAAGCTGCGGATCGTCTATGACCGGCGTTATCCTCCGAACACCACCGACTTCGCCCCGATCGTTCGCGCGATCGCGGCAACCAATCCTGACATCGTGGTGGTGTGCTCCTATCCGCCGGACTCGGTCGGCATGGTGCGGTCGGTCAACGAGCTCGGCTTCAAGCCGAAGATGATCGGCGGCGGTATGGTCGGCCTGCAGAACACCGCGATCAAGGCGCAGCTTGGGCCGTTGCTCAACGGCTGGACCAACTACGACTTCTGGCTGCCGGTGCCGAAGATGAACTTCCCGGGCGTCGCCGAGCTCATGCAGAAGTACCAAGCCCGCGCGGCGGCCGAGGGCGTCGATCCATACGGCTATTACATGGCGCCGCAGGCCTACGCCCAGATGCAGGTATTGCAGCAGGCGGTCGAGGCGACCAAGAGCCTCGACGACGGCAAGATCGCGGACTACATCCGCGCCAGCACGTTCAAGACCGTGCTCGGCGACGTGAAGTTCGGCAAGGGCGGCGAATGGGCGCAGTCGCGAGTTCTGCAGGTGCAGTTCCGTAATATCAAGGGCAGCGACCCGGTCCAATTCAAGGACGTCGCAACCCAGGCCGTCGTGACCCCCGCGGAATACGAATCGGGTAAGCTGATCTACCCGTACGAGTCGGCGAAGTAGCTGCTCGCGCAATCTCCGAGGTGACGCGCCGCGCGGGAACCCGCGCGGCGCTTTTGTTCGTTGGTAACCGTCCCGCGTGATTGCATCGCATTTGATGACAAATCGCAGCGAGGCGATGTGCTCGTTTTAAGGGGATAGCAAGAGCTTTGGCTGCAATTTGACGACGGCCTTGGTTGAACCAGAAGGAGGCAGCCATGGGTGAGCGCGCTCTCGAGCCGAAAGGGTTCCTGGCGACACCCGAGCAGGAAGGCCGGTTTTGGGGAGTGGTTGGCGCAGCGCTCATCGGCGGCATCGCCGTGGTGATCCTGGTTTCGATGCCGGCGGAGCGCAAACAGATGGCGTTGGCCGACGGTCCGTCGGCAATCGACCGGACCGCAACGCCGCGGTGACGCGGCCCGCGCGATTGCGCGGCCCAGGATGGGCACACAAGCGTGCCTTCGCGCAACGGGCGAAGGCAGACGTCTTCGTTCGTGTCGCGCTTTATAGCCCGAGATAGAATTTCCGGATCAGGTCGTTGTTGTTGAGCTCGTCGGCCGAGCGGCCTTCGAAGGCGATCTGTCCGTGCACGATGACGTAGCCGCGGTCGGCGATGCGCAGCGCCTGCGGGAAGTTCTGTTCGGCCATCAGCACCGTGAGATGGTACTGGTCCTTCAGCTCCTTGATCTTGTCGATGGTGCGGCTCACCAGCACCGGCGCGAGCCCGACTGAAGGCTCGTCGATCAGCAGGATACGCGGGTCGAGCATCAGTGCCCGCGCCAGCGCCAGCATCTGCTGTTCGCCGCCGCTCATGGAGCCGGCGAGCTGAGCGCGCCGCTCGGCGAGCCGCGGGAAACACTCGAAACAGAATTCGAGATTGGCCTTGATCTTGGCGCGCGCCTTGCGGCGGAAGGCGCCGAGCAGCAGGTTTTCCTCGACGGTGAGCCGCGGAAACAGCCGCCGGCCTTCCGGCACCAGCGCGATGCCGAGATCGACGATCTGCTCGGTGCTGCGGCCGACGAGGTCGTACCTCTGTCCGTCGATCTCGGCGACGATGCGTCCCGCGCGCGGCGGCACGATGCCCATCACGCATTTCATCAGCGTGCTCTTGCCGTTGCCGTTGGTGCCGAGCAGTACTACGGTCTCGCCGGAATTGACGGAGAGCGACACGCTTTCGAGCACGCGGACCGCGCCATAGGCGGCGTCGATGCTCTCGATGGTGAGGCTATTGGCCAATGTAGGCCCTCTCGACGTCGGGATCGCGGATCACATCGTCGGGCAGGCCGTCGGCGATCTTCTTGCCGGAGACTAGCACGACCAGGCGTTGCGAGAAGCTCATCACCGCGCGCATGATGTGCTCGATCAGGATGATGGTGACGCCCCGTTCGTTGAGCCGGATCAACAGCGCGACGATATCGGCGACCTCGGAGCCCGACAGTCCGGCCATTGCCTCATCGGCAAGCAGTAATCTCGGCTCTGCCGCGAGCGCGCGGGCAAGCTCGAGCTTGCGCATTTCCACCTGCGTGAGATCGCGCGGCCGCTGGGCGGCCTTGCCGGCAAGTCCGACCAGCTCCAGCATCTCGGCGCAGCGCCCGTCGATTTCGGCGGCCGAGAGATGTCGGCCGGCGCGCGCGTTGACGGTGTAGAGGAGGGGAATCCGCACGTTTTCGGCGATCGACATCGTGACGAACGGCCGCGGGAGCTGAAAGCTGCGCGCCACGCCGCGGCGCGTGCGCTCATGCGCCTTGAGCCGGTCGATGACCTCGCCGGCAAAACGCACGGTGCCGGCCTCGTTCGAGAGCGTGCCGCAGATGCAGTTGACGAGCGTGCTCTTGCCCGAGCCGTTTGGACCGATCAGCCCGACGCGCTCGCCTTCCGCCACCGCCAAATCGATCCCGTCGAGCGCGACGAAGCCGCCGAAGCGCTTGCTCAGGTCGCTGACGTGGAGGAGCGGTTCGGTCATGGCGTGCGGCTCGGCAGGACGGACGGCGCGGGCGCGCCCAACGGCTTCAGCATCAGTCCGGCAACCAGGCAGACCACGTTCAACAGCGCGGCAATCAGCACGAGCCAGGGCGGGCCGGGAATGACGCTTAGGGTCGCGGCGATCACCGGCAGTGCGGCGAGCCAGGCATGGCCGATCAACTGTCCGCGCATGAACGAGATCAGGACCAGAACCCCCCAGAAGATGACCTCGAGCGGCCGCGCGCTGAGCGCTTCCTGATGGAGGAAATAGATTGGGATGAGGTTGACGACATAGAGCAGGGCGAACACCGGGCGCTCGGTGACCACGTTCGAGGCCAGGCGGCGGCCCTGTACCAGCCCAAGAATTCCATTCGGCGCAATGATCACGCAATCGACGATCAGGAGACCGACGATCAGCAGGTTGACTTCGGACGAGATCGTGACGGTCGCGATCTGCTGCAGCGAGCCGAGCAGGACGGCGCCAATCAGCGGGCCGATCCAGCTCGTGGTGCCGCCGATCATCGGCATGGCAATGGAATTGACCGCGTAGTCGAGGGCGAAGGCGGAGGTCGGCTGCACATAGCCGAGGTAGTAGGGGAACGGTGCGCCGGCCATGCCCATCAGCGTGCCGGAAATCGTGGTCGCGACCAGCTTGAGGCGAAGCGTCGGGACGCCGAGGGCCTCGGCCGCGAGCTCATCGTCGCGGATGGCGGCAAAGCCGAAGCCCAGCCGCGAGCGTTCGATGCTGCGCGCGACAGTGAGCGCGATCACGGCGAGCGTGAGCATCAGCAGGAACAGGTACTGGATGTAGGGACCGATCACCGCGATTTCGTTCGGCCGGATGACGTAGGCGCCGCGCGCGCCGCCGACATAGGTCCAGTTGACGACCAGGGTCTGCAGCACCACCGCAAGCGCCAGCGTCGCGATGGCGAAGAACGCGCCGCGCAGCCGCAGCGTGAGGTATCCCATCCCGAAGCCGACGATGGCGGAAACGGCGCCGCCGATGAGGATCAGGACCGGAATCGGCAGCGGGTAGAACTTGTGCAGAAACACCGACGAATAGGCGCCGAGCGCGAAGAACGCTGCTGTGCCGAAGTTCACGTAGCCGCAGTAGCCGCCGAGGATATTCCAGGCGGTCGAAAGCACGACGAATTGCAGCACCGTGTAGCCGGCGAAAAACACGT
>Ga0114129_10013310_pt1 | contig 11726 bp, 19 predicted proteins | sample RhiMetdeltSRZDD1_FD_80071 | JGI IMG/M metagenome (GOLD analysis project Ga0114129, IMG submission 80071) | Populus rhizosphere microbial communities from Tennessee, USA - Rhizosphere MetaG P. deltoides SRZDD1 (version 2) (version 2) | ecosystem: Host-associated > Plants > Roots > Rhizosphere >... | reverse complement strand
ATAATGATCATCATACAAAAGCGATTCCCGCGATCGGCCCACTGGCCGGCGTGCGCGCCGCGACTTGAAATGCAAATGCGGCGCGCACGCTACTTGGCCAGGGCTCGGGACTGTGTATGAGTCGCGAGCCGATCCCTGGTGATTATATTATCTGGATCCTTGGATTTGTAAATTGTTCTTGACTTCTCTTACTCCGCTGACCTGCATCGCAAGTTGCTCGGCACGGGCTTTTTGCTCGCGCGATTGGACGATGCCATTGAGGTATACCACTCTGTTGGTGGTATCAACGTCAACTCGCGTTAAGTTCGTGGCTTTGTCGGCAACCAGCTTCGCTTTCACCGAACTAGTAATTGTTCGGTCATCGACATATTGACCGGCGGATTGACCGGTCATTGACGTACAGCCCACCATAGACACGGCGGTCGAGCCAGACAATAAAACAACGAATGAAAAAGTACTGAATTTCATCTATTTATTACCTCCCTGTTTTTTTTCTCTGCTTTGGGCCCGAATGATCTTTAAACAAATCACGTGCCACGACCGATCTTGGCGATAGCACTGTGCTTCTAAGCACTTACAGGAAGATGAAAATTTGATCAAAAAACTCCGTCTGAACTTTCGCGACAAAAGCAGGATGAAAAAGGCTGCTCAACGGCGGGCGGACATGTTCGACCTATAATCGATTTCCGCAACAGACCGGCGGCGATCTTTTTTGCGACGGGATCGATTTAATCGGACTCACCCCGCGCCGTTTTGGCTTGGCCGACGGTTTAGACGAATCAGGCGTGGACACTTAGCAGAGCCGTAACTCACGCAAGCCTAGACCGACGAGCAGTGCACCGATTGCTGCTCCTTCTGCTCCACCGATGCGCGTCACGCGACCGCTTAACTCGATAAGGAATCACGATGTCCCAGTTGGCTTGAGGAGTATTTCAGACAATTTGTCGGAAATATACTGCTCGATTTTCATAGCGGGCGAACCTCGGCATCGATCAAGAACATATTGATAATATAGCGAAATGATCGAGTATCGAGGCATGGCACAGCCGTTGCTCACTGATTTCCCCAAGACGGAAAGCGGTGCGACTGCCGATACTGTGTGGGGCAGTGCTAAGGGGATAGCAGGAAAAAACAATGACGAGGAGGGTAGCGGAACATGAGCGCGGAGAGACGTGTTAACACGACGTTGGGTGAGCTGATAGTTGCAGTTACTGACCAGGTCGCGCCGCTAACGGGTAATCCGGTCACGACTAACGCTTTGGTGTCGTATATCTTGCAAGATTTGTTTTTGAAGCGGCGGGTGCGGCTGAGAAAGCGATCGACTCTGAGACGAATTGGCTGAACCCGCTGTGTTCATCCGCGAGGGCGGTCTTACAGCTAAGCATCGAGGCAAATCCGGTGGCAAGAAGAATCTCAAATCAGCGGGGTAAGGTAGGTTGGATTCTCTTATGGGCACTAGGAGTACCGATACCAGTATTGTTCATTCTGTTTTTAATTCGTGGTTGTACTTAAAGGAAGCCCCCTGATGGGAGGGATTCAACCAGCATCGCGGTTTGGCCATTTCGCAAGATGGAGTGCCCGCGCCGTAGGGCAACCAGCCGCTTTCGGCGGCGCATGTGCCCTGATTATTTTATGGTTGCTTAGCGGACCGATTTTTGGATTTAGCGATACGTGGCAACTGATCATTAATACCGGCACAACCATCGTTACATTTCTAATGGTATTTTTGATTCAAAATACTCAAAACCGAGATGCCGAAGCGATGCATATAAAGCTGGACGAGCTCATCCGTGCCATTGACAATGCCCAGAACGCTCTTTTGAATTTGGAGGAGCTGGAAGAAAAGGATCTGGATCGCATACGGGCGGAATATCTTAACTTAGCAGAGCAGTCGCGCACTAGATTAAGAGCTGCAGGCTTAAATGAAGCGGAAGCCGATGCCACTACTGGCCAGCGTAGTGTCTCGGGGCAGCGGTGATGAATGAAATGCTCAATTGTCGATGTCGACGAAGTGTTGGACTGCAAGACGATAGCGGCGTGAGGAGGCCGAAACGATGCAAGTCTACATCGGGCTGCAACCTATAGCATCGCTGATAGCGGGAATACTGATCTTAATGATTCCCAGGCTTTTGAATTACATCGTGGCCATCTATCTGATCGTAATAGGAATTTTGGGACTGGTAAAACTGTAGCGGTGTCTTGTCGTCAGAAACCATAAAATTTATGGCAGCAACAAAAATGTTTTCGCGAAAAGGAGGATAACCAAATGTTAAATTGGGCGATAACTTTTCTTGTGATAGCGCTCATTGCCGGAATTCTGGGACTTAGCGGAATCGCCGGCGCAGCGACGCAAATCGCATGGATATTGTTCGTGGTGTTTTTGGTTCTGTTTCTTGTTGGTTTGGTAATGGGAAGACGACCGCCAGTTTAAAGCTTGGCCTATCGGCGTGAGATATTGCTGCGCTCGCGTCGTTCGGCCAGCCGAGTGAAATAAGTCTCGATCTCTTCGCTTCGTCGACGGTGACGTGGCGTTGCCCGAGGGGTCGGGACTTTTTCATTCAGTTACTGATCCTGCCGGGTTTGCAACGTTGCTGTTATTCTACTTGGCACCATAGCATTTCTCGTTGGACATTTTATTTTTCTAATAACGCCTGGTTTGCGTTGAGCATAAATCTACAGACTTCGGACGGTTTCATCTCCATGTAATAGGTTTCGAAGCCATGCTGGCCTGAGAGTTGCTCGCTAAGACTTTGATAAGTTCGATGCATTTTAAAACGCGGAAGGAATGTCATGTCCTCAACCTCACTGCATGAACCCGCTGACCAATTGACAGCGCGGACGATTGATGTCCATCGCGCGGTTATCTCACTCATTGAAGAGCTGGAGGCCGTGGATTGGTACAATCAGCGAGCCGAAGCCTGTAAAGACGAACAACTAAAAGCGGTCCTAAAACACAATAGAGATGAAGAAATCGAGCATGCGAGCATGACGCTTGAATGGATACGCCGCAACGTCCCGAAGTTCGACCAAGCATTGAAGTTATTTCTATTCACGAGCGGGGAAATCACCGCGATCGAGAAAGTTACAAACGAAGGGAAAAAGGAAGAAATTGCCACGCCGGAGCGAAGCAGCCTCCGACTCACGATTGGCGACATGAAAGGAAGTTGAGCATGGCGGATGAGAGAGCCTCTGGAGTCGTCACTTCGGAATTGATGAAGCGGATCGAGCAAGCTGCGGTTTCCGCGGCTCGGGAGATCCTGAGCGGCCGGCGAATCATCGATGTTGAAGGCCCTTACGGTGTCGGCCTAACCATCGTCGAGGTAGGAAATGATCGATGCCGCGAGCCGGGACCTGACGAAGCCAGCGCGGTAGTCAGTCGGGCTCTTTCAGTGCCGATGATTTATCGCCGCTTTGCCATTTCAAAAGCGACGCATCGCGGCATTTCAAGAAACGGGCCAGCCGCTGAATTTAAAGGTTGCTGAAGATGCTGCCCAGGCAGTCGCTAGCCGCGAGGAGGAGTTTGTTTATCAGGGGCAATCGGAGTTTCATTTGGGCGGCTTATTGACAGTCGAGGGCCGGCAAAATGTAAACGCCGGGAATTGGGACAATGTCGACGAAGTGCTTGGCGACGTCATCACTGCCGTGAATGCCCTGGACGCTAAAGGTTATCGCGGCCCCTATGGACTCGCGCTGGCGCCGGAGCTGTACAATAGCTTGTTCCGCCGTTATGCCGGTTCCGATCTTCTTCAAATCGAACATCTCAAGCGCCTTTGCACACGGGGTATCGTCAAAGTGGCTATCGACGGATGTGTCTTAGTAGCTCGCGACGTAGGATCCATCGTCCTCGGCCAAGACTTGCAAGTGAATTATCTTACTTCAGATGCCGCGCACGAGCACTTTGCCGTCAGCGACTCCTTGGTTTTGAAGATCGAAGCGCCGGACGCGATTTGCACGATTACAGGCGGATCCAATAGACCGGCTATCGGGCGCGCATGAAAAGATGAGACCATGCCAGGCCCGTCGGTCTCAGTGATGAAAGGAGGTGGGCGATGATTGACGTCAATAAAGCGCTGACCGATCCGAGCGCAGTTTTTAAAAAGCCCCAAGAGGTGATCGAAACGGGCGATTTGTCGCGTGAACAAAAAATCGAAATTCTGCGACGGTGGGAATATGACATCAGAGAACTCCAAGTCGCCGACGAAGAAGGTATGGCTCCAGCAGATCCGCAACCCGTGATTCTGGATGCAGTTTTGAACGCGCTTCGCTCGCTGGGCGCGCCAGCTGATACCGAGCGCTCTGCTCCGACAAAACAGGGTGGAAAATGAGCCGCTCAGGCGTCACGAAAGGAAGCGAATTACACGACGGGAATTGTCGGGTAAGAGTAATTCCTCATTTGTAGGAGGTCATCCTGCAGATCAACGCCGCTAAAAAATATCACAAGTCTGTAACTTGCCGAAACATCGTACCTTATGCCATTGGCACTCTATGTGCGCTATAGCGGACCAGGATGGAAGCTTTGCGATCAAGCGGAGCTGAGGGAGGTACCTTGTTATGGATGAAGAACAATTTAAAGGGAGCTGGCCACAGTTCAAATGCGAGGTTAAGAACAAATGGGGTCGATTGACGGATAGAGATCTTTTCGAAGTGGAAGGTGACTACCTTAAGTTTCTTGGTATCGTACAAAAAAAATATAGTGATCGAAAAGCAGAAGTAAATCGTTGGGCAGAGGAATGGTATGAACGCCATGCTCCGCTTTTTACCAAGGAAGCGGAATCTCGATCCAAGAAATCGAAAGTAGGCGCCGCTTGATCAGTTATGGCAGTCGTGAGACCCCTGAGACGGGGTGAATCGAATGAAAGCTACCAATCGCAAGATTCGCTATGCGGTCGTGGGATTGGGCCGCATAGCCCAAGTCGCGGTGCTACCGACTTTTAAGCACGCCCAGCGTAATTGTAAATTAGTCGCGTTGGTGTCCGATGACCCGGAAAAGCTAAAAGGCTTATCCAAGCGCTACGACGTAGAACATACCTTTTCCTATCGCCAGTACGGCGACTTCCTAAGGAGCGGTGCGATAGATGCCGTATACATCGCCCTGCCCAATCACTTACACGCAAAGTATACGATTCGCGCGGCGGGGGCGGGAATCCATGTGCTTTGTGAAAAGCCGATGGCCGTTACGGAGAGAGAGTGCCGCGCGATGATTCACGCCGCGCAAAGCAATGACGTGAAGCTCATGATTGCTTACCGCCTCCATTTCGAGGCCGCGAACATGAAGGCAGTCGAAATCGTTCGGTCCGGCAAAATCGGCGAGCCGCGCCTCTTTAACTCGGTATTCTCGATGCAAGTTCGGCCGGGCAATATACGCACCGATAAAGAGATGGGCGGAGGGACACTCTACGATATTGGTATCTATTGCATTAATGCAGCCCGTTATCTTTTTCGCGACGAACCCGCCGAGACGTTCGCTTTCAGCAGCGCCAATAAGAATGATCCGCGCTTCAAAGAAATCGACGAGATGACCGGCGCCGTGCTGCGCTTTCCGAAAGACCGCCTTGCCACCTTTGCAACGAGCTTCGGCGCAGCCGATGTGGCGAGCTATCGTATCGTTGGGACGCGCGGTGACCTACGCGTCGAAAATGCCTACGAATATACGATGCCGGTGACCCACCATCTAACAGTGGATGGAAAGATCCAGCAGCGAACCTTTCGCAAGCGAGACCAGTTTGCCCCGGAGCTAATCTACTTTTCCGACTGTATCAAGAACGATAAAACTCCCGAGCCCTCCGGCGCGGAAGGTCTCGCGGACGTGCGCATCATCGAAGGATTGTATAAGTCGGCGAAAATCAGACGGCCGGTTAAAGTCAAGCCGGTAAAGAGAACGCAACGACCAACAATGCAACAAGAGATCCGGCGCCGGGCGATTAGCAAACCGTCGCTGATTCATGTCGAGAGTGCCGCGCTCTGATCGGAGTGTTTATGGCGCGCACCCGCAGAAAATTCCGCCGCACAAAGACGACCGCCCGCAGTGTTAAGTCGAAGCCCAAGACTTCTGGTGCTTGCCGGACACGGAATAAGAAAGCGGTCTCTTAAGTTACGTAATTGACCGATGGTGGGTTCGTCAAACAAAACCCGGTCAGTTTTTACGACATCGTGGGATGGGGTTTGCTGATTGTAATTCAATTAGTTGCCAACGGTTTATTGGTTGTGTCGCGACTTAGAAATATTGAGAGGATGATATGAAAGCAGTCACCGGTATTTTCGCTTCGTTCGAACAGGCGAGACAAAGTGCTCAAGAACTTACAGGGGCCGGAATTCCCGACGACCGCATCAACTTTTTAACTCCCGGAGCTTCTGCCGCGAACATCGATTCTATCCCCTCTGCTGAAGGGGAACAGCCGGGCATGGGAAAAGCCGTTGGCGGTGTAGTGGGCGCTGCAACCGGGACAGCCGCGGGCGCGCCCCTCGGAATGTCGCTCGCGAGCGTGATCCTGCCGGGAGTCGGGCCGGCCATTGCGATCGGACTTGCAGCGGCCGCGCTGTTGGGTATCGGTGGAGCGATCGGCGGCGCGGCGGTGGGTGGTAGCTTGGAAAACGCACTAACCGAAGGGCTACCCAAGGACGAGATATTCGTTTATGAAGACGCGCTTAAGCAGGGTCGGACGGTCTTATTTGTATTTGCTGATGACGACGATCAAGCCGACACTGCACGCAAGATCTTCGAACGCAACGGCGCAGAAAGCGTGGATGCCGCCCGGGAGCAGTGGTGGGTGGGTATGCGCGATGCCGAACAAGAGCATTATACTCGCGAGGGACAAGATTTTTCCCAGGACGAGAACGAATACCGGCGCGGCTTTGAAGCGGCGCTGCACTTGTCAACGCGCGGAAGTTCGTATGACGAGGCATCGGCGTATCTCCGGTCGCGCCATCCGGACATTTACCGCAAGGACTCCTTTCGGCGCGGATACGAGCGAGGACAGCGTCATTACCGGAGCTTGGCAGATCATTCCAGATAACCCGTTAATTCTTCGCGAGAACGGATCGCGTTGTCGGAAGGGTGCGCTAGCTTGTCTAGTCCGGCACTGCATCGAGTATGATAGTGTTAATCAAAATCCTCCGAACCGCGTGATTGGTAAAGTTGTCATCGGCCAGGCAATTATAAATAGTACGGATCAAAAAAAGACGCGCATCGTGATCATCGGCGGTGGATTCGGTGGCCTCGCCGCCGCCCAAGCTTTAAAGACTGCAGCGGTCGAAGTCACTCTGATCGATCGGCGCAATTTTCATCTATTTCAGCCGCTTCTCTACCAGGTGGCGACGGGTTGGCTTTCTCCCGCAAACATCGCCTCGACGCTGCGGGCCACACTTCGACGGCAGCAGAATGCCCGAGTGCTTTTGGCCGAAGTGATCGATATTGACGTCAAAGGGCGTCGCGTATTGCTCACCGATGGTTCTGTTGAATACGACACTCTCATCGTCGCAGCGGGTTCCCGTCATCACTATTTCGGCAACGATCAATGGGAAGAAATCGCTCCCGGTCTTAAGACGGTTGAAGACGCCACGGAAATCCGTCGCCGTATCTTCGTTGCATTCGAGGCCGCCGAACGGGAGAGCGATCCTAAAAAACTCGACGCGTTGTTGACCTTTATTATAGTCGGCGGCGGACCTACCGGTGTCGAACTGGCCGGCGCATTGGGCGAAATCGCGAATGACACTCTCAGACATGACTTTCGCAACATCGATCCATCCAAGGCGCGAATCTTATTGATCGAGGGGAGCGACCGCATTCTTCCATCATATCCATCAGAACTGTCCGAACGAGCAGTCGGCTTCCTAGCCAAACTGGGAGTGAAAGCCGATGTGAACGCCGTTGTTACGGAACTTTATCCCGGCTCGGTTACAGTTAAGCGCGGAGAGAGCCTAGAGCGCATTCCATGCCGTACGGTGATCTGGGCCGCCGGTGTGCAGGCGTCATTCCTGGGGCAAGTGCTTGCCAAAGAGACGGGAGCCAAATTGGATCGGCCTGGACGCATGATGGTCGAGCCTGATCTCACCCTTGCGGGCTATCCGGAGATCTTCGTAATCGGCGATCTAGCCAATTATTCCCATCAAACCGGCAAGCCGCTTCCCGGTGTCGCGCCGGTCGCGATGCAGCAAGGACGATACGTCGGGCGAATTCTTGAGAACCGAATCGCAGGAAAAAGCGCCGCACCGTTTCATTACCGCGACCGCGGCAGCATGGCGATCATCGGACGAGCATCCGCAGTTGCTCATATGGGCAGGTTCCAGTTTGCCGGATTCATTGCATGGCTCATGTGGCTGTTCGTTCACCTCGTACAGTTAGTCGAATTCGAGAACAAGTTTCTCGTTTTGGTTCAATGGGGCTGGTATTACTTCAGCCGTAATCGCGCCGCGCGACTGATCACGGGTGACGAGCCTACTGTTTTAACGCCGCAAGAACACGATTGCGCCGAAGAATCATCGCACGACCTGAAGCGCAGAGCGCGAAAGCCGCAAGAAACTGACTGAAGGCATTTTCAAACTCTAATCAGTCGCCGTAATTCGTTAGAGCCCTGAAAAACTTCGTTCGGAGTAAGGGCGGGATTGGCGCTTGCTGATAAGTCCACGGACGGAGAACTTTTTACCTCTTCATTGTGAAGGAAATTTCCTTCCCGGATCGGACACGACGCGCTCAATACTTCGAAGGGCTCAGAACTAGGACGGATATTTCTGCTAGCCTGTCTTTTGCGGTTTTGACTGATCATGTTCAAACGCGAGTATGCATACAGCGCGCCGCAACATGAGCGCGGCAAACCTGATTTTTCGGCCACCACCGAGGAGGAAGTCGAGAAACTGGTTGCAGAGATCGGCAGTGTAATCCGCGCGGCCGAGCCACAACGGCGCGGTGAATGAAAGGAACTCGCAGTAACTCTAGTGCACGAAGAAATGTCGACGATCTCGGCACGGGCAGAGGCAGCCAAAGAGTCTTTCGCTCAACATCAAGTCAACCCGCTGGCCGGTGGAATTTTCTTAACAGTTATCGGTGCTGGTTTTGCTTTGATTGTGACGCCCGTGGGCCTGGGTCTCGTCCTGATTGGATTGTTGCTCATCATTTGGGGCGCAATCATGAGCTGGACAAAGAAATAAGCAACTCCCAAACGCGAGGAACTATCATGGCTGAGGCTGGATAAGAGCTCTACCGATAGAAAAAATTTTTGATTGAATGGGACAATGAAGATGGAAACGATCGAAAATGCATTGACGTTAATGTCCCGGTGAGCACGGTTTATAATCAATGGACCCAGTTCGAGGAATTTCCCCGATTTATGGAAAACATCGAAAGTGTCAAGCAACTCGACGAGACCGGTCTACGATGGGTTGTCAAGATCGCGGGAAAAACCGTCGAATGGGACGCCGAAATCTCCGAACAGGTCCCGGACAAACGGATCGTCTGGTACGGCGCCAACGGTCCGGTGCGCAATGGCATGGTGTCGTTCAACCCCATTAACGAGGATATCACGCGGGTGACGTTGCGTATCGGCTATGAACCCGAAGGATTTATCGAGCAGGCTGGAGATAAGCTCGGCATCCTGTCGAATCGAGTGCAAGGTGACCTCGAGCGCTTTAAGGAATTCATCGAAACACGCGGCAGAGAGACCGGCGCTTGGCGCGGCAAGATTTAATCAGGGATTCTGTTTCAATTGTTGCGCGGTCTGTATTCGGCAGATCATCTTTTGAGATTTGCTATACTCGGAGCGAGATCCGTGTATGCAAACGAAGAAACAAATTATGGATACCGAGATGATGGAGCGGAACTTCAATAACGGATTTTTCAGCTAACATACGCGGAATACGCACATAGACCGGTTTCTCCGTTTCGGTGATGCCTCGACCGGCGCAATTTGAGCAAAGGAATAGCCAGTCGCGACCGGTGCCGTAGCACTGGGCGCAGGTGAAGAAAACCGGAACCCCGACGGCAATGGTTCCACCCTGAGCCGATTCTTCGGGCGAAAGAGGCAGATCGACATTCAGTCCTTCGATCCGCTCGGCCCTTGGGAATCTGCTTTTTCGTGAAGTTTCTGACGAAGCGTTCGTACAATGGTTCGAAGGAGGGTAGATACTTCTAAATTCGCGTAGCAGCGATAAGGGCCCGGCTGAGCGAAACTCAACGCTGGCGCGCGATGCGTAAGTGATCGGTTCCGGAAGAGACTGTACGATTATCTCGTTTTGATCGAGATCGTGATCGTATATTGTCCTTTTCTCGGGATTCGAAAGATTTTCGTAGGCTTCCTGTATGGCGCGAAATTTATCGGTCGCATCCGGCCCGGCGCGGTCGGGATGGTATTTCTTCGTTAGTTCTTGATAGGCTTCGCGGATGCCGCGAAAATTCTCTCGACGCGAGATGCCGAGGATCAGGTAGGGATCCCTTATTGCCATCGGATACCCCCGGCGTTTTTGATTCAGTTCATCTCGGGCGCCCAGCCGCACTGAATTTGCGATTGACCCCTTCGGAACTAAAAATAAACGCGCTCAAATCCAGCGACCTTTACCTCGATCACGAAAGAGCCGTCGCGCCGCTCGGGAAGCGGTGGCGAGGGTTTATACTCGAAGCGCGCGCTTTCTCCCGGCCGTATTTCCTTCGCGGCGTTGTAGTAAACAGTTCGCCCCGGATCATCCTTGCCGGGATGAAATTCGTTCGCCCAGCGCCACGAGTATCTTATTTCCAAGACTACATCGCGCAGGGTGTCGCGTGAATTATTGACTATTTCGCCCGAAACCTCGCCATTCTTAATCGACACATTGCGCAGCGTTACGAACCGGCCGACTTCGTCACCCGCGACAACCATCGTGTCGTTAGCGGTAGCGGCAATAGCCACGACGCCCGGCGCCACCAATACAACAATGGTTAAGGCATAAAAAATCCTTTCGAAGGATGTGTGTTCCGAGACTTATGGACAAAACCAATTCTGCCTTGTCCGGCCAGTCGGTAGGACGCCGCAGGCCGTGACACTTTTGAATTTCCAGAATTGCAAGTGAGCAAGTCGCAGGCCATCCGTTGATCATCTAAAATTCAAAGGAAAACAATTTCGCATAAATACGAAGTCTCATAAATTCGCGGATTCTCGCGAGTGCGCCATCAGACATCCAGATTTGGCTTCTTCTCGATCGGTAGTCCGGCGGCTTGCCAAGTGTCCCACCCGTCAATTAGGGCCCGCGCGCGCTGCCATCCGGCTCGTTTGAGTTCCTGCGCCGCACGGGCGCTGGTGGCTTCGTCCGGTCAAGCGCAGAACGTAATGATCCAGGTTTGGCGCGGCACGTTTAGTTCGGCGATTCGCCGAACGATATTATCGGCCGGTATTCGCAGCGCGCCTTGAGCTTGAAATGCGCTGGAGTTGAAACTGTTCTCGGCGCGGACGTCGACGATCAACAAGGGAGCGCCGGAGGATTGCAGCGCGCGGAGTTCTTCAATCGATATACGATCGCTGGCGTTCTCAGCGGCGATTGGATGCGGCGCGCCGTCATTGGCTTCTGGCGTTGCCGTGGCGATTTGATTGCGCTTTACGAGAGCGGGCGAAGGCGGCGTTCGGCCCAGTAGCATCAGCGAGCCGCCGTGCAGCGCCACCGAGAGCAGCACGACGAGGCAGCAAATGACAAACAGCTGCTCGCTGCCCGGCACACCGGCGAATACCGGCACGAGGATCAATAGTAACGAGCTCAGACCGCGCGGT
>Ga0114129_10013309_pt1 | contig 11727 bp, 8 predicted proteins | sample RhiMetdeltSRZDD1_FD_80071 | JGI IMG/M metagenome (GOLD analysis project Ga0114129, IMG submission 80071) | Populus rhizosphere microbial communities from Tennessee, USA - Rhizosphere MetaG P. deltoides SRZDD1 (version 2) (version 2) | ecosystem: Host-associated > Plants > Roots > Rhizosphere >... | reverse complement strand
GTGAAGTAGTAATCGAACAGGGCATCGTCGTGCGCGGTCTTGAGAAGATCCTCGTAGGTCGGTGCCGGCGCCGCCTTGCCGTGGTTCTCGTGAACGGTGGGCCCGGTAGGGATGGTCGGCTCGGTCGGCGCCGGGCCGCGACCCGCGGGGACCATCTCGCACACCATGGTGACGTTGTCTTTCAGCCAGTCGCACGGGTCGCCCGCCGTGGCGTTAATCCGATCGGCTCCCGTCATCACAGCCTTCGCGGCGCCGCTTGTCGTGTCCGCGACCCACAGCTCGATCGCGGTCTCTTTTGTGTTCAGGAAGGCGAGCCGCGAACCGTCCGGCGAAAACTTCACGTGGGAGACGCGCGCCTGCGGCGGCAGCGTCACGGGCGTCTCGGCGCCGCCGTCGATCTTCTTGAGCACGATCGAATGGATGCCCGTCCCAGGCAGTCCCGACGCCCGGTGCGGACCGTTGGTCTTCGGGTTCACGCGGGAACCTGCCAGCCGCAGCATCGGCTGCGCGAGCTCCGCGATGGTCGGATAGGCGCGAGCCTTCGTCAGCGCCAGCTGCTGCTTGTTCGGGCTGACGGAAATCAGCGCCGGCGGCTCAGCATCGAAGACGTCGATGATGTTCTGCGGCGGCAGCAGGTACTTCTGAGGCTCCTGCGCGACCAGTGCCGGAGCAACGACGAGAAGTGCCAGAACGACTGCGCGCGGCAGGCGAGTGGACAACATGGACCGCTCCTTATGAAGACAGCGGATTCTACTCCGACGGAGCCGGTCGTGTAGGTCGTGTGGGCCGGGTGGGGTAGGTCGACCCACGCGACCCTGTGTTGGCCCGAGCTGTGCACTGCCTCCGAGTCGGAGGGACCATGAAGCTCATCGGCATTGCCCTGATCGTGGCCGGTATCTTGGCCCTGGCCATGGGCCGGATCACGTACACCACGCGCGAAAAGGTGCTCGATATCGGCCCGATCGAGGCCACGACCGAAAAGCACAAGTCCATTCCGCTGTCGCCCATTGTCGGTCTTGCGGCGGTCGCCGGCGGGATCGCCATCCTGGCGGTCGGCTCCCGCACCCGCGTGTAGAATGGCGCGGCTCGATGCCGCTTCAGGCCGGCGCGCGGCTCGGCTCCTGTGAAGTCGTCGCCAGCATCGGCGCTGGCGGCATGGGTGAGGTCTATCGAGCGCGCGACACCAGGCTGCAGCGCGATGTCGCAATCAAAGTGCTCCCCGAGATGTTTGCCGCCGATCCCGAGCGGTTGTCCCGCTTCGAGCGCGAGGCGCACCTGCTCGCCGCGCTGAATCATCCCCATATCGCGCATATTTACGGGCTCGAAGGGCGAGAAAGGCGAGACGGGCAGGATGAGCGAAGCGCGCCGTTCATCGTCATGGAGTTCGTCGACGGGTTGACGCTCGCCGAGCGGCTCGCTCACGGGCGAATGCCAGTAGACGAAGCGTTGCCAATCGCGCGACAGATCGCGGACGCTCTCGAGGCCGCGCACGAGCAGGGCATCATCCACCGCGATCTCAAACCCGCCAACATCAAGATCAAAGGTGACGGCACGGTGAAGGTGCTCGATTTCGGCCTCGCGAAAGCGCTGGACGGGTCGGCGGTGTCGGGCCGGCCGGGTGGAGTCGGCGGCTTGTCGATGTCGCCGACGATGATCAGCCCTGCGCAGATGACCCATGTCGGGATCATCCTGGGCACGGCCGCCTACATGGCGCCCGAGCAAGCGAAAGGACGTCCGGTCGACAAGCGCGGCGACATCTGGGCGTTCGGATGTGTCCTGTTCGAAATGCTGACCGGAGGGGCAGCGTTTGCGGGCGAGAGCGTTTCCGAAACGCTCGCGTCGGTGATGCGCGACGCGCCGCCGCTCGACGCGCTGCCGTCCGACACACCTCGACACGTCAGACAGCTGATGGCGCGTTGTTTCGAACGCGATCCCAGGCAGCGATTGCGCGACATCGGCGAAGCGCGAATCTTATTGAACGCCGTGGACGAGGCGGCGGAGGCTCCACCGGCCACGGCGCGGCGATCCCCGCACATGCTCGTCACCGCGGTCGCGGCCGGCGCCATGGCCGCCGCAATCGCCGGTGCTGTGGCGTGGCGTCTGAAGCCGGCGCCCGCCCCGCCGCTGCGGAAGTTCGCGCTGTCGCTCACAACCCCATTCGCAGAGTTGTCTCCTGATGGCGGACGGATCGCGTACGTCGAGGCAGACCACCTGCTGGTCCGCGATTTGGCTGCGGCTGAGCCGCGCGACCTCGGCGCGATGTCGCCTGATTTGAACGGCATCGGGTGGTCGCCCGACGGCGCGACGATTGTGACGACGTCTCGAGACGGCAAGATTCGTACGATCCCAGCCCGCGGCGGCGCGCCGCTCGTCGTGTGCGAGATTCCGGAAAGCCATCAGGCGATCGGTACCGCCTGGATGGGAAACGACCTGGTGTTCGCCGCGTGGCGCGGCAGTCTGTACCGCGTCGACGCCCGCGGCGGTACGCCGAAGCGATGGCTGGCGACCGATCCGCAGAAGGAGATTGACTTCCACGGTCTTGCCGCGCTGCCAGACGGCCGCGTCGTCTTTGCCGCGCATCAGCAGAACAACGAGTACACGGTCGAGACGTTTGACGGCGTCACGAGGGCAAAGCTGCTGCCGTCGATCGCGCCGGCTTCGATCGAGGCGTTCGGCACGGTCGGTCAGTTCTGGTACTCCGCAACCGGACATCTGCTGTTCACCAGGTTCGACGCCAACGCTGGACTGTGGGCGCTGCCGTTCGGCCGCGGTGCGCTCGACGCCAAGCAGGCATTTCTCGTGGCGCCGCACGTCACCAACGCCAGCGTCGCCAACGACGGCACGCTGCTGATCCTCACGGGATCGGATGCCGCAGTCTCGTTCGAGCTGACCGCCGTCGATCGGAGCGGCCAGAGCGCCAGGGTCGTCGGGGCTCCGGCGGCGGCGATCGAGAGTCCAACGGTCTCACCGGACGGGAAGCGCGTCGCGATGGTGATGAGAGCCGGGAACCGTCGGCAGGTTTGGGTGCAGGACATTGGCGGCACGGCCGGGACGCGGCTCACATTCGAGGACGAGGATTTCGCGCACCCCGCCTGGTTTCCGGCAGGCGACCGGCTTCTCTACAGCGGACACGCGCAACTGATTCGCGGAGCGCAGGTCTTCGCCGTGGCGGGCGACGGCTCCGGCAAGGCGCAGCCGCTCGGATTCGCCCACCGGGCGGAAGCCTCGACGGACGGCAAAGAGGTCGTGTACCTCGTCGACGAAAACGGCGCGAACCACTTGCGGCGCGGCAAGCTCGAATCCGGCGCGAAGCTCGAGCGTGTCTTCACCACGGATCCGGAGCCCGACGTACGCAATTTCGCGTTCTCACCCGACGGCCGCCTGCTGGCGTACGTCGATTACAGGGCCGGCCGCGCCGATCTGCTGATCACGCGCTACCCGACGACCGAAGGCCGTTGGCAAGTGTTCGGCAACGGAGGCCGGGCGCTGTGGGGCAGCGACGATTCACTCCGATGGGCGCGCGGTACCCACGAGCTTTTTTTCATTGTCTCGGGAAGCGAGCCCGAGGGCGGGCGAATGATGGCCGCGGATGTGCGGGCAACGGACGGCGTGACGGTCGGTCGGCCGGTCGGGCTGTTCGACGTGAGCGCCGACGGCTTGGCCGGCGGCTTTGACGTATCGCCCGACGGCAAAGCGTTTTATATCCGCAGGCGGGCGTCCAGCCAGCCGAAAGGCCCCGGCCGCCGCTACACGCTCGTTCAAGACTGGCCCGCGGAATTCGCTCGGTAGGAAGGAAAGGTATCCCGCCCATCCTGCCCGTCAGGGTTTCGCTCCGAACACGTCGTCCACGCTCAGGACTTTCAACGTGCCAAGGTTCAGCGCACGAACGCCGGGCTCGATCGTCTTTCGATCGCCCACGACCACCACGGCGAACTTGCCGGGCGCGATGTACTTCTGCGCCACGCGCTGAACGTCGGCCGCGGTCACCGCCTGGATGTTTTGAACGTACTTCGAGAAGTAGTCGTCCGGCAGACGAAAGATCAGCGCATCCTCGAGACGACGTGAGATGTCACCGGTGGTTTCGAAGCTGGTCGGATACCTCAGCGCGACGTAGTTCTTCGCGCGCACCAGTTCCTCCGCCGGCACGGGTTGACGAATCGCGTTCAGCTCGTTGAAGAATTCCTTGAGCGATTCGGCCGTCTTGTCGGTCTGCACGCCGGCGGCGGATGCGAACGGACCGGCGGCCGCGCGCATGTCGAACGACGAGCTGGCGCCGTAGCTGTAGCCGTGCTGTTCGCGCAGGTTCATGTTCAGCCGCGAGCTGAACGAGCCGCCGAGAATCGTGTTCATCACGATGATCGGGAAATAATCCGGCGTCGATCGCGGCACGCCGATCCAGCCGATGCGGATCTGCGACTGCGGCGCCCCGGGTTTGTCGACCAGATACACCGTGCGCGTCGTCGGTTGCTCGACGGCCGGGGATTTCACCGGCGGGGACGGCGCCGCCGACGCCTTCCAGGCACCGAACTGCTTCTCGAGCAGGGGTACGACGGCGTCGGGCTTCACGTCGCCGACCACGAGCATCGCGGCGTTCTCCGGTCGGAACACTGATGCATAGAACGCCTGAAGATCGTCGGTGGTGAACGCCTTGATGGTCTCCGCGGTGCCCGACATCGGCGTGCCGTACCGATGTTCGACGCCGAAGAGCACACGCGCGAAGGTGACGGCGGCGATGGTCGGCGGATCGTCGCGCCCTTGCAGGAGGCTTGTCAACCGCTGCGGCCGCTGGCGTTCGAGCTCGTCTTTCGGAAAGGTGGGCCGCAGTGCGACGTCGGCCATGATCGGCAGCGCGTCTGCCAGTCGCGCCACGGGCACGTGAAGCCGCAGGACCGAGGAGTCGTACCCGCTGCCTGCTGACAGATCGGCGCCGAGATAGTCGACGGCGTCGGCGACCTCCAGCGCGGAACGCGATCCCGCGCCCTGCTCCAGCATCGCGGCGGTCAGGCTGGCGACGCCGAACTTGCGTCCAGGCTCCGCGGAGGCGCCGCTGAAGATCACGAGGTTCACCTGCGCCACCGGCACTTCGTGAAGCTCGACGATCCACACGGGCAACCCGTTGGCCAGCTTCTGTTTCTGTATCGCCGGCAGATGGAGCGCGGGTGGTGGGCCCGGCTGTGGAGAATGCGTGCGATCGGGCGTCTGCTGGGCGAGCAGCGTAGCGCCCACCGAGGCCACCACCAGAACGCCACGAAAACACGAAAACACGAAAGAGCAACCTTTTGTTTCGTGATTGGGTGCTTTCGTGGCTGACATGGACGGTGTGAAGAAAGGCATCACGGTTTTTTCTCCGGCTCGATCGTCAGCTCGACGCGCTTGTCGAGCGCCAGGAACTCGGCGGCGGCGGCGCGGATATCGGAGGCCGAGAGCGCGCGATACCGCGCCAGATCCTCGTTGAACCAGTCCGGATCCCCGGTTTCCGTGTAGTACGCGTTGAGTTGATCCCCCTTGCCTCCGAACCCGCCGACGCGCTCGATCCGGTTGTAGAAGGACGCCTCGATCTGATTGAGCGATCGCTCGAGCTCGTGGGCGCTCGGCGGCTCGTGCTGCAGCTTCGTGAGCTCTTCATCGATCACCTTCTGCAGCTCGGCGGCCGTATGACCCGGCCGCGCGGTCGCGATGACCATGAACGACGACGAGAGAACCGCCGACGCCTGGAACGCACTGACGTCCTGCGCGATCTGCATCTCGTAGACCAGACGTTTGTAGAGCCGCGAATTCTTGCCGCCCGCCAGCATGTCGGCCACGACGTCGAGCGTGGCGTCGCCCGGCGCGAGGTGCCGCGGTGTGAGCCAGCCCAGATACAGACGCGGCAGCTGCACCTGGTCGCCCACCGTCCGGGTCTTCACGCTGGTGAGGGTTGCCGGCGGAATGGCCATGGGCTCGGGCGCCGGGGCCGCCTTCACGTCGCTGAACCACTTCTCGATCAGCCCACGCGCGCTCGCGCTGTCGATGTCGCCGGCTACGACCAGGCTCGCGTTCGACGGCGCATAGAACTTCTTGAAAAACGCCACGACATCGTCGTAGCTCGCGGCGGTGAGATCCGGCATGTATCCGATGACCGGCCAGTGATACGGGTGCCCTTCCGGGTAGAGCATCTCGTTCATGAGGACCTGCGCGATGCCGTAGGGCTGGTTCTCCACGCTCTGCCGCCGCTCGTTCTTGACGACGTCGCGCTGCGCGTCGACGGTTTTCGGAGTCATCGTGTCCAGCAGGTAGCCCATGCGATCCGATTCGAGGAAGAGCGCGAGCTCCAGCGCGTTCGACGGCACGTTGATCCAGTAGTTGGTCCGGTCGTTCTGCGTCGATCCGTTGTTGTCGCCACCGGCCGACTCGAGCCACGAGTCGAATTCGCCGGGCTTGACGTGGCCGGATCCCATGAACATCAGGTGTTCGAAGAGGTGCGCGAAGCCGGTGCGGCCGGTGCGCTCGCGCGCGGAGCCCACGTGATACCACATGTTCACGGTGACGAGCGGCACGCTGTGGTCCTCGTGCAGGATTACGGTGAGACCGTTCGGCAGCCTGAACTGTGTGTACGCGACGTCGAGCTTCGTCTGCGCCGCCGCCGGGGCCGCCAGCACGAGCACGAGCACGAATGATGCGGATTTCATGGCTCGATTGTGCCGTACCTTTGTGTCCGTCGTGGCGATCGTGATGAAATAGCCGCCGTGGATGAGAAGGCGCTCGTCGGCGTGATCATGGGCAGCAAGTCCGACTGGGAGACGATGGCCCCTGCGGACCAGATCCTGTCCGAATTCGGGATCGCCCACGAGTGTCGGGTTGTCTCGGCGCATCGCACCCCGACGTGGATGGCGGAGTACGCGTCGAGCGCGACCGGCCGGGGGATCGAGGTGATCATCGCTGGCGCCGGCGGCGCCGCGCACCTTCCTGGAATGGTCGCCGCGCACACGGTGCTGCCGGTCATCGGCGTGCCGGTGCAGAGCGCCGCGCTCAACGGCCTCGACTCGCTGCTGTCGATCGTTCAGATGCCGAGGGGCGTGCCGGTGGCCACAGTCGCGATCGGCGCGTCCGGCGCCGTCAACGCCGCGCTGCTCGCCGTGGCGATTCTCGCCACGTCGCGTCCCGACCTGCGCGCGAAGCTGCAGGCCTACCGCGACAAGAGTGCCGCCGAAGTTCGAACCCAGTCGCTACCGTGACTCTTGCGAATCCGCAATCCGCAATCCGCAATCCGCAATGATCGGCCCCGGCTCCACGATCGGCGTCCTGGGCGGCGGCCAGCTGGGCCGCATGTTTGCCATGGCCGCGCGACGCCTGGGCTATCGCGTCCACACGCTCGCGCCCGAACACGACACGCCCACAGGCCAGATTGCCGACGAAGAGATCAACGCGTCGTACGACGACCTCGACGCCGTGCGCGCCTTCGCGAAGCGTGTGGACGTGGTGACCTTCGAATTCGAGAACGTCTCGGCCGATGCGGTCGCCGAAGCGGAACGTCATGCCATCGTCCGGCCGAACGGCCGGGCACTCGCGATCACACAGCATCGCATCCGCGAGAAGGCGTTTCTCGCCAGCCACGGCGTGGCGGTCACGCCGTTCGCGGCCGTTCGCACTGACGCAGACCTGGCGGCTGCGGCAACCGTTGTGGGCTGTCCCGCCGTGCTGAAGACTGCGGCCTTCGGCTACGACGGCAAGGGACAGGTCGCGGTCGGCCGAGCCGATGAGATCGCCGCCGCGTGGGCGACCCTCGGCCGTCGTGAAGCCATTCTCGAGGCGTTCATCGATCTCGATCGCGAGATCTCGGTGATCGGCGCGCGCGGTGTGGACGGCGCGTGGTCGCATTTCGGGCCGATCGAAAACGCGCATCGCTGTCACATCCTCGATGTGTCCGTCGCGCCCGCACGCGTGCCGGCGGCGACCGCGGCGCTCGCGATCGACGTGACCAGGCAGGTCATGGAGGCGCTCGAGTACGTCGGCCTGATGTGCGTGGAGTTCTTCATCGCGACAGACGGCCGTTTGCTCGTCAATGAGCTGGCGCCTCGTCCGCACAACTCCGGACACCTCACGTTCGACGCGTGCCGGACGAGTCAGTTCGAGCAGCAGCTGCGTGCCATCTGCGGTCTGCCGCTGGGATCGCCGGACATGCTGCAGCCCGCCGCCATGGCGAATCTGCTCGGCGATCTGTGGCGGAACGGAGAGCCGAATTGGGCGGCAGCGCTCACCAATCCTGGCATCAAACTTCACCTGTACGGGAAGTCGGCGCCGCGGCCGGGTCGCAAGATGGGCCATCTCACCGCGCTTGCCGCGACGCCGGACGAGGCGCGCGCACAGGTGATCGCGGCGCGGGAATTGCTATGAGGTAGACGTGCCTTCAGGGCTCAGCCGCCGTGTGGCAATCGCGCCGGCGCTCGCATTGCTCGTGGTCAGTGCCCGATCGGCCGGCCCCGCCCCCGCGACACAGATCCCGCCGATTCTCGAACGATTCCTCGCCCTCGACGATCCCGCGCCGACGCAATACCGCGCACTGCGCCACCTCGAGGCGCAGAACGACCGATTCGAGAAGAGCGCGTGGATGGATGCGTGGACCGAGTCCGACTCGTCGGGGTTTCGCTATCGCATCGTGGCCGAGGGCGGGTCCGAGTACATCCGCAACCGCGTCCTCCGCGCGTCGCTCGAGACGGAGCGGAAAATGTGGGAATCGGGCGCGCCGGGCAAGGCCGGATTTACGCTCGCGAATTACACTTTTGAGGATCGCGGCCCGCATGCCGACGGCCTGGCGGCGCTGGCGGTCAAGCCGCGGCGCAAGGACCTCCTGCTCGTCGACGGCGTCATCTTCCTGCGGCCCGACGATGGCGAGCTGGTGCGGCTCGAGGGAGAGCTCGCCAAGAACCCGTCATTCTGGACGCGGCGCGTGCACATTGTTCGCCACTATCAGCGATTTCTCGGAATTCGCATGCCGGTCGCGCTCGAAACCACGGCTGCCGTGCGCATCGCCGGCCGATCGACGTTCCGCGTGACCTACGAATACGAGTCGATCAACGGTCAGCACCTCGGGAATCCGCAAACGCGGGTCGCTTCACGTTAGACAAGGGTTGGCTCAGCGGCCTTTGCGTTCGACGTCCGCACTTTTCGTCAGCCGCTGCTTCTGCGCCGCGCTCCAGCCCTTCAGGTTCCGCACGTACCAACGCACGCGATCCGGATCTCGATCCGCGATGTTGACACGTTCTTCGGGATCCCCATCGAGATCGAAGAGGCTCGATCGTCCCGAGTCGATTGCGTGGATCACCTTCAACGAGCCGTCGCGGATCCCGAGCAGGCCGCGCGAGTAGTCGGCAAAGAAAAATGCCATGCGAGCGCCGGGCGCGAGCATGGACTCGCCCTGATACATCTCGGGGACCGGGACGCCCGCGAGGTCGAGAACCGTTGGAGCGATGTCCACCAGGCTGACCACTCGAGGCGAATGAAGCTCGTGCGAGAGCAGGCCGGGGGCGGCGACGAGGAGCGGCACGCGCACGTTCTCGTCGTACAGGTTGAACGTGTGGCCGTAGTTGCCCTCGTGCTGGCCGAACGCCTCGCCGTGATCGCCGAACACGATCCACAACGTGCGCTCCGCCAGCCCACGCTCCCGCAGTCCCTGAATCAGCGTGCCGAGCGACGCGTCGCCGTCGTGCAGCGCATTGCGATAGCGGCCAAACTCGTCGCGTTCATCGAACGGTCCAGCCGCGGACGACTCGTAGGGATGATGTCCGGCGATCGGGAGGTACGTGAGAAAGAACGGGCGGCGGCCGTCCTGCGCATCGACCCACTGCAGCATGCGCTGGACGGTCGCCGGCTCATCGACGCCAAAGCTCGAGTTGTGGTTCCCGCCGATGTCGCCGGCGTCCGCCAGCAGGTCGTAGCCGCGGTGGCGGACGACCGTGTCCATCCCGAGATACATGAACCGACCTGAGTGAAACAGCGCCGTCGCGTAACCGCGCTCGGACAGCGTGGCGGGCAGCGAACGACACTCGGCCGATCCGTACGAGTCGACCGGAACATCGAACGCTGGATACGCGGAACACAGGACCGAGTGCAGCCCTTTGATGCTCTCGGGGTACGCGGTGTACGCGCGGTCGAACACGATCCCCGACCGCGCAAGCCTCGTGAGATTGGGCATCACGTCCGGGTTCGTGCCGTACAGGCCGAGGTACTGCGCCGCCGTCGATTCCAGGCTGACGAGCACGATATTCCGACCCGCGGCCGCGCCTCGAAAGCGGGCCAGGTCCTCGTCCGGTGCTGCGGCGAGACCGGTGCGCTGCCAGTCGTCCGGTGCGCGCGCCGAAAGCCGCGGCATCGCCGTCGATGCCAGCGCCGTCCACGCGTTGCGCTCGAGGCCGAGCGTGTCGATGCGGGATGCCGCGATGGGACCGAGCGCGACGCAGGCTGTCATCGCGCCGATGATCGACTGCCTGGGGATGCGATGCGCCAGTCGCGGTGCGACCGTCGCGGCAGCGGCGAGCAGCACGACGGTCGAGATGTTGGCAGGCGTCGCGTAGTACCACATCGAGTCGGCGAGCGGACCGCGTGCGGCGCGCCACATCGCCCAGGTGAGGGGAGTGGACAGGACGCGCACGACCGGCACGTTGATCGCGGCATAGACCGTGAGCACGCCGTAGATCGCCCAGAGCACGCGTGGCCGCGACGAGAGGCTCAGTTCCACCATCGCAAATGCCAGCGCCACCGCCGCGTCCTGCCAGAAGTACGCGGGCAGCGACCACCACGACACTGGCACGGTGTGGCCCCAGAGGGCCGCCGCCTTCGCCAGCACCAGGACCACGAAGAGACCGGTCGCCTTCACGCGCGCACCAGGTTCAACCGTTTGAGGAGCGCGAGCGACACGACTCGACTGACACCGCGCTTTCGCCAGAGCCAATCGTGGACCATGACTGTCTGCGCCGGCGGTCTGCGATAGATGGCGTCGCGGTCGCCTTCGAACGAGAGCGGGAAGACGACGAGATCGTAGGGGACGGGGGTCACCGGCGGGGACGGAGGCAGCTGGCGGGGACGGAGGTGACCGGTGGGGACGGAGGTGAAGCGCTGGTGGACGAAGTCGACGTCGTCGCCGATCGCCCATCCTCGGGCTGCGTTCAGGTGCGCCAGGTTGGCATCGATGATGGTGAGGCGTGCGTCCGGCACGATCCGGCGCAGGACGAGCGCCGTGCGCGGGAAGAGGCCGCCGCCCACGATGGCGATGCGGGGCGCGGGGCGGTCGAAGGGCGAGGCGCGCGTCAACAGATCGCGGAACGCGCGCTCGTGCGCGCGCACGAGGAAGCATTGTACGACGACGGAGTGCAGCGCCATCCGCTCGAGGACAATCAGGCCGTCGCCTTCGAGCCAGCGCATCGGTGCCGGCCAGCGGCTGACGCGGGCCTCGGGATCCTGATGCGCCGGCAGGCGCGTCCAGTGCGTCGACGGGCTCGCGTGGTGCTCCGCGTGATAGCCGTCGTTGAGCAGGAGCAGGTTGTACAAACGGCCATAATGACTCGTCGTGCCGTGCGCGTGCTCGTAGTAGCCGTGAGCCGCGCACAGCAGTAGACCGGCGGTCCAGCCCGGGAGATACACCGACAGAAAAAATGTCGGCGCCACGCCCAGCATCGCGCTCCAGACGGCCAGCACGAGCGCCGCTTGTGTGACGAGGTCGACCGACACACGCAACCGCGCGGCGACCCCGGC
>Ga0114129_10013307_pt1 | contig 11728 bp, 5 predicted proteins | sample RhiMetdeltSRZDD1_FD_80071 | JGI IMG/M metagenome (GOLD analysis project Ga0114129, IMG submission 80071) | Populus rhizosphere microbial communities from Tennessee, USA - Rhizosphere MetaG P. deltoides SRZDD1 (version 2) (version 2) | ecosystem: Host-associated > Plants > Roots > Rhizosphere >... | reverse complement strand
TGGCTCGAACAAATGGGCCTTTGTCACCTCGTCCATGCCACAGCCGGTGTCGCTGATTGCCAGCATCACGTATTCGCCGGCTTTTGCTTCCAGGTGCTCGCGCAGTTGCTCGCGGTCGAGCGTGACGTTGGCGGTTTCAAACACCAGCCGGCCGCCTTCCGGCATGGCTTCCCGAGCATTAACGGCCAAGTTCATGATGACTTGTTCTAATTGCCCGGGATCAGCCTTGATATAGCTTAGGTCGCGGGCGGTAGCCGTCACCAACTCAACATCTTCTCCGATCACCCGGCGCAACATCTTGCCCATGCCCGAAACGGTTTCGTTCAGGTTGGTCAACGTGGGCTGCAGCACCTGCCGCCGGCTAAAAGCCAACAGCTGACGGGTTAATGAACTCGCCCGGTCCGCAGCTTTGTCGATGTGCCGCAGCTGGCCCAGGACTTGTTCATCGTTTTGTAAATGATCCTGCAGCAAGCGGGTATAACCGGTAATAACGGTCAGCAGATTGTTGAAGTCGTGGGCCACGCCTCCAGCTAACGTGCCAATCGCCTCCATTTTCTGCGACTGCCGCAGTTGCTCCTCCAGGTGCATTCTCTCAGTAATGTCCTCAGCAACCACCAGTTCCGCCTTGCGGCCGGCAAACTGCAGGTTCTGCGCCGTAACCTCAACCTCGAGGATGCGTCCATCGCGCGCGCGGTGTCGCCAGTTTCCATGATGGATATTGGTGCGGTCGCGTGGACGCACTTCCTTGCGCGGGGATAGTCCATTTTCAGGACCGAGAATCTCGGTGATCTTCATCTTCAGAAATTCCGATCGCGTGTACCCATAGTGGCGGACAGCCGCTTCGTTGACTTCCAGAAATTCCAAAGTGTCCTGCGCAAACACCCACATGGGGTGCGGATTGCTGGTGAACAACATGCGGAAGCGGGATTCCGCCTCCTTCAATGCCCGGGTGGTTTCGAGGTTGCGATGGTGCGTAACTGCCAAGCGCGCGCTGTAACAGAGCACTGACGCGAATACTGAAATAAACGCGAGCGAAAGCTGCTCCCGGCCAATGCGATAGGCCATTGCCAGCACCAGCAGAGGCACCAACGTCGGCACCAAATGAACTGTAAACAGCGCGCGAACTCCGCTGGGCTCCGGTTCATCCTCGCTCGTGGACTGGGGCTTCCAAGTTGCCGCGGCGATAGTCGCTACGATGAACGGAGCCACCCACGCCAAGTCGGCCCAACTTCCGGTGTGCAAGTCCCAGTGAAGCCAGCCATAATTGGCGATTCCCCCAAACACTGCATAAGCGAACAGGAAAAGCGACATCCGGCGAAAAACATCCCGCAACGACTGCGGAGTGGAAAGAAGTCCACGAATGGCAAACGCGGCAAACAGCAGTCCGTTTCGCAGGTTAAAGCGCAAGTAGATAAGCTGCTCGACCTGCTCAGGGTATGGCTGCCGCCAAGTGGGAATAAAAAAGAAGTAAAGGAATGCTGATAGCAGCACGATGCCGGCTTGGGCGAAATCCAAGGTCCGCTGCCAATCGATGGTGCGCGACTCGCGCGGCCCACTGAGTAACAGCGCGACCAACATCGGGCTAAACGCGAAAAAGAAGAGTATGTCGGTCGGCAGTTCGCCCCTGGTGATCTCGTCTACGTACTCGTAGTGCGTCCATAAGAGCTGCGCTCCTCCCCACATCAGAAACGCGGCCGTCATGAAAGCCCAGAACTGGCGAGTTGCACCCCGCGCCCGCCGGGCGGCGTCCAGCGTAGCCACCATCGCCACAAAGCTGGCGGCAAACTGGAAGAGATTGGACGCGAGCCGGTTCAGACCCGCAGGCGGTGACACCAACATGGCGATGGCGTGCATTGCCATTAATGCAAAGGCCAGCCCGATGATGGTTTTTTGAGGACGCACCTTGGTGCAGAGCTAGAAAAGGGGGAGGGAAACGTCGTGAGTTTATGAGGTATCACTCTGTGGGTCAATGAGATTGCAGGGCGTCTGGTGCTGACGTGGATACGCGCTCCGACCAGCTAAACACGTCTTCACCAGCATCTGGCCATACACAAAACCGAATACTCCTACCAAAATCTGTAGGTATCGACCATGACTCCTTCTATAATGCTTTAAGTAGCTGAGATGTTGGGCCTTAACTCCCGTATGGTCTTGTGAGACATGGCATTCCGCTTGCAGTCTTGGACCCAGCACAACCTTCAAGAGTCGAAGTATGTCCAGCCGCGGTGGTCGATGAAACGGGAGTTCCAGTTCGGGTTTGTCTCCATCCTCATAGGGTTGCTGACCGTCGCAGCAGGCTATTCCGCCTGGCTAAACTTTCAGAAAGAAAAGGAATACGTCGCCCCCTACGACGGCGTGTGGTGGGTAGAGCAGCAGAACGGTCCGGGTAATGCCCTCAGCATGCGTGCGAAGCGCGTGGATGCGGGCGGCCCGGGCGAGAAAGCCGGCGTTAAAGTAGGCGATGAACTGGTCGCGGTCGGTGGCACTCCGGTCACCAACTCCGCTACCCTGATCAGGAAACTCTACAAGGCTGGAGTATGGTCGGCTGTCGGTTATTCCCTGCTCCGCCATGGCGTGCCGGTTGAAGCTTCGGTCATCCTGGCCCCGGCGGATCGCTCACTGAATAACGGCCTACGACTGATTGCTCTGGCCTATCTGGGTATTGGCCTCTACGTCTTGCTGCGGCGCTGGACTGCACCCAAATCAACTCATTTCTACGTTTTTTGTCTGGTTTCATTCATCTTTTACGCCTTCAAGTACACCGGAAAGCTGAACCTGTTCGACGAGTCGGTGTACTGGGCCAACGTGGTGGCCTGGCTCTTGCAGCCCGCATTATTCCTGCATTTTTCGCTGACCTTCCCTGAGACTAAGGCTTTAGTCCGCCGCAATCGCTGGTTGCTTCCGCTGGTCTATGTGGCACCAGCGCTTTTGCTGGCATTGCACATAACCGCGCTGCAACTGTTGGCGCCCTCGGAACTGTTGCGCTTCAACCTTGACCGGCTGCAGATGCTGTATCTGGCTCTGTATTTCGTCGTAGCGGCAGGCGTGCTGTGGCACAGCTACCGGCATGCCGGAACGCCAATTCTGCGCCAGCAAATGAAGCTGGTGACGCGCGGCACCTTTATGGCGATTACGCCTTTCACCCTGTTCTACGTAATCCCCTACTTGCAGCAGGGTGCGGCCGCCGCGACTCCGAACCTGCTGGTGAAGCTCGCAGTACTTTCGCTGGTGTTCCTGCCGCTCACTTTCGGCTACGCCATCGTGCGTTATCGCCTGATGGACGTAGACATTATCTTCAAGCGCGGCATGGCATATACCCTGGCCACGGCCGCCATCGTTGGCGTGTACTTCGGGGCGATTGGCGCGGCGGCCGAGATAGTCCACACGCGCATTCCCAGCGCCGGGCCGGCTGGGCTGGTGATTGCAATCGTGATCACGGCTTTGCTCTTCGAGCCGGTAAAAAAATGGATTCAAGAGCGCCTGGACAGGTTTTTCTACCGCAAGCGTTATGACTATCGCCGGACGTTGGTCGAATTCGGTCGCGACCTGAGCTCTGAAACCGATCTCGACAAGATGTTTACCGCGGTCATTGATCGCCTATCGCGAACGCTTCTGGTAGACAAACTGGCTATCTTCGTGGCCGATAGCTCGCTGCCGGGGAAATTCACGTTGGCAAAATCCTTTGGTCTGACCTCAACCCAGGATCTGGACCTGGGATTTCTGAGCACGCACCAGCCCGAGGAAGATGCCGACCATATCTTCTACGAAAATCCGCGGCAGGCTGTGCGTGAGACTGCCCCAGTGCGGCAGACCATCGCGCAGCTCGACCTGAACTATTACATTCCCTGCCGGGTGCAAGAGCGCGTGATCGCGGTTCTCGGACTGGGAAAGACGATCGAAGGCGACTTCCTCTCCAGCGAAGACGTGCAACTGCTCGAAACCCTTGCCGGCTACCTTGGCATTGCAGTACAGAACGCCAAGCTGTACGCCTCGCTGGAACAAAAAGTCTCGGCCTACGAGCGTTTGAAGGACTTTAACGAAAACATTGTGGAGTCGATAAGCGTCGGGGTGATGGCAGTGGACCTCTCCGATCGCATCGAGTCCTGGAATTCCCAGATGGAAGTGATGCAGGCCTTGCCGCGTTCCCAGGTGCTGGGCAGGCCGATCAGCGAGGTGATGCCTACCGCATTCGTAGAGGAGTTCTATCGTCTGCGGCAGGCGCCGGGAATTCACAATCTCTACAAGTTCCGCATGAACACCTCGGCTGGTGACACACGCGTCGCAAATATTGCCATCGCGCCGCTGGTCACCAAGAAGTTCAGCGTCATTGGGCGGCTGATCATCGTCGACGACATCACCGAAAGAATTGACCTGGAATCGCAGCTCTCGCAGGCGGAGAAAATGTCGTCTATCGGCCTGTTAGCGGCTGGCGTGGCACACGAGGTAAATACGCCCCTGGCGGTGATTTCTTCTTACGCACAAATGCTCGCCAAGCAACTCAACGGCGATGGCAACAGTAAAGGCTTGCTCGACAAGATCACGCAGCAGACCTTCCGTGCTTCCGAGATCGTCAACAATCTGCTCAATTTTTCGCGCACCAGCGGCTCCGAATTTGCCGAGCTCGATATCAACAAAATCATCGAAGACACTTTGGCGCTGCTGGAGCACCAGTTCAAGAAGTCGCGAATCAAAGTGCACCGCGAGCAGGTATCTGATTTGCCTTCCATTTTTGGCAACGGCGGCAAGCTGCAGCAGGTGTTCCTGAACTTGTTCCTGAACGCCAAAGACGCCATGCCGCAGGGCGGGACGCTCAGCATTAAGACATACAACGGTCGCGGCATTAACGTTGAAGTCACCGATACCGGTTCAGGCATCGCCCAGGAACATATCGCGCGTATTTACGACCCGTTCTTCACTACCAAGACGGGGCCTCGCGAAGAACGTCGCGGCACCGGGCTGGGTCTCTCGGTAACCTATGGGATCATTCAAGAGCACGCAGGCAAAATCCGGGTGGAGAGTGCGCCCGGTAATGGCACTACCTTTCACCTGGAGTTTCCGATGATGCACAGTGCTGTCGGAACCGCGGTGAATGTAGGCAGCTAGGCAGGACGTTTTTATGGGTGAAGCAGCAGTTCTAACTCGTCGACCGTTGAGCGCCGAAGTGGCCGCTCCCGGCTCAATTTTGATCATTGACGATGAAGCTGCCATTCGCGAGTCGCTCGAGACTTTGCTGGATATGGAAGGTTACAGCGTGGCCTCTGCAGAGAGCGCCGAGGAAGGCCTGGCACGCATCGCCGAGCGTCCCTTCGATCTTGTGCTCCTGGACCTGGCGCTTCCCGATAAGAGCGGCATGGAGTTGCTGCACGAAATCCGTGAACGCGATCCGGAACTGGCAGTAATCATGATTACCGCCTACGGCACGGTAGAGAATGCCGTGCAGGCCATGCAGAATGGCGCCGCCAACTTTATCCAGAAGCCCTGGGACAACGAAAAGTTACTGGCCGACGTACGCATTGTCGTGGCCCGCCGCCGCGCGGAAGAAGAAAATATTCAGCTCAAGCGCGCGCTCAAGCAGCGCTACAACTTCGAGAACATTGTCGGCAAGAGCGAAGGCATGCTGCGCATTTTCGATCTGGTGGCGCAAGTAGCGCCCAGCCGCTCCACCATCCTGATCCAAGGCGAGAGCGGCACCGGCAAGGAACTGATTGCGAAGGCGATTCACATGAACTCGCCCCGCAGAGACCGTCCTTTCGTTCCTGTGAACACCGGCTCCATGCCGGCAGACCTGCTGGAGTCCACGCTTTTCGGCCACGTGAAGGGCGCCTTCACCAGCGCCATTGCCTCGAAGAAGGGCCTGTTCGAGGTTGCCGACCGCGGCACTCTCTTCCTGGACGAGATTGGCACTATGAACCTGGAAACGCAGGCGAAGATCCTGCGCGTGCTCCAGGACCGGAAATTCATGCATCTCGGCGGCGTGCAGGAAATACAAGTCGATGTCCGCATCATCGCCGCCACCAATGTTGACCTGAAGCAGGCAGTGCGTGAAGGACGTTTCCGCGAAGATCTGTTTTATCGTCTAAACGTTATCACCGTAGACCTTCCGCCGCTGCGCGACCGCCGCGAAGACATTCCGCTGCTGGTGGATTTCTTCATCAAGAAGTTTGCCGCCGAGAATGCGCGCCCAGTTCGCCAGTTCAGCCCTGAGGCCATGCGTCCGCTGATGGACTACGAGTGGCCCGGCAATGTGCGCGAACTGGAAAATGTGGTGGAGCGGGCTGTAGTGCTTTCTTCCGGGCATACCATTGGCCCGGACCTGCTGCCTGACCCGGTGGTTGGGCGTGGAACGGCCACGCGGCTGCCAGAGCCTCGGCCCGACGCCTCGTTATTCGACATCATGGAAGACTGCGAACGCCGCGTGATCATCGACATGCTGGAAAAGTGCGACTGGAATCAGACTGAGGCGGCAAACCGCTTCCGCATTCCGCTCTCCACGCTCAATCAGAAAATCAAGCGTCTCAGCGTGGAGATCCGTCGCCGGGCCCGAGAGTAAACTTCAGCTCCCGATTTCTCTCTGTTATAGTTCCCTGCTCGCATGGAATTTATCTCTCCCATCGATTACGCCAAAGACTCGGTATTGGCCGTCCAGGAATACTGGCAGCTTTCCATGCGGGCGCTGGGCAACATTTTTCGGCAGCCCCGCTACCTCGCCGATGCGGTGATGCAGGCCGACATCATTGGCGTAGGCTCGTTACCCATTGTGGTGTTGACCGGGTTGTCCATCGGCGCGTCACTGGCGCTGCAGACATCTGATACGCTCCAGCGGTTCGGTTCTCTCTCACTCACCGGGCAGGTGGTCTCGCTCTCCATGGTTCGGGAAATCGGGCCGGTGCTCACCGGTCTGATGGTGTGCGGGCGCAACGCTTCCGGAATGGCCAGTGAACTAGGCTCCATGAAGGTCACCGAGCAAATCGACGCCATGCGGGCTTTGGGTACCGATCCCCTCAAGAAGCTCGTAACGCCACGTTTGATGGCCACCACCGTAATGCTGTTCTTCTTGACCATCATCTCTGACCTGTTCGGCCTGGTAGGTGGGTTCCTGGTGGCGCACCTCATGCTCGGCCTCGATTCCAGCCAGTATTGGACTACTGCTTACCAATCGCTCGGGCATAGCGACATAGAAATGGGACTGCTGAAGCCCCTGGTGTTCGGGTTCCTGATTGCCACTGTTGGCTGCTACTATGGGCTCTCAGCGCGCGGAGGGACTCAAGGCGTGGGCCGCGCCACTACTCAGGCTGTGGTCGCAGCTTCCGTGCTTATTCTGGTGGCCGACTTCTTCCTTACTCGGCTGCTGATGATCGTCTGACCCGTTCGCGGCATGTCAACCAGCGAAATCATCGCTCCTGACTCTCCTATAGCGGAAGAGGCTCGGCACAAGGCCATTGTGTTCGACGACGTGGCCATAGCCTTCGAGAACCAGCCGGTGCTGGATGGGATTTCTTTCGAGTTGCCGCGCGGCGAAACCAAAGTCCTCTTCGGAACCGCGGGGTCGGGAAAAAGCACCATTCTCAAGCTCGCACTGGGTTTGATTAAGCCGGATCGCGGACGCGTCTTTGTGCTCGGCTATGAAGTTTCCAACATGCCCGAACAAGAGCTGTTCGATTTGCGCCGCAAAGTAGGCATGGTTTTCCAGGAGAGCGCGCTCTTCGATTCACTCACCGTGCGCGAGAATGTCGCTTACCGCCTCATCGAGGAGGAGCACATGCCTCCCTCCGAGGTTGAAGAGCGTGTAGTTGAGGCGCTGCGGTTCGTCGAACTGGAACACACCTTGGACCTGTTGCCATCGGAGCTCTCGGGAGGCATGCGCCGTCGTGTGGCCATTGCACGCGCCATCATCACTCAACCCGAAATCGTGCTCTATGATTCTCCGACTGCGGGCCTCGATCCCATAACTTCTACGCGCATCATCGAGCTCATTGTGAAGCAGCGCGACGTGTACCACACCAGCGCCCTGATGGTTACGCACCGGCTGCAAGACGCCTTCATTATGGCTTCGCACTACTTCGATACTGAAGCCAACGAGATGCGACCGCTCGCCGAGTCGCCAAAGCGGGACGTAAAGACTACGTTCCTGGTGCTTCGCGACGGCAAAGTTATTTTTGATGGGACGGCGGTTGAGCTGGCGGAATCTCGCGATGAGTACATCCGCGAGTACATCGCTTGATCAGGCGTTGACCTCGACCGGTGCCGGCCGCGAGTAATCGCACTTCACACTTGCGGCGGCAGGGGCTTCTTCGGCGCCTTTCTTGCCACGACGCTTCTTGGGCGCCTCCTCATCCTCACCGGCCGCCTTGTTGGGACAGGCTATGAAGGTCCCCGATTTGAGCCTCTTCTCCACCAGGTACTCATGGCCGCAGTCCGGACATTTCTCCGCAATGGGCTTATGCGCCGAAGTGAACTTGCACTTGGGATAATTTGAACAACCGTAAAAGATATTGCCGCGCCGGCGCGCTTTTTTCTCTACCAGCTCACCGTCTTTGCACTCCGGACACTTCATCCCAATGTAATTCTGCTTGACGTACTTGCACTCGGGATAGCCGCTGCACGATGTGAATTCCCCGTAACGGCCATGCCGTAGCATCATGTTGCGTCCGCACTGCGGACATTTTTCGTCAAGCGGAATGTCGGGCACCTTCTTGCCCTGGTCAAGCCTGCGCGTGGTCTTGCATTCGGGATAGCCGGTACAGGCCATGAACTGGCCGAAACGGCCGCGCTTCAGCACCATCACCCTGCCGCAGTTCTCGCAATACTCTTCCTGCGAGGTTTCCTGCACGTCGGCGGAATCCAGGTCGGGCAGATCGATCGGATTTTCTTTGGTGAAGGTGCAGCTCTCCGGATCATCCTTTTTATAGCTGCTGCACGCGAAGAAAGAACCATGCTTGCCCCACTTGAGTACGAGCGGTGAGCCGCACCGTTCGCACGTCTGATCGGTGGGCTTTTCCATCCGCTTGATGTTCTCCATGTGCTTCTGGGCATAGCGGAGGTCTTTCGCGAATTTCTTGTAGAACTCGGCAAGCGCGTCGGTCCACTTCTCCTTGCCTTCCTCGATTTCGTCCAGCTCTTCTTCCAGACGAGCGGTATAGGCGGGATCGAAGATGTCGGAAAAGTTCTCGACCAGCAGGTCGGTCACTACCATGCCGATCTCGGTCGGCACGAATTTGCCGCCCAGCTTTTGGGCGTACTGCCGCTCCTGAATGGTTGAGAGGATGGTGGCGTACGTCGAAGGCCGGCCGATACCACGCTCTTCCAGTTCCTTCACCAGCGAGGCCTCGTTATAACGCGGCGGCGGCTCAGTGAAATGCTGCTCCGGCTTGAGCTCACGCAACTCCAGCTTCTGTCCCGATTCCAACGGGGGCAGCTTGTGCTTGAGCGCCTCGTCTTCCTCGTCCTTGCCTTCCTTCGATTCCTCGTAAACTTTCAAGAAGCCTTCAAATTTCAGCACCGAGCCGGTCACGCGGAACAGGAAGCTCTCGCGCGCAGCCTTGGCGTCGATGTCAATCGTCGTCTGATCGAAGACGGCGGGATTCATTTGCGACGCGACAAAGCGTTGCCAGATGAGCTTGTAGACCTTGTACTCATCTTCCTGCAGGTACTGTTTGACGGTATCGGGATGGCGCGTAGCGGAAGTCGGTCGAATGGCTTCGTGCGCATCCTGCACGTCTTTCTTGGACTTGAAGACGTTGGGCGATTCAGGCAGGAATTCGGATCCGTAATTGGAAGCTATCAGCTCGCGAACCTCGGCGACTGCATCGTTCGAGACGCGAGTTGAATCGGTTCGCATGTAGGTGATCAGACCTACCAGGCCTTCATCACCCAACTCAATACCTTCGTACAGGCGTTGCGCGATCATCATGGCGCGCTTCACACTGAAGCGCAGCTTGCGCGAAGCATCCTGCTGCAGCTTGCTGGTGGTGAATGGCGCAGCCGCGTTGCGGCGGCGCTCCTTGCGCTCCACCGTCCGGACAATCCAGTCTGCATCCTGCAGCGCGGTCTTGAGCTTTTCCGCCTCTTCCGCGTTGGGGATTTCGGTCTTCTCGTCGCCTATTCCTACGAACCTGGCGTCGAACGCGGGCGGCTTGGATGCGGCCAGGTGCGCATCAATGGTCCAGAATTCTTTCTTGTCGAACGCCTTGATCTCGCGTTCGCGTTCCACGATCAGGCGTAGCGCGACCGTCTGCACGCGGCCGGCGGAAATGCCGCGCCGCACCTTATCCCATAGCAGAGGCGAAACCTGGTAGCCCACAATACGGTCGAGCACGCGGCGAGCCTGCTGCGCGTCTACCAGATTGCGGTCGATTTCACGGGGACTTTCAAAAGCCGCGCGCACCGCTTTCTGGGTGATTTCGTTGAAGGTGACGCGATGGATGGGGATGCCGTTGCTCTTCTTCTTTTTCTTACGGCCATTGAAGTTATCGCCGCCGAGTTCTTCCGCCAGATGGGCCGCTATCGCTTCACCCTCGCGGTCCGGGTCGGGCGCCAAATAAATGGCGGACGCCGATATGGCTAGCTTCTTCAGCTTTGCGACAACTTTTTCTTTACCGGGGATGACGTCGTATTCGGTCTCGAAATCGTTTTCCAGATCAACGCCCAGGGTCTTCTTGGGCAGATCTTTGACGTGACCGAATGAGGCTTCGACCTCATAGTCCTTGCCCAGGTACTTATTGATAGTTTTCGCCTTGGCGGGCGATTCGACGATGACTAAGCTTTTGGCCATTGCAAATTACAGTGTGAAGCTACCACGGTTTTTCCAGAAAGCCCAAACTCTGCTCCTCTTTTAGAAACATTTCACGAAATTCTTGCCTGGCAGCTGCCTTATCTTTCCTGCCAGCTCCAGCTCGAATAACGCTGCGAAGATTTCTGAGGAAGAAAGCGCGGGCTCCAGCCGCTCCACCAGTTCATCAATATGAGTGGATTCATCCTGCTTCAGCAGAGCAAAGATCTTCTTCTCGTGAGGAGTGAACTCGGGTTCCTGGAATAGAGATGCATTAGATGGCGCTTCCGATTCAAGCGCCCTGGAATGTCCTAAATATGACTTTACCTCGGCGGGTAATTCTTCCCAAACATCTTCCCACGTGGCCGTGAGCTTCGCGCCTTGCTTTATCAACGTGTTCGGGCCCCAGGAGTTCTTGTTGGTCACGTTGCCCGGAACCGCGAAGAGGTCGCGATTCTGCTCGAGAGCGCAACGCGCGGTTATGCGAGTACCGCTGTATTCGCCGGCTTCGACCACCAACACTCCCAACGCCAGGCCGCTGATGATGCGGTTGCGGATAGGAAAATTCTGAGGCGCGGCAAAGGTGCCCACTGCAAACTCACTAACCAAGGCTCCGCCCAGCGACAATATCTGGTCGGCCAGCTTGCGATTCTCGCGCGGATAGATGACGTCGATGCCGGTCCCGAACACGGCTGCAGTTTTTCCCTTTGCATTCACCGCCCCACGGTGGCCACAAGTATCCACACCGCGGGCCAGGCCGCTGAACACGATTAGGCCGCGTGCGGCGAGATCACAGGCCAGCCGCTCCGCCATCCCGATACCATAAGGCGTAGGATGCCGCGTCCCCACAATCGCTATCCCCGGCGAGGAGAGCACACTAACCTCCCCGCGTACGTAGAGCGCGAGCGGCGGGTCGTAGATTTGCCGCAGTAGCGGCGGGTATTCGGGGCTGTCGAGCAC
>Ga0114129_10013306_pt1 | contig 11729 bp, 9 predicted proteins | sample RhiMetdeltSRZDD1_FD_80071 | JGI IMG/M metagenome (GOLD analysis project Ga0114129, IMG submission 80071) | Populus rhizosphere microbial communities from Tennessee, USA - Rhizosphere MetaG P. deltoides SRZDD1 (version 2) (version 2) | ecosystem: Host-associated > Plants > Roots > Rhizosphere >... | reverse complement strand
TGGGAATGCTCGGGCCGCGTAGCGGTCACCTGCTTGATAGCGGCACAATTTCCAAAGGAATAGGTGACCGCTACGCGGCCCGCGGCATTCCCACCGCCGCGTGCTATCGAGAGGTCACCGCTACGCGGTTAGCCGGACTTTTCACCACAGGCTCGGCGTTTGGTGGGATTTAGCTGATAAAATGTCCAAACTTCAGTACGCCCCCCCCACGCCAGTTGTGGTCCTGACGCCCGCCCTCTAGGCTGGAACATCAATTACCCACCTCTTGCGAGGTGGGTATGAAAAACTAGCTAGCTTAAAAATTAGCGCCTTTGCCCTTAAGCGCGATCGTCAGAGTCGGGTTTTCGGGGTCCGATGTTTGAATCGTGAGTACATCCACGATCGGTCCGGTATCCCGTGGCTGGAACATGATCTTCATTTCCAGAACTGCCGCCGACTTCAGCGCCAGCGGCATGTTGGACAGTCCTTCGACTCGAAAGTGTCTGCCGTCTTCAAACTTCAACGAGTTGATCGTCAAGTTCCCGGCTCCTCCGTTGGTGATTGAGACGGTGACGAACCCGCATCCACCATTCACCCCAGTCGGCCCAAAAGTTAGCTTGGTTATGGGAACACAGATCCGTCCTGGGCCGAGTACTCCGCCGACCGGCGAGACCACGATAATCGTCACCGTCGCGCTGGCGCTTAGATCGATACAGTCGGTGGCAGTGAAGGTGACGACAAACGATTTGTCCTGCTGGTCCGAAGTAGGTATGAACCTGAACCGGCCGGTGAAAGGTTCAAACTGCGAGTGATCGGGATTTCCCGATGACGATAACCTCACGGCACAGCCAGGAACAGCAGAAGTTCCCGTAACCACGAAGGTAAGTTCCTGGCCAACGGGAATGATGATTGGGCTTGGCGGCACGCTGATGATCGGGGGTTGCGGGTTACCGCCGCCCGCCGAATTCGTGACCGTTATCTGCACCGTCCCGCTTGCCGATGCTCCTCGACTGTCGGTTGCGGTGAAGGTCACCACAAAGACCTGCCCGGCTTGAATGCTCGTCGGGTTAAAGGCGAAGCCGCCGGTTGACGGGTTGAACGTAGCGTTAGCCGGAACGCTCGTGGCTGAAATAGTGACCGCATCACCGTCGGGGTCACTCGCGCTGACCGTGAATGTGAGCAATTGCCCGACACCAATCACTTGCGGACCCGGGACGCTGATGATGGGCGGATTGTTGGCCGACGGCGGAGGAGGAGTCACGTTGATTTGAACCGAACGCGACACGGACGCGCCATGGTTATCGGTCGCAGAAAAACTCACGGTGAATGTTTGTCCGGATTGCGATTGCGACGGTGTAAAGGTGAACTGACCATTGGCCGGATTGCCGCTCGTCTGGTTAAAACCGGCGTTGGAGGGAACGTTGGACGCCGACAGGGTAACGATGTCACCGGCATCGGGATCGGAACCTGCGACGTTAAAAGTCAGCGTTGTTCCTGCTTGAACGGTTTGAGAGCCCGGCACGTTCAGCGTTGGAGGGTTGTTCCCCCCGGACGCCGCCGTAAAGTTCACGCCGCTGGAGGCCGACGCAACGATGATGTTTGCGTTAAGCGTGATGAGGCCGGCAACCGACCCGCTCACGTTCACATGCAGGAAGTTCACGGTAAGCGAAGATGTAGTTTGGCCGTTTCCGGCCCGAATTTGTTCGTTGATTATGACGGTGCCGTTCAGCGGCACCAGCACTGGGAGTCCGCCAACTATTGCGGTGACGGTGGCGCTGACCGATACCTCGGTATTGGGATCAAACTCAGACTGCTGATACAGCACGCCGGCGATTCGCAGTTGATTTGCAAACGAACCGGCCGATGAGCTGTTGGCGGTCGTTCCGTTTCCGTCGCTGGTTGACTTTGACCTGATGGTGGTTGCGGTGACCAGCCCGTTGAGCAGATTAAGGGTATTAACGGTGGATGTGCTCTCGGCGTGCGCCGAGGTTTGAGTGATGATTCCCGAAGTCGTATTGATGATCAGGCCGGTGGACAACACCGGCAGTACGCCAGGGTTGATCGATACGTTGACGCTTGCAACCTGATCAGTAGCCGACCCGCCCTGCGGAGGAAGGCTCACCGGCGCGACGAATGGCACCGATACGTTGGCCGGTACGCCAAGAACGGTTGCCGAGACATTAACGCTGGCTCCGTTCGCGCCCCCGCCAACGGCGTTCTGCGTCTGAGCAAAAGAGGATATTCCGATGCCTGAAGGCAGCGTCATCGCCAACAACCAAACCATTATTCGTTTGAACCCGCTTCTCATATGATTCTCCTTGCCTCAAGACCATTTCTCGGTGCATTGGGCTGTCAAATTATCTTGCCGGGGGTAGACGCCTGAACTGTTAGAGTCCGCGGTGACTATCCAAAATTGGGGACGACTGCCGCTGAACTTCACGGCAACGCGAAATTTTGAACGGTGTCTTTCAACTCGCACGCACTCTGCGCGATACTGCATCCAGTTCTCGTTTTTGAACGGAATCTTTATGAGGATGTTGAGCTTTGCGCCCAGCTCCGGTGATTCTTTCAGATAGAGCAGGGCGCCGCCCGAACTGAGGTTTTTCAAGATCCCCACAGCGACAAATCTCTCGTCCTTGCCGTCGCGGCCTTTGATTTCGATGCACCAATCGAGTTCAAACCTGCGCCCTTCTCTGCGCTCAAAAGCTCTGTGGGGCGAGGTCATCCCTGACTCTCGGGCATCAGTCGATCTTGAGACGGATTTTGGACCAAAGAATTCGCCGGAGTTGTTCGAGGGCTGCATTGTTGACACGCTCCTTAGGGGAGGAGGGATCAAAACCAGGGAGGGTATCGGGCGAGGAAAACTATTCTGATCGACTAGCTCAGGCGCAGAATGTTTGGCAACCAACTACTACTCTCTTTATGATCTGCGTCACTTTTCTTTCATCATCAATATAGAACTAAATCCATCCTTCGAGTATCGTTGAAACTTTGTTTGTCTCGTAGTACTTTGACTGGCGCTCTTGTAGATGTCTGTTCTACACGCCTGTTAGTCCGCCAGCCGGTTTCTTATTGCATAGTGTGTAAGCTCGGCTACGTGCTTCATCTTCATTTTTGCGAGGATGCGCGCCCTGTAGGTGCTGACGCTTGGCGGCCCCAGCGAAAGCTCCTTTGCGATCTCCTTCACCGATTTTCCCGCTGACAGCAGCCGCAGCACCTGAAACTCGCGGTCGGAAAGCTTCTGATGTGGTTCCCGTTCCGAATCGGTCTCCATCTCACAGGCCAATCTCTCGGCCAGCGACGGACTGACATACTTGCCGCCCAGGGACACCTTGCGTATTGCGGTTAGCAGCTGGTCGGGAGAGCTGTCTTTGGTAAGGTAACCGGAAGCGCCTGCCCTCAAGGATCGCACCGCATAGGCCTCTTCGGCATAGACGCTCAAGACAAGGATTTGAAGACGTACGTTTTCGTTTCTTATCTGCTTCAGCACTTCGAGGCCGCTCATCTCCGGCATGCTGATGTCGAGGATTACGACATCGCTTTCCTGAGCCAGGGCCATCTGGAGCGCCTCGCGCCCGTTAGCCGCCTCTGCGACAACGGTCATATCGGGAGCCTTCGCGATTATTTGTCTTAAGCCTTCGCGAACCACGACGTGGTCGTCTGCGATGAGTATCCTTATCATGCAGATTCTCTACTCTGTTTGTTTTTCTCGGTCACTATAGACCGGTAGGCGGGATCAGTATGTCCTTGCGACAATAATTCTTTCGTAGTTGGATAGATAATTGATTTGTAGGTGGTTGTGCTACAGGCGGTAGGTTCTGAGGGGTCAAGCAGCAGCTAATCGACAAGCCCGTTTCGGATGGCGTAATGGGCCAGCTCGGCATTGTTTTTCATGTTCATCTTTTCCAGAATCCGAGCGCGATAAGTGCTTATGCTTGGGACGCTCAAAGAGAGTTCTTCGGCGATTTCCTTTACCGTTTTACCCGATCCAAGGAGGCACAGGACCTGGTATTCGCGGTCCGAAAGTTTTTCGTGGGGCGGCCTGTCAGAATCGCCACCCAGTTCGTTGGCGAGCCGCTCGGCAACAGAAGGGCTTATATACTTGCCCCCGTGCGACACTTTTCTGATGGCCTCAACGAGCTGTTCGGGTGCGCTCTCTTTGGTCAGATATCCCGCGGCACCCGCCTTTAGCGCGCGCACCGCGTAAAGACTTTCTGAATGAACGCTCAAGATGAGCACGCGGGAGTCCGGGTTTTCCCGTTTGATGTCACCTAGGATCTCGAGACCGCCCCTGCCCGGCATGCTGAGGTCCAGCAATACAACATCATAGGCGGCATCCTTGATCTTGCCCAGAACCTCGGCTCCGTTAGCGGCTTCTCCGACGACAGACATATCAGTCTGCTTGGTGATGATCTGCCTCAAACCCTCCCGCACGACCGCGTGATCATCGGCAATCAGGATTCTGATCATCGACCCGAGGCCTCCCGGGCTGATCATACCGCACCGCTTGAGTTGATGGAACTAGGAATCGGATTCGATGCTTAGAACCGTTTGGCTCATCTGCGAGTCGGCGGCACCGTCCGTCAGTTGTCACCTCCGAGATGATCGGCGATGGAAGGACTGAGGTAGAGTCGGCCAGTCGAAACCTCTCGAATAGCGATCGAGAGCATCTCGGCCGCTTTGTCCTTGGTCAGATAACCGGAAGCGCCTGCGCGTATCGAGGGCATGGCATAGAGTTCTTCTGAATGCACGCTGACCATCAGCACACGACGATCGGGCCAGCGGTCTTTGATTATCTTCAGGACCTCCAGCCCGCTCACATCAGGCAAGCTTACGTCCAGCAGCACAACATCGCACTTCAACTTCTCTAGCCATTTTATTGCTTCTTGACCGTTCGCCGCCTCCCCGCAAACGTCGATGTCCGAAGCTTTTTCGATAATTCTTTTTAACGCCGCGCGCACTTCGGCATTGTCGTCCACAAGCAGAACTTTGATCTTCATTCTCACCAGGTTCAACAGACCTGCTTTTTTATTTCGTGAAAGACGAAGGATTGCTTCGAGTGGTCTGGAGAGGTTCCTAGGTTCTTGCGTGCGTTTGTCCGGATCTCTTGAGTGAGGTGCTATCTGTCCGGTTCGTCTGGCAAACGTCTGAGGGGTATTATCAGCTCGATCAGGGTTCCGCCCCGGGTTGCTCGGTGTATTTCCAGCTTACCGCCCCATTGCAGCGCACGCTCGCGCATTCCAATCAACCCCAAAGACTTCGGATTATAAACCTGATCTTCTGGAATTCCACTGCCATTGTCGCTGATCGTCAAACTTACGTAACCGCCTTTGTACGTCATTCGAATGTCAACTCTGGTTGCATTCGTGTGGCGAGCCACGTTTGTAAGGGCCTCCTGAAGGACTCGAAAGACGGAGGTCGAACGCTCCGGGTCGAAATTGAACTCCGGGCAAGGAACAAAGTCGTACTCAATGCCGGTTCTATCGCGCCATTCCAACAACTCTTCCTCAATGGCCGCCGTAAGCCCGAGATGATCCAGCGCCGAAGGCCTCAACTTAGAGCATATTCTGCGTACGTTCTGTATGGTCGCGTCGAACAGCTTTGACATCCCCGCCGCCCTGGTCAGCAGGTGCCGGCCATCTTCGGGCAGCTCTTCGGCCATGAGCGCTAAATCAATTTTTAGCCTGGTGAGAGCCTGACCAAGCTGGTCGTGAATCTCTCGCGCAATGTGAGCCCGCTCTTCTTCCCGGATTACTTGCAATTCCATCGACAGTGCTCGAAGCAGTTCGCGTGAGTTCTTAAGCTCCTCTTCCGACAGCTTGCGTTCGGTGATGTCCATCCAGATCCCTTCGATCACCGTCGGATCTCCCTGATCGTCTTCGACCAGGCTCACGTTGCCCAGGACCCACACCGGACTGCCGTCTTTCCGCATGAGACGTAACTCAAGATTATTCAGAGTGTGGCTCTCGCGCAGACGGGATATGTAACTCATCCGATCGGATAATCTTCCGTACAACGCCAGGGTTCCAGCGGAGAGGACATCTTCTCTGCGATTGTAGCCGAAGATTCTCGCGAACGAATCGTTGCAATCCAGGATTCGGCCGTCGAGCGTCGCGCGGCAGACGCCCGACAGGTTCCGCTCAAAGAGCAGACGATACCGCTCACCCGAAGCCCGCAGAGCTCTTTCCGCGCGTTTTGCTTCTGTGATGTCCCTGACGGCTGCCAGCCGGCACGGCCGGCCTCCATACATGCAGTTCTTGGCCGAGACCTCGATGTTGAAATAACTGCCATCCTTCCTGAGGCCGAGCGTCTCGTAGCGCGATTCGATACCGTCCGCAATCTTCGCCGCCACCTCCGCCCGGTGTTCCGGCGGAGTAACGTCCAACACATCGAGTCCGATCAATTCCTCAGCCGTGTACCCGTACATTGAAGCGTATGCGCGATTCACGGTCTTGATTACCCCGTCCTGGTGTATCACCACGCCGTCGAAGGCGGTGTCGACCAGTCCTTTATACCGTCCTTCACTTTCACGCAGAGCTTCGTCCGCGAGCATTCGCATAGTGACGTCGCGCACGATGCCTCGAAACCCGGCGGGCTTTCCTTCCAAATCCGTGACTAATGAAATTGATATCTCGATGAATCCTTGAGTTCCATCCTTCTTTATGATCTTGTAGCCGTATCCTTTCGAGGGCTCGCCGGTCAGATAGACCTGGTTGAACGCTTGATACACCTGGTGAGCGGTCTGTTCATCAGTGAGTTGACGATCATTCATGCCCAGCAGTTCGCTTCTCGGGTAACCGAGGATTTCGCAGAGTGAATCGTTGAAAAACGTAAACGCCCCGCTCAGGTCTACTTCGTAGTACCCCTCCTCGATGTTCTGGATTATTGTCCGATATTTCTCTTCACTCCTGCGAAGTGCGTCGTCGACTCGTTTGTGTTCGGTGACGTCGCGCGCAAATCCAATTACCCGCCTGACCGTGTTGTCTTCGATTTCCGGCGCGGCGCCAATTTCGGAGACAAGGTAGTCGCCCGACCGCGAAATGATGCGCAGCTCGATGCGCGACACAGACTCTCCCCGCAGAAGCTTGCTAAGCGCCTCGGTCGCAAAGTGAAGATCATCGGGGTGTATCAGGTACGCGAAGGGCTTGCCGATCCAATCAGAGCGCGGGCAACCGGTGATTCTCTCGAAGGCAGGATTCAAAAATATCAAGTTTCCATTGGCGGCAGAAAACGCAAAAATAATATCGGGCGCTGCTTCAACGAGTGCGCGGTACGACTCGCCCTTCATTCGCAGTTCTCTCTCAAAATCAGTGGCTGCGATATAGGTCATTGCCGATGCGTTACCCACCTTTATCTCTCGCCTCGATTGCATAGGTACTTTCGTAGTCGGCCAGCGTACGCTAGGCCAGTATTGCGTTCCCGGTTGAACGAATCTTGAAAAAAACTTGATGCGGGCAATCGACAGGTAAACCTGTATCATTCACCGTGAGAATGACTTCCGCTATGAGCGGTATCCGTGGAGAGGGTCAATAAACTTGACGGCGGTGATCTCCTTGACAAGTTCATTTTGGGTAGTGGGGAGATTCGCCACACTTTTCTGAGATCATCGATCATAAACAGTACTTGTGTAGGGAAGGTCAGCGCGTGATTTGAATAGAATCTGATTCTATGACTTTGAACTAAGAAGCCCTGCTCCGTGGAGCAGGGCTAACAGGATCCCGATCAGTTCGGTAGCAGATCTAGAGTCTCTTGACAGCTTCTGCCTGCGGCCCCTTGGGACCAACGACCACTTCGAACTCGACGGTCTCGCCCTGCTTGAGCGATTTGTATCCTTCTTCTTGTATCGCCGAATAGTGAACGAACACATCGGCGCCGTCCGGTTGCTCGATGAACCCGTAGCCCTTGGCATTGCTGAACCATTTGACCTTGCCTTGTGACATCGACATACATCCTCCTCCGAATCTCTCAAAGTTTCGCGTACTGGGCAGTAAGTTTGGAGCCTGGCGGCGACAATCAACCTGAGGACTGCCATCGCATCCCGCGCGGCAAAACGCGTCCAGTTGGCGCTTGGTCGCGCTTAGCTTGGAAACAAAAAGCCGCAAAGCGACACTCGCAACTTTGCGAGCATCCCTTTGCGGCTTCTTATCAAGCTTTCACTGCGTGCTGCCCACGACTTTCAGTCGCTCTCGGTGATTTCAAAGCATCTGCGCGAAGCGGGCCGCATACTAGCGCAACGACTAGACAGAGTCAAGAAAAAACGCCCAAAACTTGGTTCATCTTTCATCTGCACCAACGCCCTGCCGCCATGGCCGCGTTCTCACCGGCCCATCACGTTCACCAGTTCTTGTACCGCGGCAGCAGAACGATGAAGCGCCGAGCGTTCGTCGGTAGTCAAATTGATCTGAATAATCTCTTCAATACCGCGCTCGCCAAGCTTCACCGGTACGCCGACGAACAACCCGTTGATGCCGTATTCGCCTTCCAGATACGCGGCGCACGGGAGAATCTTTTTCTTGTCCTTCAGAATCGCTTCCACCATCTCTACGGCAGCTGACGAAGGTGCGTAATACGCAGAGCCGGTTTTGAGCAAGCTGACTATCTCGGCTCCGCCGTTCGCGGTGCGCGTTACTATCTGATCGATCTTCTCCTTCGGAAGCAGATCAGGCAGCGGGATTCCTGCGACCGTCGAATACCGCGGCAGCGGAACCATGGTGTCGCCGTGGCCACCCAACACAAACGCGGTGACGTTTTCGACCGATACATTGAGCGCTTCGGCGATGAAGCAACGCATTCGAGCCGAGTCCAGTATCCCGGCCATCCCGAACACTCGTTGTTTTGGCAGCCCCGAGTGTTTCATAGCTACATGACACATAGCATCGAGCGGATTCGAGACGATGATCAAGATTGGATTCCGGGAATGCTTCATTATTTCGTCGGTGACCGATCCGACTATTCCCGCGTTGGTGCGAAGCAGATCATCGCGGCTCATGCCCGGTTTGCGGGCAAGCCCTGAAGTAATAATCACGACATCTGAATCGGCTGTTTCCTTGTAGCCGTTTGTCCCCACTAGACGTGAATCGTAGCCTTCTATCGGCGCGGTCTCCGCAAGGTCGAGCGCCTTGCCCTGTGGCATTCCCTCGATGATGTCCACCAGCACTACGTCGCCGAGTTCCTTATCAACCAGCCGTTGCGCGGCCGTCGCCCCTACGTTTCCAGCACCTACAACCGTTATCTTTTTTCTAGCCATTAGTCCTCCGCTTGTATAGGTCCTATAGGTCCAATAAGTCTAATATCTTAGCGAGCGAAGATTCTATCTCACGAGTCTTTAAATCGTCTACGACAACCATCGCAATGGATTCCGCTTCTAAGCGGCTTGTGTGACACTTAAGAAGCCGTCACAGAGGCTAAGGCGACTTATCAAACCGCGTCATAGACTTCGAGCCAGTCGTCTGAATCTTATGGTGGTTCAACAATATTGACCGGTGGCTTATGATGGAGCCGGACGACCCTGGAGGCCATATGCAATTCGGCGAGCAGACAAACAAAGCCGTAGCCTATCAAGCAGGCGTGCTCTCGCTTATGCAATTCAAATCTGACCTCTACGGCGATCGGACAGCCTTTTATCTCTTTGAAGACGGGCTCTGGAACGAAACTACCTACGCGAAGCTGGCGGAAGATGTTAGGAGGCTGTCGGACTATCTCATCGAGCAATCAATCGCTCGCGGAGAGCGAATCGCTATCCTCTCCGAATCGAGGCCCGAATGGTCGGTTGCCTTTTTTGCGTCGATCCGATGCGGGGCCGTCGTAGTTCCCCTCGATGTAAAGCTTACACAGCCCGAGCTCTTTTTGATGCTGGCAGACGCCGAGCCCCGGGTCCTTTTTGTTTCCTCTCACCTGGTCGATACGGCGCGGGCACTTCAAGAACAGCTGTCCTTTCAGATGTCAATCATCGTGTTGAATCAGCCGCGGAACGCCGGTGATTATCCGGGTCTCGCCGAGATTCGAGCTTCCGCGCCCCGTGAGGGTGTTGAGCGCGAGTTCGACGAGACCGCGCTCATCGTTTACACCTCGGGAACGACCGGCGCCCCCAAAGGAGTAATGATCAGCTTCCGCAATCTCGGCTATCAGGTCATGAATTTCGAATGCGTGATGAAGCTAACATCAAAGGACGTCCTTTTGTCGATGCTGCCCTTGAACCACCTTCTGGAGCTCACCTGCGGACTGCTGGGCGTACTTTATGCAGGAGGCGCGATTTGTTATTGCCACTCACTGTTCCCGCAGGAAATTGCCGAGATCATGCGCGCAAAGAAAGCGACCGCAATGATAACGGTCCCGCTCTTTCTCAAGATGCTCAAAGGAAGCATTGATAGAGAGATCGAACGCGCGGGAGTGACAAGCCGCGTTCTGTTTCTCGCCGCGCTTCGATTGATGCCGCGCGGTGCGCCGCGCTTCATAAAAAGACTCGTCTTCCACCAGATACACGCGCGATTGGGCGGCAAATTCATGAATTTTATTTCGGGCGGCGCCGCGTTAGAGCCTGAGGTTGAGGAATTCTTCGATCGCATCGGCATTCCAATCTATTTGGGTTACGGCTTAACCGAGACAAGCCCGGTAATCTCGGTCAATACCCCGGAGGCGCGCAGGATTAAATCGGTTGGGCGGCCGCTTGCTGGAGTGCGCCTTCGGATTGACGGTAACGGAACGTCGGAAGCAGAAGGCGAGATTCTGACCGCTGGGCCGCATGTGATGCAGGGCTACTACAAAAGAGAAGACCTCACTGCAAAGGTAATCGAGCGCGACGGATGGTTCCATACCGGCGATCTCGGCCGCATCGATAAGGACGGGTTTCTGTTCATCACCGGGCGCATCAAAGACGTCATTGTTCTGGGGAGCGGAAAAAAGGTAAGTCCGGAAGAGGTCGAGACGGTGATCTCACGCAGCCCACTGATACGCGAGGTCTGCGTTTTGGGGAGGATTTCTCAAAGCGGGCTTATGCGGGGTACGGAAGAAGTTTGCGCAGTGGTCGTTCCGTCTGAGGAAATAAAAGACCGGTCACGGGGAGGGTTTGATATTGCAGAGGAAATCAGGAGAGACGTAACCCGTTTGTCTGAAGATCTGGCGCCCTACAAGCGACCTTCCAAAGTCTATGTTCGATTTGAAGAACTGCCTAAGACGACGACACGCAAAATCAAACGTGCGGTGTTGCTCGACTGGGTTGCCGGCCAACAGGCGGTCCCCAGCGAAGCAAGCGTTCTGGGATAAGGCATAAAGTGTTGAGTATTTGGTGATCGAAGCTATGATTCTGGCAACCTCCTGCGAGTTGGGCAACACAGGCAGGCAGGAATCGCAGGCAGGATGCCTGCGTACCGTCATATGAATGAAGCCGTTCTGTTTATCTATTTATTGAATTTTGTTTTTATCGGGTTGCTTCCGAAGCTCTTCTTCCGAAAGGACGGCAGCTACAACTTGATGTGGTGGCTGACGGCTTCGCCGTTCCTTCTCTGTACGTTGTTTTTGCTGCTCTCTTTTGTGGGGTATCTACCGCGCTTCACCGGCTATGGCAACGGTACAGCGAGAGTGTTCGAGCTGGTTTCGGTGCCGTTCACGGTTGCATCCGTCGCTCTGATTTTCTTCACCCTGGGAACACATCGAATCCCGATCGCGCTCTGGCATCAGGAGAACGACGCGCCAAAACACATAGTGACCTACGGAGCGTATCGCTGGATCCGGCATCCTTTCTATGCATCCTT
>Ga0114129_10013305_pt1 | contig 11729 bp, 10 predicted proteins | sample RhiMetdeltSRZDD1_FD_80071 | JGI IMG/M metagenome (GOLD analysis project Ga0114129, IMG submission 80071) | Populus rhizosphere microbial communities from Tennessee, USA - Rhizosphere MetaG P. deltoides SRZDD1 (version 2) (version 2) | ecosystem: Host-associated > Plants > Roots > Rhizosphere >... | reverse complement strand
TCTACGGCTCGATCATCAACACCATCGTCCCGGTCAGCTCGACGCAGGTGGCCGAGATGGTCAAGCTGCTCGAGAACACGTTCCGCGCGGTGAACATCGGCCTGGTGAACGAGATCGCGCTGATGTCGCACCGCATGAACATCGACGTGTGGGAGGTCATCGAGGCGGCCAGCACGAAGCCGTTCGGCTTCATGCCGTTCTACCCGGGGCCGGGCCTCGGCGGCCACTGCATCCCGATCGATCCGTTCTACCTGTCGTGGAAGGCGCGTCAGAACGGGTTCGAATGCCGCTTCATCGAGCTGGCGGGGCACATCAACGGCTCGATGCCGTCGTTCGTCGTCGAACGGGTGGGCGAAGCGCTCAACTCGCAGAAGAAGTCGATCAACGGCTCGCGCATCCACGTCTTCGGCGTCGCCTACAAGAAGGACGTGAGCGACATGCGCGAATCGCCGGCGCTCGACGTGCTCGAGCTGCTGCATCGCCGCGGCGCGATTCTCAGCTACACCGACCCGCACGTGCCGGTCCTGGAGCATGCGGACCTGTCGCTGAAATCGGTTCCCGAGGCCCAGGCGGCCGACGGGATCGACTGCGCGGTGATCTGCACCAACCACTCGGTGTTCAAGTACGCCGAGATGCCCGGGAAGTTCCCGCTCGTCGTCGACACGCGCAACGCGATGAAGAACCTCGACGCGGAGAACATCTTCCGTCTCTAACTCCCAACGCCCAACTCCCAACTCCCAACTCCCAACTTCCAAGGAGACCGCTCCCCGAAGCACTTCTTGGGAGTTGGAGGTTGGAGATTGGGAGTTAACCGCGAAAGCCGACCGCCGCGTAATCCAGGTACGTGAACAGGAGGCGGTTGATCTTTTCGACGTTCGCGTTCAGCGTCTCGACGAGGTCGGCAAGCGCCACCTGCTGACCGCCGGCCAGCTTCTGAAGCTTCTCGCCCTCCGGGTATGGCGCGCGATACCTGATCTCGACGTGCTGGAAGCCGGTGGCAATCAGCAGGTACTTGAGCGTGTCGGGGTGCACGGGACGCACGTGCGTCAGGTCGCGGATATAACTCTCGAAGAACGCGAACCAGCACGCCGGATTGATGGTCTCGAGCACGATCGGCGCCCCCGGGCGCAGCTTCTCGAACGCGGCGTCGAGGAGCTGTGCCAGGTAGCGCGGCTCCAGGTGCTCGACGACCTGTGCCGCGAACAGCCCTCCCAGCGACGCGTCAGGCAGCCCGCGCAGGTACGCCAGCGCGTCGCCTGATTCCGCTTCCAGCCCCTTTCCCCGGCACACCTCCACCATCGCGGGATTGATGTCGATGCCGCGCGCGCGGACGCCGCGCTCGCGCAGCAGCTCGAGGAATTCCCCGCGCCCGCACCCGACGTCGAGCACGTCGCTCGCCTTCGCGAACATCGGCAGGTAGTCCTCGACGCGCCGCCGGATCTCCTCGGGGGATCCCCGGAACTGATCCTCGAAGCCGACGTACTTGTGGCTGTCGAGCGTATCGAATTGAGAGGCTGGCGCCTGCGAAGGAGCCAGGCCGGGATCCGGGATCGGGGATCCGGGATCCGTTTGGGATTTGGAATTTGGGATTTGGGATTTGGGATTTGTCCCGATCTCTTCCACCGCGCGCCGGAGGCCATGCGCGGCCTGTTGTACGACACTCAACGCGGCGCGCAGCTCTTCGTGCTGCGCGGCGAGCGCGGCGACGGCCGTGTCGTTGCGCCGCTCGCGCGCGAGCAGCGCCTCGAGGTGGCGCTGGACTTCATCCTTCGCTCCCTCGCACCGGTCCACCGCGCCGCCGATCCAGTCGATGGTCCTGAGGCTGGCGTGGTGCGCCTCGACGCCAACCGCCATGTTGCGGTTGAGATGATCGACAACGACGGCGTTGAATTCCTGCTGGCGCGACAGGACGCGGCCGAGCAGACGCCGCACGCCCGACGCGAGTCGCGCCTTCAGGCCGCCGCCGGCGGGCGTCTCGTCGATGATTCGGTACAGGCTGTTGAGGCGTTCGATCTGATATCGATCTGGCGGTGGAATCGCCGGAGGCCCATCCACCTTGATGTCTGACATCGATCAGCGGCCGACGAGTCCTTCGACCGGGCTGCTCGCGGTCGCGTACATCTTCTTCGCGATGCGTCCCGAGCGATACGCCAGGCGGCCGGCGATCACGGCATGCTTCATCGCCTCGGCCATCGCGACCGGCTCCTGCGCGCCGGCAATCGCGGTGTTCATCAGCACCCCATCCGCGCCGAGCTCCATCGCGACCGTCGCGTCCGAGGCGGTGCCGACGCCCGCGTCGACGATGACGGGGACGCGGGAGAACTCGCGGATGATGCGGATGTTGTTCGCGTTCTGGATGCCGAGCCCCGAGCCGATCGGCGCGCCGAGCGGCATCACGGCCGCCGCGCCCGCGTCCTCGAGCTTGCGGCAGATGATGGGATCGTCGGTCGTATACGGGAGCACGACGAACCCCTCGCGCACCAGGATGCGCGTCGCGTCCAGCAGCGCCTCGTTGTCCGGAAACAGCGTGCGTTCATCGCCGATCACTTCGAGCTTCACCCAGTTGGACAGCCCGGCCTCGCGCCCGAGCATCGCCGTTCGCACCGCTTCGTCCGCGGAGTAGCAGCCGGCGGTGTTCGGGAGGATGAACATCCGCGAGGTGTCGATGTAGTCGAGCAGCGACTCGCGTGTGCGATCGGAAATGTTCACGCGGCGCACCGCCACCGTGACCATGTCGGCGCCCGACGCCACGTGCGCCTGCGCCATCACCGCGTGCGACGAGTACTTGCCGGTTCCGACGATGAGCCGCGAGGAGAAGGTGCGGCCGGCGATGGTGAAAGGTGTGTCTGTCATGTCTAGGCGCCTATCCGCCACCCACGAAATTGACGATCTCGACGCGATCGCCGTCTCCGACGAGCGTCGCCGCGAACGCGGCGCGTCTGACGATGACGAGGTTGTGCTCGACGGCGACGCGCCTCGGGTCGATGTTGAGCCGCTCGAGAAGCTCCTGCACGGACAACGGCTGCTCGAGATCGTAGGGATCCCCGTTGAGCGTAATGCGCACCGGCGTGGCTCGGAGGATTGTACTCTAGGGACGATGGCTCCTGGCGCGCCGCCGACCGCCGCCGTGTTCAATCGCCGCGAGGCGCTCGATCGATTCCGCCGTACGCGCCGCCGCACGCGCGCGATGTTCGATCTGCTCGACCCCGCCGCCTATTTTCACAAGCCGATCGCGCTGCGCAACCCGATCGTGTTCTACGAAGGCCACCTGCCCGCCTTCGCCGTCAACACGCTGATCAAGAAAGGGCTCGGCCGTCCGGGGGTCGACGAGCACCTCGAGACCATCTTCGCGCGCGGCATCGACCCCGACCAGGAAGCCGCCGCAGTGGCGCGCGGCAATCCGGCATGGCCCGATCGCGGCGCCGTGCGCGCGTACGCCGACGCCGCCGACGCGCTCATCGAGGACGCCATCGCGAATGCGGATGTCGAGCGCGACGATCAGCCCCTGTTGCGCCACGCGCAGGCGGTCTGGGCCATCATCGAGCACGAGGAGATGCACCAGGAGACGCTGGCGTACATATGGCACCGCGTGCCCTACGAGTGGAAGACGAAGCCCGCGCATTACGTGACGGCGCCGCCGCGGCTCGGCAGCGGTCCGCAGGCCTCGCGCGCGCACGTGCCCGCCGGTGCGGCGATGCTGGGGACGCCGGACGAGGGGCAGTTCGCGTGGGACAACGAGCGTCCGTCGCGCCGCGTGCAGGTTGCGGCGTTCGAGATGGACACGCTGAACGTGACCAACGCGGACTTCGCGCGGTTCGTCGACGCCGGCGGCTATCGCGAGGCGCGCTACTGGCGGCCCGACGACTGGGCATGGGTGCAGAGCGATCGGGTCAGCCATCCTCCGTTCTGGGAGCAGCGCGACGGCACGTGGCTCTGGCTGGGGATGTTCGATCGCGTGCCGCTGCCGGATCAGTGGCCGGTCTACGTGACGTGGGCCGAGGCGCACGCGTACGCCCGCTGGCGCGGCGAGCGCATGATGACGGAGGCGGAATTCATCCGCGCGTCGAGCGGGAGCGCGCCGGCGAACGTCGACTTCGCCAGGTTCGATCCGGTCGCCGTCGGCGCGGCGGGCGGCGCCAGCGAGTTCGGCATCCACGACCTCGTCGGCAACGGATGGGAATGGACCGCTGACGTCTTCGCGCCGTTCGACGGCTTCACCCCGCTGCCGTCGTATCCCGAGTACTCGGCCGACTTCTTCGACGGCGACCACTTCGTCATGAAGGGCGCCTCTCCCGTGACGGCGCGCGGTCTCATCCGGCCGGGATTCCGCAACTGGTTTCGTCCACGGTATCCGTACATCTACGCGGCGTTCCGGTGCGTGAAGACGACGTAGAGAGACGCGCCTTCGCGTCGGAGTTGGCCGAGACGCTCGCGCGCGAGCCGCGGCAGATACCGTCGAAGTACTTCTACGACGAGCTCGGCTCGGCGCTGTTCGAGGCGATCACCAGGCTCCCGTGGTACCGCATCACGCGCGCCGAGACCGCGATGCTCGCGCGCTACGCCTGCGACATCTTCCGCCCGCTGCGCGGGCCCGCGACGCTCGCGGAGCTCGGATGCGGCAGCGGCGACAAGATCGCGGTGCTGGTCGGCGCGGCCGGCGAGCCGTTCCCGCTCATTCAGTTGATCGACATCTCCCAGGCCGCACTCGACATGGCGCGCTATCGCCTTCAGGCGATCGGCGTCCGCGACGTGATTGCGCATCACGCGGCGTACGAGCAGGGCCTGATGCGCGCCATCGAGCGGCGCCCGCCGGAGGCGGCGCTCGTCGTGCTCTTCCTCGGGTCGAACATCGGGAACTTCGCGCCGTCGGCCGCCCGCGACCTGCTGGCGCGCATCCGCCGGTCGCTTCGGCGCGGAGACGCGCTGCTGCTCGGTGCCGACCTGGTGAAACCCGAACGCGAACTGCTCCTCGCCTACGACGACCCGTTGAAGGTGACCGCCGCGTTCAACCGCAACGTGCTCCGGCGGATCAACGACGAGCTCGGCGCCGATTTCGACCTCGCCGCGTTCAGCCATCGCGCGGCGTGGAACGCCGCGGCACAGCGCGTCGAGGCCTATCTCGTCAGCGCGCGCGAGCAGCACGTCTCGATTCCCGGCGCTGGCCTCGAGCTCGACCTGCGCGAGGGCGAGGCCATCTGGACCGAGAGCTCGTACAAGTACGAGCCAGGCCAGGTGATGGCGGAGGGGCTCGCCGCCGGTTTCAGCGGCGGCGAGCAGTGGATGGATCAGGACGCGAAGTTCGCGTTGACGCGTTTCGACGTGGACAGCTAGACGGCCGGTGTCGTCCCCGTCGAAGGCGTCCCGCCCGTGGTAGGAGTGGTGCCCGTGGTCGGCGTACCACCCGTTGTTGGCGTCGTGCCCGTTGTTGGCGTCGTGCCCGTGGAAGGCGTGGTGCCCGTGGTCGGATCCTGGCCGGTCGCTGGGTCATCTTCGCCGTCGTCCGGGCCCGGTTTGTGGCCCTGCACGCGGACGTAGCTGGCGACGAAGTCGGTGCCGTGCATGCTGCCGGCGATGTGGAGACGCATCCCCATCGCGACCTGGTGACACGTCGCGCGCTGGAAGTCCGTCGTCTCGTTCGTCGTGACGTCGCGTCCGTTGACGGTGATCGTCAGGGCGGGGCAGGTGCCTTTCACGCCGCTCGCCATCCCCTCGATCTGCAGCTGGCTGTGTCCCGGACCGCTGTCGTCGTCACCATCGGCGCCGGGCGTCGTGCCGGTTGACGGCGTCGTGCCCGCGTCGGGCGTGGTGCCCGTTGACGGGGTCGTTCCCGTGGAAGGCGTGGTCCCCGTCGACGGTGTGGTGCCCGTCGTCGGCGTGGTTCCCGTCGTCGGCGTGGTGGCCGGCCCCTTGTCCTTGCCCTTGCCGTTGCCTTCCTTCAGCGTGCCGAAGGCGCCGCCTTCGTCGGTGGAGGACGCGACAGCCGCGAGTGAGGACGGCGCCGTCCCCATCATGGACTGTGTCGTGCCACCGCACGCCGCCGCGGATGCGGCGAGCAACAGCGCGGCGCTCCACGCAATCTTGCGAATCGTCTTCGGTTCCGTCGAATGGGATCTGGTCATGGCCACCCCAGGGGCAACGGCCGTACCCGCCACTAAGTCGTTGATTCGGGGCGGCCGGAGCGATACGGCGGGCCGAATTTCGACCCGGCGATCCGAAATCCGTAACGCCGGCCCGGATAAGATGGCGCGTGGCGCGCGCGAGTCCCACGCACTTGATGACATGGCTTCTCCTTCCGGCACTCACGCTGTGCCTGATCGCGATCTGGATCGTCCTTCCGCCATTTCACGCGGGCCTGCTGCCGTTTGCGGTGGGCGCGCCGGAAATCAGCCCATGGCTGCTGCTCGCCTCGCTGGGCGTCTGCGCGATGACGTTCAATACGTCGGCCGTGATGCCCGCCGCACGCGCCGCGTTCGCGCTGGCGATCGTCGCGGCACTGCTATGCGCCTACCCGCTCGTGCGTTCGCCGTTCGCGCTTTCCGCTTTCGATCGCGCGATGGAAGAGGCGCTCGGCCGCGACTACCTGGAACAGATTCCGCCGGCGACGAGAGCCGGCCTGCGCACGCATGCCCTTTCACCACTTGATTTCGTGCGCGGCATCGCCCGCGTCGACATGCTCGTGCGCCGCGGGGTGGAGTTCGCCAGGCCCGATGGAGTGGCGCTGACCGCGGATGTGTATCGCCCACCCGGCGCCGGGCCGCATCCCGTGCTGCTGCAGTTGTACGGTGGGGCGTGGCAGCGCGGCGCGCCGGACGACAATGCGTCGTTTGCGAGCTGGTTCGCGTCGCAAGGCTACGTCGTCGTTGCGATCGACTACCGGCATGCGCCCGCGGCCACATGGCCCGCGCAGCTCCAGGACGTGCGCACCGCGCTCGGTTGGATCCTGGCGCACAGCAGCGAATACGAAGCGGACCCTTCGCGCATCGCGCTGGTCGGCCGTTCGGCCGGTGCGCAGCTGGCGCTGGTCGCCGCGTATCAGGCCGGCCCGCAGCTCGTGCGCGGCGTCGTGAGCTACTACGGGCCGACGGATCTGATCGAAGGGTGGCGGCAGCCGCCGCGACCGGATCCGCTGGACGTGCGCTCCATCCTCGAGACGTACCTGCGCGGGACGCCCGACACCGCCGCGGCGCGGTACCGCGATGCATCGCCGGTGACGTACGCGACCGCGCGTGTGCCGCCGAGCCTGCTGATCTACGGCGCCCGCGATCACATCGTGGCGCCGCGATTCGGACGCGAGCTCGACGACCGCCTGCGCAAGGCCGGCGCCCGCTCGGTTCTGCTCGAAATTCCGTGGGCGGAGCACGCCTTCGACGCCGTGCCGAACGGCGTGAGCGGACAGATTGCGCTCTATTACACAGAGCGGTTTCTCGCGTGGGTGTTGCGATAATCGAGCGAAGGCTTCCAGCCGATAACAGATCGGGAATTCCATCGTTTCCATGATCTTTTTCAAGCCACTGCCGCGTTCGCTGACGCGACCGGTCTCTGCCCTGGTTGTCGTCGCGTGGATCGCCTCGATGGCGGTGCTCGTGAACCGCTCGTATCTCCAGGCATCGCCGAACCTTCTGGCCGACCTCGCGCGGTACGGTTCGAACGCGGAGTGGCGGGGCGTCTATTACCGCGGCGACAAAATCGGGTTCACGGTCAGCCAGACCGTGCCGACCGACGGCGGATTCGAGCTGCAGGAAGACGGACGCCTGCAGATGTCGCTGCTGGGCGCATCGACGGCCGCTGCGCTCCACACGGCGGCGCGGGTCGACTCGAACTTTGCGCTGCGCTCGTTCGACTTCTCGCTCGACCCCGGCACCGGTGCGATTGTCGTGCGCGGCCGCGTCGAGCCCATTGCCGGCGCCGGCACCCGCGCGCGCCTCGTCATCGCCATCACGTCCGCGGGGAGCACGCGGACCGAGAGGCGCGAGCTCGAGTCTCCTCCGGTGCTCTCGCAGAACTTTTCGCGGCTGCTTGCCGGGCGGCGGCTCGCCGCCGGCTCGCGGCAGCAGTGGACCATCTTCGATCCCGCAACGCTGCGCAATCAGCCGGTCACGGTGGCGATCGGCGATCGCGAGATCGTCCGCAACATCGGCGAGCGGCCGATTCCCGCCTTTCGCGTGGACATGGAATACCAGGGGCTGCGGACGACGTCGTGGATTACCGACACCGGCGAGGTCGTGCGCGAGGAGAGTCCGCTGGGCCTGATCACGGTGCGCGAGTCAGCCGATCGCGCGCAGACGCTCAACGTGCCGGGGCGCGTGCAGACGGACCTGCTGCAGGCCGCGGCGGTGGTTCCCGCGATGCGGCAGCGCATCGACGAGCCGCGCGACGTGCGCCGTCTGCGCCTGGAGCTCGACGGCGCCGACCTGACCAACGCGGATCTCCAGGGCGCTGGTCAGACGGTCAGCGGCTCCACGATCGAGCTCACCGACCCGCAGACGCTTCAGGCCGGTCCGGCCGATCGCGACATCGACGAGTACCTGAAGCCGGAGCCCTTCATCGAGAGTGACGCGCCGGAGATTCGCGCGGAAGCCGAGAAGGCGATTGCCGGCGCGACCGGCGCTCGCGCACGCGCGGAGAAGCTGACGCGCTATGTCAACGCGCTGCTCGACAAGAAGCCGACCGTCAGCCTTCCTTCGGCGCGAGAGGTCCTTCGCACGAAGGTCGGCGATTGCAACGAGCACACGGCGCTCTACGTCGCCATGGCGCGCTCCATCGGCATCCCCGCACGCATCGCGGTTGGTCTCACCTACGTGCGCGGCATCACCGGCGCGTTCTATTACCACGCCTGGCCCGAGGTGTACATCGACGAGGGATCCGGCCGCGGCCTCTGGCTTCCCGTCGATCCGACGCTGAACGAGTTTCCCGCGGATGCGACGCACCTGCGCCTCGCGCGCGGAGGGCTCGACAAGCAGGCGGCGATCCTGCCGATGATCGGCCGGATCAAGATGAAAGTGCTCGACCTGACGCTCGACGAGAACGCGACGCCGATTCTGATCGGCCAGTCAACCGACCTCTCGCCGATTCGTCCGTCGACGACGCAGCAGGCCACTGACGACTGCTGCTGGTTGAGCCGGTGGTTGAGGCCGACACGCCTCGCGGCCCCGGGGACAAGACGATGATCGCGGTTCAACACCTCGTGAAACAGTACGGAACGTTCATCGCCGTCGATGACGTGTCGCTCGACGTCCAGCCGGGCGAAATTCACGGCTTCCTGGGGCCCAACGGCGCGGGCAAGACGACGACGCTGCGGATGATTGCGGGCCTGCTGAAGCCGACATCGGGGCGCGTGATCGTCAACGGTCATGATGCGGCGACCGAGCCGGAGCTCGCGAAGGCCTCGCTCGGATTCATTCCCGACCGTCCCTTCATCTACGAAAAGCTCACGGCGGGCGAGTTCCTGAAGTTCCATGCCGGGTTGTACGGGCTCGACGGCGACGGTGTGATGGATCGCGTGCACGAGATGCTCGACCTCTTCGAGCTGCGCCGCTGGGAGAACGAGCTGGTCGAGAGCTTCTCGCACGGGATGAAACAGCGCCTGGTCATGTGCGCGGCGTTCCTGCACCGGCCCCGCGCCGTGGCGGTTGACGAGCCGATGGTCGGACTCGATCCGCGCGGCGCGCGGTTGATCAAGGACGTCTTCCGGCGCATGAGCGAGCGCGGCGTCGCGATTCTCATGAGCACGCACACCCTGGAGGTCGCGCAGGAGATGTGTCAGCGCCTGAGCATCATCCTCAAGGGGAAGATCATCGCGCAGGGCACGGTGGACGAGGTCCGCAGGCTCGCAGGCGGCGCCGACGATCCTCTGACGTCGGTCTTCCTCCGGCTGACCGGCGGCAGCGCGCTCCAGGAGATCGACGAAGCGGTATGAACGGCGCGTTTACCTACTTGCTGCTGCCGCATCTCTGGTCGTCGCGCAACCGCGCGCAGCGGCGCGAGCCCGGAGACCTGACGCGGGCCTTCCTGTTCGGCGGGGTCGGCATCGGGGTGTTCTTCGCGCTGTTCTATGGCGCGGCGTGGCTGACGTGGCAGCTGCAGGATTACGAGGAGCTCGGCGATTACCTGCTGCGCCTCGGGCTGTCGTGGGTGTTCATGACGTTCCTCGCGTTCCTGACCTTCAGCGGGATCGTCACGGCACTCTCGACGTTCTTCCTGTCCGACGACCTGCGGCTGCTGCTCACGGCGCCAATTGCGGCCCGGCGGCTGTTTTATGCGCGCTTCGCCCGCACCGTCGTGCAGTCGTCGTGGATGGTGGTGCTGTTCATCGCGCCGGTGCTCCTCGGTGTCGGCCTCGCGCAGTGCGCGCCCGCGAGCTTCTACATCACGGCCGCGCTGACCGTGATCCCGTTCGCGATCATCCCGGTCGCGGTTGGAACCGCATGCACGCTGCTGCTGGTCAACGTCTTTCCCGCCCGCCGCGCGCGCGACCTGCTCATGCTCATGGGCCTTCTCTTCGCCGGCAGCATCGTCGTGCTGCTGCGGATGATCCGGCCCGAGCAGCTGCTGCGCGCCGAATCGCTGCCCGACGTGACGGGTTTCTTCAGCACGCTGCAGTCGCCCGTGACCCCGCTGCTGCCGTCGTTCTGGGCGGGGGAGCTGCTGTTTGCGAGCCTGAAGGGCGGCTGGGACGCGATGCACGCCGGCGCGCTGTGGACGACCGCGCTCGCTTTCTGCGTCGGCCTGCGCGCCGCCGACGAACGGTGGCATTTCTCGGGATACAGCCGATCGCAGGAGGCGCCCAAGGCGCGCTTCACGAAGTTCCGCTCGCTCGATGCCGTCGCCGGCGTGCTTCCGCTCTCGCCCGTCCGGCGCCAGCTGCTCGTCAAGGACCTGAAGATCTTTCTGCGCGACGTGAGCCAGTGGTCGCAGCTGCTGCTCCTGCTCGCGCTGGTGCTCGTCTACCTGTACAACTTCCGCGTCCTGGATCTCGGCCGCATTCCGTACATGAGCGGCTTCGTGAAGAACGTCTACGCGTTCGTGAACCTGGGCATGGCCGGCTTCGTGCTGGCGACCGTCGCCGTCCGCTTCGTGTTCCCGATGGTGTCGGCAGAGGGACGGGCATTCTGGCTGGTTCGCAAGTCGCCGATCTCCATGCACGATTTTCTCTGGTCGAAGTTCTGGACCGGGTTCGTGCCGGTCCTCGTCCTCACCGAGACGCTGACGGTCGCGGCCAATGAGCTGCTCGACGTCGATCCCTTCCTGAAGATCGTGGCGGCAGGCGCGATCGTGTTTCTCAGCCTGGCGCTGGTGGGGCTGGCAACGGGCCTTGGCGCCCGCTATCCGCGCTTCACGGCCGACAATCCGAGCGAGGTCGCCGGTTCCTACGGCGGCGTGGCGTTCATGATCGTCGCCGTCCTGCTCATCATCGTCATCATCGTGCTGCTTGGATGGCCGTCGACGACGTATCTGTTCTATCAGCTGCGGCACAGGCCGATTCCCACCGGCCGATGGCTGATGATGGGGGCGTCGTTCGCCGCGGCGATCGGGATCAGCCTCGCCGCGTGGCTGCACGGCATGAGGTCGGGCGTGCGGGCCCTCGATGCGATGAGCAACTAGCACCCGGACAAGAGCACAAAGAACGGGCTCTTCGTGCTCTTAGTGGCCGCCCGCCAGCGACTGCGCCGCCACAGCCGCTCCCAACAACCCCGCATCCGGATTGACGATCACCTGCACGGGCATCGCGG
>Ga0114129_10013304_pt1 | contig 11729 bp, 7 predicted proteins | sample RhiMetdeltSRZDD1_FD_80071 | JGI IMG/M metagenome (GOLD analysis project Ga0114129, IMG submission 80071) | Populus rhizosphere microbial communities from Tennessee, USA - Rhizosphere MetaG P. deltoides SRZDD1 (version 2) (version 2) | ecosystem: Host-associated > Plants > Roots > Rhizosphere >... | reverse complement strand
TTCGGATCGATCGAAATTCCTTCGCCAGATAGTGAAGAAGACCTGAATGAAACCTATCTGGGGGTTCCAATCATGCTCGGAGAAGAAGTCCAGGGGATTGTCAGTGTGCAAAGTCACAAGCAAAATGCCTTTAATGAATCGGATGTGCAGCTTCTGCAAACCCTCGCCAACTCGATGAGTGTTGCCCTCGAAAACGCGCGTCTCTTCGATGAAACGAAACGCAATGCGCGCGAATCCGCTGCCCTAAACGAAGTAGGTCGAGACATCTCTTCAACGCTGAACCTGTCTACTGTCATGGAAAGAATCGCCTCGCATGCGCGCGAGCTCCTTGAAGCAGATACCAGTGCCATCTTCCTGCCTGAAGCGGGAGGGTTGTCCTACAAGGCGATTGTGGCACAAGGGAATATTGCCGAAGAGATCAAAGCTGATACGATTAAAGCGGGTGAAGGCATTATCGGCGTGCTCGCACAAGAGGGCAAAGCCGAATTTATCAACGATACCAACCAGGACCCACGCGGTGTACAAATCCCTGGCACGTCTCAACAAACCGAGGAACGCTTGATGGTCGCGCCTCTCCTGGCAGGTGAGAAAGTCAGTGGCATGATGGCGGTCTGGCGCGAAGGCGGCGATCCATTTGCACAGGCGGACCTGGAGTTTCTGGAAGAGCTTTCCCTGCAAGCCGCTATAACCATCAAGAATGCCAACCTGTTCGATGAGACTGAACAACGCGCCCAGGAACTTGCCATTATCAACAGCGTGCAGGAAGGACTGGCCTCCAAACTAGATATGCAAGCGATCATTGATCTGGTGGGTGACAAAATCAGGGAGGTTTTCAACACCCATGGAACTGGCATCCAACTCTACAACCGCCAGAGCAATCTAATCCATTATCCTTATGTAATCGAACGCGGCAAACGGCTAACGATCGCGCCGCGACCGCCTCACGGCTTTAGACAACATGTCATTCAGACACGTCAACCAATCGTAATCAACGAGGATTTGGATCGAATATCCGATGAATTTGGCAACCCAACCATCGTAGGCGAAGACGCCAAGTCTGGCATATGGATGCCGATGATTGTCAGCAATGAAGTGACAGGCATCATCAGCCTGCAAAACATGGATCAAGAGAACGCCTTCAGTGAATCGGATGTACGCCTGCTTCAAACGCTCGCCAACTCAATGAGCGTGGCGCTCGAAAACGCCCGTCTCTTCGACGAAACCCAGCGTCTGCTTAAAGAAACTGAACAACGCGCCCAGGAACTTGCCATTATCAATAGCGTGCAGGAAGGACTGGCCTCCAGGCTTGAAATGCAGGCAATCTATGAACTTGTAGGAGAAAAGATCCACAACGTGTTTGATGCACAAGTAGTAACCTTAAGTACTTTTGATTCTGACAATCAACAGAGCATTCTCCGTTATGGGATTGAAAAGGGAGAGAGGTTTCATGACAACCCTTCCCCTATTACTGAAGGTCACCGTCGATTCATTCATGCACGCCAACCCTTACTTATTAGTGAGAATTGGGAAAAGCACATGCGCGAACTTGGATATCTCATTAATATCGTTCCTGGAACAAAGATGCCGAAGTCAACAGTCTTTGTTCCCCTGATAGCCAATAACGAAGTTAAGGGTTCGGTCAGCCTCCAAAACGTGGATCGAGAGAACGCTTTTAGCGAGGCGGATGTCCGACTATTGACCACGCTTGCCAATAGCATGAGTGTGGCACTCGAGAACGCCCGTCTCTTCGATGAGACGCAGCGCCTACTCAAAGAAACCGAACAGAGGGCTGCTGAACTTGCCACCATCAACACCATCAGCACTGCACTGGCAGGTGAATTGGATTTGAATGCATTAATTGAGCTTGTTGGCGAACAAATTCGCAATGCGTTCACAGCGGATATTACCTATGTTGCTTTAGTAGAGGAAGAAACCAATGTTATCAACTTCCCTTACGAACATGGCCAGCATTTGGAACCTTTGCCACTCGGCCAGGGGCTCACTAGCAAGATCATTGAACAGGGTAAGCCGCTGCTTATCAATCAAGATATTGACAAACGTCGCGAACAGTTAGGTGCTGCACAAATTGGTGTTCAAGCGCGATCTTATCTGGGTATACCTATCTTCCTTGGGGGCAAAGCCATTGGCGTGATCAGTGTGCAGAGCACAGAGCAGGAAAATGTCTTTGATGAAAATGACCAGCGTCTGCTAGGTACTATTGCGGCAAATGTGGGCGTGACTTTGCAAAATGCGCGTCTCTTCGATGAAATACAGACTCGCAACCGCGAGATTACTGAGGCACTCGAACAACAGACCGCCACCAGCGATATTTTGCAGGCGATTGCCAGTTCACCAACAGAGATTCAGCCAGTGTTGGATGTCATTGCTCGAAATGCGGCCCAGCTTTCTGGGTCGGAGGATGCGCTGATCGACATTGAAGATAGGGGAATTCTACGAGTTGCCGTACATTATGGGAATATTCCGATGTTTCCCGATGGGGAAGGGATTCCGTTCAATCGGGATTCAGTAGCAGGCCGCGCGATGATAGAGGGCCATACACTTCAAGCACTTCACAAAAAGATAGGCGAGGAGTCAGAATATCCTGAAGGCGATAAATGGGCGCAAAAGTACGGCTATCAGATGACTTGCAGTGTCCCATTGTTGCGCGAGGGCAAAGCAATTGGTGCCATCACGATTCGGCGTCTCGAGCCAAAGCTGCTGAATGAGAAACAGATCACATTGATCGAAACCTTTGCCAGCCAGGCTGTAATCGCAATCGAGAATGTACGCCTCTTCAATGAATTGAAAACGCGCAACCGTGAAATCACTGAGGCGCTCGAACAACAAACAGCTACGAGCGAAATCCTACGCGTGACCGCCGGTTCACCAACTGACATTCAACCCGTGTTGGATGTCATTACACAAAATGCGCGCCGACTATGTGACGCAAACCAATCAGCAGTCTATCGTACAGATGGGCAGATGGTTTATGAAGCAGCGATAAGCGACCTTTCATCCGCCATGTTGCAGACGACACAAGAACTCTCATTCCAGTTGTATCCTGTGCCCTTGGAGCGAGATAGTACTTTGTCCTCACGTGCGATTCTTGAACGCGCCATTATTCACATCCCTGATCTGGAGAAGGAACCAGATTTGCCTGAAATAACACGTCGCTACGTAGAAGCGCAAACTATTAAAAGTGCCCTATTTGTTCCGATGATGCGCGAAGGAGAAGCCATCGGTTGTATTGGTGTTGGCAAACGGGAGCCTATACCTTTCACAGACAAACAAATCACTCTCCTGCAAATCTTTGCTGATCAAGCTGTGATTGCGATCGAGAATGTGCGCCTGTTTAATGAACTTCAGCAAAGTAATCGCGAGATCACTGAGGCGCTCGAACAACAAACAGCCACGAGCGAAATCCTGCGAGTGATTGCCAGTTCACCAAATGACATTCAGCCTGTGTTGGAAGCTGTCGCACAAAATGCGGCGCGGTTGTGTGAGGCAAACGATGTTCAAATCTATAGAGTGGAGGGCGACCTGCTTCGTCAGGTTACACACTATGGACCCTTGCCGGCTTTGCAGGACGGAGAGTCAGTACCGCTCGTGCCTGGTTTGGTCACAGGCCGGGCAGTCCTGGAAAAAAGAACAATCCACATTGAGGATATGCTCGAACTGTCCGAGGCCGAATTTCCCGATAGCCTTCAGCTCCTAAAAAGATTGGGACATCGGACAGCAATTTCAACACCATTGATACGGGAGGGCAACTCAATCGGCGCCATCGTTGTGCGTCGTAATGAAGTGCGTCCATTTACTGCAAAGCAGAGCGCCCTCCTGCAAACATTTGCCAGCCAGGCGGTGATAGCCATCGAAAACGTGCGCCTCTTCAACGAAGCACAGGAGGCCCGCGCCGCGGCTGAACAAGCCAACGAAGCCAAGAGTTCTTTCCTGGCTACGATGAGCCATGAGATTCGCACGCCGATGAACGCGGTCATCGGTATGAGCGGGCTCTTGATGGATACCGAACTTGATAAAGAGCAGCGCGACTACGCTGAAACCATCCGCAATTCCGGTGACGCCCTGCTCGCCATCATCAACGATATTCTCGACTTCAGCAAGATCGAAGCGGGTAAGATGGATGTGGAACATCAGCCCTTTGAGCTACGGGAGTGCGTCGAAACGGCGCTGGACCTGACAGCAGGTCGCGCCATTGAAAAAGGACTCGATATCGCCTATCTCCTTGACGACGATGTGCCACTAGGCATCAAAAGTGATGTGACACGCCTGCGCCAAATCCTTATCAATCTCCTGAGCAACGCGATCAAGTTCACAGAAAAAGGAGAAGTCGTTCTCACTGTCAAAAAAGGCAAAGCCAAAAACGAAATCCTCTTCGCCGTCCGCGATACAGGCATCGGCATTGCAGAGAATCATATCTCGCGACTTTTCCAATCCTTCTCGCAAGCCGATTCATCCACAACGCGTAAGTTCGGCGGCACAGGTTTGGGTCTCGCCATCAGCAAGCGTCTCGCCGAAATGCTGGGCGGTGAAATGCAAGTTGAAAGCAGAGGCATTGGCAAAGGTTCAAAATTCATCTTTACGATCCAAGCCGAATCCGCCAAACTCCCCGAGCGCAAAACGGAACGCGATATCAAAGGCATTCAATCCATGCTGAATAACAAGCGCCTCCTCATTGTGGATGATAACTCCACCAACCGCCGCATCCTTATGCTCCAAACCGAAAAGTGGGGCATGATTCCACGCGAAACCGAACATCCAAGTGAAGCGCTTGAATGGATTCAAAACAATGAGCACTTTGACTTAGCGATTCTGGACTTACAAATGCCCGAAATGGATGGCATTATGCTTACGCGTGAAATCCGTAAAATACACCCTGAAGAATCACTACCCATTATTCTATTGACTTCACTGGGCCGACGCGAAATCGGTGCGGATGATCTAAACTTTGCTGCATACTTGATCAAACCTCTCAAACCATCGGCTCTTTATGACGCCCTGGCCGGACTCTTTGCCAAAAACGTTATCGCCCCGAAAATTGATGCTGTGAAACCCGCTATGGATGCAGAACTTGCTAAGAAGCATCCTCTTCGCATTCTATTGGCAGAAGATAATGCCGTAAATCAAAAACTCGCCTTTCGCATCCTTGAGCAAATGGGCTACCGCGCCGATGTTGCCTCCAATGGCTTGGAGGCAGTAGAATCCATCGAACGACAGAAATACGATGTAATTCTCATGGATGTACAAATGCCTGAAATGGATGGATTGGATGCTACCCGTGAGATCCGCAAATTGACGAATGTATCACAGCCTCACATTGTCGCGATGACCGCCAATGCCATGGAAGGCGACCGCGAAATGTGTATCGCAGCAGGCATGAATGATTACATCAGCAAGCCCATCCGCGTCAATGAGTTGGTGGAAGCATTGTTGAAAGCGGAGAGAAGATAAGTGTCTGTCATTGCGAGTATGGTGTTAAGCCGACGAAGCAATCTCTTTTGCAATAAGATTGTTTCAGGTCTTGCCTTCGCAATGACAAATGGAGACCATGATGTCTATAATTAACAGAGTGACGTTCAACGAACTCAAACAAATGTCTGGCGCAGATTTCATCAACGAATTGATCGATGCATTCCTCGACGATGCACCAGACATGATACAGAATATGCACACTGCGCTTGATACGAAGGATGTGGAATCGTTTCGTCGCAATGCCCATTCGTTGAAGTCCAACGCCAACACGTTCGGGGCGACAGAACTCGGCGTACTCGCAAAAGAATTAGAATTTATGGCTAAAGAAAATAATCTTGAAATCGGGAATAGGCTGGAGGTCTTGAACGAAACATTTGGCAAAGTGGCTGAAGAATTAAAGGGAATGCGTATATGAAGTCCGCGCATGAGCCAGGTTATCTTCTGGTCGTCGACGATAACAAGGTCAACCGAATCCTGCTCGCGCGCGGCCTCGAAGGAGATGGACACAAGGTTGAAACCGCCGAAAACGGAAAACAGGCTTTGGATAAACTGCGAAGAGATGCTTTTGATCTCGTCTTGCTTGATATCGAAATGCCAGAGATGAATGGCTATCAGGTACTCGAAACCTGTTTGCAAGACCCTGAACTGCGTGATATTCCCATTATTATGACCTCTTCTCTCGATGAAATCGATAGCGTTGTCAAATGCGTAGAACTGGGCGCGGAAGATTATCTCAACAAACCTGTCAACCCGATTCTATTGCGGGCGCGTGTGAATGCCAGCCTTGAAAAAAAACGTTTGCGCGATGAACAACGGAAATTATTCCGCACATTCGCCACAAAGGAAGTCGCGGATGAGTTGTTGAAGACAGGCTTTTCGCTCGGTGGCAAATATGTCAATGCCAGCGTGATGTTCGCAGATATCCGTTCGTTCACCACCATCGGCGAAAAACAAGACCCCACCGACACAATCGAGTTGCTCAATAATTACTTTGCTTTGATGTTTGAAGCCATTATCGGAAATAATGGAACTGTCAATCAATTGGAGGGTGACGGCCTGATGGCCATTTTCGGCGCGCCGATTCATCAGGATGGTCACCGTGAACATGCCGTGCGTGCCGCGCTGGAAATGATGGAGCTGCTCAAAGGCTTTAACGTGGAACAAGCCGCACAGAACAAAGTGCGAATAAAGATTGGGATTGGCATCGCGACAGGCAAAGTGATCGCTGGTTTTACAGGCACACAGTACCGCGCTACCTATACATGTGTTGGCGATACAGTAAATCTCGCCGCTCGCATTGAAGAACACACGAAAGAAGCTCAACGACCCATTTTGATCGATCAATACACAAGTGAAGGGTTATCGAATGATATTGAAGTTGAAACACTGGGTCCAATGCTCTTCAAGGGGAAGAAACAAGCAATCCATATATTTGCGGTCAAGCCAAATTAACAAATTGCTTCAAAGAAATAAACGCTCTGTGCTCTGCAAGCGGCTTTTCTTTTATAATCAAACCTATGAAAGCGAATCGTCCTATCGAGCGGAGCATTCCGCTTTTATTTTTGTTTGTCACAATTATTGCTTATGGTTTGTTGCTTCCACTCACAGGTTTTTACTGGGATGACTGGCCTTTCGCGTGGATCGCAAAATTCCTTGGACCTAGGGAATTCATTCCTGCTTTCGCAGGAGTCCGTCCTTTTTTGGGACCGATTTTCTTTGTGACGACGAGCCTCATTCCGCCAATTCCCATTTATTGGCAAATCTTTGCTATCATTATTCGCTTCCTCTCTGGACTTTCAGTTTGGTTCGCGTTAAATCAAGTTTGGCCTAGCCACAAGCGACAGACTCTGATTGCATCATTGCTCTTCCTTGTTTTTCCAGGTTATAGCCAGCATTGGGTAGCACTCACGCATATCAATCAGGAGTGGATTCCTTTTATCTTTTACCTGCTTTCTTTCGGCTTCACCGCACGGGCTTTGCGCCACCCTAACAAATTCAAATCGAACACTATTTATGCGCTTCTGTTATTGATAGCAGGCGTTTTTCCAACTGAATATTTTGTCAGCATAGAACCAATGCGCTTCCTCTTCATTTGGGTCATTCTCTCTGAGGAAGTTAATGGATTTTGGCAAAGATTTTTTCAAGCATTAAAAAAATGGATACCCTATCTTTTGATCTGGCTGGCAAATGCGGCCTGGCTGGCTTATTTCTATACGATAGGGGGATATGAGTCATATGATGTTGAAATCGTAAGAGAACCACTGACTATCCTACGAATCTTTTCCACAATCGGGGAAGCGATATGGAAAGCGGGATTTTATGTTTGGGCGCAGGTGCTGGTACTGATTTCAAGAACAATCATCGCTCCCACAAACCTTGCGACCTTGGCATCGATCTGCCTTGCTTTTATTCTTATCCTTTTTTATTTCACTAAACTGGACCTATCTGAAGCTGAAAGGAAAGCGTTCGCAATCTCTGCAATCTTGATTGGGCTGACAGGGATATTGCTAGGACGCATTCCTTCCTTTGCGGCGGGCCTGCCTCTCACGCTCCAATCCAGTTATGACCGTTTCATGATTTCGATGATGCTGGGAGGAAGTCTCTTTGTTACAGGGTTGATCGAACTTTTGATCCGAAATTCTCGAATCAAAATGTATGCTTTTGCTCTGCTGATTGCTCTCGGGGTTGGACAGCAATTTTTTAACGCGAATATCTTCCGCAGAGATTGGTCAAAACAACAGCAAATCTACTGGCAGCTTGCATGGCGCATCCCTGCCATGAAACCAAATACTGCGCTTCTCACAGATCAACTGCCCATCGATTACGAAACCGATCTTTCCTTCACCGCGCCCATCAATTGGATGTATACACCGAACTACAAGCGAAGCAGTCCTTTGGATGAAAGAAGTGATCTGCCCTACGCTCTGTTTTACACAGAGAAGCGTCTTGGTGGAGTGTCATTACCTTCGTTCGAACCAAACACTGAAATCACTCTGCCAATCAGAAGAGTAAGCTTTCATGGTTCGACTTCTCAGGTGCTGGTAATTTACATGCCGAAAAATGGTTGTCTGCGAGTATTGGATGCCGCGCGGCGTGATGACATCACTTATGGGCGACAATCACGTTTTTTGGTGAACGCGATTCCACTTTCTGATCTTTCAAATATCATTGTGAATACTGACCAAACCGTGAAGTTGCCTTTTCTATCGGAGCCTGGGCATACGTGGTGTTATTACTTTGCAAAAGCAGAGTTGGCTTATCAGCAAAATGATTGGAAAAAAGTTGTTGATCTTATGGATGAAGCGAAATCGCTTGGATATGAACCTGAAGATCCATTCGAATGGTTGACATATATCGAAGCACAAGCATTAACAGGGAATATAGAAGCCGCGGCAAAATTATCCAGCGAGGTATTCAAACAGGACAACGGAATCCGAAGAGGGTTGTGCGAAGTTTGGAAACGGGTGCAGACTCAAGATCACGCGAGAAACGAAGATCTAACTCACTTAAATCAAATATTATCTGATTTTCAATGTATTCAATAGTATCCCTCTAATTTCCCATCCTATCGCTTGACGCGCTAAATGGGATGTGCTACTATCATCAAAACTTTTGCTCGAGAATGAGGAGATGCATATGGCCAGTATGAAACGAGGCGCGGTGGTTGCCTCCACTCTTATGCTGATTGCAGTGATCGCTTCTGCATGTAATCAGCCATATTCCCAAGCACCAAGTGTCACCAATACGCCGATTAATCCAACCAGTTTATTTGCAACACCAATTGATCAAACGCCCGGCATGGGTGCTGTAGAAACTTTTGGTGCTCAGACAGCCCTTGCACAAACAGGAACGCCACTTGCAATGGCAACTCAAACACTATCAGTTGGTGTTACTCCACAAGACTTGTCTGCAACACCTACGCCACTTGTTTCCAACAATCCAGCATTCACATCCACTGCTACTCTGGCTGTGAGCGGAACGTTACCTACATCGGTACCAGTTGGGACACGTCCAACAAATTATCCCTTGCATAAAGGTGAATTCCCTTATTGCATCGCACGCCGCTTCGATGTTGACCCTGATGCATTGCTAAGCCTCAACGGTCTATCAAGTGGAAATATTTATCTTCCCAATACTACTTTGAAGATTCCACAGAGCGGAAGTTTCCCTGGCACCCGCGCGTTACGCAATCATCCCGCCACATACACAGTGAGCTCATCAGATGAAACAGTCTATGGCGTTGCCTGTCTCTTTGGAGATGTTGATCCCGTAGCCATCGCGCAAGCCAATAACATTTCTGCAGATGCCGCGCTAACTACCGGTCAGCAATTGAGCATCCCTTAAGAATCGGTTTTTGAAGAGAAGCCCAGGCAAATGCCTGGGCTTTTGTCTTATAATCTATTGACCATATCATAAGCAAGGAATTTCTCATGCCATTTGAATTGATAAAATCAGAAACTCTATTACAGGGGCGTGCGTTCAAGGTCAAGCGTGATTATCTCAAAACTCCCAATGGAGATGAAACCAAACTTGAAATCATTGAACATGGCGGTTCCGTTGTACTTGTCCCAATTGATGGTGAAGGGAATTTGCTCCTTGTCCGTCAATATCGCCACGCGGCTCAACAGGACCTGCTCGAACTCCCTGCAGGCACGCGTGACGAAGACGAGCCATTCGAAGAATGTGCCGCGCGCGAGATCCGTGAAGAGACCGGCATGGAGGCAGGCAAATTGCAGAAAGTGGGGGATTTCTATCTCGCGCCCGGATATTCCACTGAATTTATGGCAGTATTTCTGGCAACCGAATTGAAGCACAATCCACTACAGGCAGATTTCGATGAGTTTTTGCAGGTGGAAAAAGTCCCAGTAAAGAAGGCGGTTGAACTATTCCAAGGCGGGGAAGTGCTCGATGCCAAGTCGCTGGCGGCATGGCTCTTGGCAAAACCTCATTTGGAGAAATATCTTGGCTAAGTCAATGATGATTCTCATCGCTGGACCGTATCGTTCCGGGACAGGTGATGATCCACAAAAGATGGCAGCAAATGTACAGTTGATGGAATCTTTTGCTCTGCCTATTTTCCGCTTGGGGCATATTCCTGTATTGGGCGAATGGTTCGCACTTCCTTTATTACATTTGGCAGGATCAAAACGGGTTGGCGACGAAGCATATAACGAGATCTTTCATCCCGTTGCCGAACGATTACTGGAAAAATGCGATGCAGTACTGAGAATTGGTGGAGCGTCCAAAGGCGCTGACCTTATGGTTGAAGTAGCAAAGAGGAATGGTTTGCAGATTTACACAAAACTTGAGCAAATTCCGCCTGCATGATAGAGTGAAAAAGCAGGCGCATATATACACCTGCTTTTCATGGTTACAATTTTGTTCGAAAAAAGGCCCTCGAGAATCGATCGATGGCCTTTTATTTTTAACAATAATATGGCAAATAGAAATTATTCCTGAACAGGAGCGGGAGAATTCTTGCGCTGACGGAAAGTGATGCGAGCCCGTGTCAAATCATAGGGTGACATCTCCATCGCGACGCGATCGCCTAGCAGAATACGAATGTAATGCTTGCGCATTCTACCAGAAAGATAGGCCAGTACTTCGTGACCATTATCCAGTTTTACGCGGAATTGAGTCCCTGGCAGGGCCTCAACCACCACACCCTCAGCTCGAATTTTATCGTCTTCTTTTGCCATATACACCTCTTGCTTATTCAGTCTCTCTCGTAAATGTTCGTCGCTTAATACGACGAATTGCCTTCTTTTTTTCCATGCGGCGCTGTTCGCTCTTGGAAACGAACCAGCGTTTGCGGCGAACAGTGCTTAGCACTCCGCTTTTGACAACTTTCTTGCGAAAACGTTTGAGCAGTGAATCTTGGGATTCACCATTTCGTAAATTTACAGATGCCAAACCAAATCACCTCCTCTCCGCATGAAGTGCCGAGAAATGAAAATCGGCCGATATGCAGACTCGGCCGGAGATAATTATCAAAAAAGAAGAAATAACAAAATGATCAACGATCAATAAGAACGCTTCACACTCCTCTTTTGTAAAATCTGGACACGTTTATGTCCATCAACCGAACCTGCAAAAAGAATTATACACGATTCATACATAGATGAAAAGAGTATGAGAATGTTAAAAAGAAAAGCCCCTTGGCAATGACCTACTCTCCCGGGAGGTCGCCCTCCAAGTACCATCGGCGCTGACGGACTTAACTACCGGGTTCGGGATGTTAC
>Ga0114129_10013301_pt1 | contig 11730 bp, 11 predicted proteins | sample RhiMetdeltSRZDD1_FD_80071 | JGI IMG/M metagenome (GOLD analysis project Ga0114129, IMG submission 80071) | Populus rhizosphere microbial communities from Tennessee, USA - Rhizosphere MetaG P. deltoides SRZDD1 (version 2) (version 2) | ecosystem: Host-associated > Plants > Roots > Rhizosphere >... | reverse complement strand
GCCGCCCCCGGAACCGCCCTGGAGGAGATGGGGCCGCGCGCCCTCACGCTGACCGTGGGCCGGCCCCCGTCGGCCGTCGGCTTCGAGCTCCAGTCGTTCACCCTCGAGCGGGCCAGCCACCGGCCCTGAGGCGCCCCGTCGGGTGGCGGCCCGCTATCGGCGGGCGGGACGCTCCCCCGCGACGAGGCGATGGTAGTCGCCTCGAAGATAGCGGCCCATCAGCTTCAGCACGGCGATGCCGTAGGGGATCGGCCGGAGGTACGACCGCTCCCCCGCGTAGCGCGTGGGGATGGGGAGATCGACGACACGAAGGCGAAGGATCCGGGCCGCCACAAGCATCTCCTGGTCGAAGACGAACCCACGCGTCGTGAAGCTCCGGAACGGGATGGCCTCGAGCGCAGCGCGCCGGTAGAGCATGTAGCCGCTGTGGTACTCGGCCAGTCTCAGGCCGAAGACGCGGTTCTCCATCCAGGTCAGCCCGCGGTTGGCGACGTACTTGTACATGGGCATGCCGCCGCGAAGGGCCCCGCCGCCCCGGAAGCGCGAGCCCTGGACGATGTCCGCCCGGTCGGCGTCCAGCGGGGCCAGGAGCGCGGGGAGCGACTCGGGCGCATACTGGCCATCTCCGTGGAGCCAGGCCACCAGGTCCGCGCCGAGCTCCAGGGCCCGTGTCAACCCGGTCTGCGCCGCGCCCCCGTAGCCGCGGTTCTGCGCGTGCTCGACCAGCTCGAGGGTCGGGAACCGCGTCCGGAGCCGGTGCGCCACGGCTGCCGTCTCATCGGTACTGCCGTCGTTGACGACGATGTACCGGGGGACGCGGGCAACGATCTCAGGAGGGATGCGGTCGAAGACCCCCTCGAGTGTTTCGGCGGCGTTGTAGGCGGGAATCGCGATGGCGAGCCGGCCCGGTGTTCCCGGGGACTCGCCCGCCCCCATCAGGGGGCGGGAGTGGAGGCGTAGGGGACGAACCCCGCCATGCTCCGCTCGATGGTCTCGTCGAGACCGTACTTCGGCTGCCAGCCGAGGAGTGTCCGGGCCTTGGTGATGTCCGGAATGCGGCGGTCCGAGTCCTCGTATCCCTCGCCGTAGAACTCCCGGCTGTCGACGTCGACGATGTTCGGGAGCCGCTGGTCCGGCTTCTTGAACTTCCGGGTGTAGAGGTCGCGCATTCGCTCGGCGAGCTCGCGGATCGATAGCTCGTTCTGCGGGCTGCCCACGTTGAAGATCTGCCGGTCGCACACCCCGTCGGGGTTCGCGATGATCCGCTCGATGCAGTCGACCGCGTCATCGATGTAGGTGTAGCAGCGCTTGTGATGGCCACCGTTCACCAGCTTCATCTGGGTGCCCTCGAGGAGGGCGGTCATGAAGTGGGAGAACACCCGCGGGTTCCCCTCCTGGGCCGTGGTGAGGTAGTCGATCTTGGGCCCGATGAAGTTGAAGGGGCGCACCACCGACCAGTTCAACCCTTCCCGAAGTCCGTAGGCGTGGATGACACGCTCCAGGAGCTGCTTGGCGCAGCTGTAGATCCACCGGTGCTTGTTCACCGGCCCGAGGATGAAGTCGGTCGTGTCCTCGTTGAACAGCGCGTGCCGGACATCGTCGGGGTGCGTCAGGCTGTCGGGGGCCACCGCGGCCAGGGTCTTGCCGTACACCTCGCAGGAGGAGAACTGCACGAGACGCTTGTGCTTCTCCACGCACGCCTCGGCGATGTAGAGGTTCTCCAGGAAGTTCAGCTCGAAGACCTCGAGCGGCTTCGCGACGTAGAGGCTCGGCGTGGCGTGCGCGATCAGGTCGACCACCACGTCGGCGCGGTCGATCATCGCGCGCATGGTGTCGTGCTCGTGGCGGATGTCGCCGCGGACGAACGTGAACCTCGGGAGGAGCAGGACTTGTTCGAGCTTCTCGTCAGTGAGGTCGAGGCCCTCGACCGCGTAACTGGGGTCGCGGAGCAACCGGTCGACCAGGTGCGACCCGATGAACCCCCCTACCCCGAGGAGCAATACCCGCATTCAACGCCTCCCGTCACTCGACCCAGTCACAAACCGCTGCGCCGGCCCCCGACCCGCGACATCGCAAAACGGCGCCAGCGCGATCCTTCGTGCACGATGCCGGATTGCGCGAGCGCCTGCCGCAGCGTCGAATACCGGCGCCTCAATGGCAAGACGGGAAAAACCTGACAGATCTCGGGACCCGCCCGACCTCTTGCCAGGGGAAACCGATGATTCGAAAAGGATGCGGCCAAAGGGATCAAAAGTGACGGATGCCTAGTGGCGGCGGCGATCAGGACGCAGCCAAGCACGACCCGCCAACCGCGCAGGACGCTCCGCTGCGGCGTCGGGTTACCTACCGTGACGCTCTCAGAACCGCGAGGCGGACAGCGTCACGTCGGCCCGGGCCCAGGCCCTCTGGAACTGCGCGTCGACGGCGGCGGCGTCGGCGGTCTTTCCCTGGGCCCCGAGGCTCCGGGCGAGCCCGAAGAGCGACCAGCCGTTCTCCGGGTTCCGCTTGAGGTCATCGCGGTACACGGCCTCCGCCTCGACCGGTCGGCCGCCGGCCAGGAGGGCCGCCCCAAGCGACTGCCGGACCGGGAAGTACCAGACGGGCGGCTCGGTGAACCAGTGACCGTCCTGCTCCGCGACGGCGGCGAGGAAGTGTCGGACCGCCACGTCGGTCTGGCCCGACCGCGCGGCGATCTCCCCCGCGAGGACATTGGCCGCCAGGTCGAGGATCGCCTTCGTCTTGAAGAAGCCCGCGAGGGTCCGGCTGGGCGGCACGCTCCCGGCGAGCCGCTGGATCGCCCCCAGCTCGACCTCCGCCTCCCCGCGCCGGCCGGTGGCGGCGAAGGCGAAGCCTCGCGCGTAGCGCCAGGCGCCGGTCACGTACGACCACTCCGCAGGCGGCGCCGGCTGGCGGAGGATCTCCGCCCAGCGACCGAAGCGCACCAGCGCGAACAGCGGGGCCGCGGGAGCGGTCTCCATGTCCGACATCTCCCGGACCATGGCCGGGGGCACGGCCTCGGCGAACTCGCGCGCCGCCCGGATCGTGTCGGCGCCGCGTCCCTCCATGCTGGCCGACTGCCAGATGAAGTCGAGGTTGTGCGGGTAATAGAGCCCTCGATAGATCGGGCTCGGCTCTCGCTTCGAGAAGTACGCCTGATCGGCCTTGACGGCGCGCACGTTCGCGTCAACGGCGTCCGCGTAGCGGCCGACGCGCCAGTAGATGTGGGCGGGCATGTGGACGAGATGGCCGGCCCCGGGCAGGAGCGGCGCCAGCCGATCGGCCGCCGCCTCGCCCCGCCCCGGGTCGGGGCCGCCCTCGACGGCATGGATGTACAAATGGAGCGCGCCTGGATGGTCTGGGTTCACGCGGATCACGCGCTCCAGGGTCGCCAGGATCTCCGGAGTCTCCGGCTGCATGGTGCCGTCCGGCTTCCAGAGGTCCCACGGCCTGAGATTCATGAGAGCGTCGGCGAAGAGCGTGGCGGCGTCGAGGTCCTCGGGGAAGCGCCGCGTGACCTCGCGCATGGCGTCGGCGTACGCGCGGTCGAGGTTGGCGCGTTCGGCGCCCGGCGCTATCGAGTGACGCTTCGCGAGCGCCTCGATGGTCGCCCGCTCGCGCGGCGTCGCCCGGTCCGCCCGGCGCAGGGCCTCTTGGATCGCCGCGTAGGCCACCTTCTCCCGTTCGGCGTCGGTCGGGCTGTTGTAGTTCGAGCCCTGGGTGAGCGCGATGCCCCAGTAGCACATCGCGCACGCCGGATCGAGGCGTGTCGCCTCGCGGAACGCGGACTCGGCCTCGATGTGGTTGAAGGCATAGACGAGCCGCAGGCCCTGGTTGAAGTACGCCTGGGCCTCGCGCGAGTCGGTCGTGACGACCTGGTGGTAGCTTCCGAGACCTTCGAGGAGCATCGGCGGCCGTGCCCCGGCTGACCCGACGTGGCGGTGGGCGTCGGACTGTCCGGAGCAGCTCGCGAGCGCGAGCGAGAGGATGCCGAGGATTGCGTGGATGCGCCGGCTCATGCCGCCACCTCCTCCGTCGTCAAGGCGTCAGTCCGTTCGCGCCCGCGGTCACGAGCTGACAGGGGCGGGCGCACCTCCATTCGCTGATCAGGCACGTCGCGCCGAAACCGCCAACAAGGATCCCGGATGGGATCGCCCCAGTGCATGCGAGGGATCTCCTCCGAAAAGGAGCGCGGGCGGAAACAGGCTTCGTCCTCCGGCTGGAGCGACGCCGGCCGCGTCGCGGAACAGCCGGTGAGCAGGAGGACGCCGAGCAGGAGGCGCGGGCCCGGATCGTCCCATCGCGGCCATGATAGCCGGCGGGTCCGCGATCGCGCCTGTCCGGACTGATCCTGACAAGGAGCTTCGCGCGCAGGCCGCACTCGTCGACGATTCTTGACGCCGCGGTAGGGAAGTGAGCGCGTGTCGTCAGACATGGGAGACCGTGGTGATGGAGATATCGTCAATGGGACCCTTGGCGCTCACTTACGTGAACCCGGCGGACGACCCGAGCACGAAGTAGGAAGCAGCAGGTAGCCATCCCGACGGCTCGCGAGACAGAGCGGGAAGGCCAGCTGGATCTCCGGCTGACTCTTCCCGCCCTTTCATGATTCACGCGAGGGGTGCCACCGAAGGACGCGTCATCCGCGCCCGACGAATGGCATCTTCGTCGCCATGATCGTCAGAAAGAGCACGTTCGCGTCGAGCGGCAGGCTCGCCATGTGAAGCACGGCGTCGGCGACGCACTGGACGTTCATCAACGGCTCCACGGCGATTTCCCCGCTCGCCTGCGGCACGCCCTTCGCCATCCGGGCCGCCATGTCGGTGAGCGCGTTCCCGATGTCGATCTGACCGCACGCGATGTCGTACTTCCGGCCGTCGAGTGCGGTGGACTTGGTCAGCCCGGTCACCGCGTGCTTGGTCGCCGTGTAGGGCGCGGAGTTCGGCCGCGGCGTGTGGGCGGAGATCGATCCATTGTTGATGATCCGGCCGCCTCGCGGAGTCTGGGCCTTCATGATCCTGATCGCTTCCTGGGTGCACAGGAAGATGCCCGTGAGGTTGACGTTGACTACGTTCTGCCATTGCTCGTACGTGAGGTCTTCGAGCGGGATGGCCGGGGCGCCGGTCCCCGCATTGTTGAACAGGAGATCAAGCCGACCGAACCGTTCTTTCGTCCGCGCGAAGAGCGCGTGCACTGAGGCGGGGTTCGCCACGTCGGTCGGCTCGGCCAGAGCCCGCGAGCCGGCGTCCCCCGCGTCCCGGACAGCCTGCGCGAGGGCGTCCGCGCGACGGCCCGCCAGCGCCACGGAGTAACCGTTCCTCAGCAGCGTGACCGCCACCGCCTTGCCGATGCCGCTTCCCGCGCCGGTGACGATCGCGACCTTGCCATTCGAGCTCATGCGCACTTCCTCCTATCCGCTACCGGCGATCGTGAATAGTAGAGCCCCGGCCCGCGGCGGCGGTCAGGGCTTGCCAACCGCTCCTGCCCAGCCGGACAGTCTCTGCCATCCGTCCAGCAAGGTCCGCGGCAGCTCGCTCTCGTGGGCCTGGACAAGCGGACGGACCCGTTCGACCTGCAGGCGGACGCGCTCCGCCGCGGGCGCCACGGCCGCCCGGGCGCCGGTGTTCACGCGCGTCAGCGCGCTCACGGGATCCCGGAGGGAGGCGAGCTCGCGGTCGAGCTGGCCCGACCACGCGGCCCCGGCTCGGCGGGCAGGAGCATCCCGCCACGCCTTCATCGCCTCGTCGTAGCCCCGCCGGACCTGGTCGACCTCAAACGAGGCGTCGTAGTCGTCGCCCTTCGGGGCGGGCCCGAGCTTCACGACGCCCCGTGGGTCTTCCTGAACCTCGTAGAGCCGCTGCGGCCCCAGCGTCTTGTAGAACTCCCGCACGAACCCGAGCGCGTACGCGGTATCCCACCAGCGGGACCGCACGGCGGATGTGACCGGCGCCCCGCTGAGCTGCTGATCGATCGAGGTGGCGACCGACTCCGCCTTGGCAAGGTGCTCGCCGAACCGGCCGCGCTTCCAGTCGAGGTCGTCCTTCATCGAGGCGGCAGCGTCGGCCAGGCGGGACAGCTCGGAGCCGATGCTGGGAAGACGGCGCCGCTGGGCAGGGGTGGCTTTCACGATCATCTCGTCGTACGCGCCACGGAGGTTCCCGATCTCGGTCTCGAGCCGCCGCACCCAGGTGCCCGGCCGCTGCTCCGCCCGGGTGTCGTACTGGGGTTCGTCGATGATCACGCCGCATCCGGCCAGGATGCAGAGTCCGGCCCCGGCCAGCGCGCGGGGACCGGCACGGACGCCCCGAGACGACACGCCCCGCATCATAGCAGGCAGCGAGCCGCCAGGAGTCGCGCGACGCTGGTCGAGGGTGGTTCTCCGCGGCGCCGGTGGTGTACGGTAGGGCCGTGGCGCAGAGGACGCTGTGAGCGGTCGGGTGGGCGCGATTCTGGGCGTTCTACTGCTGGTCGCCGTCCTCCTCTTCGGGCTCTACGTGTGGGGCGCGCTGTCCTGGGCCTACTCGGAAGGCGAGCGAGCCGGGATCCTCCAGAAGTTCTCGATCAAGGGCTGGATCTGCAAGACGTACGAGGGGGAGCTCGCCATCTCCATCGTCCCGGGTGTCACGCCCGTCATCTGGACGTTCAGCGTGAGGGACGAGAGTATGGCGCCCCAGATCAACGCCGCGCTGGGCAAGCGCGTGGTCCTGCACTACCGCGAGCACCGGGGCCTGCCGACCACTTGCTTCGGCGAGACCAGCTACTTCGTGACCGGCGTCCGCGTCGTGGAGTGAGGTATGCTGCCCAGGCCCTGCCCGAATGGCGGCGGACCGCCCTTCCGGTGCCGAGAACCCGCCTGGCCGCCGCCGGGGAGCATGTCCGGGTCATCCAGTCCGCTCGGACGCGTCGCTCTGATCGACGGCTCCTCGATATCGCAGGGAGGTTCAGGGTCGGACGGGCCGTCTCGGGACGTCATCGTCGTGGATGTCTTTAGAGCCCCCGATTTCGCGGACGCCGCATTGGGGAGTTCCCCAGCCGGCGGGCCCGAGACGCTGCGTCTCGCGCAGCACGCCGTAGGCAGTAAGGATTACACGTCGGGTAAAAAGGTGCGGCCGTCCTGGCGGCACACCCTTTGAATGCTCGGCGTGTTCCCCTGCGGGCTGACCAGATACTGACGTCGCGACTCAGCCCCGATTGACGTCTCACGACACGGTGTCGCCGACAGTCCGACGCGCCGGCGCTGCATTCGATTGGTCGCCGCACGCGTGTGGTGACGGATCGTCACACCGATCACCGGGCGGCGGCCGTCCGGCTCAGGTCCTCGTTCCTGGTAACGACGCGGACGTCGACGAAGCCGATGCGAGTGGGGGGCGCCGTGTCGTGACCAGTCTTTACACGGTAGGCGTTACACGAGGGAAGCGTTGGGCGCTCCTCCGAGCGTTGGCGAGCGTTGGCGAGCGTTGGATCGACCTGAAGTGACATACCCCCTGGAGACCGGGTTTCCGGCGCAGAACCGCGTGGCACAGGGCTTGCCTCGGAATGCTACCTGGACGTCCGGCTGTGCTCGGTCGTCACAACACAATCAGCAGGAGGTGGACGTATGAAGGCACTGTTGGCGACCCTGACCGCGATCGCCGTCCTCGGCGCTCTCGTGGTCGCCCCCGTCGCGATGGCACAGAGCAAGACGATCGAAGGCAAGGTCATGGCCGTCGATCCGGCAGGCAAGAGCCTGACTCTCGACGACGGGACGAAGCTCACGATCCCGGAGTCGGTCAAGTTCAACCGAGCCGACCTCAAGCCAGGGGCAGCCGTGAAGGCCGCGTACGAGGTGAAGGACGGTCAGAACATCCTCACCACCCTGGAAGTGGCGAAGTAACACCGACACCTCACACCCGCCCGGCGCCGGAGCTTCCGGCGCCGGGCATCTCCCTCAGGACGGCTCGAGCAGTCTGAGCACGACTCGACGGTTCTGGCGGCGACCTTCCTGGGTCCCGTTGTCGGCGACTGGGCGGGCGGTTCCCAGTCCGATCACCTGAAGACGATGCGTCTCGACCCCCTGCTCCGCGAGGAAGCGGCCCACCGCCTCCGCCCGCAGCTGGCTGAGATGGAGATTGTGCTGCGGGGCCCCCGCGCCGTCTGCGTAGCCCTCCAGCTGGACGACGAGCGCGGGATTCTCTCGGAGCCGCTTGACGATTTCAAGCGCAGCGGTGCGTGCCGGATCGTCAAGAGCCCACTCGTCCACGCCGAAGCGAAGCACGATCGCCTCCACCACCGCGAGTTTCGAGCGCGCGCTCCAGAGCTGAACGAGTCGCCGCGCCGTCTGGTCGGCCTCGGCCACGGCCTGCTCGGCCCGGGTGCCGGCCTCGTCGGCGCGCGTCAGGGCGAGGGTGGCGTGGTCGACTGCATCGGCCGCCCGGCCGGCCGCCACGTCCGCCACGCCGAGCGCCTCGATCGCGGCGCGCGTGGCCTCCTCCTCGAGCCGGTCTACGGCCGCCGTCTGGACGCCGAGCTCCCACACCGTGATCCGGTGCTCTCGGAGGTCTCCGGCGAGCCGATCGACGGCTGGCCTGAGCACCGCCTCGCTCCTCGCGATCTCTCCACGGACGAACTCGCGCGTCGCACACCCGGGAAGCGACGATGTCAGCCCGAGGACGGCAGACAGCAGGACGAACCAGCGAGTCATCCGCATCCCTCCGACCACGAGGACCTCCAGGGCAGGGTCGACCGCTAACGTCCCGTCTCGGCCCGACAGCTGGGCAAACCTGCCCAGACATCCTTTGGCAAGCGTCGTGCCACCCAGGCCGGACGCGGATCGCCCCGCGATCGAGCGAGGTCCCGGGCGCGCCCGGTTGGTCAATACCGGGTGCTCCGGAGGCACCTGCGGCTGGACGCCGTTCAGGAAGAAGGCTGGAGCCGTGCCCACAGCCGCGTTAGGATTTCCACGGGTCGACTCGGGGAGGTGACATGTCGGGAGGGTTCGTCCGTGCCGCTGTGATCTGGACCGCCATCCTGCCCCTCGCCACGGGCTGTGCCATCGGTCGGTCGGCAAGCTCCCCGAGCGTCAGCTCGTCGAATAGCGCGCCGTCGGCGGGCCCCCCGGACAAGGACGTGATCCAGCACGTGCTGAAGTCCTCCGTCCAGGTCGTGCTCGAGCGGAACGGCCAGCGCTTTCGAACCGGCTCGGGCGTCGTCATCGTGGCCACGCCGGATGGCACGGGATCGGAGTGCCTGGTTCTCTCGAGCGGCCACACGTTCGCCGGCGTGAGGGCGGGGGACGCGAACGAGATCTACGTGTTGTTCGATCGCCACCAGGGGGCGGCCACGAAGGTGCCCGCGCAGATCGTCGCGCGCCGCGAGACGGAGCCCGTCGACCTCGCCCTGCTGCGCGTGCGGGCGCCGCGTTGTCTGCCGGCTCCGCTCGGTCGCTCGCCGGCCCTCGGTGATCGGATCTGGATCGTGGGGTTCCCGTGGGGCCGCCAGATTCGCCTGATCGGCGGAATGGTCAGCGAGGTGAACCTCGACGACCAGGGGAATCTCCGGGCAGGCTCATCGCTGGTGGTCGACGCCTCCGTGGCCTATGGCATGAGCGGTGGGGGCGTGTTCGACGCGGCCAGCGGGCGACTCGTCGGTCTGATCGAGGGCTACGGCACGGCACGAGTGCCCTTCGGCCAGAAGCCGACGCTCCAGTACATCGACGTGCCGGTCCCCGGCGAGACGTACGTCACGTCGCTCGCCACGATCGAGGGATTCCTCGAGGATTCGGGTCAGGTGAACGTCAGCGCCATCCGCCGCTGACGCCGGGGGGCTACGATCGCGGGCGCCCGTGGGTCCGCCGGCGCCCGGGACTCCGGCCGCGGCGGGCGGGTGCCGCCGCCCCCGCCTCCCCGCGCCCGTCCGGCGCCAGGAGTCTGAGCAGGCGGCGGTGGCTCACGAGCTTCTTCGGCACATCGAACAGCTCGATGATCAGGGGCCCGGTGAAGCGGATGCGCCCCAGCGCGCCTAGCACCCGCCGGAAGTCGATGGTCCCTTCTCCGATCGTCAGGTGCTCGTCGACCCGCCCGCGGTTGTCGGACAGCTGGGCGGAATGGATGCGCTCTCCGAAGGCCCGCACGAACGACACCGTGCCGCCGGGAACCAGCTCCGAGTGGGCCACGTCGAGCGCCAGGCCGAGGTACGGCGAGCGAATGCGGTCGAAGAGGGCGTGAAACTCCTCCACCGTCACGCCAAGGTACTGAAACTCGGAGTCGCCGGGGAGGGGGTTCATGTTCTCGATGACGAGGGGGATCCGTCGCCGCTGGCCGTAGTCGACGCAGCGGGCCATCGTCTCGTAGAGGGCCGCCCGCACGGTCGTGAGGTAAGCGCTGAAGTGGAAACCGCAGTGGACCACCAGGTACTCACAGCCGAGCGCGACGGTGAGGTCGACGTACTCCCGGAGGTGGGCCTCCGCCGCCTTGCGCACGGTGGGCATGATCTCGGCCGTGTTCACGAAGGAGGCCGAGTGGAGCCCGCAGCGGACCCCCGATCGCTCGATGAGCGACCGGACGCGGCGGATCCGCGCCCGGTCGAAGGTCTGGGGAAAGTTCACCGGGTTCTGGCACGAGAACTCGAGCCAGGCGACTGACTGCCGCCGCGCCAGCGGGAAGTAGCGCTCGACGGGTCCCGACGACGCCGCGTAGCCGATCTGGGACGGCTGCACCGCTACTTCTTCCGAAGGCCCAGCTGATCGACGATCTTGACGAACCGGTCCTCCTCGGCGGTGAGGAACTTCCGGAAGTCGGCGGGACCCAGGTAAGTGTCGATCGCCTTGGAGTTCCGGTTGAACGTCTTCCAGGACTCCGCCGTCATCGCCTTCTGGAAGGCCTCCGCGAGGAAAGCCACCCGCGGCGCCGGCGTGCCCTTGGGGGCGAGCACGCTCCGCCACTGCACCATCACCACGTCCCAGCCCTTCTCACGGAGCGTCGGCACCTCCGGGAAAATGGTGCTCCGCTTCTCGCTCGCCACGGCGAGCGGGACCATCTTCTTCGCCTCGACGTGCTGGAAGACCTCGGACAGGTTGCCGACGAGCAGCTCGGCGTTCTTCCCGAGGAAGGCCAGCGTCGCCGGCCCGCCGCCCTCGTGCGGGATGTACTCGACGTCGATCCCGGCCGCCTTCTCCCACGACAGGACGACGAAGCTGTCGATCCCGCCGATCGCGGAGCCGGCGACTCGCACCTGCTTCGGATTCGCCTTGGCGTGGGCCGCTACCTGATCGATCGTCTTCCAGGGGCTGTCCGGGTGGCCGAACAGCCACTCCTCCTCGGCGTGGATGCGCGCCACCGGCTCGAAGGCGTCCCACTTGAGCTGCGGCTGGTTCGTGATCGTGGGCGTGATGATGGAGGAGCCGGCGTGGGCGAACAGGATGGTGTGGCCGTCGGCCGGGCGGGCGGAGGCGTACGCGGCGGCGGCCGTCCCGCCGGCGCCCGGCCGGTTCTCCACCGCGAGCGGGTGCGACAGCGCGGTCCGGGCCCCTTCGGCCAGCGCCCGCGCGAAGACGTCGGCGCCGCCCCCCGGGGCGAAGCCGACCACGAACGTGATCGGCCGCGTCGGGAAGTCCTGCGCCGGCGCGGACCACGGCCCGGCGGCCACCGCCACCACGGCGAGCATTGCTCCCACCAGAAGCCCGAAGGCTCGCTTGCTCATGTCGTTCGCCTCCTCGTTCGGAGTCGGATCACGCCGTCGCCGGCCCCGCCGGCGCCG
>Ga0114129_10013300_pt1 | contig 11730 bp, 9 predicted proteins | sample RhiMetdeltSRZDD1_FD_80071 | JGI IMG/M metagenome (GOLD analysis project Ga0114129, IMG submission 80071) | Populus rhizosphere microbial communities from Tennessee, USA - Rhizosphere MetaG P. deltoides SRZDD1 (version 2) (version 2) | ecosystem: Host-associated > Plants > Roots > Rhizosphere >... | reverse complement strand
GTCATGCACAACAACCGCGCTTATCACCAGGAGGTGATGCACGTTCAACGCATGGGTAACCGCCGTCAACGCGGTATGGGAAATGCCTATATCGGCACGACCATCACGGATCCGAATATCGATTTCGCGATGCTGGCGCGCAGTATGGGCGCGTATGCTGAAGGTCCAATCACCGATCCTAAAGACCTGGGACCCGCATTACGCCGTGCCGTCGAACGGGTAGAAAAAGGCGAAGTGGCTCTCGTCGACAGCGTGACGCAACCTCGCTAACGACACAGCAAGGAGACACCGATATGCGTCTTTTGATGCTTATGGCATTGACGGCTTCACTATTGAGCGCACAGACTCCAAATCCCAACGCGGCACCTCGCGGAAATGCCGATAACGGCAAAAAACTTTTTGTCACGTATGGATGCTATCAATGCCACGGCTACGCGGCTCATGGCGGGGCCGGCGGCGACTCGCTGCGCGGCGGCCCGCGGATAGCGCCGAAACCGATCCCGTTTGCAGCGTTCTCGAAATATGTACGGCGGCCTACGGACCAGATGCCGCCGTACACTGAGAAATTGGCGTCCGATCAGGACCTGGCAGACATCTACGCCTGGCTGCTTACGATTCCGGAACCGCCACCCGTGAGCAGCATTCCTCAGCTGAAAGACTAACTCCACTTCCGTCCTTTCGACCGGAAGGAGCAAGAATGAGAGGCCAGAATATCCTGGCGGGATTATTGCTTACTCTCATCGCCAGCTTTGCGGCCTCGGCGCAGTCCACAGCACAGATCAACGGCACAATCAAGGATTCATCCGGAGCTGTTTTGCCGGGTGTGGAAGTGACCGTGAACCAAACCGACACTGGCCTGAGGCGAAGTACCGTTACTGATGAAACCGGCTTTTACGTATTGCCAAATCTGCCGATTGGGCCCTATCGCCTGGAGGCAGTCTTGCCGGGCTTCCGAAGTTACGTTCAGACTGGAATAATCCTGCAGGTCAACAGCAATCCCGCGATCGACGCGGTCCTGGCCGTCGGCCAACTGACGGAAACAATCGAAGTGAAGGCCGACGCAGCTTTGGTGGAAACCCGGAGTTCCGGAGTCGGCACAGTCGTCGATAACCAGCGGGTTCTCGAGATGCCATTGAACGGACGCAATGTGACTGAACTCATCTTCCTGTCGGGAATGGCAACCGCGAATACTGTCACGGGTTCCGTGAATACGGTCCGGAACTATCCGACCATCCTCGTCAACGTCGCCGGGGGAATCACCAACGGCGTGACATACATGTTGGATGGCGCGAGCAACAACGATGCTGAAAACAACCTGAACCTGCCTTTGCCGTTTCCCGATGCTTTGCAGGAGTTCAAGGTGGAGACTAGCGCACTGCCTGCGCAGTATGGTTATCATTCGGCCGCGGCGGTGACTGCCGTGACGAAGTCGGGAACCAATGAGTTTCACGGCGACGTGTTCGATTTCGTGCGGAATGGAGTATTCAACGCGCGCAACTTCTTTGCAACTTCGCGTGACAGCCTGAAGAGGAATCAGTTCGGAGGCGTCATCGGCGGACCCATCATCAAGAACAAGCTGTTCTTCTTCGGTGGCTACCAGGGCACGACGCAACGCTCGGCGCCATCCTTGAACATCACACGCATACCCACAGCTGCTATGCTTGCCGGCGACTTCACCGCAGTCGCGTCGCCCGCATGCGCGGGACGACAACTCACGCTCGCGGCATCCCAAGGTTTCGTGAATAACCAAATCCCTACGGCGCGCCTGAATCCGGCGGCGCTCAAAATTGCCGCTCGTCTTCCCATCTCTTTGGCTGATCCCTGTGGCCAGGTCACGTTTGGGCTTTTGAACAACCAAAATGAAAACATCATTGTCTCGAGGATGGATTATTCGAAGACGGACCAGAACTCCATATTTGGACGCTTCTTTGTTGCGAAGCTCACCCAACCCACAACGTACGATGGAAACAATTTGCTGACGAGCAGATTTAACGCCACCAATGATCGCGTTTATACAGTCGCACTGGGCAATACCTATTTAATTGGCTCGGGCACGGTCAATTCATTCCGAGCGTCGATGACCAGGACGGCCATTGAAAAAGTCAGCGACAACGTGGGTACATGGTCAAGTTTCGGTGTGAACGCGAATTCTTTTCTCCAACCTGTAATAAGTGTGTCGGTGTCCGGAGGGTTTTCTACAGGGGGTGGAAATGCGATCGTAAGCATCGCCAACACGGGACCCAACCTCAGCCTTTCCGACGATCTCGCCGCTGTTAAGGGCCCCCATCAGCTCGCGTTCGGCGCGAACTACATGCACACCGAGAACGCTTACCATTCGGGAGTCCGGGGTGACGGCACGGCCTCATTCAATGGTCAGGCGACGGGTTTAGGCCTGGCGGATTTCTTACTTGGACTTGTCCAGACGTGGGACCAGGGAAACCTCTCAACCCTCTACAATCGTCAACACTACGTCAGCGTGTATGCGCAGGACGCGTGGAAAGCCACCCCACGCCTGACTGTCAATTATGGCCTCCGATGGGAGCCCTACCTTGCGATCTCGAGCAAGTATGGTGCGCTTTCGTACTTTGATAAGAGTCTCTTCGACAGGAATGTGCACACCAATTTGTTTGTAAACGCTCCAGTCGGAGTGATCTTTCCCGGAGATCCTCAATATGAGTGTGGAACGAAGATTGAGTGCAACAGGTGGAATGAATTCCTGCCACGAGTAGGATTGGCCTGGGATGCCAGCGGCAGTGGCCGTACTTCGGTTCGAGCAGCGTTCGGAATATTTTCAGATCGCGACATGCTTATTTCCCTGACCGGGTACGGACAAACGGTGCCTTTCGGCAATAGAGTAACTCTCACTAACGTCAATCTTTCGAATCCCTGGGCCGCATATCCCGGCGGAAACCCATTTCCAATTCTCGTCGAGAAGAACATGGCGTTTCCGACCTTCGGCCTTTATGCCACGCACCCATTCCATGCCAAACCGGCCAGCGTGAATCAGTGGAATCTCAGCATCCAGCGGCAACTGGGCACGGATTGGCTGGTAACGGCCAACTACATCGGCAGCAGTACGATTCACCTGCGCACCGGCAATGAATTAAATCCTGCGGTTTTTCTCGGAGTCGCGCCGTGTACCATCAACGGACAGGCTTTCTCAACGTGTTCGACGACGGCAAACACGAATCAACGACGTCGTTTGAATTTACAAAATCCTGCTCAAGGCCAGTATTACGGCAGCATCGCCGTATTGGACGACGGCGGCACGGGAAATTACCACGGTTTGTTTCTATCGACGCAGAAACGGCTCAGCCGCGGTGTGAGTGTGCTGGCGAATTACACATGGTCGCACTGCATCAGCGATTTCTGGATCGCGACTGTTGGTGGCGCCGGCGGCTCGACGGTTCATCCCGACAATCGAAGCACGGAACGAAGCAACTGCGTTGGATCCGATCAGCGTCAGAATTTCAACCTTTCCGCCGTGCTTCAGACTCCAAAATTTGCAAACCGGCGGCTGGCTTTGATTGCCGGCGACTGGCAATTCTCGCCCATCGTGAAAATTCGATCGGGCCAGTTCTTCACGGTAACTGGAGGCGTGGATTATGCCCTGAATGGAACGCCGCAGGTGGCAAACCAGCGCCCCAATCAGGTGCTTGCCGATCCGTACCTTCCGAACAAGTCGGTGGATGGCTGGCTCAATCCAGCGGCGTTCGCTGCGCCCGCTCCCGGCACCTACGGAAACCTCGGACAGAACAACCTCCTGGGTCCGGGAGTATTTCAATTGGATCTCGCAGTGTCGCGAACCTTCGGGATTGGAGAGGATAAGACGCTTCAGGTGCGCGGCGAGGCTTTCAACCTGCCGAACCACCTGAATCCCAGTACCCCCGTCGCGACACTGAACAGCACCGGAACTTTTGGCAAGATTCAGAGTGACATCAGTGGAACCAGCGGACTAACTGCCGGGAATCAGCGCATCCTGCAATTTGCCATCAAGGTCGTGTTTTGACGTCGTATAGATGTCAGCGAGATCGCACGCAGACCGCAGTGCGGATAGGAATTTCAAGCAAGGCAGGCCAGCGATTCGATGTCGCAGCACTCCGTTCCCGCTGGCCACGGCGATCAAGTTACGAAAATGGGTCGACAGCCATGCTCCTGGCGTTCTTCAGCATGGTGTCCGCTCCCTTGATGACACGAAACGGCGCCACGTCGCCCTTGGCGTTCCGGGGGAAGAGCCAGCAGAGTCGAAACCGTCCAGAGCCTTCTCGCCATAGTTCCTTCTCCTAAAACATTTCCGGCAGGGAATACGTGAGGACCGCATTGAGACGCATGTCGGAAACAATCAACTCCTTGTTCTTCGGATTCAGAGCAACGCCGCGCGGCTTTTTTAAACCGTTCGCGGTTTTGGCGTCGATCTTCCAGCGTGGCGGAACATCTCCGCTGTCGTTGATGCTCCAAACCCCGACGAAGGCGCCCTGAGGTTCTGGAATCGCGCCGTCCGCGATGTGCGCAACGACGATCCATCCGCCTTTCGGATAGACCTGCATTTGCCGGATACCTTTGAGGCCCGTATGAGGGCCGCGAATCACCCGCAGCGGTTCCGCATCGCCGTTGGCGGTGCGGTCGAAGATTAGAATCGAATTCCGTCCTCTCCCTTCTTCTCCTCGCTCACCTCGGTTAGCTGAATCGGCGGACACTCCATCGGTGATCAGAAGATTATGGACTGGGTCTACAGCGACTCCACCGCCGGGCCGCCATCCATTCTTAGGAGCGTGCACAATCCGGATCGGGGCTACGTCTCCATTGCCCTCCATCGGGAATACCAGAATTTCGTCGCGGACGGGCACAATGATTTCTTTGTTCACGTCATCAATTTCCAAAGTGTCCGCTTCGATTAGATGTGTCTTCGGACCCTGGATGATCCGGACCGGCGGTTGATTCCCGTCCACATCACCGCGGAATGCAAGAATCGCTTGCGCGAAAGGATTGGCCACGAAGATCTCGTCGCGGGAAGCCGAATATCGGATGTCGTGCATGGTTCGGCTGAGCTTGGTTTCCTGCCCGGCCAGGGTTCTCGCTGGAGTATCGGTGCCCTTAGCCAACCTGGCAAAGGCCGCAATCTGCGGATGAGCCACTCAGTTCGGTACCAGAATCTGATCGCGTTTGCTGTCGTATGCGACCGCGCCTGGGTTACCGATTTGAAGAGCGGGCGTGCCCGGTGGCGCTGAGCGGATGGTGCGCAGGGGCGCCACATCCCCGTTCGCCGTGCGCGGATAGTAGGTGGCGCTATGGTTGCCCATGCTGGCTACCGCCAGTTCATCATTCTTCGTATCGAGAAAAACGCCTACTGGATTCTTCAGCCCCGTCTTGTCGCCCTTCAGTACGCGGATGGGTGCGACGTCGCCACTATCGGTAGTGCGGAAAACCAATACAGAATGATCCGTATCGTTTGCCACGAAGAGTTCCTGATGTTCCGGATCCACAAAAATGTGCGATGGCCAATTCAACCGTGTCTTGGGTCCCGAAATGATTTGGACCGGCGCGACATCGCCGTTGGCCTTGAGTGGATACACGGTGATGGAAGGAGGAAAATATTTTCCCGTGCCCGGTTCTACAGTGGGTCTGCCTCCACTGGTTCCCTCGCGGTTCTGCCTGTAATACGCGACATTGCCGTAGTTGGCCACGAACATCAGGCCGTGCTTGGGATCGACGGCGATTCCGTGGGGATCTTCGAGGTGCGTCTGATTCCCAACGAGCGAGCGAAGCGGTTTCTCATTGCCCGAGGCCTGCTTGCGGTAGACCACCACCTGGGGAGGATGCTGCACGGTGAGATACAACTCCTGAGTATTCTCATCTACCGAAATTGAGTAGGTTCTGTGCGGAGTGTGAAGTTCCCGGTCGGGACGGACGTTTCCGCGCGCGTTCCGCGAGAACACTGTCATCGTATCGATCGTATCGTTGTTCACAGCGTAAATGTCACCGGTTTGCGGGTCCACATAGATGGCGCAATTGAACTCCACTTTGGTCTCGACGCCCCCGATGACTCTCTTCGGTTCGGTAAACGCTGCGCGCAGTGGAGTGTTGGCTTTTCGGTCATAGACCATAATCTGAAATGTGTTTTCATCCTGAAGAATAATTTCGTCCCGGATGTTGTCGACCGCCACGGCGCTGAACGTCGGCCTGGGGTCGCGGATCACACGCAGCGGAAGCCGGTTGATCAACACGGTGGACTGGTCCGCTTCTTTACGCGCGGCCGGACGCGCAGCTGCGGCTAATGCCGCTCTGTCTTGCTGCAATGCCGCCTGCAGGATGGTGCTGGTGCTCGCCGGAACCATCTCACACATTTCCCCGGACATCGCTACAGGCATCGGCGTTACGGAAACCAACTGCGGCCTCCCAGGTTTCGGAACGTCATGCTTCATCGGTCCGGCCAATAGTAGCGATGCCACCAGGCTCGTTAGAACCGGTAGAGGAACCATCATCATCAAACCGGCATGCTCGCGGTTCGCGTTCGCCATAAGAATCCTCCGGGTTGTTTTTGTTAGGCGTGCATTTTCCCACAGTCTGCCTGCTTTCGGTTCTACAAACATCTGCACGCCTATACGCAACGGAAAGCTCGCTGTTTCGGCGATAATCCAATCGTGTTTTCTGTGGATTCGCCGATTTTCCGTTCGCTGGCTTAGCGAAGCAACTTACCGAGAAATGGGTACCGCCACGAACGGGCGGCGCTTGTACGCATAAGGCATTGTCGGATCGAGGATTCCCCGTGAAACGATGCAAATGCTGCGAAGTCCCACCTTTGAAAGCGCAGACGGGGGTCAGTCTAGAACGACGACCCCGTCCACGCCTTCTAACGGTTTGATAGCGCGGCCCCCCCTCCTATCCCAGGTGTCCCAGGAGGGCAATACGCCATCCATAGATTTCGGCTCTAGGGGAGTTTACCCGTCATTTCTTTATACATCCGTCGCACGAAGGTTTCTCTCTGCTCTGTGTACGTCGGCAGCTTCTCATATTGCTGAAGCTTCACGACGGCGGCAGCCTGATCTTCCGTCGCCGCGCGCGCTATCTGATCCTGGAGAGCGTCGCGTGCGTCGACAAATATCTGTCGCATGCAGTTGTGCTCGAGTATCTCTGGGATTTTCGGGAATAGCACCGTGGCCGGGCACGAAGATATCGGCTGGGAGAGCTTCGATCTGGTCAAGGACACGCAGCCATGAGGCGCCATAACCCTGCGCCGAATTCGGAAATTCCTCAGCAAAAAACAGCTCGCTCAAATAAGCAATCCGGTCCTGCGGGACAAAGACAATGCTGTCTCCACGAGTGTGACCGGAGCCCAGATATAGAACCTGAATTTCTTTTCCGCCGAGATAAAGAGTCACGCGATCCCGGAATGTTTGATTCGGCAGCCTGGCCCGTTGCTCTTCAACAGAGACGCCTCCACGTTGCAACTGTTCGATAAAGTCAGCGCGGTAGTTTTCGTGGCCGATCTTGAACACGTCGGAATAAGCCAGATTGCCTTTGCTGTAGTTGTCATGAAAAGTGGAAGAGACCAGAAGCCGAACGGGCTGTTTGATGATGCTGGAAATCGCTTCTCGTTCTGCTCGCCCTGTTGCTTCCGATTCCAGAGCATCAAAAACCAGCACGCCCTCGTTGGTGGCGACAACTCCGCTGTTAAAAAACCTGCCACCGACAATCGAAGAGTACACATAGTGGCCGGGAATAATCTGTTTCAACTGTCCGGGACTGCGTGCCGGCTGCTGTGCGGACGTGACCAACGTCGAAGGCAGCAAGAGTAGCAGGAACATCGCGAATTTCGTCATAGGGCTCCTCAATTTGCACCTCACACCACTTCATAGAACGCGGGCTAAAGCCCGCGACTACGAGTTGGCCGGAACATTCCGGCATGCACGTAGTCGCGGGCTTTAGCCCGCGTTCCTTTCCACAGGGGCTACCGTTTGTTCTATTTCGCTGCCGGCCTTACGATCGAGAGGTATTCCAGTGCATCAGACGGTACACACATCTGTTCTTCGAATTCCTGTTTCGGATGCCAGTACACCATTTGCTTGTTCAATCCAAGCCAGGGCTTCGTATACATCTTCGGATCGTCGATGGTAAGCGTGATTTCCATGGTGTCGTAGTCAATGCGGTGATAACGCTCTTCAATGTGCGCGTTCATGCTGCGTGGATGGGCTTGTTGATCTGCCCAGCTATTCTCGGTGAAGCCGGTCGATTCTACGACGAAGGTGTAATCATCTGCCCATCGGCCGATCGAATAGCCGTAATATCTCGGATCCGGCGAGTCTCCTTCGGCTCCGACGTTGGTCGGCAGCTTCCGTCCATCCGTCCAGATCTCGCGCCAGATGCGCTGGTATTGCAGCAGCTGGATCATTTTGCTTTTGGTCTGCTCAAACTCGAACGCTCTCAGTTCGAAAAAGATGCTGCGGGGAAAGCCCAATGGATCACACGTAACCATTGGATCATTAGAATTGGCCACCGCAACTGCCCTGGGTCCGTTTAGAGGCTTGGCCGTATCAAACAATTGCTGTCCCAATTTCGTCAGCGGAGGAGGCGGCTGGGGCTGGAACGCAACCTGCCCTAACCAGACTCCAGAGATATCGCGACGCGGGGCGGGACGACCGGTTTTCGGCGGCAACGGTACCGGGTCCTGTTGAGTGCGTGTTTGCGGTTGTGGCCGCTGTTGACCTTTGCCAACAGCAACAAGAACGAACAGTGTCACTAATGCAAGAGAACTGATGATCAGATGCTTCCTCATACGTTTCCCGCTCATTGGCCCTGGCGGCCCACCCGATAGTTCAAGACCCTTCCATCCTTATAAGTAATCTTGGCCAGACGGCCAATTGGCTCGCCATTCTTTGCGGGGAACATCTCGATATCCGCCTCATCTCCGATAGCCACGATGTTTCTGTTCCATCCGATCAGTGACATTGCAGAGGGACTGCCGAATTCGGCAACCCAATGCCCGACTTGTCCCTTTTCGTCTTTCACGTCAAATGAAACAAGACCGTGTGGATTCATCCATGAAAATTTCGTAATTGTTGCATTCTTGAGAACGATGCTCGTGGTTGCGTATGCCGCATCGGAGTGGTGCGCAAAGCCTCCTGCCGGATTGATGACCAACAGTGTCACGATCAGGGAGAGCGCTGCGAGCGGAGCTTTCATGACTTGTCTCCTTTGGCCTTTAGACCGGCCATGATCTTCTCTCTTGTTATGGGATGTTCTCTTATTCTGACGCCACACGCATTGTAGATGGCATTGGATATTGCCGCGGGCACCGCACCGATTGCGGTTTCGGCGAAGCTTTTCGTACCGTAGAACCAGCGAGGCTCCAGGCTGTCAATGAACACCTGCGTCTGTTCCGGCACATCCATGATCGTGGGAAGCCGGTACGACAGATAGCCGACGCTGTAGTGACGGGTCCCTGGAAATTCCCGATCCCATGGAATCGGATCGGTGGCGATTTGAGTGCTCTGGACGAGTGAGCCTTCCATGTCGCTTTCTGCCAGCAGCGGATTAATGACTAGACCTGAATCGTGGCAATAGGCCGTCCTCAGAAATTTCCAGTCACCGGTCCACATGTCCACCTCGGCCTCGACAAAGCAGGCTCCGATGCCCTTATTTAATGCCCTGCCCTTTAGAGGAATGCACCTGCCGGATTGTCGTATAACAGTTCTGTTTGCCCTGACCAGTTCTGCAAAGCTTGTCCTCTTCCGGGGATCTTCTATCGATGAAATAATTCCGTCCTTTGTCCGAAGCTTTGCAACATCGACCTTCAGGGTATCGGCTGCCCGCCTCAGAAGATCTTTTCGAAGCTTGTCAGCCGCGATGCAGACAGCGCCACCCTGTACCATGGATGTCACGCCGCCGAACCAATTCTGGCTTGGTGGCGCAAGCTCGGAGTCGCCCCACACTACGCGGATGTGATCCCTGGTTGTGAATCCCAATATTTCCGAGGCCATCGCGGCTATTGCGGAATCATGGTTCGTTCCGCTGTCGGGCAGTGCGTTTTTCATGGTCACATAACCATCGATACCGACCTCAAGGTCGGCACTGTACACTCCTGACGCATTACCGCCTCGGCCGATCGCCGAGGTCAGCTTTTCAAAGCCCGCTTCAGCTTCGTGGTAACCCATATTCCCGGCATGGTGCTGCGACATGGCCACGCCGATGCCTCTCTTGAACCTTCCGGCACTGCCGCCTGGCGTGGGATTCCTCTTATCCCATCCAATGGTCTTTGCTCCCTCCTCCAACACCTCGACCGACGCAAACGAGTCATAAGTGAGCGTCCCATTGTCGAGTTCGATTTTGTGGTCCGCCAGCTCCCCCGGATTGAAATCGCGTGCCGGCGAGAGCTTCGTGCCCGGTTTCGAAATATGCAGCATTCTGAAATCGATAGGATCCAGCCCGACCGCTTCCGCCATTTCATCAATCATGATTTCCCAGGCCCACTTAATCTCCTGCTGCTCGTTGCTGCGGGATGCCCCTTTTCGGATTGCATTGGTCCTGTAGTTGTACCCGATGGTTTTCCAGTGCGGAACGCCGGCTGCATAGAGCATCAGCGCGTTCCCCGTACTGCCCGCCATTCCACCCTGCTCGGAATCGCCGGCATTCAGATAGACCTCATTGAGGAGCGCCACGATGTGCCCATCTTTCCTGGCGCCCACCTTGAATTTGGTTACATTCTCCGGCTTGACTGTGAGGTACGCGAGCTCCTGGTCCTTGGGCAGCATTAACTTCGTTGGCCTGCCCGTCATCTTCGCGATATACGCGATGAACGCGTTGAACCGCGTGCCCTGCGCGGATCCGAGAGTGCAGCCGTTCCATTTATTAATGAATCGAATCTTATCCGGATCGATACCGAGTTCCTTCGCGAGACTATTTCGTGACGGATAAATCGCCTGGCCCATACCCCAGAACGTCAATTTATCGGCGTCCCACTTTGCGACGCCGCCACAGGGTTGGATAGGAACAGACACTGCTCCTGCAAAGTAATAGGTGAATTCTTTGATCACATCCGCTTCCGCGAATCCCCGCTCCAAATCGCCGTGTCGGGCCACCGATGACGCGCCGGGATCGTAGCCGGGACTACTCGGACTCTGCGCAATGAGATTGCCTTTTCCCATCCGGAGATCAGGCGCGCCGGGTGACATTACATCTTTCAGCGTGGATGCGTATCGCAGGACCTCGTAGTCAACGGCGATGGCATCGAGCGCATCCTCGGCAAGATCTTCGGTCTCAGCGGCAACAATGGCAACCACCTCACCCTGAAAGTTGATTTCTCGCGGTAACGGAGAAGTGACTGGAGCATTTTTAAAGGTGAGGACGTAAGCAACTCCCGGCATGATCTCCGCTCTGGAAGTGTCGATGTCCTTAATCCTCGCGCGCGGATGCGGGCTGGTGAGGACCTTCGCATAGAGCATATTTGGAAACCAGACTCTTGTGGCGTACTGTGCCTTCCCCGTAAACCGCGGGACAGCGACCTCCGCCATGGGTGGTATCGGCTTCCCCAACACGTTCAAATTTTCTGGAGGATAGCCCTGCCACTTCTTTGTCACGATCTTCTCATCGCCTTCAACCAGCGTATCGCCGGGAAGATGTCCGCCACCGGTAGAGAAGTTCCTCACCATCGGCTGCCTGATCACAATGGACGAACGTGGCTTGACTTCAAGCTTTGTCCTGGGTTTTTGGTTTTGACTCATCGTGTTTCCAACT
>Ga0114129_10013298_pt1 | contig 11730 bp, 11 predicted proteins | sample RhiMetdeltSRZDD1_FD_80071 | JGI IMG/M metagenome (GOLD analysis project Ga0114129, IMG submission 80071) | Populus rhizosphere microbial communities from Tennessee, USA - Rhizosphere MetaG P. deltoides SRZDD1 (version 2) (version 2) | ecosystem: Host-associated > Plants > Roots > Rhizosphere >... | reverse complement strand
GCAGAGCCTGCGTTTTGCCAAACCAGGCATTCAGGTTTTCGACTTGGATTCCGACTCCCATACGCTATCCCGCCACCTTGAGAACGCCTCGCCGGGCAAAAATTCTGACCACCGTGACCGTGCCAATGATCAACACGATCAATACCAGCGCGCCTGCCCACGCCTGGCGGTGCCATTCATCGAAAGGAGAGATGGCATAGACGAATATCTGGAGCGGCAGCGCCGCCGTGGGCTGATTGGGATTGAAGTTCCAGAACTGGTTGCCGAACGCCGTAAACAATAACGGAGCGGTTTCACCGGCGACGCGCGCGAAAGCCAGCATGATTCCGGTAATTACTCCGGCAGAGGCGGTGCGCAGGGTTACCGAAAGAGTTGTCCGCCATTGCGGAACCCCCAGCGCTAGCGCTGCCTCGCGAATGGACTGCGGAACCATCAGCAGCATCTCTTCAGTCGATCGCGAGATGGTAGGCACCATCATGATGCCGAGCGCGATTCCACCAGCCAGTGCCGAAAAATGCTTTTGCGGAACAACTACCAGCGAGTAGGCCACAATTCCAATCACGATCGAAGGCACGCCGTTCAGGACGTCAGCGACGAATCTGAGGGCGTTGCCAAAACGATTGCGCCCATATTCTGAGAGATATACCCCAGTGCCTACCCCTAGCGGCACCCCGATAGCGCTGGCAATGAGCAGGATCAGAGCCGATCCCCACATAGCATTCGCCATGCCGCCGCCCGCTTCACCTACAGGTTTGGGCATCTGGGTAAGAAAATCCAGGTTCAGGGCGCCCACTCCACGCATTAGTAGATACGCCAGAATGGCGACCAGAGGCGCGATGACCAGGAATGCCGCACTGCCCGCAAAGCCGACCGCCATGGCATTCGACAATTTCCGGCGCCATTGCAGCGGTTTGAAAGTCGCGGTCTGGCTTTGGGCGTTAGGCATTCATCCTCGCCGGTAGGCCGCGCGTGATGCTCCACACCATGAGCCGGGCCAGCGCGTTAACAATCAACGTAACCACAAACAAAGCTAAGCCAATTTCCACCAAAGCGCTTACGTAAAGGTCATACGTAGCTTCACTGAACTCATTGGCAATCACGCTGGCAAGGGTGTAGCCGGGGGCAAACAACGACCGTGCGATCTCCGGGCGATTGCCGATGAGCATGGTAACAGCCATCGTCTCTCCCAACGCCCGGCCCAATCCCAGAATCACTGCGCCAAAAATTCCGATGCGCGCGTTTCTCAGCACCCCCATGCGAATGGTTTCCCACTTGGTCGCGCCTAGCGCCAGCACTGCTTCCCGTTGCTGCTGCGGAACCGATGTCATTACCTCGCGAGTGATGGAGGTAATGACCGGAATGATCATGATGGCGAGAATAATGCCGGCACCCAGCATGCCGATGCCATACATCGGCCCCTCGAACAGGCCGGTCCACCCGAACCTGCGGGCGAGCCAGGGCTCAACGTAACTCCGCAGCAAAGGCGCCAGAACGAAGATTCCCCATAGGCCATAAATCACGCTAGGAATCGCGGCCAGGAGCTCTACCGTGAATGAAAGTGGAGTGCGTAGCCAGCGCGGACACATCTCGGTGGTGAATACCGCTACCCCCACCGCAAGCGGAACCGCGATCACCAACGCCACCAACGACGAAACCAACGTTCCATACACAAACGGCAGTGCACCGAACTCACCCTGAACCGGGTCCCAATTCTGGCGGATAAAAAACTGCAACCCGAACTCTCTTAGCGAGAGCTTTGACTGCTGGATGAGTTCCAGCACGATAAGCCCGACAATCGCGAACACGGAAAAGGCGCAGATAAGAACCAAGACGCGGAAGGCCACGTCGCCAAACTTGCTGTCCTTGAAGTCGGTAATTTTGGCGGGAAGGCGAATCGGAACCGCCGCCCGCTTCTCCTCAGATTCAGGCGTGGCCGGCAATGTGAATCTAGGGTTCAGCAGGGGGCTGCTCATCAGTTTTGAAGGTAGCAAAGCTGTGTTAAAGCAATGTTAAAAAGCGTGTTAAAACGCCGGGCAGGCCACCGTCACCCAAGACCGCGGTTCCGGGGGCCTGTCGGCGCTTCCTCGTTCCGGAGGAACTTAGAACCTGTAAATCACGTCGAACTGACTGCGGTTGAGCCAAGGATCCTGTTGACCTGCCGGCAAGCCGCCCGGCTTGGCTGCGTTTTGCAGGTTAACGTTCAGAGTTCGACCCAGCCAGTGGGTAAGCGCAATCTGCACGTTCCTCTGCACCTGCCAGCCAAAGAAGACACGATGTTGCAGAACGTTGGTAGCTGCCCGCATGTCGCTTTCGTTAAACTGCGAGATGACGGCGTCCTGCTCGATACGCGCAAAGCTGTAACCGAATTGCAGATCGTTTTTGTCTCGCTGCTGCCCAATGCTAGTTTCAAGCCAGTACGCCTGATCCTGCCTGGAAGGAGCGCCCACCGGTGTTCTGGCCCGCAAGTTCTTGTCGAAATTCAGCAGGACACGCCACGGGTATCGTTTGAATGGGGTTTGAACCGTGGTATCGAGAAGAGCCTCGGCGTACTCGAACCCTGAGACGAAGGCTCGGCGTTGTCCGGTCCCGGTTCCGACGATTCGTGATGCGTTGGTAAAAGCATTAGCGTTAATCAGCCGGACCGCCGGGGTGATCGGTGGCGGCAAAGGCGTTCCCACTGCTGGGGTGTTGGGGTTGGCAATACATCCCGTTGCGGTTGCGCTGGCGCACGGCAATACCGGAAATGCGGCCTGGGCAATGGCGTCGGCGCCGTTCCAGTTAAGAATGGTTATCGCCGGAGTCATGGTGACGCGCTTCCCAACTTGAAGTTTGCTGGAAAGCTGGCCGCCGATGGCATTGCCGTCGTTGCCGATGCCGGAAATTTCATTGAACAGCAACTGCATTCCGGTAAACGTGACGTTCTTGACGATCGGATTGCTGAAGTCGAAGGAGAACTTCTCGTAGAAACCTTCGGGATTCAGATCGTTGTCGAAGGTCATCGGTGTGCGGATCCAGGGATAGGCGAATTTGCCGCCGGTTAGTTGTAGCCACTTCCAGCGCTGCGGCTGGTAGCTGAGATACCCGCGATCCACGCCGATGGTTTTGCGATCGTAAAACTCGGTCAGGGTTTGATTGGTAGATACCGGATCGGAGAACGACGCGGTCGCGTTTACGTTTGTTCCAGTTGCCAAATAGAGAGCGCCGATGAAGTCTTCGTTGAGCTTGCCGTCAATTCCCAGGCGAAGGCGGATGCGGGCGCGATGGCGCTGCGGACAATTGACCTCCGTGCAACCATCGTATCTCTGGTAAAAGCTTTCGTAACGTACGCGAACGTCGCCGCTCAACCGGAAGCGGTTCACCAGACCCTCTACCGCGCCAATTCGCTTCTGATCGTCCTGCGTGCTGACGGCAGCGTTGGTCTGGTTCAGCTTAATGTCATTCACGTCGCTCTGTATCTTTGAAACGCCCTCGGTGCCCTGCTGGGCAGCGCTGGCCTGGCTCTGGGCCGCGCTGGTAGCACTTTGAAGTTGGTTCAATTTCTGTTCTTGCTGATCCATCGCCTGATCTCTGCGTTGCAGCTCCTGGCGAAGTTGTTGGATTTGGCGCTGCTGCTCGGCCAAAGCGTCGCGCAACGCTCGGATATCGTCTGAGGTGACCGCAGGAGCTTGCGACTGCTTGCTGGCTGCGCTGCTGCGTCTGGCCGGAGCGGTTTGCGCCGCCAAGGTCAGGGAAAGAGCGGGGAGAACCAACCACTTGAGTTTGTTCATGAGATCTTTCGTGCCTCCATCCTTCCTTTTGTGTTGTCGATGCCTAACGAATTTGCTTTATGGTGGCCCGCACTTTGTCGGCGACTGCTTGCGGAAGCGGAGCGTAGGTCAGCTGCGTGGCCATGGGCTCGCCGCTCTCCAGCATCCAGTTCAGGAAATCAACCAGAATCTTGCCTTTGGCGGGTTCTTTGGACTGACTCGGAATCAGCAGCCAGGTAAAGCTGGCGATGGGATAGGCGTCTTTCCCGGGAGCGTTGGTGATGGAAACGCGGAAGTCGTCCGGCATGTTCTTAACCGACGCCGCAGCCGCCTTGGTCGCATCCAGGCTTGCCTTGATGAAGCTCCCAGCGGCATTCTTCACGCTGCCGTAGGTAATCTTGTTCTGCTCGGCGTAGATCAGCTCCACATACCCAACGGCGCCTTCCATCTGCCGCACCATTCCCGCCACCCCTTCGTTCCCTTTCGCACCGAGTCCAACCGGCCATTTGACCGAGGTGCCTTTACCGACTGTGCTCTTCCAATCGGAGCTGACCTTGGATAAATAGTCGGTGAACACAAACGTGGTTCCGCTGCCGTCAGAGCGATGGACCACCACGATGGGCTGGTTGGGCAGCGTTACTCCGGGATTCACCTTGGCGATGGCGGCATCGTTCCAGTTGGAGATTCGGCCCAAAAAGATTCCGGCAAGAAGGTCTGGCGTGAACTTCAGCTCTTCCTTGACTCCCGGGACGTTGTACGCCGGGACCACTGCTCCCAGCACGGTTGGGATATGCAGTATCTTGGTCTTAGCCTGGGAAAGCTGATCGTCGGACATGGGGCCGTCAGTAGCCCCGAAATCCACGGTGCCGGCAAGGACCTGCCGAATGCCGCCTCCGCTGCCGATGGATTGATAATTGATTTGAACGTCGGGATGTTGTTTGTGGTATTCGCTGAACCACTTGGAATAAATCGGGTACGGGAAAGTAGCACCGGCTCCGTTCAGCGCTGTATCCGCAAACGCAGCGCTCATCAACAGAGCTACCGCCAAGAAACTTCGTAGGATATGAGTCACAGTTCTCCTCCTGTTCACACTGATTAGTAGTTGCGGCGTGTTAACGCAGTGTTAATGGCGAGTGAAAATACGGTTAAAAGCCGGGCGGATGGCTTGAGGCTTATTGCGGAAGAGAAATTTCAGCGGCGCGCTGCTTGCGCAGCCATTCGATGAAGAGTTGCTCGTAGGATTTGTCTTTGGCGCGCAGCAAATGTCGAACACTTTGGCCGCTGATGAGATGACAAATCTCTTCCGCGGCATTTTTGGCGTGGTCTCCTGAGCGTTCCAAGGCCTGCGCCATGAACAATACCTGCACGCTGGGCTTAATGGCGCCGCCTTCCACGCCTTCAACATGCCGTGCAAAGAGCAGGTTTCGTTGGCGGTCGATTTCGGAATCGAGTCGCAGAATCCGCAGTGCGCAATCAACTTCGCGCCGGCTTAGACCCTGCACCAGTTCGGCCAGCATTTTTTCAAGCACCGAGCCCATGCGGATGAGGTCTTCGACGTCGGGCATTTCCAGAGTTTTTCGACTGGCATCGGCGCGAGTCGCAAAGCTCAACACCAAGTCGCCAATGCGCTCGAGATCAATCACAATTTTCATGCACGCCAGCAGCTCGCGTGCCTGGGAGGCGGGCACCTCCGTAACCGCTGCGGTAACGCGCTGGTCGACTTGCCGGTCAAGCCAATCAAGGCGCTCTTCTCTTTCGCGCACAGAATGAAGACCACTGCCTTCGGTGATCAGGCAATCCAAGGCACTGGTGATCGCGCCCCGGCACGCTTCACAGGCTTCCAGCGTGTGGCTGAGGATTACCGCCGGGTTCTCACTGGCTTCACCCAGTCCGGTGCTGTTCATTCAAAAACGCTCTTTCGGGAGGCCGAGCGACGCCAGTTCGGCTATGAAAGTCTGCTTCAACCCATGCATCCAATCATGCAAGCGTTGACGCAATGAGGCAGAGGCCACCGCCGACTGTATCTTCTGCATTGAAACGGCCTTCGAGTCTACCGCCAAAGGCTTAAGATCCCGGGAAACAACAATTGGAGCTGGAGAACACATATAGGCTCCTTTCCCTCATATTAGAATCCACAGTCGGTTAACCTGCGGTTAAGATCGAATGAATTTCCCATGAATTTTCTGAGCGCTCATCTTCCAGTGCCGGAGTCCAAGCGATAGCCGATGCCGCGAACGGTTTTTAAGTACCTGGGCTGCGCCGGGTCGCGTTCGATTTTCTTGCGCAGCCGCCGCATATAAACGTCTACCGCACGCCTACCCGCGCGAGCATTCTTAGAGACAATCTGCACCAGTTGATCGCGTGAGATCGCACGTCCTAGGTTCCGGCATAGAAACTCAAGCAGCCGAAACTCGGTAATGGAAAGCAACACCGGCTCGCCAGAGACTTTCACGAACATGCCGCGAACATCCACCTCGATGTCGCCCACCGAAAGACGTTCGCGGTCTGCTCGTGATTCATAAGAGCGCCGCACTGCTTTGACGATTGCAAGCAGCTCCCGGCCGGCAAAGGGCATCGCCAGGTAGGCATCGGCACCGGCATCGAGGCCCATCACTCGATCGGTCTCCGTTGGGCGCTCTGCCAGCAGGACAATGGCGGCCTTAGCAAACACATGATCTGAGCGAAGGCTCCGGCAGAGGGCTACCGTTTCTGGATGGCTGACCCCAAACTCGAGCAGGAAGACGACTGGGTGACGCTCCCGCCACTGATCGTGAGGAAACGAAGCATCGCTACAGTACTCGACCAGATATCCGGCCGCCGACAAAACCGGCTGCACGTGGCGAGCCAGCTCCGCGCCACTCATCAGCACCGCCACCTGTCGCCCGGATCCGTGTTGCCCCGTTCCCTGGTGATGTGAGGTGCTGTGCTCTGGAGTGAGGCTCTCAGCTCTCACGAGGCTTCTCCTGCGACACTGCGAAGGCGCAGCGCATGATGCACAACATGCGCCATGTGTGTTAAATGCAAGTTAAAGCTGCGTGAATATCCGGTGAAATTGCGCTTTGGCGGAATCCCCGCAAGTCATTTGAAACAAGCCTGCTAAAGTTCTGCTTCTCGGCTTGTCTTCGTCGAACCCCAGCGCCGGTGACCGGCATCTGAGTTTATGAAAGGAGCAGCACTATGCTCCCCTTGCACGACATCCGCGCTCATAGCCCTCATTAGTACCCGTACCGCCCGCACTTCCCAGTAAGTTCCCCTCTGGAGCTTAGAGCTGGTCAACAACAGGCTGACACACGTCTCTGGAAAACGTGTGTCGCTTGCGCCTTGCCGATTGCATGTAGCTGCTCGATTCCGAGCAGAGGTGTCTTTTATGTACTGGGCCCTTCTTGTGGTTGGGATTGTCTTAGACGTTGCTGGAACGGTTGCTATTCGCATTTCCAATGGCTTGACTCGTCCGGCTTGGTCCGGGCTCGCATTATTCCTCTATGGTTCAAGTCTTCTTCCCTTTGGAATTGCACTCAAGAAAATTGACGTCAGCGTTGGATACGCCATGTGGTCAGCGCTGGAAATTGTGCTCATCACCTTTATCGGTATGCTCTGGTTCCGTGAGGCTGCTAACCCGTTGAAGATCGTCTCCCTGGGGCTCATCTTGCTGGGAGTAGTCACGCTGAACCTGAGTAGTGGAGGCGGAGTGCACTAAAAACGGGCAGTTGCGTTTTACCAGCCCGTTCGGTACCTTTTAGTGCTTCTTTCCACTCACAAATGCAGGTCGTACGAGAAGATCCGCTAAGTAAAGAACGGCGCTTGCTGCGCAAGTTGACCCAGAACCCTACCCCTGACCAGGTTCACGGGTTCCGCACAACCGCCCGGCGAATCGAAGCCCTGCTGACTGCTGTTCTCGGTCGCCCTGGCAAAAACGAGAAGAAGCTGCTCAAACAGCTTGAGCGCGTGCGGCGTCGGGCCGGGCGTGTTCGCGATCTCGACGTTCAGATTGGGAATCTGCAAGAGCTGCAGCTTGGCCGCGAGGGCCAATGTAAACTGCGCGTACTACAGCACCTGAAAGCGGGGCGTAGGAAGGCCATCAAAAAGCTGCTATCCGAGTTGGACGAACGAACAGTAAGCCGTATTCACAAACGTCTGCTGCGCACCGGGCAAAAAGTTTCCAAGGCTCGCGGCGCCAAGTCGAAGGTAGGCACCACCACGCCAAAGGGGCCAAACGTTATAAGTCTGACCGCCAAGCGAATGCAGAAGCTGCAAAGCAAGTTACCGCTGTCAGAAAAGACCCTTCACGAGTACCGGCTCCGCTGCAAACGTCTGCGCTATACGCTGGAGCTCTCGTCGGACCCTGAGGCCGCACGATTAATTGAGCACCTCAAAAGCATTCAAAACGCGGTCGGAAAGTGGCACGACTCTCTGGTTCTTCTTGAAACTGCCCGCTCGGTTATAGACCACGAAGGCAATTGCGGGGTTATTTCGGCCCTTCGCAACCTTAGCCAGGCGCAGCTTTGGCAAGCGCTTCAGGTAACCAGGGGCGCTGCCGCCGTTCTGGCGGGCTCCCCCTCTCGCAAGCCAGTCGAGAGCAAAGCTCCGCCGGTAATTGCTACGGCTGCTTCGGCCTGAAGTGGCGGTGGGCAACTCGATTCATGGCCGCAAGCTCTCTCCTCTCGCAACAGGCCGCTAACTCCGTATGCCCGTCTTTGCCGCCGTCGATATTGGCTCGAACTCGGTAAGAATCAAGGTGGCGCAAGTGCAGAGGAGCCGCATGCGCGCCTTGCACGAGGACCGCGAAGTCACCCGGCTCGGCGAATCCGTCTTCCGCAACGGCCTGCTGGCCCCCGAAGCAATCGCCAGCACCATCCAGGCTCTCTCCCGCTTTCACCGCGCCACCCAGCGCTACGGGGTTGACGCGGTACGAGTGGTTGCCACCAGCGCGCTGCGCGATGCGCGCAACAGCCGCGCATTCGTCGAGTGGGTGCGTGCCGCAACCGGATGGAATGTAGAGATCATTTCCGGACTGGAAGAGGGGCGGCTCATTCACCTGGGGATCCTGGCCAACATGCGGCTCACCTCGCGCCGCGTGCTCATGGTGGATTTGGGTGGCGGCAGCTGTGAACTCACCATCTCTGTGGACGGCCACATCCGGCAGATGCACAGCCTGCCGCTGGGTGCGGTCCGACTCACTCAAGACTTTCTCAACCACGATCCGCCAAAAAAGAAAGAGCTGGAGCGGTTGCACGAGTTCATCCTGGAGGAGGTTGGCAGGGTCGCCCCCCGCATCGTCGCGGCCAAAATACAGTCGGTCATTGCGACCTCGGGGACAGCAGCGGCGCTGGCCGGGGCTGCTCGCGACACCGGAAAAAAGAGTGCTCCCGGCTTTGCCTCGCGCGAATCGGTAAGCAAGCTGGCCACCAAGTTATCTCGCTGCTCGGTCAAACAACGTGCGCAATTTTCGGGCATAGGCCCTCGCCGCGCGGAAATTATCATTGCTGGCGCCACCGTCTTTGCCGAGCTGATGCAGTTGTGCCACTTACCTTACTTGCGCTACTCACCGCTTGGGCTGCGCGACGGTCTGCTGGCACAGATGGCGGCCGATTACGACCGCAGCACACGCTCACGCCGGCAGGTGGAAAGTGACCGCTGGGACGCCTTGCTGGCGGCGGGCAAGCACTACCAACTCGATATAAACCATTGCGAGCACGTGCGTGACCTCGCGGTCAGGCTTTTCTCAAGTCTCAAGGGTCTGCACCGCTTGCCCGACGAGTACAAAGAATGGCTTTCGGCGGCCGCGATGCTGCACGAAGTCGGGTCGTATATCAACCGCGCCGGACGCCATCGCCACTCCCACTACATCATTGCCAACTCAGAAATCTTCGGCTATACGCTCGAGCAACGCCAGATCATCGCGGCTATTGCCCGTTATCTGGGAAAGTCGCTTCCCGCTCGCGGCGATCGTTATCTGAAGGCTCTGCCGTTGACGGACCGCCAACTGGTGCCACGTGCAGTGGCCCTGTTGCGTATTGCCATTGCTCTCAACCAGGGGCGGCGCAGTGCTGTCCGTAACGTGCGTGCAATAAAAAGAGACGGCAATGTGCGCCTATGCCTTGATACCGCAAAGACGGGCGCCGACCTGGAACTCTGGGCGGCGGAGAAGGAACGGACTTATTTCCGCGAGCTTTTCGGCCGCGAACTGCTGATCGAGACCTCGTAGGCGCTGCGAATCAGTTTGGGGCTGGTGCACCAGTGCAGTTGTGCAGCCCGCGGCTTGAGTTCCAGTTTTGTAGCCCCCGCCTTTTTGAGATCGATGCAGACCTCATTTTCGCCGCCACTCACCAGCAGTGAGGCAAACTGGCTGATACTGGGATTATGACCAACCACAAGAATTGCTTCCATTCGCCTGTACTTGGCTAAGAGCGTGCGAAAGGCGGAAAATTCTGCGTCGGGACGCAGAGCATCGTCGAGGATGAGCTTGCCTTCATAGCCCATCTCATTGATCAGCAAAGCGGCGGTCTGGGTGGCCCTTTTCAAAGGACTGGAGATGACGAGAGTGATCTCCGTCTTAAGTGTCGCCAACAGCCGGCCCAGTTCCCTGGACTGTTCTATTCCATCTTTGTCGAGGGGGCGCTTTTCATCCTTCTTTGGATCGGGCCGGCTCTCACCCGCACTGGCGTGCCTGACCACGTACAGAATCATGGATCCCCCCTCAGATCACAGTCTTAAGCGCAACCCGAGCCGCGGGTGGCGCCTGTGCAGGTTTTTGCTCCACTAAGTGGGAGAGAAAATCCTGGGCGCTGAACTCCGGTTGTGCCGCCCCAGATTTTGTGGCACGTTGGCGGCCATGCAAGTGAACGTACTTGCCATTTGATTTCAGAATACGCGCCTTCACGTTATCGGCCAGGTACGCCTGCAGTTCGTGTTTCAGACGCTGCTGCAGCATGGCGCTGCGGATAGGAAACATGGTTTCAACGCGATCGTAAAGATTACGCGGCATCCAATCAGCGCTTCCGACGTAAATTTCTTCATCGCCGCCGTTCTCAAAGTAAAAGACGCGGCTATGCTCCAGGAACCTTCCCACGATGCTGCGTACGCGAATGCGCTGGCTCACTCCGCGGATACCCGGCCTGAGCGCGCACATTCCGCGCACAATGAGATCGATCTCCACCCCCGCCTGAGAGGCTTCATAGAGGGCTTGAATAATGGCCTTGTCGAGCAGTGCATTCATCTGGGCGATCATTCGCGCCGGGCGGCCGGAGCGGGCATGCTCCGCCTCGCGCTCGATCATGCGCAGGCACTTTTCCGCAAGATCAATTGGCGCAACCAACAGCGGTTCATAGTTGGGACGCTCGGCATAAGCGGTCAGGAAGTTGAATACTCCCTGCACAGCAGAAGTCATCTCCGGATCACTGGTTAGCAGGCTCATGTCGGTATAAATCCGCGCCGTCACCGGATTGTAGTTTCCAGTGCCCAAGTGGGCATAGCGGCGGGTGACGCCATCGGGATCGCTGCGCACCAGCAGCAAAAGCTTGCAATGCGTCTTGAGCCTGACCAAGCCGTGAAAAACCTGCACGCCGGCGTCCTCGAGGTCGCGTGCCCAGCGGATGTTTGAGGCCTCGTCAAATCGCGCTTTCAACTCCACTACCACCGTGACCTCTTTTGTGGCAGCGGCTTCTACCAGAGCGCGGATAATCGGGGAGTCTGCACTGGTGCGGTATAGAGTTTGCTTAATCGACTTCACCCGCGGGTCGGCAGCTGCTGCAGTAATGAACTGCACCACACCGTCGTACGAATCAAATGGATGGTGCAGCAAGATATCGTGGCCGCGGAGTTCTTCGAATATGTCCTGAGACTTTCCCGTGAGTTGCAACTGGCGAGGCACCAGGGGCTTGAACTTCAAATCCGGCCGGTTGGTCTGCTCATAAATGTTGAACAGCCGGGAAAGATTCACAGGACCATCGGTTTCGAAGACCTGCCATGGTTCCAGAGCGAACGT